>ERZ1034952.186-NODE-186-length-56924-cov-29.048322_pt1 | contig 56924 bp, 82 predicted proteins | sample MGYA00520625_ERZ1034952 | MGnify/ENA primary metagenome ERZ1034952 (study PRJEB33766, sample SAMN09781773) | gut metagenome | biome: gut microbiome | host: Homo sapiens | place: Madagascar | study: EMG produced TPA metagenomics assembly of the PRJNA485056 data...
CCATTCTGGCTGTGATGCGTGCGTTTTTGGCGATGCGGAGGATGGTGTCGAGGTCGTCCACATGATCAACGTAGACGGTGGTGTTGTAGGTATCGCCGGAGGTGTAGCGCGTTTCGCTGGCTGTCTGGATACGGGAGCCGGACGGCAGGAAGATCCGCTCAAGGCCGTTTTCGTTCACCCGCGTCCATCCGCCTCGCCAGTTGTCCGTTCCGGCGGCGTTGCCGCCCAGATAGCGGCGAACCCATTCGTCCTCTGTGATGCCGATGGTGGACGGGTCGCCGCGGGCAACTGCATCCTCGTAGGCTTTGGCGAGGTCTGCCGCGCTCTGCCCCCACTGCTGCGCTGCGTAGCTATCGAGCAGATTTTGGTAGTTATTGCCGTTGCCGCTGGAATAGCCAAAGCCGAGCGCGTGCGTCATCTGTCCCCAGCCCTCGCTGATGTGGCCGGACGAGATGTTTATTACGCCCTTGATGAGTTCCGCCGCGTCGGCGATGAGCGCCATTACCTTTGCGAGTGGCTGCAATGCCTTGGTCAGTGCCGGGACGCGGTTGTTGGAAAGATCGGACATAGGGTTCAGGATATCTCCGACGGCATCCAGCAGCATGCCGAACGAGTCGACAATGCCGGAGTCCTTGAGCGCCTTGCCGCCGTCCTTTACCATGGTGGTCACGTCGCCGTAGAATTCTTCGAGGTACGGGGCGAATTCGGCGGACAGCTGGTTTTTCACGCCCTCCTGCGTGTTCTGCAGGCGGGCATAGGCGTCGTCGACGGCCTGCAGGGATTTGAGCGCGTCCCTGTCGAGGACATAGCCCATGTCGTGCGCTTCCTGCGCGTACTCCTGCATCTTCTCGCTTCCGAGCTCGATCAGCGGGTTCAGCTCCTGTGCGGACTCGGACATGAGATCCATAGCCAGTGCGTCCCGCTCGGTCTTGTTTTTCATCTCGCCGAGCGCGTCGATGGTATCGTAAAATACATCCTGCGCGCTGCGGAGGCTGCCGTCGGTGTTTGTAATCTCAACTTTCAGCCGCTTGTACGCCTCGTAGGCGTCACCCGTACCGGTCGCGGCCTCCTGCATCTTGTTGGTGGTTTCCTTGAGGCTGTCCTTGATACGGTCAAAGGAGACGTCCGTGAGGTCGGCCATGTAGTTAAGCTCCTGCACGGAATCGGTCGTCGTGCCGGTCACGGAGGCGAGCGTCAGCAGATCGTCCGCATTTGAGGCGGCTTCCTTCGTCATGGAGATCAGCGCTTTTTCCGCCTTTACGATCGCCGCAGCGACGGCGGCAAATCCGCCCGCAACTGCGACTGTCGTAGTGTCGAGCTGCAGCATGCCGTTCATGGACGTTTTCATGCTGTCCGGCAGCTGGATCCCGAGCTTGGAGGTCAGGCCGTTCACCACGTCGCCGAGGTTGCCCATGCCTTTCCCGGCTTCCTCGGCCGCATCCCCGATTTCGCCCATGCTCTGCGCGGATTCCCCGGTTTCCTCGTTGGCTTTTGCCATCTGCTCGGTATTGCGCTTCAGCTGGTTCTCCATTTTGTAGAGCTCGGCTTCCGCGTTTGCGAGCTCCTTCTCCCAGCGGCTGGTTTCTACCGCCCCGATCTCATAATACTCTGTTGCGTTTTTAAAGGCTGATTCCAACAAATCTACTTTGTTGGCCTGCTGGATGATTTTCTGCGTTAAAATATCATTCTTTTTAGCCATCAAGTCCGCAGAATCCGCACTATCTTCGTATTCTGCTGCGACCTTCCGCATTTGGGCGTCCAGTACGTCTATGCTGGCGTTGAGCTGATCTATTGATTGTTTGTACTTTTGCTCTTTGTCGCCGCGTAGACTTTCGCCCAGCTTGTTCGTGCGCTCAGCCAGATCTGCCAGGCCATCCGAGAAGTTGTCGGCAGCACCACCTGCCGCCTCCAGCTTAGACGTGTTGTCAGCCAATGCACGCTCCATTTTTACAAGAGCGGCTTCGGCATTGTTCAGTTGCTGCTGGTACTTTTGGGTTGTCGTGTCGGATATGCCGTAGGCCTTGGCAGACTTCTGCAGCATCTCCTGCAGCTGCTCAACCTTATCACGCTGCGTCAGGATCTTCTGGTTCAGAACCTCGTTGATCTCTGTCAGGCCCTTGATGCTGTTTTCGTTCCCGGCATAGGTCGTGTTAAGCAGTTTGATCTTGCTGTCCAGCGTTCCGAGCGCGGCATTGATCTCGGAGATCCGCTGTTTATACTCGGCCTCGCCGTCCAGTTTGATTTTTGTGCTAATGGTGGCGTCAGCCATTTAAAGTCCCCCCGATACAAGATAATCGTGCAACGATAAGCCGGACGGCTTATCCAGATCAACATATCTGCCGTCTGGCATTGCCTGAGATGCAGACCGGCGCGGCGTGGCAAGGGAAAAGTATTCCCGATAGATTGCCATGCACCGCGCCGGCGTCATCGTCCTCCAAAATACAGCCTCATCGTTGTGCAGGACGTTGATCCAAATGTTTAGGTACCACGCGAATCGGATGCTGTAGGGTTCGGCTGCGTGGTCTGTTCTTTTTTTTCGCCGGATTCCTCCGACTGATTTTCGGCCGGACGCTCTGTGTCCGGCTCGTAGACCGCCTGAAAGATCATTTCAATGATTCTGTCAGCGATCTCACCGAAGCGCTTGACCGTCATCATCTTGCCGACATCGCGGCTCGTAAAGCGTTCCGGCCAGCCCTGGTCGTAGGCGTACTCATTCATAGCGGCGGCCACTGTCTCAAGAATGTTTTTCATGGTGCGCTTCCGGGACAGCAGCGGCTCAAGCGTACCGCCGTGCAGCTCCTGTAGGTCTGCCAGGACGTTCATGTTGACGTAAAGCTGATAGGTTTTCCCGCCGTGCTCAAACGGCAGGGGTTTCGGCTGTAAGTACATGACCGGCCCCCTTACGCAGTCTTGCCGAGAACGGCGTCGCAGTACGCTCTTGCATCCTCATCGGAGTCGCAGGTAGCAATCTCAACAAGGTTGTCGAGAGCATCGACGAGGAATTCGCCCGACGTGACCGGCGTATTGAACGTGATGGTCTCGCCGAGAGTCTGGTAGACATGGCTGGGCGGTCCGAAGAGCGCACGGCCGATGAAAATGCAGGTGAATTTCTCCACGCCGTCGATCATGTCAGGCGCGTAGAACGAGACGCCGACATACTGGCTGGTGGATGCCTTGCCGTACCGGACTACGCTGATGGATTTCGTCTTGACGGATCTGGTCGTCTTGACGGCCTTATACAGCAGCACTTGCGCCGCCTCGGTGATATACTTGACGCCGAGCGAGATCGTGCCGCCGGTCGCCTTGCGCATATACTCGGCAAGGGAGCTTTCGGCATACAGACGGCCTTCGGCGTTGCGCAGCTCGAAGTTTGCCGTCATGGCGTCGCCGACCTTTGTGACGTCACTGTAGGTCACAGTATTGCCGGAATCGGATTTCGTGTATTTTGCGGCCTGAATGTACCGCAGATCATATGCAGGCATAGGCTCCTCCTATCTGTTCAAAATGTTAATCGCTTCTTTGCGCATGGCTTCATTTGACGCCGCACGCGCGGCCTTTACGGCCTGGTTCCAATAATGGTCAGCTTTGATCGCGCCGCCTCTTCGCTTCCAAAGATTACGCGATTTTCGGCCATAGTTGAGGACAAAGCCCTTGATATTATAGGGCTGCTGCCGCGCGTCCTTGCCGCGCAGCGTGACGACCATATACGGGACATCCTGCTTGTCGCGCTTGACGGTATTCGGGCGGACAATGTGCCGGTATGTCTCACCAGTGCGGCGGTTGTGGCCAGCGGCCACATAGGCGGATTTTACGCTGTCCAGCAGAACGTCCGCGCCGGCAGACAAAATCGTCTTCAGGTTCGTATCGGTAAAAAGCCGATCAGCTTTCAATTCCTTGATGATATCCTGCGCCTTTACCTCGGCTTCAAATTCCGCCATGTCAGATCACCTCAAACGGGATATCCGTGTAATACGTCATGGTCTGCTCATCGAAGCTCTGCTCATCCTGCCCGACCGCGACGCGGCCGGCAATGAGCGCGGCGATGATCTGCGCCGGCAGCGGATCGTTTTCCGTCTGCGTGGCCACTGTGACAACGCCTAGATTGACCGTGCAGATCGGCGCGCCCTCCGCCCGTTCCGACCGCGTCCCGGTCGGCGTCCAGACGACATAGCGCTCCTCGCTCGGGCTCGCCTGCACCTTGTAAACGCTGACGGCCTCCGGAACGACGGTGTCCAAAATGGACTCAATCTTCGAGTAGCTCATATTTGCCCTCCGGCTCGGTCAGGCTCAGCGTCGTACATGGCAGGCCATTGTCGTCGTGCCCGTACTGCGCCTGATCGATCTTGTAGATGTGGCGGCCCTCGTAGCCCGTCAGGCTGACATACTGATCGGACGTGATCGGCGGCTCATCCATGCCGCGCGGGACGCAGACGAGCTTGACGATCTTGCTGTTGGTCTGTTTGCCCGCGTAGTAGCGCGAGGCATAGACCTCCTGCTCGGCGTAATAGTACGACGTACCGGGGCCGAGCTTGGCCAGCAGCGGCGAGGAGCCGGGGCGAAGATCATGGACATCGAGAATCTGATCGTAGATCATGGTGATACCTCCCGCATCTTCTGCTGCAGCAGCTTATCGTGCAAATACGATCTGAGGCCGGACGGCAGCGGATTGTCCGCGGTCGTGGCGCGGCTGCGATACATCCATGCGGCGACGCGGGCGACGAGGCCGTTATCCTCATCGCTCGCGGAATCAAGCGTAATACCCTTGGTTTCGATATACCGGGCAGCCTGCGCAAGCAGGTTGCCCAGATATGCGGCCTGATCGTCGCTGATCCGCATCAGACCGAGATCCACGCAAAGCAGGTCGATTTGCCTCGACGTGTTCACACAAGGCTCAGACAATCAGGCCGCCTCCTTTCTTACGCGCCGGCCGTGCAGGTCGCAGAGCCGAGCTTGACAGCCTTGCCAGCACTGTCGATCTCCACGACCGTGATGACATTCCCGGTCGCGGCTGCGACCGCAGCCCCGGAGGTCATCGCCGTCCAGCTGGCGTCCAGCTTCTCACCGGCTTCGATTGGCAGCGGAGCACCGGCGAGCTTATAACGGAGCTTGTTTGCGCTGGCGTTGCCCGCGACCGTGACGGTCGTCTTGCCGGATGCGCCGGCCGCCGTCGTGACGATCAGGGTGCCGAGGCCCTCGTTGATGTAGTCGACGCCGAATGTGGTGGTTGTCTTCGGCGCGGTGTTTTTGTAGTTGAACAGAACAAACGCTTCGCCGATCGCCGGTTTGCCATCGTAGCGGGCAAGGCCCTTGAAGCAGGTCATGTTCTGCCGCCACTTGACATTTACGTTGGAATCGATGACCACGCCCTCGCGCTGAGACAGGCTGTACAGCGAGCCGAAGCCGCCGCAGACGTCATAGTCCTGCATAAACTCAAGCTCGACAAACTCGCCGCCAATGACCGGCATTGTACCGCTCACACCGGCGACCAGAGCCGCAGCGGCATTAAAATTCAGACTGCGAGACACGATATCGAGGTGCGTCTTGCGGTTGCAGAACCACACCGTCCGGCCGTCCGAGTAATTCGGGGACGGGACGCCGGTCGCTTCGCAGAGCTTCTGGAAAAACTCCGCGCCGTACTTCGCGCCGAGATCCAGCTTGAGGACGTGGCTCTCGTGCAGATCGGTAAACGTGCCCTGATTTGCGCCCCACCATTCCGGCTTGGACGTCGCGGCCAGGCGGGTGATGATACCGACAGGCATTTTCGTTCCGGTGCCGTAAATGCAGGCTTTATCCAAGCCCTTTGCAATGGCGGCAGCCAGATACTGCACAACGGTCGTCAGCAGCGACAGGTCAGTATCGTCAGACAGCACATAGTTCGGAAGAGCAAGATAGCCGCCGATCATAAAACCGTCCATGGTCAGCTGGTAGAAGTTGATATCCAGCTCGTTCATAACCGCATCCATCTCTGTCCAGATGGCTTCCGGCGCGACACCGGCGATGTTCTGGCGGCTGGTACCGCCGACGGGCTGCAGGGAAATGTGCGGCAGAACGCGAGAATACTGATAGGTCAGATCGCGCAGCATCGGCAGCAGGTTATCGGGGATACCGAGCTCTGCGCCGCTGGCGCTGCGCTGCGACGTGCGAAGGGCGCGGATGTTGGACAGGAAATCGCGGGTTTCGGGGGCCTGCAGCAGAGCGTCGCGCTCCTGGTAGGTCAGGCCGAGCCAACGGCGCTCGGGGTTGGTCATGGGCATGGTGTTATTACTCCTTTCTGCTGCCGGTGCTGCCGGCTGGCCTGCCGCCGGAGGCGGCGTCTGGGCAGCCTCAAGGCTGCGGATTTCTTCGGTCGTTGCGTCAATGCGGGTCTGCAGCTCTGCGATGGCCACGACGTTTGCGTTGCGCTGCTGCTCAAATTCGTCGATGGCGGCATCGACAGCGGCGCGATCCTCTTCGGTCTGCGCGGCAGCAATATCCGCCTCAAGCTCATGCTCGCGGGCCGCGAAGGCGTCGCGTTCGCTGACCAGTGTTTCCATCTGCGCCTGCATACTGCGCAGATCCTGCTGGCGTCTCAAGATTTTAAGTGCCATTGTTACCTCCAAGTTTCTTTCTTGCCGACGCGCGCCATGCTTCGCAGCGGCGCCGGTTGATTTCCTCCAGATCCTGCTTTCTGGCCGATACGCTCGTTTCGGTGTACGCCGGGAATGTGCAGACACTCACCTCATACAGCGGGTCGACCTCCTCGATTTCCCAGCGATACTTGCCGCCGCCGAGATCGACAAAGGTCTCGCGCTTGATTTCAAAGCCAAAGCTGCACTGATCGACGTCGCCGCGCTGGACCCGTGCGTACAGATCCATTGCCGAGCTGTCCTGCCGGTTGATCTTGACGGATCCCCACAGGCCGCGGGTATCCTGCCGCAGTGTCAGCGTGCCGGACTTCGTACGGCCGAGCACAAGCGTAGTATTGTGGTTGATAAGGGCGCGAACATCACCGGAAACGCTGGTGTCAAAAGCGCCGGGCTTGACGATCTCGCTTGCGCCCTCCCAGAGCGGATACTCCGAGTTAAAGACGGCAAAATAGCCTTCGATATAAAGATCGTCAGCTGCTTCGCGGGTGGTAAACTGCTGCGAGCAGCTGCGGATCTGGCGCGCAGTGCGCTCATTCGCCATTGCCTTCGCCTCCTTGCTCCAATTTTTTCTGATTACCAATCATATTGGCCGGGATGTAGTTCTCAAGGATAACGCGCTCATCCAGCCCGTCTACCGGGGATAGATCCAGCCAGTCGCGGCTTTCGTTGCCGCTCATAATGCCCTTGACGTACAGGCCGGTGGAAACATCGGCCAGATCCTTGAGCGTGTAGCTGTACAGTCGGCGGACGGACATCTTAAAATACCAGTCCGGAGACAGCAGCAGCTTGCGCGTCAGCTCCGAGCAGATAATGTTCGCGATGGACGTCGCCGTTGTCCGGATCATGTGGTTGTGGTCGGCGTCGGAGTAGTTGCCGACGCCCAGCATATACGGCGTCACACCGACGATTGCTGCGACCTCCCGTTTGTCCAGTTCGACGCCGTCCTTGAGCGCAAGATCCGAAAGGCTCAGCGGTTTTACCTGCTGGATATCCATAAGTTCCGCCGGAATGATCCACGGCGCGCCGGCCTCGGAGTTTTGCAGATACTCGGACATCAGCCGCTTGCGGCCCGCTTCGTCCGAAAATTCGTCGGAAAGGCCGTCGACCTTGACGATGACGGACGGCTTCCATTTGTCGGACATAAAGCCTTTTTTCGTGGCGGACGCTTGCCGGAGGTTGCCGGTCACGTCCCGCAGGCTTGCCCGGAGGCCAAGCCCAAGCCACGGCTGATCCGGGTCGGGCCTGTACTTAAAGTGCAGCACATCAGCAGGGTCGTACACCTTTCCGCGCCACGTCACAAAGTAGGTCAGGCCGCCGTCCGCGCTGGCCACTGTCGCGCCCGGCATCGGGGTCAGGTCGACCAGTAGGCCGCCCTGCGTCTGCGGCAGGACGAACGCGCTGCCGCACGAAGAAAGAAGCATTGTTTCAACGATCCATTCAACCCAGTCCTTTCGGCCGCCGTACCGCCATGGATGAATATCGACGAACCGGCTGAGTTCATTGCGGACGCGAATGTCGCCGTTCTCTGCGTTGCGGAACAGCTGAATCGTCGCGTTGCTGACGATATCCGCCAGCCCTCCGACCGCTGCCAGAACATCAGGGCTGTCAACCAGCCGCCGGTACCCTGTCACAGCCAGCGTGTCAGAATTGGACACCAGCCACTGCAGGCAGGACTGGTCGCTTGCAGCGCTGCGACGCTGCGGTTTCACTTTCAATCGGCATCAGCCTCCGTTTCATGCTGGGCACTGCTGTACCAGCCAGCGCCCTTGCTGCTCTCGCTCAGATCATTCAGATAGGCGCAGGCCGCGAAGACCGCGCAGTCAAACACGTCAATGCGCAAGTTCGGCTCGATTTTCTGGTACTGTACCATGTCGTCAGCTTTTTCAACACCGGCGACGTTCTGCACGCAATACTCCATCGGTTCAGCGTGCATATAGTAGAGTGTGCCTTGCTTCGCGGACTTTTCGAGATAGCGGAACCCCTCGGATTTGAGGATAAAGGTTTGCATTTGCGCCTTGACCGGGAAATGCTCCTTTTTCATCTCGACGAAATACTCGCGGCAGAATTTCGGATCGTGTCCGATGCGGCGAAGCCTGAAGCCTTCGGCGCGGCGCTTCTTGAACCAGCGGACAATGTCACTGTAATTCGTGACTTTGTCGTTGGTCATATCCAGCCAGCCATCGTCTTTCCAGCCAAACAGCGGGATTTGATCCTTGTTGGCCTTGATCTCCGCCGCTGGCCGCGGGAACCAGCAATGCGGGATGATGATATCGACGCCCTTGTAATGGCCGAACAGGCAGCAGGCTGTCAGGTCGTGCATCTTGGACAGATCCGCGCCGCCGTACCACTTGACCGGCAGACGCGCGAGCTGCGCCAGCGTCCAGTTGTATTTCGCGTCGGACTTGCGCCACTCGGCAATATCAAACCAGGCGCGCAGAGCCGTCGTGAAGACGTTGAGCGAGGTGTTCAAAAACTCAGGACGGAGCTGCGGATCCGCTTCGGCCTGCGCGGCGTCGTTAATCATCTCCTGCGGCCGGATGCTGTAGCCCCAGCCGGGGCTTGCTGCTTCCAGCGCCTTCGGGTCGAGAAGATCGACATCGCCGTTCTCATTGGTCGGGGCTTGTGCAATAAAGATAAAGATCCCATCCGCATACGGATCCTTGATTGTGCCATTGAGGATCTTTTTGCAGAATTCCACGCGCTGCGCCAGAAAGCCCAGCGCATTATCGCCGCCGGAAGAGATAATGATGCAGAGTTTGTTCGTGTAAGCCTTCATCGCGTCACGCAGCTTCTGAAACTGCTTCGGCGACTTATACACGTGCGCTTCGTCGCAGATGACGATGTTGGCATTAAAGGAGTCCTGTTTGTCCGGGTTCGCGGCCAGCGCGTTGATGGAGATAAATCCGTCGCCGATATCGCCGACAATGGAGTGCTCCATGTTGTTGTCCGTAATCCGCAGGCCGCGGCCCGCATCCTCCTTGACGGTCGCGCCGAGTCGCTCGACGTTGTACTTCAAGAAGTCGAAGCCTTCCATTGCCTGCTTGAGCGCGCCGCCAACCTCGTAAACCTTGGAGCCGGATCGGCGCTCATACAGTGCCAGCGCCCACGCCAGCGAGGCGGCAAACGTGGTTTTGACGTTTTTTCGCGGAATGAAATCAAGCGCCTCCTTGAACCTCCGTTCATTTGTTCCCTTGATGTAAAACCCCATGATGTTGAAACAAATGAATTTGTGATAGGGGAGCAGGTAAAATGGAGTTCCGCGCAGGGGTGTCGCGTCCAGAAATTCACCCTGTTGGTGGCAGAGCATCGTCTCGATGGTGGCAATGATCTCGCAGGCCGGCTCCGGGCGGAAGTCCCAGCGGCAGGACGCCAGGTCGTTGAGATAGCGTCGGCATGCCAGGACAATCCACTCGCAGGCAACAATCTCGCCGCTGAGCACTTTATCGACATAGGCGTCAACGTCGCGCTGATACTCTGCCGCATGTTCGACGGCGTAGTCATGCGCATCGGAAAGCAGCTGCTCGATCTTGGACTTGTCAGTGCTTGCAGTCTGCTTGCTGCGGGCCTTGTTCAGTCCGGTCGGCGTCAAGCCCAGCTGATTGCGCAGGCCCGTGACCGTCGCGCGGAGATTTTCAACGACCGTCCAGTTTGGATCCTTCGCCGTGTACTCGCCGCCGGTCTTGTTGGTCAGGGTCGCGACCATCAGGCCGCCCGCTTTCTTCCACGCCTTCTCCGCGCGGCTGAGTTCGCGCTCTGTCTTGGCCAACTGCTTGATTGTCGGCTCAAAAATCTGGTTGTAGGTGCCGACGGCCTGCATATCGGCGCGGATCATATCCTCTCTGGCCAACTCATCACCTCGGGTATTCTCCGGCCGGCTTCTCCAGGCGCGGCGATAAACCGCGCCCAGCGTTTCCACACGAGGGTCGGAGGAAAGAGGACAAACCTCCGCGCCCGGAGAAACCGGTCGGCCCAGGACGCGCGCCCGCGTCGTTTGCGCGCGCGTCCTGCTCGCGTATTTTCTTGTCGCTTACCCCCTACCGCTATTTTCTGTCCGTCGGAAAGAGTCCCCCAGCCCGGTGATCTGGGTCCTTTCCGTTTTTGACTTCCTAGGGGGGGGATACTCGTTTCTGCCAGGCCAACCCGACCGGCGTCAGCTTCCCGGTCGACCGATCGTGGAAGCTGTTGTGCGCCTGCTGGCTGACCGAGATCAGATTCCACTCGGCCCACTGCAGCTCCGGGTAATCCTCGACCGGGTAGACGTGATGCACCGTCGTTGCCTCGACGCGCCGGCCATACCGCAGCGCCTCACGGCACAGGCCTTTGTCCCGGCGAAGGACGCGCGCCCGAAGCGCCAGCCATCGCTTGCTCTTGTAATCCATCGGCAAAAAGAAAAGCGCCGTGACCCTGAACGGATCGCGACGCATCTGCCAGCCGGCTATCACCTCGGCTGCATAACAAAAGCGCCAAACGATCCGACCATCATGGTCAAATCATTTGGCGCTGGCACTAGCACGTTGGCTTTGGCTCTGGCTCGTATTCACGTTTACGACTGTCGCTTTTTTGCAGTGCTTGCAGTAAAGCGGGAAGTCGATCAGCCTGGATGTCGGCAGCACTCGTTGCTGCGTCGGCCTGCCGCATAGTGGGCAGATCAGCTTGTCATCCGCTGACACCAACAGTATATCACGCACAGTTTTGTTTTGCAAGACTTTTATCCACCCTTTCCGTTATTTATTGATTGTTTCAAGCCGAAAATGTTTATCCCGGTTTGATTTTTGACCCAGCCGAAGGTATACCCAAAGTCGCCGTACCGGTTGTCCTTGCGTTCGGCTGACAGCTGCACAACATTATCCGGCGGCTCATATCGTTCGCCTGGCTCCAGCGTCCGCTCCAGCACGACGGGCTGCGCAAGTCCCTTTGATGGTGTGTACATCCGCGCCTGCCATCTGGCCCGGCCAGTCTTGCGCGGCTCCTTTGTCATGTACATCGCGACCTTATGATAGCAGTCGATCTCATAGTGTCCCGGGCCTTTGTCCGGGCCGAACATCTCTATATACTCGGACAGCTGCAGAGACGGACTGCCGCGGATCGGCCGCAGGCCAAACTGCCGGATCGTCTCGATATCCATGCTGCCGTATCGCCACAGCTCGCGGATCAGCTCTGCATTGCTGCCGTCCGCTGGCAGGATCATGTGATGATGGATACGCTTGTCGCCGTGCTCGCCCTCTATGACATACACATAATCATAGGGCAGACCGCGCGCTTTGCGCGCCGGGCGATACCGCGCGAAGAATGCGCGCAGCCGCCGGGCGGCGATATCATAGTTCGGCGGCAGGAAATCGTCCGCATAGGTCGTGGTAACGAACAGATCGTCCAGTGTGAAGTTTGCCTCGATCAGATGCTCCAGCTTTTGCACGGATGACTTGTCGTTGAGATACTGCTGGTATGGCGCCGTCTCATCGGCGCGGCCGGAGCGTCGCCCGGTCGGCGGCCGGATCGATGCGCTGTCAATCGCGCGGTAGCACGGCCCGGCATAGATCTCTTTGATCGTGCGCGAATAGGGGATCGCGATCACCTCCTGTTTTGTGTTGGCTCGCCGCGTAGGGGGACGCGGCGAGCCTATATCAAACCGGCCCGTTCCCCGCAGCAGCTGCCATGGCAAGCAGCTGCTGCCATAAGTCCATGAAATACAACAGCCGGTTGATATCAGATTGTCAGCGCCTGCGCTTATGCTGCCGCGCCGGCTTGCCATAATTCGTCGGCAGAATAAACTCGTTGCGCAGATCGAAGGGGACGAAGGCGTCGCCGCAGGCGATCCGAAGGACGGAATCAATCCGTTCCTTGTGGAAGTCCGCCTCTTCGCTTCCATTCCATGCGGCCCGGTGCGCGTCGTCAAGTTCCGCGACCTTGGCCGCAAGCCGCCGCATTCGTTCAGGCCCGAATCCGAATTCGAGCGCCAGCGCACACAGGATCAGATCCGCGCCCTTCTGCACTCCGGCGTCAAACGCATTGGCCATGCCGTTGCGCCTGACCTCATCCATGCGCGTCATAAAATCAGCCATTGTCCGCGCCCCATGACTGAATCGTGCCAAGCATCGCATCCTCCACGGCGCAGATCTTTTTGCACGTGGCGCGAATGCTTCTAATCAGCAGCAGCCCGATCACGATCCACTCGATCAGCGCCGCCAGTGTCAGAATCTCAATAATCATGCCGTTCCTCCTTTACCGTCCGGGCAGCGCCAGCCTCGGCGGCCAGAGCTGCCTGCCATACCGCATCCACAGATCTGCCGCCTCATTGCGCTGGATGCCGAGCGCCATGATCCGCTTGATGTACCGTCGTCTCATTTTTTCTGTTTCCTCCTGTAATAGCTTCGCCGCGCGGCCTCCCGTGATTGCTCCCGGTGCAGTCTCGCCCAACGACCGGAAACGGACAGCTCCGGCCACGCTTCCGCCGGTGAGATCTCCACGCATTCGTCCGGTCGGATAATCACGCGCTTTCCGGCGCGCTGGAGGACATAAAAGTATCTGCTGCTGTACGGGTCGTTTAGCCTGTCCGCCACAACGATCTCGCCGACTGCGGGAGCCAGATGCGGGTAGATGGGAATGTGCCGCTTGATGCGGATCACGACGCGCTTGTCGGCGTCACTTATCATACTCGATCACCCCGTCGCAGACGCGCTTGACGTGCCGGTATCGAATAACAGCATTGGTTAGATTGGAGACCAAAGAGTAATGGGCAACAAATGCTGCTGCGCAGTCCTGTAACGAAAAGGCTATTCGCGCGTAATGGTATGTAATCCCTTTTGATTCGGCGATTGCGGCCGCCTCGTTGCGGGACAGTCCCAGCCGCCCCATACATAATTTGATAAACCGTTTACGCGTCATCGTTTACTTCTTTCCGTTCGTCCCCGCGCCGCAAATGATTGTGTCCGGCAATCTGTCCTCTACGCTGATCCACTGCGGCACCTTCTCCCGCAGCACCGCATTCTCGGCTTCTGCCTTTTCGATTTGAGCCCTCTGCTCTTCTATCAGCGCCCGCAGATACGCGACGGCCCCATTAAAATTCTGCTCCTGTGAGCGCTTTACTTTTGCCGGATTTATAGCGTATCGCAACGCCGTGTTGTCGGTGGAAAGCCATCTGATTATCTTCCCAGCCTCGCGAATGATCGCGCAGCCGTGAATGCCGCAGTTATGCTCGTGGCCACAGCCCAGACAGGCAAGGCTGCCTGTCTGAACCGCGAGTGCGTCCAGTGCGCACAAGATTTCATCAGTTGTCATCCGGACACCTCCAATTCCATAAGTTTTCTTCGGATGAAAGGCATGAGCAAAATCACACTTGCGGCCAGATGGAACACCGTCGGCGCATTCTCACACCGATCCAGCAGATGCGCAAACAACGCCGAGTAGCTCCACCCCTGTATGTACGTGCCGCGAGATCCGCTTGCCGCAAAAAGCTTTGTGCCCTCAGCGTAGTCGGCGATCTCGTTGATGATTTCACGCCCGCGGGCAGTCGGGATATAATCTGGTTCGGAGAGTTCGTTTTCCAGCAGCTCGACCATAAGATCGACCATGTCGTTTCGATCTTTTATCATGCGTCGTCCTCATCCGGCAGCCGCACCCAACTAGTGCAGACTGCATCAATTCGTGCGTAACTGACCCGGAAATACCACACACCTAATACGGCGTCATAGACTGCATCGGAATACAGCACAGTGCCGTCGCAGTCAAAGCTGCACCAGTAGTGGCCGGACGCAGGCGGCTTTCCGGTGCGCCACTTCGGCGGCTGGTCGGATTCAAGCGTTTCCGACAGCGGAACGACCGGCCACGGCTGGTCGATGTTGCCGACGATATAATCCGCGGAGCACTGCAGCTGCTTGGATACCTTGGCCACGTCGACAAAGCGGGGTTCCAGATCGTTGCGGTAAAAACTGCGATGGTCAAGATCCTTCCCTGCCGCCCAGCTGCGCAGTTCCTTGACCGACACCGAAGAATAGGATGAGATATCGATTTTCGTTTTGTCCGACAGCCCGGCGGCATCGGCGGCAGCAAGCCAGCGCTTCGCCTCCGCAATAAACGCCTGTTTGACCTTATCCGCGGCCTTTTTGACTGCTGCTTCTTCCTTGTCTTTTCTCTGCTGGTTGGCGGCAGTGCGGGCCGCTTTCGCACGGCTGCACATACTGTCGCAGGCGTTGTCTCCGCTAGCCGTTCGACCATTGCGGCAGGTCCAGCAGCATTTTGAGCCTTGGCACATATCGTAGTAATTGCCCAAATCGTGCCGCAGGAATGCGTCTCCGCGAGCGGTCGGGCAGGCAAGACCATCGCCAGCCGGGCATGTACCGGAACAGGCCTGCCACTTTGCCCCGCCTTTTGCGCACTCTCCGACTTTTTGGATGATTGCAGACGCCGGGAGATCGTCCTTGCTCATGCGCGGGAACAGCCCTGCCAGCCGATCCTGCAGTCCGGCGTCAAGCCGGCTCAGCTCCAGCGCCTGCGCATCGTTGAGCGTTCCCTTGCGCCACATATCGAGCAGCGGCGCCCGGAGGTTTGTCTGAATGGCATGCAGATTCGCCAGCTTCGTCCGGCTGATCTTGCAGGCCTGCGCGACGTGGTCGCGCATCCGGCCGGGGAATTCCACGCCCTGCTCCTTGAGCTGATACAAAAGCTCCTCCACGCGGGCGGCCTGCTGGGCCAGCTCCGGCGAGGACAGAACGCGCGATGTGGCGTTCGCCCAGATCAGTTCCAGTTCCTCCATTTCTGCGCTCTGCGGGCTGCGGATGAAACAGGGAACCATGCGCAGATCCTTGCGCCCCTCCTTGACCAGCTGCCGCACCGCTTCGCATCGGCGATGCCCGGAGATAATGCGGTATTTATCGCCGTCCGCCTTGCAGACGCTCGGCGGGTCGAGAATGCCGGAAATCTCAATGCTGCTCTTGAGATCGTCAAGATCCTTTTTGCCGACCTTGTAAAAGTTTTTTTCGTTGGCCTGCAGCTGGTCAATGTCGATCATTTTGACCGTTCGGTCGGTGTCCGATTTGGACACGGCTGCGGCGTCTCCGAACAGCGAGGTGATATCAAAGCCCTTAGCCATCGATCAATCCCTCCTGCGACAGATACTCGCGGACGAAGCGGCGGTAATCGATGCCGGTCGCAGACTTGGGGGAGAAAACCGTAATCGGAGACCGGTCGAAGGTCGAGCCGTCAACCTTGCTGCTGCGGCGGATCACGCGCTGGAACACCGGCAGGCCCTGCACACTGCGCAGCTGCTGCTCGGCGGCGTCAACGCCGTCCGCCCGTGTCCGCATGGTGATGAGCGCACCGGCCAGCCGGAGCTTGGGATTGATGCGCTGCATATTCTTGATCTGCGCGAGCAGGTTGTCCATGCCGAGCAGGGCGAAGGCGTCCAGCTTGATCGGAATGATGACCTCATCCGCCGCGCGGAGCGCACAGGCAGCGGCCGCGTTGAATGCCGGCGGGCAGTCGAAGATCACAAAATCATACGCCTGATCCTCGCGTAACACGTCAACCAGATCGGGCAGCGACCGCGCGTGGATCCGCTCTTCGCCGGATGCGGCCAGCAGCTGCGACGCATCGAGCGCCATCAAAGACGCATCTGCCGGGATGACATCGACGTCCGCGGACATGCCCGTCCAGGATATGTAGTCGTACACATAGCCTGTCGGATTGGTCAGCAGTTCCGTCAGCGTGCCGCAGCCCTCCTCTGCGCCGACGAACCACGTCAGATTGCACTGGCTGTCGCAGTCGACCAACAGCACCTTTTTGCCGTGGTCTCGCGCGAGGATCGCAGCCATGTTTGCGGCGGTGATCGTCTTTCCGACGCCGCCCTTTAAATTCATGATACAAATCGCTTTCATGTTGTCCTCCGTTTTTCAAAATGGGATTTCCGAATCCGGGATATCGATAGGCCCCCACTCGCCCGGCTTCATGGACGCCTGCTGGTACCGCGGCTTCGCGGGCTGCGGCAGGGAGCCGTGCTGCGGCTGGCTGGAGCTGCGGCGGAAGGTCTGCGTCTGGCCGTCAAAGTCTAGCTTGACGCCGATGTTGCTCTCGCCCTCCTTGTTTTTCGCCACGCGTAGCAGGCGGCGGCTGTTGGGTGCGTCCTGGTCTTCGCGGTACAGGAGCATGACCACGTCCGCGTCCTGCTCGATCTGGCCGGATGAGCGAAGCGACGACAGCGTCGGCGGCGGGATCTTGCCGCTTTTGCCGCGCTCCGGGCGCGACAGCTGCGACAGCGCAATGATGGGAATGCCGGTTTGCCGGCCGAGCTGCTGCAGGTCGCTGGAGATCTGCGAGACGTTTTCGTAATCGCTGGCGTAGCGCGAGGATCTGACCGGCTTGATCTTTTGCAGATAATCGACCACGATCAGGTCAAAATGCCGCGACAGCGCCCAGCTGCGAATGTCCTGTACGGTCATGCCGCTGGCCTCGATCAGCTGCAGCTTCGGCCCGGCAAGTTTTTGCCCGATCGCCGCCATCGTGTCCCAGTCATTTCTGCTGAGCGCGTTCAGCTTGAGCTTTGCCAACCCGATCTGCGCGACAGACGCGACAATGCGGTCGTAGAGCTTATCCTTGTCGGTTTCGTAGCTAAAAAAGCCGACTTTCTTTTTCTCGGCCATGCGAAAGGCCGTGCTGAGGGCAAAGGTGGTTTTGCCGTCCGAGGGATAACCGCCGATGACGACCATATCGCCCGGCCCTGCATAAATCGCGTCGTCCAGCTCCTGAATGCCCCAGCGCAGATACTCCTTCTTGACGTCCGGATCATGCCGGGAGAAAAAGTCCTGATAGGCCTCGGCCATCGTCGCTGTCCGAACGCCGGGGCGGCTGACCATGATCGCGTTTGCCCGGTCGAGCAGCTGCGCAATATCGTCCTCGGATTCCGCACCGAGAATTTCTGACGCGAGATCCTTGAGCGACATGAGCCGCGCCCGCTGCTTTAAGATCCGCACATACTCGCCGACATTGGCCGCCGTCGGCGTGGTCTGCATCAGCTTGGACACAAGATCATACATGGCCGTGTTCTTCCCGCCGCCCGTGACCTCGGCCAGCACCGTGACCGCGTCGATCTTGCGGTTGTCGGCATACAGGTGCGTGATCGCGTCGAAGATCATGCGGTATGTCGGCTGCGTGATGTACTCCGGCCGGACCTCGGCCAGCACCGCGCCAACACAGCGGCTGTCGATCAGCATGGAGCCAAGCACGGACGCCTGCGCGTCCAGCAGGTTCTGCTGATCCAGCGCGGATCTGTCTACAGCCATCGCGTCCCCTCCGTGTCGACCGTGCGCGAAGGCGCGGCCGGAACCGGCTTCCGCTCCTCATCCGTCCAGCGCTGCTGGTTGAGATACGTCGAAGCGTGTGGGATGCCGATGCCCCTCTGCCACTCCTCGGACGCCATCTGCTGCACAAGGCAGACGGCAATGTGGTCGATCAGCGCGTCGTCCGGCTGGAGCTTATCCCAAGCCCGGATCGCGGCCTGCCGTCCCTCCCCGCGGGGATAGAATTTCCAGAAGCCCTCAAAGCGCTCCGGCTTCCAGTCGGCCGTCGCCTTCGGCTCCGTTTTGCGCTTTTTCGGGCGCTGGCCCCCTTGGGGGGCTTTAGGGGGTTTATCTTGTATATTATCTAAATCATCATATATACCTCCACTTTTTTGCGGAGGGGGGGTGGACTTTTCGGTGGAGGGGGGTCTCCGCAATTCTGCGGAGGGGGGTAGCGGCAAAGTCTGATAGATCCTCCGCATGGTAGCCCCTGTTTTGGGGTCGTTGGACAGCTGGATCACGATGTATCCGGCGTCTGCCAGCGCGGCAACCAGACGGCTGACCGACTTTGCGTTCCACTTATGTCCCTCGGCCAGCTCCTGGTTGCTGGCGTCGCAGTAGCCCTCTTTTCCGACGAAGTGCATGAGCGTCGTGATCTCGCCATAGAGCAGCTTCGCGTTCGCGCTCAGCGCATCGTCATAGAGCACCGGGGCCGGGATATTGGCCCAGTAGGCCCGCACCTGTTTTTCTGCCAAAAATCATCACCTCCGCCCCTTGCATTTTAGGGAAACTCATGGTAAGATATAAATGCTTTCATGTTGTCCGTTTCGGACGACAGTGACCGTGCAGCTGTTCCAGCAGCTGTGCGGTCATTTTTTTGCTTTCTGGAGCTTGTTCTGATAGGCACGGATTTCTCCCTCCTTGCGCGTGGTGTAGTTGCTGCAGGCCCGCTTGATCGTGCCGAAATAGCAGCCCTTTGTAAACTGCGCCGTCTTTTCGTCGTAGATAAAAGTCGCGTGATCGAGCTTGCTGCGCGTACCGAGGACGATATACCGGCCCGGCGATACCTTGGACTGCAGCAGGATGTCATATCCGTCGAATTTGTTGGGAACCATAAAAATACCTCAGATCATACTGTAATTGGCCAAAACCGGGAACACGATTGCGATGAACGCAATCCCGCCCAGAATCAGCGCGTTGTTGAATGCTCGGAACATGTCCATACCTCCCTCCCGTGAGATAGGACGGAACGCCTAACGCTGGCGGTATGTGACAGCCATTGCGTACTTGATAATGTCCTGCAGCTCCTCCACGATCCGGTCGTACTCCGGCCGCTCCTGCTCATCGATCACACCGTCTCTCGCGATCGCAATCAAGCGCCGGTCCGTCTTGTTGTCCGCGAACGCATAGACCGCGTCCAGCAGCTGCAAAACCGCTTCCGGCAGAGCCAGATCACCGGTGTCCGGGATCAGACGCTGCGCGATCTCACTGGTCTGCCGCAGGTGCTGATAACACAGATACTGCGCATCGTAGATCTCCGACATACGGACGACGGTGTCAGAATTGGGCACACGCTCGCCGGATTCGTATTCGCGCAGACTGCGCACATTGATCGGGATCTTTGCTGCGGCGGCTTCCTGCGTCAGTCCGCGGGAGATCCGCGCCGCCCGGTAAATATTCTGCTGCATCCATACCTCCATCGGCAGCACTTCCGCCGCCATACACCCGGCACCGGGGCCGTCTCGGCCTTGCCCGTGCCGGTCAAACCTGATACCATGTCACCATGGATACGTGATCGCCTCGCGCACATCTTCAATCGGCACCGTCAGGCACCGCAGAAGCCGCAGCGTCTTATCCATGTACCGCGTCGGCGAATCCATCAGCCGGTAAAGCGTCGCCTGGCTGACCGCCGCATAGGTGCAGGCCTTCTCGATCGACACGTGCTGCGCGGCCATTTCGCCGCGGATGCGCATCCGGAGCAGATAATCGGTATTCCGGTCGACCTTAGCCTTTGCCATGTTCCGGCCCTCCCGATCGCCAAACCACGCTGTCGCCATCATTCAAGTACCTGCAAATGTCGCGCTTAAATCTCTCACCGTAGCCGCCCTCGCAAACCGTGCGGTAAAAGACATTGATGATATAAGTCGCTGCGATCAGCAAATCTATGTAGCTGCCATTCACGTGCGCAATGCTGTTAGATATGCCGTCAATGCCGATCTCAACATGCAGGCGGGGCTTGCTGTCCTTGCCCATCTGGTGCATCCTCCTCTCTGTACAAATCGTCGATCGTGCAACTGAGCGCGAATGCAAGCGCCGGAAGCTGCGACGCCCGCGGCATTTTTTCGCCGGATTCCCACGCCGAAATTGCAGACTGTACGATTCCGAGCCTTTCTGCAAGATCTTTCTGCGACAGGCCTGCCGCCAATCGCCTCTTTTTTAAGCCCTTCGTTTCAATCACCTCCCTTTTGATTATCTCTATTTGAGATACTAGCACAGCGATCAGATTTTGTCAATCTCTTTTTGAGATATTTTTAAAAAAATGTTTTACTTAGAAATCTCCGTGCGTGATAATGTAAACAGGTGGTGCTTATGAGACTGAAAGAATTACGGGAAAATGCAGGGCTAACGCAGAAAGCCTTTGCGCAAATCTTCGGCGCAGCCCAGAATACAGTGTCCCAGTGGGAAACCGGAACTCGCAGGATTGATGATAAAACTCTTTGTGAGCTTGCCGCATACTTTGACGTAAGCGTAGATTATCTACTTGGAAGATCTTCTGAAAAGAAAAACCCCGCTGAAAATGTCAGCGAGGAAAAGCGTGAAATGATGACACTTATTGATCGTCTGTCTGACGATCAGGTTCGGAAGCTAATTCAGATAGCAAATGCTGCGCTTGATTTATAAACCAAAGAAACTGCTCCTTAGTCATAGCCGCAATTTTTTCTTTCAGAATTTCCCGCTCCCCCACCATCTGACCGCTTCCTTTCTTTTGTAGATAGATTTATTTTAGAACACGCGTTCGGATTATTCAAGAGAAGAATTTAACAAAAATTTGTCGATAAATTGGAGGGGTTGACATGACCCGCATATGGCGCAGGGTGCTGCTGGTGCTGGTATGCTGCGTATTTGCTGCCGTCGCATGGTTTGGAGCGCTGTCCCTCGCCGGAACGATATCCGCCGTCCGCTCCTATCAGGCCTCGCCCGCGGAGATCCAGGCCGCTGCGGATGCGGCTGTCCTGCCCGCCGCAGATCCGCCCTTTACCGGAAGCGACGAATACACCGAGGAAGAGCAGGCTGAAGCAGCGGAACGATACTATGCCAGCATCGGCGGCGATCCGCTCGCCGTAGAACCGCTGGAGCCGATCATCGGTAAATTTGTATCCTATATCCCCGGCACGCTGCCCGCCGAGGCTCCGCAGATCTCCGCCTCGACGAGCGAAAACGTGCAGACATTTATCGTAAATACATCCAGCGGCGTTTTCCATCTGGCCAGCTGCTACCACATCCGCCAGATGGACTATGCAAACCGCAGCAGCTACACCGGCACCCGCGCCGAGGCAGCCGCTCTGTATACACCGTGCAAGGATTGTAATCCGTAGGAGGCTGCTATGGCAAAACGAAAGTCGATCATCCCCGGTTTCAGCTGGAACCGGGCGCTTGGTATCACATCGGCAAAGCAGAAGATCGCACGCGCAACCGGTATCCCGACGACAAAGCAGGGCCGCAAGCGCAAACTGCAAAGCTCACTTTGGACAGCGGTTGCATTTGGTGCTGCCGCCTCCGCAGCATCCAAACCCCAAGCGCCTACGCCAGAGGAAGCTGCGCGATGCCAGGAGATCAAGGAAAATGGTCGGCGTACCCGCCGCAACATTCTGATCGCAGTTGCAGTCATATGTATTATCTTTTATATCATCGTCAATTTGTTCCCCGGCTTGGTTAGCTAATCGCCTGTTTGGGGGTTGCCCGTGCCGGTTGCCGAACACCGGCACGGGCTTTTTGTTTGCGCAGGCGACTGGGAGCCGTCTGTGATTCCATCATGGTAAATACAGGATGGTTTTGTAAAGCCCTTGGAATGGGTTTTGCGCAAAAATTTTCCACCATGCGCGTGGTTTTTACATATGGAGGGATGGTTTTTGTCGGAAAATTTGTGGGAAACGTGTCGAAAAGCAAAGGATACGATGCAGCCGCGAAAAACGAATCAGGATATCGCCGATGAATCAGGGCTGTCCGTCAACGCCGTCGGACAGTTTCTGCGCGGCGAAACAAAAAGCCCGTCCGTCGATACGGCCGGGCCGATCTGTGCGGCACTCGGTGTATCCATGGATGAGCATTTCGGGGTGGAGGCTCCAGCGGAGGACGATACATCAGAGGTCGAACGCCTGCGGCTCCAGCTGGAGAATGCAGAGCGCGTGAACGCGATCTATGAAAAGGGTCTCAAGCGCAAGAATGTGCAGTTCTGGGTATTATCGGCCATTGTCCTGATTGTGCTGCTTGCCCTGCTGGTCGACCTGTGCAATCCGAATGTCGGCTGGATCCGCGCAGCCTTTACGTTGCATATGGAGGTGTGGCCCGCTTGAAAACACCAAAGCCCCGCAAGCTGAAATCCGGCAGCTACTTCGTCCAGCTCCGCCTCGGCGGGGAAAGCATTCCGATCACACGTGCCTCAGCCCGTGAATGCACGCTGGCCGCGATTGAAGCAAAAGCGGCGTATTTGGCCGGCAGGCAGATCAAGTCGAAGTCCGACATGACCGTCGGTCAGCTGGTGGACGCTTACATTGCGGCGCGTCCGGTCAAAACCTCGCCGTCGACGATCCTTGGATACAAGCGATACCGGAAAGACCGCTTTGCCGGGCTTATGAATCAGAAGCCGCAGCAGGTAAAGGACTGGCAGGAAGTCATTGATGAGGAGCTGCAGCACGTCACCGCGAAGACCATCAAGAACGCATGGGGGCTCGTTGCGGCCTCGCTGCGTTTCGCAAAGCTGACAGTCCCGGAGATCAAGATCCCGCAGATCATCAAAAAGCCTACTCCGTTCCTGCGCTACAACGAGATCCCGCCGCTGCTGAAAACCGTCAAGGGCCGCCCGGAGGAGCTGGCGATCCTGCTGGGTCTGCACTCGCTGCGCAGCTCGGAGATCTTCGCCGTGCGCCCGCAGGACATTGACCTGCAGCACGGGCTGATTCGCGTATCCGGTGCAGTCGTCATGGGGTCAGATGGCTGGACCCGAAAGGACGAAAACAAAAACGAAAGCAGCCAGCGGAATATCCCAATCATGATCGACCGCGTCCGGGAGTTGGCCGAAGATCTGACCGGCGAGACGGCAGCCGGAATCAATCCGTCGTATCTGCAAAAGCACCTGCACATGGACTGCATCGAGGCCGGTGTGACGGATATCTCTATCCACGGCCTGCGGCACTCCTTCGCATCCCTCTGCCACCATGCCGGCGTCAGCGAGTTACAGTGTATGGTCTGGGGCGGCTGGGCCGACAATCAGACCATGCACAAGATCTACACGCACATCGCAGAGGCCGACGAGACAGATGATCTGCGCCGTATGCGCAGCCTGTTCGCCCCGCAGCCAGAGGGCGAAGCCCATTAGCAAATTCATTAGCACACGACTTTATAGTTTTTGATAAACTCTTATTTTTTACGATAAAATGTTATGATTTCGTTCCTGTTAAAAATCGTAAGAAATCAAAAAGTCTGTTGATACGCAAACAAAACCCGCAGTTTTACCAACTGCGGGTTTTGTTTTTCATGGTGGAGCTGAGGGGAATCGAACCCACTGTTATGTACTCAAAACGACCATATTCCAGTCATATTCAATGCAAGTTAGCGAAGCTGTTAGCATTCGTGTCAGGATTGGACACTGCGCTTTGCGATATGCTCATAATACTCCATCAGCTTCCGCTCCGGGCCGGGGCCGTCTTTGTCGAGCAAAAACGCTTTGGCGAGGGCTGCGTAGAATTCCGGGCGGTTGAGGCCGAATTCTACCGCGACGGGGTAGTAATCCGAGTACATCATGTTCATGGTCACGCCCCACGCCCAGTGCGGGATTTCATGCTCTGGGATGCCCATGCTGTCCGCAATGGCCGTTGTCTGCTCCATCGTCCAATGCGGGCCGGTAGATCCGTCTGCGTTCTGCATCCTGTCCGCCCACTGCATGGCCTCTTCGCGCTCGAAGTGTTGTGCGTAAGTGCTCGGCTTATCGCTCAGCTTGTCAGCCGCGCAGATCGCGTCCATCAGCATTGTGCAGTTATTGACGCTTCTGCAGGAGATGGGCGCGGCCATCTCCTTTTTGAGCGCTTCGTGCAGCTTGCTCTTGTACGCTGCAATCTCATCCATGTCAGCACCTCACGCGAGTTTCAGCAGGCCCGTGCAGAGCTCGATCACGGAGCCTGCGGCCGTGCTGTCGGTCGTCGCCACGAGCGTGAATGTATGATTGACGCAGCAGCAGCACCCGGACAGCTCCAGATCCGTCTCCGTGTGGATCTCCGCATTGCCGGATGCCGGCAGCGTGACGCGCTTGAGCGTGCAGGGCAGCGCGACGCCGTCCATGTACCACTGCAGGGTCAGGACGCCCGCGGCCGTCGCCGCGATGACCGCATCTGCGGCCAGATGATACAGGCCGATCTTGACCGTGTCGTAGCTCTGCGGCTCGACCTGGATGGACGAACCGGAATTGACGACCTTTGCCCCGGCCAGCGTCAGCACGTTTTCGCTGTCTGCCGCGAGCAGTTGGGGCGCGTTATTAAAATATCGGACGCAGGATTTTTGATACGCCCGATTTCCATTGCCGTTATTACAAGCCATTTTCATTACTCCTTCCGTTTGGGCTTATGTGAAGGGGCATTATGCCCCGGATAGCTATATCAGGGTGTACCCGTGTCAGCCGCCGCAGCCGCACGGATTGCAGGGCGGGTTCTGGTAGTACCGGCCCAGCTGGCCGAGGATGTACTGCGACTGCATATAGTCGTTGTTCGCGGCTCTGCTCTGTGCAAGCTCATCGCGCAGACGCTGGTTCTCCTGCTGCTGCAGGAGCGTCCGGGTCGCCTCGCCCTCGGCGTGGATGGCCGTCTTGATCTCGCACGCGTTGATGCTGGAGTTGTAGTTGACGCCGTCGATCGCGCGCAGGATCTCGCAGCAGCACTTCTGCTGGCCGGCAAAGCCCGCCTCCGTGACAGACTGCAGGTCGCGCAGCTCGCCGAGGATGTTGTAGGCGTTGTCCTTGACGGCGCTGGTGACGTCGTATGCGCTCTGGCGCGTTGCCGCGACACCCTCGTTGTTCTGGCGCTCGAGGGCTGCAAAGTCCGTCGCGCGCTGCACGTCGGCCTGCGTAGCCGGTGCGCTCTCGCCGCTGCCGTTTCCGCCGAAGCCTCTGCCCGCGAAGAGCAGGAAGAACAGCGCGATCAGGATGACAATGCCCCATCCGCCGAAGCCATAATCCTTATCCATGGTTTTCCCTCCTTTCTGGGTGGAATGAATTTTGATAGGCGCTTGCGCGCGGTATCACTTGCCGATCTGGCCGACGAGCTCGCCGACCGTCTTGTTTTTGTTCGCCTCGAACCACGCCTCAAAGCCGGGCTGCGAAGCCAGGAAACTAAGCACCATCTGCGGGCTTTGCCCCTGCAGCGTCGTCTTCGCCGTCTGCAGCAGGCCGTTCAGCAGTTTGCTTCCCCCGCCGTTTCCGCCCATCAGGGCCATAATCGGATTTTGCATTGAGTTTTCCCTCCATTTCCTCAATTTTTCCGGCCATGCTCTGCAGGCCGTCTGTGATCTGCCTCAGCTGCTCCTGCAGCTGGTTCGCCGCCTTTTCCTCTTCCGTCGGCTCCGGGAAGATCCGGAACCGTGCAATGGTCTTTGCTGCCATGCTGTCGGTGCGGATGTAGTACAGCAGATTCTCTGTCTCATGCAGCGCAAGCGCGTTGTCGTTCGGCTGCATCTGCAGATTGTTGATGCTGGCTTCGCTGGCCACGGTCAGAACGCCGAGCTTCGGCGGCTGCTGCGGCATTTGCGGCATCTGCGGCCGCGGCATGGGCTGCATCTGGATCTGCTGTGCGGGATCCATTTCCCAACGGCCCGTATACGGGTTGTATGCCATGCGGTATCGCCCCTTTCTGATACCATTTTAGTAGCTCCCCGGTTTCGCCGGGGGACATTTGTGGGACACTTCCGGGGCATTTGTGTACCACCTGTCATTCTCGATACTTTTTAAAAATTTTTTTGAAAAGTGCTTGACATATACGGTATTACGGTATATAATAAAGCCATAAGATAAAACAAAAACAAATTACGGAGGGCAACGACAATGGCAAAGGCGAAGATTACTTGCAAATGCGAAATCTGTGGGGGCACGTTCGAGCACGTCCGCACTTGCGCCAATAGCAGCGCCGCTGCTTCCTACGAAGAGTGGGCGGCGGAACACGTTACTGTCTGCCCGTCCTGCTACGCCGCAGCGAAAAAAGCAGAAGCAAAGGCTAAACTAGACGCATACATTGCCGCCGAGTTCGGCACCGAGCATCCGCTTCCCAAGATCAGCGGCGTTTCCGAAAAGCAGATTTCCTATGCAGAGGCCCTGCGCGACGAATTCATCTCTCGTGATCTTGCGGGCTGCCACGTAAAGCTCGCCAGATTCTTCGCGGTGGAAGATAAAGTCCGGCTCGAAAACATGAGTGAAGAATGGCACGCCGCAGCAGAGAAGCGAGCGGAATCGGAAGGCCTGTCCGTCGAAGCATGGTTCACGAAAAACCGCCCGGCAATCGTAGCCCGCACTTCCAAGATTACAATCGTCGATGTTATAAAAAAGCTTGAGCTGATCGTAACGGAGTCCAACGCGTCGAAGCTCATTGACGCGTTGGGCTGAGAAGGAGGAAACAACAATGGAAAACGTAGAGGAAATCACCAGAATCATGAAGGCCGGAAGCGCCGCCGGTCGCGCGCAGGAACCGATGCGGTTTGAGACGCAGGAGGAACGCAACGCATGGTATGAGGAACAAACGGAAATTCTGGCGAAGGTTATGGCTCCAGTAGGAGACGAACCTTACGGCAAGAACCTGCAAGGGCATAAGATTGCGGAACGCTTCGCGGATATCCACACATTCGAAATCTATAGACTTACCAATATCCGATACATTATCGGGGATTTCGAAACATACGAAGAGTACGCAGCCCACTGCCGGGCGGAAACAGAAGCATGGTTCGACAAGCTGCAAGCAGATTTAGAGGAGGAATAAAAAATGACTGCACATCTTTACCGCATCCGTTCTGATTTTAGGAATATCCCGGATAAGATTTTCATCAAAGCCACCCAGAAGGAGAATTATCCCGGATCGTGGCTTCACGCAGAAATTGAACTGCCGGATTTTATTCGTGTAGCTGAAACCGAGGCCGGTGACGGCTTCCTGTTCACGCAAGATGAAACTATCACGAAAGTTTACATCGAAACTGCGGAGCGCTTGGACGGCGACGCAATTAAGGGAACGGTGAGCATCCGCAGCGTAAGCGGACGTATGCTTGCAGAATGCGACGCCATGTGGCGATGAGAACGGGGGGCGTGAATCATGCCGAGTGAGGCCCAAAAGCGCGCCCGCGACAAGTGGGACGCCACAAACATGACGCTGGTAAGCTGCAAGATGCGGCGCGACCTTGCTGACGATTTTAAGTCTGCCGCAAAAGCAAACGGCACAACGCCCAGCGCCTTGATCCGTGGGTGGATCGACGCGTATATGCAGAAAAATGAACCTGCCGAATAACCGCTAAGCAAAAAAGCACCCGTGGGACGAATCCCACGGGTGCTTTGCGTTATGCTCCTGTCAGGCGGCGGGCGGTGTTGTAGATGTGCGGCAGGCGGCGGGAGATGGTTTTGCGGTCGATACCGATTTCACCGGCCGCGTCCAGCTGCGGGAGCCTGCGCACGATATAAAGATTCACGATCTGCTGATCGATCTCATCCAATAAGCCCTCGTCAGTGACGCGCTCCCAGTCGCTGCGCGTGAGGTGTTCCAGCTCCTTCGGCAGAGCCAGCCGCGCAGTTATGCTTTCGTCACTCCCTTCGGCCCGCCGCCTGGCGGGGGCTTACTTTTCCTTGTGCGTCAGCACGGCGATATTGCCCTTGTTGCTGACTTTGAGATCCAGCGCGGCGGCGAGATCGCGCACCTTGACGTAGTTCGTGCCGTCTTTCAGGATGCGTTCAACGGCGACTTCTTTGCCGTCCACGATGATTTTGCTCTTTTCTACCATTTCAGTCTCCTCCTCTGCATTTTTTCCATCTTCGAGGGCCATCACGGTATGGCCCTCGCTTACCAGCACGTCCCCGCGCAGGAGATTCGCGTCCGTCGTCAGATACTTGCTGCCGGTCAGCAATTCAAAATCGCCCGTTGCGGGCCAATCGTGCAGCATACAGTAGGTGGTGCAGCTGTTGCCCTGCCGACGGTAGAGCGCTTCTACCGACGCGCAGCCTGCGGCCACGGCGCAGAGCATCATAAGCGCGGAGCAGTCCGTCTCCACTGGCTTTGTGATCCTGCTCACGTCCCACCCTACGGCTCTGGCGGCCTCATACGCCGTGTTCCGGCCGCTCATATCGTAACCGATGTTCCGGTTCTTAATGGCCGCCTCGCACGTCTGTGCGGCCCGCTCGGCCTTTTTGCGGCTCTTGTAGCGCAAGACGCCGAGCCAGCGGCCATTGTACCAGTTGGAGATATTCAGCTCCCGCCCGGTCTGGTTGCCGGGCTGCTGATTGCGGCCGCCCGTCTCGCCGAGACTGGCCTGCCCGATCTTGATGCTCATTTCTGCGCGTCCTCCTTCGTGACGTTATCAATCGCGTCCTGCGCTTTCTGCGACTGCGTGCCGAAATAGAACGTGATGACCGTCAGGAAGATCGTGAGGAAGTCCTTGCCGGTGATGTCGCCGCGCAGGGCGAGGACGGCAAAGATGATCGTCAGGCCGAGTGTGACGATGGACTTGACGCTCAGAAGATTTCCGAGCCGCTTTTTGATGTTTTCCATGATCAGCCCTCCACCTTGATTGCGCGATTCTCAAATTTTTTGTACGCATCGAGATAGATTTCGTCTTTGTCTCCGTTGTATGTAACCTCATAATACATACCATCCGGCAATGTCGTGGACAGCAGCGCTTTGAAGTTTTGCAGCGTTTTGCAGTACCACACCACAAAAACCGTATAATCTGTCTGGTTGTTGGTTTTGTCGAGGTGCTCATCCGTGTAGTCCGCGACCATATCGATTGCTTTGCTCAAAAATTTGCTATCGGTGTTAATGCTCATTTTGTACTCCTTTCATTCTACTGGTTCATTTTTCTTCGCAAAAACCCGCTTGAAGGCAAGCAGGCCAAGCTCTGTGATGGTTGCCCAGCCGGTAAAGCCGAGCACGTCGGACAGGTCGACCGACGCGCCGAGCTCCGGGTTGCGGATGACTGCAATTAGGACGGCGACGGTTTTCAGAGCGCAGGCCCAGACAATTACCGTCGTGATGAGCTGGAGCAGATACAACACAATGGTTCGCGCCATTTCGCCCTTGCTCCACTTGCCTTTTACCCGCATATCTGCCTCCCAATTTATTGCGCACTGCTATGTCCGCATTGCGCCTCCAGCTGGTGCAGGAACTTTTTCACATCGCCGTTCCCGCCCATCTTTTTATACTTCTCTCCGGCAATCAGACGTTCAGCCATTGGCATTTCCTCGCTCATGATCGTGAGGCGGAGGATAGCCAGATACTGCTCGTTCTGATGCTCCTGCATTTTCCCGAGCTTTTTGTCAATCTCGCCGAGATGCTCATCCTGCGATGTGGCCTTGCCGCGCTTTTTCTGTATCGCGCTGACGACGGCGTTTACTACCGCCGTCAGCGCGGACGAGCCGAGCACGGCGCAGACGAGGGTGACGATGATGGTCTTGGTGTCCATGATCTTTCTCCTTTATGTAATGGTTACGATCTCCACATAAATCCCCACCAGCTCTGCCAGCGGGTGGTAGACCGCCGTGCCGGTGTCGCGGGTGCAGTGGTAGGTTTGCCCGGACTGGCTGTAGTACTTGCCCGCGAACAGCTCCATGTTGCCGTTATAGGGGATTGGATCGTACTTTGTGCCGTCGTGGGTTTCATCAATTCGCACGTAGAGGCTTTCCGTGCCGACGCCGGGCTTCCACCCGGCTTGCGACGTGTGGGCCTGGATGACTTTGTACAGGCTGCCGCCGTACAGGAGCTTGTGGCCCACAGTGTAGCTCTGGCCCTCCGCCCACTCCGGGTAAAACTCCCGCATACGGTACGCCGTCGCATCATCAACGGCCAGTGTGTTGATCTGCTGCCGCAGGAGCATGGTCGTCACCTCTTCCTGCGATAGGGGGCGGTGCTTTTCCTCTGCCTCCGCCCGCGCCTGCGCTTCTTGCAGGGCGGCGATTTCGGCCTCGGTCATCTCGCGAATCGTGCCGTTTTCGTAGATTTTCATGCCCTAATCCCCCATATCTGATATTTACAGCCTGCGCCGAGCTTACCGGTGCCCATATAACTGCCAACGTAGATTCTTTTGATGGTCTTGGTCAGCGGGTCGAAACTATAGGTATTGGCGCCATTCACTTTCGTGTTCTTTTTTGCGAATTGCACCTTGCAGACGTTTGGTTGCCATGTGGCTGCGGCTGGACTTTCGGCGTTCAGAATTGGGACTTTGTTCTGCTCGGCGATGTACACGGCGCGGATATCCGGGTTGTCGTTTTTGCCGTCTCCCAGATATTCCACAGCCCACTCTTCGCGGTTTCTGCTATCCGTGCTACTATCCACCTCAAATCGCAGCGTTGTCGCTCGTGCGAAGCTTGTCGCGCCCTCGACGATGATCTGAGCGCTTTTGAGAGCAAGCGCTGCACCATCTTTGTCTGTGGTGATCAGCAGCGCAGCAGCCTCCGCCATTTCGCCGGAGGTGATCAGTTCCCAAGTGTCGCTGCTCCCTCCGCCCGTCGGCAAATCCACCGCTTCCGTCTGCGTGATCTTGCCCGCCGCGTCGACGGCCTTGATTCTGACGATCTGGCCCACGGCGGCGGAAGCGGGGGCGGGGACGGAGGTTCCGGCGATGGCTGCGGCTGCCTCTGCCGCGATCTCGGTTTTGTCCGCGGCGGTGAGGGTGTAATCCTTGCCGGGCGCTCCCTGCGGGCCGGTTGCGCCGGTTGGGCCTTGCGGGCCGGTTTCACCTTGCGGCCCAGTTGGGCCGGTTTCGCCCTGCGGGCCTTTGAGGTTGACGGGCGCGGGGTTGGCCTTGCCGCCGTCGTTCGTCCAGCTCAGATCGCCCGCAGCGGAGACGGACGGCGTGAATGTCGTGCCGTCTACGCCGGGTGCTCCATCCTTGCCGTTCGTGCCGGCTTTTCCCGGTGCGCCGTCCTTGCCGTTTTTGATCTCAGCGGTCGTCGTGCCGGTTTTGTCGGTGATGGTGATTTTCGCGCCGGTGCCGGTTTGAGCCACGGAGGCGGATGGGCTGAAGCCGTCCTGCCCTGGCGCGCCGTCGGCTCCGTCCTTGCCGGGGCTTCCGTCTTTGCCGGGCGCGCCGGTCTGGCCTGCCGGGCCTGCCGGGCCTGTCTCGCCTTGAGGGCCTTGTGGGCCGGTCTTGCCCTGCGGCCCTTTCTCGCCGGGGTCTCCTTTCGGCCCCTGCGCTCCTGTATCGCCTTTTTCGCCCTTCTCGCCGGGGTCTCCCTTCGCGCCGGTTGCTCCATCCTGCCCTTCCGCGACGACACCGGTATCCTGCGTTCCGATAAACCAGTGCTTGTTGCTGCCGATATGCGGGGTTACGCCGTCTGCGCCATCTGCCCCGGCTGCACCTGTAGCACCTGCCGGGCCAGCAGGGCCAGGTGGGCCTGCCGGGCCTTTATCGCCCTTTGGGCCTTGCGGGCCGGTGTCGCCTTTATCACCTTTTAACGCATTGACAACCTGCATCGCCGCAGTGTCAGGGGCTACAGCCATGTTCAGCCGCTGTTCAAATACTGCGTCAGACATAACGACATACCTCCTACAGAAGTTCTTCTACGCCGACGACGGCGATCTCCGTTGCCCGGTCATTGCCGTTCTCGTCTGTGAACGTCATTTGACAGCGGGCCGGACGGACAGTCAAGCTGTCCGCGTCGGTCTTCGGGATCTCAACGGTAAAGCTCGTCGGAGAGGATACCGTCGGCGTATAGGATTTGGAAAAGCTGCCGCCCTGCACGACCTTGAAGCTAAGCCCCGTACACTGCGTCAGATCGACGCCGCGCATCGTGACATACAGGACGTTTTTGATTTTCTGTACCATGGATACCTCCTATCTGAGCCTGTCCCAGATTTTTTTCTTGGTGCTGTCGCTATAATCGTACACGCTGATCGCAATGGCGTATTTCTGCTCCTGCGTCAGGTCTGTGCTGTTCAGATAGTCGCAGAACCACGTCCACGCATTTTTGTATCCTGCCGCTTTTCGCTCGTCCTCGCTCGGGCGCTCTTCGTACTCCACAATCGCGTCGATATAGTCTGCCATTTCCGCGCCGGTGTCCTTGACATTATGTGACCATCCCGCTTGATACGACGGAGAAAGTTCACTTTTCGCGGAAGACGTGCTGATGCTTCCTTTTCGCAGCTGTTCAGAGAGGTAAGTATACGTCTTTGTGTTGTCCGTATAGAATCCCATGCGGATTGCGGATTTCTGATCTTCCGTCCACTTCTGCTTGTCAAGCCATGCGTCGAACTGTGATTCTGCGCTTTCGGTGACTTTTCCGTCTTCGTCTTTTACGTCTTTCATCCCGGCGTGCGCATTCGCTGCCTGCAAAGCCATTGTCGGCGTGACCTTCGCGTTTCTGCCGTACCGGTCATAAGCCTTGATCTCCTTGTCACTCAAAACAGCAAGCGCAACCGCGTCGTTGATCTCTCCGTTCTTGTAAGCCGCAAGATACTCGTCCGCTTTCGTGCCGTTTTTGTTGGCGTCAGAATAACGAGCCTCGATTGCCTTTTCCATGAAATGCTGCGCAAGCTCCTTGCTGCCCTTGCCTGCCAGCTCCTTCTGTGTGTCCGTCAGCTTGCCTCCGTACTTGGACGCTTCCAACGCCTCAAAGTACGCGTTTGCTTTCTCAGTCGCAGAATCCACAAGTTCATCGGAAAGGCCGATATAATCTGCGCCCTTATACTGGTTCTCGACACCGGAAAGCTGCTTCTTTGTATCGTCGGAAAGATAATGCTGCGCCTTGACGGCAGCGGAGATCATGGCGTTGTTCCGTTCTGCGCCGGATTTCTCCAAGATCTTCTGCGCGGAGGCTTTCATTTCATACCCGATCCCAAGTTTGTCCTTTGCGCTCTCCGCCGCAACGTCTTTTGCCTGCTTCAAAATCTCCGCTTTCATGCTGTCCGGCATGGACTTGTAATTCTTATCGTTCATCAGCGCGGTCACAGCGGCGGAATACGCGTCGCCGTATGCCTTCTGGTATATGCTGCGCTGTTCGAACGTCAGGCTGACAGATTCGCCGTCGACCTTCACAGAACGCGGAGCCGTCCGGTCAGGGTACAGAGAATTGCCGGTCGCGTCGCTGATCTTCTCGATCTCGGAGGAAACTGCATCGGTCTTGTACGTCGTGATATTGCCGGGGTTCACGTTCCGGTTCAGGAAGTTGCGGACACCGCCCTCATTCTTGACAGGATTTCCCCATACGTCTGTCTTCGCTGGGAGTGTTTCACGCAGGCCGGGGATAGACGCTTTCGCGTTGTCGACCGCCTGCTGCCAGACGTTATCCGAGGAATAGGCGTTCCGCTCAGTGCCGTCGAGGCCCTGCGCAATGCCGCGCAGCGCGTTCGGAATGACACTGGAAAGCTGGTTCGCGGCGTACTTCTGCGCGGCGTCCAGCATTTTTCCGCCGGGCGTGCTTGCGTCGCTGTACTGATAGTTGTTTACAACATCCTGCATCGTGGACATGACCGGCGTATCCAAGACAGACTGCAACGCGCCGGACAGGGAATTTCCGAGCACACGGCCAGCCGTCACGCCCGCTTCACTGCGGATATCATCTGCGATCAGTGCGCCGGTCGTGAGCTGCGCGTTCAGCGGGTCGAGGAAACCGATGGACAGCAGCGTGTCGCCGTTCTGCCATTCAGTGCTTTCACCGCGAAGATCACGAAGGGCCGCGCTGATATTCAGCTGTGTCCCGTCAAGGCCGTGCGTCTTGCCGAGCGCGTCCTTGTTCTTGTCTTCGTCGTCGCCGGTCACTTTCAGCCATCCGCGAAGCGCGCCAGCCGCAGCAATGGCGATCATGCCGGAGCCGGTCAGCGCACGTCCTACGCCCTGCACCGCCTTTGCCTGCTGCGCCGCTGTCAAATTGCCCTTCTTCGCGGAATCAAGCATATTGATGAAATCTGCGGCGGAAACGAGCAGACCGGCAGGCGAATACTCGATTGCACGCGCGCCGAGGTTCGAAGGAACCTGCGCGAACGGCAGGACAATATCGCCCGCGCCGATATCGCCGATATGCGCCTTGTTGAGCGCGTTTCGGACGCCGATTGCCGCGTCGGACAGGACGGTCTTGTCCTGAAACGTGCGGTAAAGTGCTTCCTGCTTGCCCGCGTCGCGCAGAGAATCATCCTTGATTTTGCCCTTTTCATAGAGCCGGTCAATTCCCTTCTGGACGCTGGCTTCAATTCCGCCCTTCTGAAATTCGTCGGTCGCGTTCAGCGTGTATCCCTCATACGCTTCCCAGACAGACATGAGTTTCGAGAACACGCCGCCGGACATTTTAAAGGTGCGGTTCGCGGTGTTCTCATACTTGCTCATACCCCCGGAGGTATCGACGTCAAGGCCGACCTCCATGCAGGCACGAGCAAGCCCGTCCATGGAGCCTTTGCGCTTTGCCGCCGAGAACCACGACGCATCGCCCGCGACGCTGCGCGTGCCGGTGATCGTGGATACCAGCATATCCAGCGGAACAGAAATATTCCGTGCAACGCTGTCAACCGGGTCGAAAACGTTATTGGAAACAAGGTTCCGCATGACGGTTGAAACCTTGGACAGCATACCCGCACGCCGCACAGTCTTGACCTTCTCGCCTGCGGAAACCGTCCTTGTATCCGCTGCGATGTTGTAGATACTGTCAGCGGCAAACGTCTTGAGAAAGTCGAGGTTTTCCCCGCCGCCGGACTGTGCTTCCGCACGCGCATAGTTCGCAATGCGGTTCATGGCCCAGTTGACAATGGGCGAGGTCTTATTGCCGATGAGCGTACCGGTCTGCCGCACAGTGCTTGCGCTTTTGATGATGCCAACCAGATCGTTGACGTTGACATTCGCATTCTCCTGTCCGGTGCCGACCGCCGCGTCGTACTGCTGCGCAAGCGCGTTGACGCGGTTCATGATCTCGGCTTTGTTGGTCTTCTTCGCCGCCCGTTCCAGCGCCGCAGAAGCGTCCGCAACAATGCCGCCGCCCGTCTGCCGGGAATACTTGGCGTAGGACTGCAATGCCTGACCGGCTGCCGTGCCGTGCGCAGAAACTTCCTTGCGCCAGTTGGAATACTCCGTCCAGTCGCCGGTCTGCTCCGCTGCCCTGCGGTAGTTGTCTAGGATCGTCATGCCCATGTCAACCTCTTCGCCGCTCCAATTATGCTTTCCGCGCAGCTCGGCCATTTCCCCGGCGTAATCCTGCGCCAGCCGCAGACGGGCGTTGTCAAGGCTCTTCGCCTCGGAAATGGTGTCGTACATGATCGGCGTGCGCTGCGATTCCGGCACGTTCCAGTCGGCTTCCATGCTGCCGATGGTGTTGCTCTGCGTCTGGGACTGCTTCGGAACAGATTCAAACTGACTGCGCATCGCGCCCATGTCATTTGCCGAAACATTCTGGTTGACAGAACCGCTGGATTGTGGTACAGTCCAATTAGAAGAACCTTGCGGCAGATCGCTTTGGGCGTTATGTACAGGGCTTTCGTCAAAGAAAGCATTGTACTCTGTAACATGCGGGTTCTTCTTTTGTATATACATGGTGTCTGTCGAGATCGTTTTTCTACTGTCTGAAACAGCTTCAACTGCAACATAGTTGCCATCAATATACTTCTTGAAAAGGAGAACGGGGCGGCCGCGAGTATCCGAATGCGCACTCAAATCGACACTATCGGGAGCAGAAATCACCTCCGTTAAGAGGGAAAGTGAATCTGGTGTTACCGCGATTTGCCCACTATCCGCCTCGGCTTTTGCGCTTCCGTGCCGCTTAAATGTATGCGCGACATCATCGCTGGACATCATCACCGTGTAATCGGAAATGTCCATTCCTGCATTTTGCGCCATTTGCGCAGCTGCATCTGTAACCTTTCCGAGATACGCCCGCTTAAATTCGCTTCTGTTGCTCAAAGCGCTTTGAATGAATTTCTTGAAGTCTTGAACCGTCGAGATAATTACATTTTTCTTCCCGGTTGAAAGATTGACAACCTCTTGAAGATTGAATTTTTTCAATCCGTTCGGTGCAAGGCTTTCTCCGCCCGTTATAACGCTCTCTGCGCCGCGTTCCTGCGCTGGCTGCGTCGTTTGCTGGGTGTTCTGGTTCGCGGCCTGTGCGGGGTCTGTGAGCGTTTCGCCGCGCAGCGCGGCTTGAATGGACGCGTCAAGCATTTCGTCCTGTGTCAGCTGAGTGTTCTGCGCCTGATTCTGGCTGCGCGAACCGAGCGCGCGATTCAGCGCAAAGTTCCCCGCGCCGAGGATGCCGCCGACTGCTGCGCCGGTTGCAAATTCCTCGGCTGACTGATACGGATTGAAAACAGCGTCCCGGCCCTGCGCCGTATTGTCGAGTGACAGCCACTCCCGATCTCCGTCATAGACAAGCTTCTGCATGGCGCGGCTGATCGGGTTCTGAATGAGTTCTTCGCCGCCCTCTTCTGCCGCGCCCTTGATCAGATTTTTCGCCTTGCTGAGCGCAGAAAGCGTGCCGTCGTTCATCCAGTCGTTGTTTTCCAGACCACCGCCGACTTCGATTGCGGCGTTTGCAAGGCCAGCTATCGTAGACGCCAGAATGGCCTGCTCGTCTGTTGCTCCGGCTCCCTTTGCCTCTGCAAAGTTACCGCCGGTTTCCTGCATAAATGAAAGCCAATACGACGGGTCGCTGGATATCCGCCGCATAACGGCTTCGATGCTTCCTGCAAGGCCGGAGCTGGCCTGCGTCAGCGTTCCTGCGCTCGAAGTGCCAAGCGTCAAAAGCGCAAGCGCAGCCTGCGGCAGCGCTGCAATGACACCGGTTCCTATCGTGTTTGCAACGCCGCCCGCTTTCGTATCGCTCCAGTTTGCTGCGGAGCGCTCGTTCAGCGAATCGGACGTGCGCTGGGTGTAATTTGCCCAATAATGGATCGGCTGCAAAAGGGAACTTGTGAACGCCGAATCTCCTTTTACAAACTTCCCGTCCTTTGTAAACCCGCCGTTTAAATAACTTTCTACTGTTTCGACTGTCGTCGCTGCGGCGTCGGCAAAGTTGGCAATAGAAGAGTTGAACTGACCGAGGCCTGCGCCGAGCATGGTGAAAAGCTTTCCGCCGATCCCCTTGTCGGTCTGCGGCTGGGCTGCGCTCTGCCGCTGCGTGATCGCCTGCTGAATCAGGCTGTCCGTCTGAGACGGGATGCTGAACCGTTCGGAATCCCGCACCGTCGGCAGGCTGCGCCAAGCGTTCTGCTGAAGCTCTCTCCGGGCGGAAGCAAAAAACTGCTGTTCCGCCCCTCTGGTCTGTGCGTCTGCCGCTTCGTTGATCGTGAACCGGTCTGCGTCCGCCACCGTCGGGAGGCTCTGCCACGCATTTTTCCGGGCCTCTTTCTGTGCCTCTTCCTTGCGCTTTTGATACGAACGCATGACTTCCGCACGGCTCGGTGTGTCGGTGTACTGAACGGAATAGGAACCCCGCGCGTTCTGCCCTCTTGCCGCAGAGGCTTTGATCTCCGGGGCCGTCGCCTGCTTTACAAGCGTCAGTTCGGCGCTGGCGGCGTTGATCTGCGCCCTTGCCGTGTTATATCTTGACTTTGCCTCGGCGTACTTGCTTTCAAGGTCGCCGCTGCTCTTGCCGCGCGCCTTGTTCGCGGAGATCTGCCGGGCAATGTCCGCCATGTCCTTCTGCGCGGAAGCGGCCTGCTTGCGCAGCGTTGCAACGTCCGGGCCGGTAGATGCTGGTTCAGACTTCGCTGCGCTCTTTTTCGTGCCGGAGGTGCTGGAAGCGTATGTACCGGAACCGCCGGAGTACGAGCCGCCCGCAGAGCCGGTTCCGGAGCTGGCCGGAGCAGCTGCCTGCTGCGCGTCGCGTTTCGCGGCTTCGCGGTCAATGGTGGCCGTGTAGGTCTTGCCGTCTTTCTTGACAGTAATACTGCCGTCCTCGTTTCGCGTCCATAGCGAACCGTCGGAAGCTTCTGCCATGTCCCCGGCTCTCTGTAACTTTTCTGACAGAGAAACACCTTTGGCTGAACCGATTCTGTACTCCGGCTGCAGCGCCTGTTGAACTGCATCGTTCAACTGCTCGTCGCTGATTTTGGCTTTTCCGCCGTCCTGCGTCAGTCCGGCAGTTACCGCGTCCGTCGCCTGCCGCGCCTTTTCAGACGCAAGCACCTGTTCCGTCTGCGCCGGTGTGATTACGTTCCGCGTCGTGTCTTGCTGCAAGGAAGACGAAGGTGCAGCCTGATTCGTGCTGTCCAGAACCGGAGTAGCAAAGGGTTGGGACTGTGCAGGCGTGTACTCAGGCGCAGCAGAAACAGCGGGCGCGGATACGCCCACTCTGCCGGTCATGGTCTGCCCGTTCTTCGTGACGGTAATGCTTCCGTCGGCTTCCTTTTTCCAAAGAGAGCCGTCGGAAGCCTCCGCCATGTCGCCCGCTTGCAGCCTGTTCGCAAGCTCCTTACCCTTGTCGGAGTTGATAAAATAATCAGCCATATGCCCTTATCCCTTGATATCCGCTTCCATTTCTACGCCGTCTTTCGTGACGTAAACCTTGCCGTTCGGTGATTTCCGCCATACAGAGCCGTCCGAAGCGTAATATTTGTTTCCAACTTGCAGATTTCCGGCGATACCTTTGCCCTTTTCGCTCCCGATCACATACTTGTTGGTCGAATACCCCCTTGCCGTTTCGGCCATACTGGCCGTAGTCTTGCTGACTTTCTGGTAAGGGATACCATAACTCTTGTAGTTCGTCGCGAGGTAATTTTCAACGTTGTCGATGCCGCCTGCTTTGTTGATGATGTTGATGTAATACTCTGCCCACTCGATCTCATCCTGCGTGGCCTGCTTGAACGAATTGCCGCCGGACGAACTCTTGCCGTAATACCCGCCGGAGGATACGATCTGCTGCGCCTTGTCGTACATTTCGTTGAGCTGCTCCGTATTGCCGCCGCTGATACCGAGAAGTTCAGCATACGCAGAAGCGTTGCTTCCGGCGGAACTCATGACAGAGCTGTTGAGGATATTGAACATCTGCAACGCACGGTCTGCGTCGGCCTTTGCCGCGCTTGTAAGACTTTCGTCCACGCGCACAGCCTCTTCGTACAGGGCCTTTGCAAGATTCAGGTCATTGTCGGCCTGCGCTTTCTGGATCGCGCTCTGGTACTGCTGTCCAAGAAGCACGCGCTGACGCTCGATCTCGGCGCGCTTCTCCGCCTCAGACTGGCGCAGATTGTTCATGTTCGCTGCAAGCTGGTTCTGCTGAGCAAGTTCCGCCTGTCCGCCCGTGCCAGAGTTCAGGCCGCGCGCGTTCGCGTACTCCTGAAATGCCTGCCGGTTGCGGTCTGCTTCCGCCTGCGCCTGCCGCTGCTGCTCGTAATAGATGCTGCCGAGCTTGCCTTCCTCCGCTCCGAGATCGGAAAGATTCTGGTTGTAGTCGCTTTCCAGCTGGGATTTGTTTGCCGCAAGGCTGGCTTCGTACATCTTGCGGATCATTTCTTCCTGACTGGTCGCAGACGGCGTTTTATAATCTCCGAGCTGGTTCAGATACTTTCTGTACCAGTCGTAGATGGTGCCGCCTCCGGCGGAAGAACCAGCGCCGACCACTGCGCCAACGTCGGTTCCGGTGCTCGTTTTATTGCCGGGCGTAAATCCCGGGTCAATGTCGCCGCCTGCTCCGCCGGTCGGGGGCCGCGTTGTTCCGCCGAATCCCGGCTGCTGCTGACCGCCTGCTGGCGGATTGACCGGCGTAGTGTCTACCCCGGGCGTTTTGCCCGGGCCAAAAGAGAACTCCGGGTCAAGCGTCCTCTGTATATCCGCTGTGGAAAGATTGCCCTGCACCAGTGAGCCGCCCTGATTCCCGCTGCCCTGATTTGCAGAAGCCTCCGGGGACTGCGCGTTTTCGAACCGCTTGTTGCCATCATAGGCAGTCCAGTTTTCCATGTAGCTTTCCGCAACCCCGTTGGAGTTTCCGCCTGCGGGGTTGTCGCTCTGCGTCGGCTGCTGCACGCTTTTTACAACGGCCTGCCCGCCCGGCGGCTGCCATGGAAGGGTGATATCATCCCCGCGAGGTTGACGCAGTTGCAGCCTCCCGCCATTTCCTACCGGTGAATCCAGCGCCGGTTTCTTCCAAAGATTACCGTCATTGATTCTCATTCAGCACCTCTTATGCTGCCGTGAAATACTGTCCCACAAGTTCATGCGGGAGATACTGCAATGTTATCTTGTCCCCCGCTGCGGAGCCGGTGCGCTCACAGAGATACAGATTGCCGTCTTCCGGGTCTGTGTAATACAGACCGTAGGTGTATTCCATGCCGCGAGAAGCCGGAATTGGGTCGTCGTGCGTGCCTGTATGTTCTGCGTCAACTACAGCCCAAAGTGCAGGCGTGGCGCTGGGCTTCCAATTTTCCTGCGAGGTATGCGCCTGACGGCATTTGTAGAGCTTGCCGCCGTTGCTTCTGCGGTCGCCGACGGCATAAGCAACGGGATATGCCCATGCAGGAAACAGTTCCACCGCCTTTGCCGCGTCTGTATCATTCAGGCTTTCGGCTGCCTTGACGATGTACGGGCGCAGCGCCCGCGCTCTTTCTGTGTAAGTAGCCATATTATTCAGCCTCCCCAAGAAGAATTTTCGCAGCCTGCTCCGCATCGGCGGAGACTTCGCGCAACAACTCCGTTTCCGTTTTCTTGCCCATCTTGCAGGTGCACGTGCCGTCGCGGTTATCCGTGATCGGGCCTGCGACGCAGTAATCGGAGTTGTCCCACTCCTGCACAGATTCCCGTGTTTCGCCCGTCGGCTGGCCGCTTTCATCGTATACCGGGACGGTGCCGCGCTCAACGATATACCAATGCAGTCCGTTCACAAACAGCTGCACGGCAGCTGCATACGTCGTTTCTAGCGTGACGGCCTTGCTCTCACGCCCGCCCCAGTCCCGATCAACAAGCTTTCCGTCGATACTTGCCGGGTGTTCTGTGCCATTTGCCTTAAAATAGATCATATATACCTCCGTCATAATGTTTTGAGGGTTACATCCGCCTTGCTCCCATATTCTGAGCTGCTGGATCTGTTTATAACAATATTGCAGTTTCCCATCAACAGATACTCGTAGTTAACCCAGCCCTGCGTGCCGTACTTCTTTTCAGCCACAGCGTGGCCGTCTATGAATATTCTTGCAACAGAATTGGAAGACCCTGCCGCCACTAGCGTAATGGACGTTCCCCTCTCCAGTTCAAACGTCCCTTCGGTTCTTTTTTCCCCTTCTATAAGCACGTGGCCCCAGTTATTTGCACTCGCATTTTTTGTCGTCACGGTAACTTGCACTGGGTAGCTTAATTTGATATTGTGTGACGTTCCGCCAACCATCGTTCTTCCACCGTAAAGCCTGTAACCAGTTCCATCAATCTTTGCGGTGCCGCTTTTAACCGTGTAGGCCGTGCCGTTAATCAGTGTTCTATGCCCCATACTCGCAAGCCTCATTCATACTGCCACGCGATTTGGCCGTTGACAATCGGCGTGGTTTCTGCCGCAAACAACGCTTCGCCACGTGCCATGTAGGACGTGTAGTTCGTGTCCTCTTCCGTGACAGCTGTGGTTCTGCCGAGCTTGTCGTTGATCGTTTTCTCGTCCGGACTGATCTGCTTCGGGAATAAATCAAGCATATGCCGTCCTCCTTACATCAAGATATACGCGCACGGCAGATCGAGCGTCGGGACAGTATCGCAGGAAAAGGTAATTCCTTCCTCGTTTGCGCTGTAGACCTTCACGCCGCACTTTGCCGCCTCCTGCCACTGCGCGAGCGTTGCAGAGGTGTCCAGTCCAACCGCATCGTTGCGCCCCGCGCCGATGTTGATCGCAACGGTCTGCTTGTTCTCCGCCCAGCCCGCAACCGTCAGAACGAATGTCGCGCCCTGCGATTTTTCCGCCTTGCCTGCAATCTTCTCGATCTCTGCGTCGCGGGCGACGTTCTCTGCGTTGATGGAAGAGATCGCAGCCGTGTTTTCGCTCGTTGCATCTACGTTCTTCGCGACGACCTTGGACAGGGCCGCAAGGCCCGCAGACGCGCTGCCGCCGGACGAAATAGCGTCCTGCACCTGTTTTGTCAGTTTTTCCATGCCGACCGTGTTGTTCGGGATGGAACCAGCGGAAATGCCCGCAAGCTGCGCCTGCACGTTTTCAATCGCCGCCTGAATGGTGGCGGCATTGACCGCATCCGTCGGCGTGAACGGCAGATTCGAGGCGATCAGGGCCGGGATAAGGACGGTGTTGATATAAACTTGCAGGGCAAGCCCGCCCTCGTCAAACTTGGCTTTCAGCTGCGCAGCCGAAAGACCGCCGACGTCGTTCGGATAATCGTCCAGCTTCTGAATGATACTGAGATCAGTATCCAGTGTCGGAATGCTCACTTATGCCACCCCCGTTTTGTTGAGCGCTCTTTGAAGTTCCCCGTAGCCGCTGCCGCCGTTGACCGGGATCTGCCCGGCCTGCGGCGTCTCCGGTACGAGATTCCCGCTTGTCGCGCCCTGATTCATCTGCGACATGGCCTGATTGCCTTTCAGCTTGTCGATCAGCTCTTGCCGCTTGGAAACATAGCCCTCCGGAATCCGTTCCAGATAGTCTACCAGCTCGATCTTGCCCTGCATGAGCAGATTGTCGAGCGTCTGCACCGTCGTGATCTCCGACCAGTACGCCGACGCGCCGACGTCCAGCTTCAGCGAAAGCGGGATCTTGTTCAGAATCTCAAAGTCAAACGGCGTGTTGAAGTCCTGTTCCGGGAGCGTCATGCCGAGCGGCTGAGAGTTCAGCTGGTCTTTCGTCAACATCTTCACCTGAACATACCGCGTACCGTAGTACACGCGCATATGGTCAAGATAAATGCGCCCTAAATCCTCAATGGATTCATACATATTCAGTTTGACCAGCTCCAGCGGCGCATTCGACGCACGCTGCAAGGCAACAATAGCCGATGTGTTGTCCGGTCGCGTGTCACCGAGCGCCGCGTCAGACGCGCCCATGAAGTTCTGCGTATAATTGATCGCACTGTCGATGAACTGCGATACCTGCGGGCTGATCGTCGCCGGGTCAAGGATCTTCGCGACGTTATTGACGTCGCCGCCGTTAATGCCGATGGCCGCGCCAACACGGCTGTCCCAGCGCGGAACGCGCGTCTTATCGTAGACGATCTTCGGGAACGCCGTCGTCATAAGGGACAGCATAGACATTGCAAACAGCTTATTGACGAAGATCTGATTCGGGATCAGCTCTGCGATCAGCGCCTGTCCGTGGTAGCAGTCCTGCACATAGTCCCACGGCATCCATGTAATCGGGTAAAGTTTCAGTTCCGTGTCCTTCTCCGGCTCTACCTCTACGTCCTTCGTACACTGATAGCTGTGGATCGTCCCGGTGTCCTCGTCCTTCCAGAGATAGACAATGAGGGTGCAGAGCTTGTCCTGCAAGGTGTCCATCTGATTGTTGAAGTCTTCGGTATCAGGCCGTATCCGGTCGAGATCGTCCTTTTTGGCCCCGTTGCGTTTGGCCATGCGGCGTACTTCCTCTACCATCAGGCGGCGCGGGATGATGATATACGGCTGCGTCTGCACGCGCCGGTCGTTCGGATTGCCGAAGATCACGCGCGTATTCTCGATGATCTCCGTGACAATATCACCCTTGGCCTCCTGCCCAGTTTCGATATCCGGGTCGAAGTATGTATACGTCGCACCGTCGCCGTCGACCGCCGCATTGCGCATGAACTGGCGCGTCAGCGTCACGACCTTGTTCCGCTCAAAAATAGCCGCAAACTGCTTATTCATAACGTCGGCGACCTTCTCAAGATCGCCGAGCGAATACATACTGGTCGAGCCAAGCGGGGAGGCCTGCATGGACAGGTTGTCGCTGGAGATTGTCGCGATCTGAAACAACGCCACGCGCTTTAAAAAGTTGAAGACCGGTGTCGGCAGGCCGTTGCTTTCTACGCCCTCCCACTGCTTGCCGATAAAGAAGTTTTCGTTCTTCTGCACTGTGTCGTACAAATTCAGCTGCGTGTTGACCTGTACGCCCCGGTCGTATCTGCGATACGCCTTATCAGGCGTCATTTTTTCCTTCATCGCTTGTCACCCTGCGGCCTGCCGTCATACCCGAAGATATTATTCATGCCGTCCATCATTTTTTGCATTTGCTCCTGCATACGGCGCTCGTCCTCGGACGGCTCCGACTTCGGCGCGTCCTGCTCCTGCTTCCGTTCCTCCTGAATCGGCTTGTGCCGCACAAGCACATAGCCGAGGATACAGACCGCGATCTGACAGGCCAGAATCAAAAGCTGCAAAATCAATCCAAGAATCATTTCCATGGGTTCCCTCCTATTTCACATTTCCGGTGTAGCGCACCTTCTGGTCAATGCCGAGAACGGTCACGTCGCCGAAAGTCGAACCGCTTGTAATGACGATTTTGTAATAAACAAATTTCTTTACTTTCAGCTTGATCCGCTCGATCTGCGGCGCGCGGTTCGTCAGGAACGACCAGTGAATGAAATTCACATGATCGAAGCCGGACAGGTTGGAAGAAACCTCTTTCTCCGCGTAATCGCTCTTTTTGTCGGAGCGGGCTGAGATCAGGATCCGCGCATTTGTTGCGGGCTTCATCGACACCCAGATAATAGAGCTGGTCTTCCGCTTAAAATCCGCATTGAAGGACATATTCCCGGATTCGTACCGGGATTGGATCGGTGCTTCGTCGTCAGCTGTGTGTATATGGTCGAAGTCTACCAGCCGCCCGTCAGAGAAGCCGAGATACATTGCCATCCCGTCCGAGCAGCCGCACACCGCCGGAAGCCCGGTAAACATATACCAGGTGTCGTTTTCGTAGTTGTTAACGAGCACAGTCCCCTCCACGTCGTTCAGGAACACAAAGTACTCGTGTGTCATGTTGTTGTCGAACGTGAAGATCTTCGTCACGTCGGCTTGATTCATGGTCTGCTGGACGCGGGCGGAAACGTTCTTGGCATTGCGTTCGTCCGCATAAAGCGTGGTCGCAAGCCTCCACTCGAAAATGTTGCCCGCGCAGACCGAGCGCGGATAGTTGTTGACCAGCTGCACCTGCCCGGGCGCTTCGTTGCCGATCTCCCTATGAATCGGGACAGTATAGAAGCCCGCCGTCGTGCTGCCGTCCTCCAGCGTGATCGCTGAATAACTGGTCGCGTAGACCGCCTCCGGCTTAAAGACGAGCAGCTTTGAGTAGTGCCGGGACATTGCCGTAATCGGCGTGTTGGCTGTTCCGATCTGCATTTCGTACAGATCCGGAAAATACTCCGCGCTGGCCTCGCCGTCTTCCGTCACGCCGCAGTAATACGCTTTGTTGCTGCCGTCTCCGTACAGGAACACGCGCGTATCGGACGCGCCGTTGAAGAACTCGCTGAACCGCATTTTTTCGATCTTCGAACGCAGCGTGTTTGCCACGTTGTAGAAGATTTCGACGTTGTTGCTGCCCTGCGCCGGAGCAGCGGAAAACGTTACCGTTCCTGCGGCCTTGTCGACCGTGAAGCCCGTCGTCACTTCCGTTTTCTCCACGAACACGAAATCAATGCTTGTGACGTTCTTCTCCGGCAGCTGATAGACAGTGGCCGTCCCATCCGCAGAGAACCGGACGCGGCGCTTTCCTGTCAGCATATTGACCGGTTCCAGCGTCGTGCCGCCCCCGCCAGGCGCGGAGGCGGTCACAACGACCGGCACATACCCGTGTACGGTGTCGACGTATCCGATCCCGTCCCATACCAGATACTCCGAACCGTTCAGGATATAGAGCTTATCCCCGAAGCCGAAAAACGTTGTCGGCGCGTCAAGAATGTCGCCGATGTTCTCCGCTCCGTTTTCTGTAATATTCCAAACTGCGCCGTCAGCCGCGCAGACGGTCACTTCGCCGCCCGCAACATAGCCATGCCACAGGCCGCGCACAGGGCCGGTAAAGGCGTGCAGGGTTTTATAACCAGGCCTGACTCGCAGATGATATTCGCTTGTAATTTCAAAGTTCTTCAGAACCGACGCCTCGCCCAATTTCAGCTGCGTATCGCCGTCGTTGGATTCGTTCAGCCCCAAGAACTTTTTGATTGTAAAGATCTTGCTGTCGTCTTTGGTGGAAATTGTCGCCATAAAGTAAATATCTCCAAGAAAAGGGGTGCGTTGCCGCACCCCTTATTTTGTGGTCGCTCAGTTCTTCGATTCTGCAAGATCAGACCAGAAGCAACCGGTCTTCTTAGCTGCCGCGCGGACAGTGTCGCCCGCCTCAAGCGTCGGCTTCGCAGTAGCGCTGTAGGTCGCCGCGGTCTCGGAGAAACGCGGGTCAGATCCGTCGGTCGTGTAGATCAGCGTCTCACCTTCACCGCCGGTCAGCGTGAGCGTATTGGACGCAATCGCGATAGTCGGCGTGGTGGCAACCTTGCCGGACGCAGCCGCGACGTAAATACCGTTCGCCATCGTCGGCTTGACAAATGCATCGTACATAACGCGACCTTCAACGAGATTTCCGCTGATACCTGGAACATTGGAATGGATCTTGTAATCCTTCAGCTTCATCGGGGAGATCGCCGAGTTCTTATAGATCAGCATGAAGTAGACGTTCGTGGGCATTGTAGCCAGCGCCTTGACGGGAACGCCGTCGAACGTGCCGATAACGCCCTGCTCGAGGGACCTTCTGCCGAGAACATCAATGCCGATCCACTCGGACGCGAGTTTCAGGTACTTGTAGTAGCTGATATCGATGTAGAACGTGCGGTTCTTCTTCGGCACGTGCTTCTTGTCAAGCGCAACGTTCGCGTCCATGAGCGCTTCCACGATGGTGGTCTTGCTCGGCGCGGCAGCCAGTGCAGCGTGCTGACCGGCCTGTTCTGCCCAGACCTTCATGCGGTACTCGTCGATCTCTGGCGTCACAACTTCGCGCATCTGGCGGCGCAGGGTCTTGCCTGCCTCCTTGATGTTCATCTGCTCGGCCTGATTGCCCTTGTCGATGGTGTAGGTAAAGGAACGATCCTTCTTCATCTGGAACTCGTAAACGTTATCGTTGAGTTCCTTCGGCGTGCCGTAGCGGGAAGTGCCGCTGCGCGTGTAATCGTTCATCGGCGCGGTGTCGACTTCGTACACGCGGACGGTCTTGACACCTACAAATTCGGCGTCAAGGTCGGTCGCAAACGAAGACTGGGTATAGCTGTCTTCGTAGAATCTTTCCTGTACCTGCTTGGAATATTTCTCTGCGAGATTGATGGTCTTTGCCATTGTAGCCTCCTATTTAGTCGTCGCTAAGGAAGCCCTCCAGGAACGGGTCTTTGCCGGTTTCCTGCTTCGTAGATTGCAGGCTTCCCAGCGATTTTTGTTTATTGCTTTCGTTTTTGGCGCGGATCGCCAGCTTTTCGTTGGCCTCCTTGAGCTGCCGCTCAAGCTCCCGCCGCTGATAATCGCCGTAGGCGTCTACCAGCAATTCCCCCTTGCCGACAGCCGACCAGACCTCCTGCGGGATGGTCTTGGGGTCGACGTCCTTGAACTTCTCCTGAAATCGGCGGATATCCTCGCGCTGCCGCGCTTCCGTTTCGCTTTTGCGCGTTTTCTCCGCTGTGGTTGCCTGCAGCCGACGTTCTGCGTCCTCACGCAGGATCCGTTCGTGCGCGACCTCCGGGCTAAGCCCCTGAGAAACGAGCATATTTGTGCGGATAACGTTCAGAAGATCCGGAATGTCCTTTCCGGCTGCTTCCGCCATTGCTTTCAGCGCCTCAAAAACGGGTGCATTTTCGTCGCGGTACTTGGAAAGTTCCGCATTTTCTTGCTGTAATCGGTCGCGCTGCTCCGTTACATGGTCGTAATTCAGGCCCTTCTGCGCCAGTTCTGTGACCTGCTGCCGCGTATACTGCTTCGTTTCCTTGTTGTACTTGAGGTCGAACATCGGTTCCTCGGTGCCGTCCTGCTCGTCAGCAGCCGTACTGTCTTCACCCTGCGCGTCCTCAGCATCTTCGGGTTCCTGCTCCTGCGAGGCTTCTTCCTGCTCCTCCGGCTCGGTCTGGTTGCCGTTGCCGTCGGCTTCTGGCGTATCCTCGAATTCGCTCAGATCCACGTCGTAGTTGTCGTCGTCAACAACAACTTCGGTTTCGTTCTCGTTCATAGTGTCCTCCTGTATTTGGCTATGGTTGGCCAATTTAACGGCTATGGTGGGCCGTCAGTTTACGCATTTAACAGGACAATCCGCCGTAATACGGCGTAATGTCCTCCCACTTCGCGGCTTTCTTTGCGGCAAGATCACGGATCAGCTCGGAATACTTGGCATTGAAAAACGCCGCCATAGAATCATTTTCACCCAGCAGCAAATGTGCCGCGAGGCCGTAGGGCATAATGCCCTGTGCAAGCACGTCGTCCAGATCGATCACGTCTGTAAACGCCTTGATCTCCGTGCAGACATCGCGCGTCCCGTCCTCCCGTGCCTCGTAGGTATCGGAATACGGGAACAGTTCGTGCCGCAGGATGTTGAGGATCGACAGCGTGCGCAGCTTGTATTCAGAAGTATCCGCCGTTGAGGTTTCGCCGGTCGTTTCGTTCTGCTCGTCCATCAGATGGATCGCGCGGGCAAACACCCATGCCGCCGTCGTCGTATTCATACCTAAACCCCTTTATGTATTCAGTAGCCGATATAAGACGCGCTCGGCGCGCCTCCGGTCATGTACTCGTCGTAGTCGTCCAGCCGGTCTTCCTCATAATCGTCAACCTCGACCGGCTTTTCCGGTTTCAGCGTCCGCATCACGCAGAAATAGCGCAGCGCGTCTACATCGTGTGTCAGCTCGTGCGGCTGCTTGGCGCAGTCGTTTGGGTTCTTTTCGTCGTGCTGGATCGCCTGCAAATCGTCGATCAAACTCTTGCAGCTTTCGCAGATCATCAGGCCCGGCTTCCCGTCCGGCAGAGGCTTGAGCATTTCCTTCACAGCCATAAAGCCCTGCACGCGGTTGTTCGCAGCTTTCAGAACCGGCAGGCCGCATTCGCCGAAGATCTGCGCCATTGTCTTGCCGGTATCCTTCTGTGTTGACCACATATCCGGCGGGGCAATCGTATATTCGATACGCTCCCGCGCAGGTGTCAGAGAAATCGCCGCGCTTGCCGCCTCGGAAACGATCAGCCGCGTTTCGTTGTACTGCCGGTATACATAGCAGCGCCCGGTAAAATCGACCGCCACCCACAGGCAGGCAAACATATCGAGGCCGTAGTCGAACGCCCGGTATTTCGCCCAGCGTGGGTCAATCGGAAAATCCTCCGGGAAGGTATGCACCCCGCGCCGGAACTCCGGGAAGAATCCGCCGGACAACGCATCCCAATCGCCGAAGCGGTGTGCCCTGCGCACGTCCTCTGGCAGAAGGTCAAGCGCATTGACGTAATCGGGCGAACCCTCCAACAGGTCAACGTTGTCTTCGACCGTCGCTTTGATAAACAGATAATCGTCCGGGTTCTCGTTCGGCAGAAAGTCCCGCTTGACAAACAGACGCTTGACCCACTGATGCCCGATACCGCCGGGGTTGCACGTCAGATACATCCGCTTTGGAAACGGCGTCGCGCCTCGGCAACAGGCCGCGATACCGCGAAACTCCTGCTCGGTGAACTGCGTCGCTTCTTCGATGAAGATCCAGTCGTATTCCTGACCCTGATACTTACCGGCAACAGCAGAGCCGAACCCGTCCATATTGCCGAACTTGATCGTCGAGCCGTTTTTGAAAGACAGAAGGTGTTTCTGCACGTTGTACACGGCAACGCTCTCCGGAACCAGCTTGACAATCGGATCGATCACGCTGTTCTCAAGGTCTTCGTACCGCCGTCTGAGGATCAGGATCTTCAGCCCCGGATAGTACAGGCAAGCCCCGACCGGCTTTCTCTGCGTACACCAACTTTTCCCGCCGCCTCGCGCGCCGCCGTAACAGGTGTACTTCACCGTCGAGGCAAAGAACTGCCGCTGCGGCTCGCTGTTTGGCTTGCCGAGATCGATTTTCACAGTTTCTCCCGGCGCTGTTCGCTTGTACGATTGCTTGCCCATGCAGTACCTCTGTGCTGTGCTCGTCTTGCCTGCCGGGTGTTCCTGGCACCCGACAGAACAAGAGGAAAGGAAGTAAAGAAGGAGGATTGCCCGCTTGCTTAAGGCAGGCAAGACCAACACAACACGGCTTTTTTGTTTGATTTTTGAAATTTTCAGGGGCGGAATCCCGGAAGGGTGGTGCCAGTTTTGTTGCTACCCCGCTTTGGGGGATGGAAGACGCGTGGGTTCAATCATATATATACATAGGATTGAAGCTGGCCGCCCCTTTTCCGCCACCCCTCCCTATGCCCTCTTCCTTGCTTGGGGCTGTACGCACTCGCGCACGGACGAGGCAGGGCAGGCGCGGGGGCCTTAATGGCCTGCGGCCCGGGGCTACAGATGCACACACGCGCAGCGCGCAGGCGCGCAGGCATTATGCAGTGTTATGCACTGCGGAAAGTATGTATATTATGCGGAGTATGCACAGATATTTGTATATTGTTATGACTTCCAGTTGATTCTCCGTGTTTTCAGAACTTATCAAGAATTATGAACGCAACAAAATAGATATTTGGTGGCGTTCACTTGAAAGCGTCCATGTCTCCGGCCTTATTTCCAAATGTTACATTGACCTGAACAGCATTCCCGTTGAAGTCCTTCTGCCCTCCGAATTTATCCATCAGAATTCCAAGAACCGTTGCAGCCTGGAGCGCATTACTCTTTTGCAGCTTGTCCGGGAGATCATCCAATACAACATCAATGGCGGCCTGCACCTTATCCAGGCGGCTGTCTGCGAACTCTTTCATGCGCTCTTCGGCGGTTTTTTTTACCGCTTCGGCGACATCCATATTGTTGTTAATGAGCTTCCGTGCCGTTTCCCAAGACACGCCGCCTGCTTTTGCAGCATCTGTGATCGTTCCGCTGTTGGCATACTCGGCAATGACGGCGGCTTTCTGCTCAATATTGATCCGCTTTCCCCGCTCGCCCTTCGCCACGCTGCCACCTCCAAGAGCGTTAAAATTGCGCTTGCGCGTCGCGCTGACGCTTGCAAGCTCGCTTGCAGCGCTGCGCTGCTAGCGCAAGCATAACATCGATTTTGATTGATGGTAAAAAAGTTGACCACAGCGCAAAACGCCTGAAAGCCTTGCGCTGCAATGGTTTGAGGCCGTTTGAAAATGGGTAAATAAAGCCCTTGACACGGGGTAAAGAAAAATCTTTTTGAAAACCGCTTGACATACTGATTAGTATGTGCTAGGATGAAGCCACAAACAAACCACAGCACACCAACGGACAGGCCGAAGGCCGGAAAGGACAGACAAGTGGAAATCACAAGCAAGAGTGCAAAATATGCCGTAGTGCGCACCGCTTTCCACGGCGGCGGCGTGGTGAGCGTACACAGATCACTTGCGGCAGCTGAAAGATCCGCGAACAAATGCAGCAATCCGGAATGTTCGTGCGGCTGTTGCGGCGTGGTTCCTATCACTGCCGAAGCGCGGCGCGAAATGCCCGGCCATGGCCGTGACTACGACGGCGATCTTCTCCCGCTGCTCGACGAGATCCCAGAATACACCGGGAACGAGTTTTCCCCGTATTCGCTCCGGCGTTAAGTGCGCCGGATAGCAAAAGAAAAAAGCCGCCCCGGTGCTGGAACACCGAAGCGGCAAGCCCAAACAAAAACCAGTCACGATTTCAGAAAGGACGTACTTATTATGACACAGTATTTCGCAGATTGCAAGACCCTCGACGAGCTCCGTATTGCTTACCGCAAACTGGCCGCGATCCATCATCCGGACGTTGGCGGCGACGTCGCCACGATGCAGGCCATCAACGCCGAGCACGACCGCGTGTTTGAGGCTCTGAAAGCCGCGCACAACGCAAGCGCGGACGAGTACCACCAGACAACCGAAACCCCGGAAGAGTTCCGCCGCGTCGTTGTCGAGCTTCTGAAGCTCTCCGGCCTCAACATTGAGATCTGCGGCTCTTGGCTCTGGATCGGCGGCAACACCCGCGAACACAAGGAAGCATTAAAGGCCCTCGGCTGCAAGTGGAGCAAGAACAAGATGCTTTGGAGCTGGCACCACGAGGAAGCAGGCCGGAAGTGGCGGCGCGGTAACTATTCGATGGGCGATATCCGCCGGAAGTACGGCTCTTACAACGTCCAGAAGACCGAAACAGCGGTGGCGGTTTAATCCGCCCCGCATCAGATGAAAGGAGTATGGCACTATGGCGAAGAATTTTAAGATCGCAGACATCGACCGCAACGCGCTTTACACTGTATCCACCATTGACAACTGGGACGGACACGCAGAACAGAAGCAAATGACCGGTGCAGACCTCATAAGCTTTACCAATGCCGCCGCGCATCTGTACGACATCCACGCCGAATTGATCACGAAGGGCCCTGCCACTACGAAAAAGATTACCAGCATGGATTACAAGCGGGCCGCGCGCGACGCCATGAAAAAGACCTTTGGCTTTGCTCCCGCCCTGAAAAACATCATTCCTATGGAGGGCGGGGACAACGGCGAGATCGTCACGTCGGTTGCTTTCTGCATTGCTGCCACTGGTAAGGGCTATTCCTGGCAGGTCGGCGGCGAAGTCGAAAGAGCAGAAGCATACGACATCTAAACGAACGCCCGCCCCGGAGGTTACGAGGGCAGGAGTTTTACCATGGAATACAGAAGCGGATTTTATGAAGAGCGCCGCAGCCTGCTTTTGAAGCAGCCGGACGCGATCAACACCATCAGCGATTGCAAGCACTGGGGCGCGTATGCGTCCCGGTACATTGCAGAGGCGCAGGAGACGATCAGACAGATGCAGGAATATCAGGCGCAGCTTTATGCACGCGTGCAGCTTTTGAGCGTCGCGCCGTGGCATTACGAATTGAGGCTGACGCGCCGCCGCAGCTACACCGAAAACCGCGTTTACTACGATTTGACGTTGAAGAAGGTTTTTGAAGATGCTACAATCAAGCCGGAAGAAGTACAGCGCACCACCTACCCAGGCGCGGAGCGATACGCCGCGTTTGCAGCTTATGAGGCAGAGCGGAAAGCCCATCCCGGCATTATTGCCGTCAAGGACATTGCAAAATCCGCGTGGGAACGCTGACAGGAGGAAACACCATGCCAGAAGGACAGAAACCGAAGCGAAAGACGCACACAAGCACAGCTGTAAAAGCCCGATACAATGCGAAGACATACAAGCAATACAGCGTTGCATTTCGCTATGATGACGACAAAGACTTGCTAGACCGCATTGATGCTTTTTTGGTGAATGGCTATTCCGCCGCGCAGGCCATCAAGGCCATCATGCGCGGAGAGTAGGAGGATTTATGGATAAAATAATGCAGCAAGCCGTAAGCCTGTACGAGCAAACGCAGAGTATCAAGGCAACAGCGCGGCATATGGGCATCGCGGAATCAACGGTGAAGAAAATTCTGATTTCTGCGGGCGTATACGAAACAGCACGCAGCCGGGAAATTGCTGAGCTGTACCAATCAGGGAAATCTATATTGGAGATTGCCGAAGAGCTTGGCGTATCTGCCGGGTGCGTTTTGTGCTATCTGCCGTATACACGCGGGAGCCGCTTAACGCCATCTGATACAATCAACGCGCAGCGCATTCGCGAATGCAGAGCGCGAAAAAAAGCTTGACTTAAAAAGAAATGATTGCTATACTTGAGTTATCACCAGTTGCAAGGCTGGTGTGAGTTGAAATGAAATGAAAAAAGAAAGTGCTGGGATATTCCCGGCACTTTCTTTTTCTATCGATTATCCCATCTATCAAGCAGCAGCTGCACCGCGTCCACAAACTCTTTGGAGATTTCACCCTTGCCTGACAGGTATTTATAACACGTCTTGCCGGAGTACGGTATGTACTCCGGCAGTTGATTGATTCTGATATTGCGTCGGTGCAGCTCCGCCCTCAGTCGTTGCCGCGTCCGCTCGCGTCCTCGCATTGTTGCACCTCCTTGCAATCCCTGACGTCCAAGTGCTTTAAGCAGTGGTTTTGGCAGTTCTGCGTAAAGCTATCGCAATATATCTCCGTGCAGCATAGCGCTGGCTTATCCGACCACTCTTTCAGGTCGTCGTCAACGGCTTTCTGTATGATTGCCGCTTGCAGATCCTTTTTGTACGCCGCGCACAGAAACGCAGCATTAGTTATAATGTGCCACATTGACGGCAGGCCGCTATCGTCGTCGATTGCCAGCGGATTATCCCAGATATGCAGAACGTGGCGCAGAAGGGCGTCCAGCCACTTCTCACGCGGTACCTTGCGCCAGTCCTCCGCGTCGGCGTATTTTGCCTTGCCGAACTCCAGCACCTGCATGATCGCCTCAATCGCCTCCACCGGCACGAGCGACGGGCGCGGCTTCCCATCGTCGTACTTTGCGCCCTTAATCTGTTCCATCGTTTACGCCCTCCATCATGGCCTTGATTTCTGCGGCATTTGCCTTGATAATGTCCAGCACGATCTCGCTCTGGATATGGTGGGCAAACACGGCCTTGTCCTGTGCGTTCGCATTGTAGTAGCCCGTAAGCGTATTGCCCGCTTCCGTTTTTGCCACAATCGCGATTGCAAGCGGCTTGGATTTATAGAGCGCTTGCAACGCCTTTTCCAGCCACGCCGCATATTCCTGCTCTGTGATCCCGCTCATCAGTAATGCTGCCTCCCTTCGCGCTTTGCGCGGTTCGCATCGTGCAGCGTCCGCATACAGCCCCGTGTAGTTGCATATCTCGCTGCGTCCTTTGATTGCTCCTGCTTGTATCTGTCCGCCTCCCGGCGGAATGCTATGTATCGGGTGCAGTCCGTGTGACAGCCGGTGTGCCTGTCTGCGCAGCCCTTGCACGGAGCCTGCACCGGTGTAAGCCCTAGATTTCCCTGCATTCGTTCACCCTCACACATACGCGCCTGCCGTTTACCGTAACGACGTAGCCAGTCCGATTTGTCGCGTACTTGTACTTCTCGGCGGGATACTCCCGCCCGCAGACGGGCCGCATTTCCGGGTATACCGGGATCGAGCACGTGATCAGGATCCGCACGCGCTCCGCCCGGCCCATCACAGCTTCCCCATGTGCCGCCCAGGCGCACGCCTCGCTGCAAAAGTTGTATTTTGCCTTGTACTTTGACGGTGCGCGCATAAACGTCTTCCCGCAGGCATCGCACGTCAGCTGCATCGGCGGTCTTGGTGGCTTTCGCTGCGTTTTGCTCAAAGCTTTACCCCCCTTATGTACTTATCGAAATACGTCACGGCTACCGCCATAGCCGCCCACATGTCCGCCGAGAAACCGTAGAAGAAACCGGGATGCTTTTTCGTCCCCTTTCCGAAGTTCGGCTGGCCGGGCGCGTAGCGGTCAACGAGGGCCTGCCGGATGTTTGCATCTTTGGCAGATAGTGAGCCGCACAGATTCAGCTTTTCTTCCCGGCGGTAGATCCTCTTCGGCTCATATCCGCCCGACCTCAACGCGATTTCCCAGAATCGCCCGATCCAGACGCAGGTATCGAACACCTCTTGTCCGACCGTCATGCCCATGCCCGCGATCATCTCGATTGCAACGTCTATGCAGTTCGCATAAAGCTTCCGATCCAGCATATCAGTCACTGCCGGATTCTCGATTTTCCCGGCCTCCAGCACGCGGCGAATTTCTTCGCCGTCGTGCTCGACCACCACATAGCCGGATTGAATATTGCCGGGGTCAATCGCCAGAATTGTGCCCATCGGGCCACCTCCTTTGTTCAAAGTCTTTGCATTCTTCTCCGGAAAAGTACATCCGTTCCAACTCATTCTCCGAGAACCGTTCGGCCTTGTGCTTCAGGCACCGATACGGGTAAACGTAGTTCTTTCTGTATTCCAGACTCTTGCAAGTCAGGCAGCAATCCTGCATCAGTTTCCCTCCTTTCGCGCGCCCACGAGCAAACCGCAGCCCGCTCATTCGGCTGCACCATCCATCTTCGCGCCGCAATGACAATATGGATATGCTGCCGAGGCGCTTTGGGGAGCGGCGGGCACTTTCGCAAGTTTATCGAGCAATCGGCTTACCCTCATCACGGGCGCCATGCACGCCTCGCTTACCCATTCATTCGCTGCTTCCAGCGCCGCCTCGCGGCTGATGTAATCACTCATCATTTACCCTCCGGTTCCATGCCTCAACGGCTTCAATGTATGCGTTCGTGTTCCATGCTGTTTTCAGGGCGACGGATGTCCCGCATTTCCTGCATTTTACTTTAAGAACCATAATCTTCTTCCCGAAATTACATGAACCGCCTGTTTCTTCAACTTTACCGCCACAGAACGGGCACGGTTTCAGTTCAGCCATCCTTCTTGCCCTCCATTTCAGCCAGCGCCTTCTTGGCTTCCTCGCTGGTGAAAAATACGGTTTTTCCTATGGAACTTTCCACGCACGGGCAGAACGGGTACGTTTCAATGTCCCACCGTCCCTGTATTGCGAAGTATTTCATGCTCCCGACTCGGTGCTCGAAGATTTCTCCGGCAAACACTCTGTATAATATATCGCCCACCTTGCACGGCAGCACTACCACGCGCCCGTCCTTGTCGGCCTCGGCAAGCTCGCGGAGGCGGCTAGGCTCCACGCCCAGCGCCTGCGCTGCCAGATTTATCATCGCGTCCTCCGTAAATGGA
>ERZ1034952.187-NODE-187-length-56902-cov-19.376449_pt1 | contig 56902 bp, 51 predicted proteins | sample MGYA00520625_ERZ1034952 | MGnify/ENA primary metagenome ERZ1034952 (study PRJEB33766, sample SAMN09781773) | gut metagenome | biome: gut microbiome | host: Homo sapiens | place: Madagascar | study: EMG produced TPA metagenomics assembly of the PRJNA485056 data...
CTCCGATGAGAAAAAAGAGATCTACCGCTGCAAATACTGCGAAGAGAAATACAGCAGCGAAAACTAAATTCCATATAAGTCCAAAATGTTATAGAGCCATTCACCCAAATAAGGAATGGCTCTTTTCTTATAACAAAACTCACCTGCATGTTACCACACAGGTGAGTTCGTTTTGATCCTTATTAACTATTCATCAGTAACATTATCTCTGTACACGTCCGGAAGCGTCGCCGCCAGCCAGGGTCTCAACTTCTTTTCTGGATACCAGGTTGAAGTCGCCGGGGATGGTGTGCTTCAGAGCGGATGCAGCTACGCCGTACTCAAGAGCATCCTTGAAGTTCTTGCCATCCAGCATACCGCAGATCACACCGCCTGCGAATGAGTCGCCGCCGCCTACACGGTCAACGATGGGATGGATGCTATACTCTTTGGAGTGATAGAACTCCTTTGTATCTCTGGAGTAGATGCAAGCAGACCAGCCGTTATCGGAAGCGGAATGGCTTACACGCAGAGAGGATACGCAGTACTCGAAGTTGAACTTGTCAACCATCTGCTCGAAGATGGACTTGTAACCAGCCAGCTCCAGCTCACCGCTGGTAACATCGGTATCGCCGGGCTTGAAGCCAAGTACCAGCTCAGCATCTTCTTCGTTACCGATACATACATCAACATACTTCATCAGGTTGGTCATAACCTTCTGAGCCTTCTCGGAGCTCCACAGCTTCTTACGGAAGTTCAGGTCTACGGATACCTTTACGCCGTGCTTCTTAGCAGCGATCAGAGCCTTCTCGGTCAGCTCTGCAGCAGCGTCGGATACAGCGGGGGTAATACCGGTGAAATGGAACCAGTCAGCGCCTTCGAAGATCTCATCGAAGTTGAAATCAGCCTCGGTTGCGGTAGAGATAGAGGAATGTGCTCTATCGTATACAACCTTGGAAGGTCTCATGGAAGAACCGCTCTCCAGGTAGTAGATACCCAGTCTCTCACCACATCTTGCGATGTGCTTGGTCTCTACGTTGTACTTTCTCAGAGCTGCTACTGCGCACTCACCGATCTCGTTGTCGGGAACTGCGGTAACGAACTCAGCGTCATGACCATAGTTAGCCAGAGATACTGCTACGTTAGCTTCACCGCCGCCGTAGTTTACATCGAACTCGTCTGCCTGGATAAATTTCTCGTTGTTGGGGGTGGACAGTCTCAGCATGATCTCACCCATGGTAATTACTTTTGCCATTTTGGTATATTCCTTTCTCACTAAAAATTGTCTATTATCTCCAGTTGGATGGCTGCATATTCCATCACGGACCCGCTCTCGCTTCGGCCCTCCCGTAGCGGTACGTAAGATGCTAAAATACAGCATCTAAGTACCGACGGTCGGTTAGAGTCCGTGTCGGAACACGCAACTGTCCAACCTGATTGTTCTAAATCCTATTCATTTCACCGTGTAATCGCTATATTACAGCGGAAGCGGGTCCGTGACTGAAATATGCAGTCGACGGAGCCGTCCGGGTTTCGGAATCCTATTCTTATTTCTGTACCAGATGAACTGCGAAGCCGCCGATCTCTTCCTTCAGGTAGATAGCCTTCAGGTTGCCCTTGGCATCTCTCTTAGCGGACTCTTCGTTGAACTCAACACCCAGAACAGTGCTCAGGTAGTTGACAGCTCTCTCGATGTAATTGGTCTTAACAGCGATGTGGCCGTTCTTGCCCAGGTAAGGAGTCTTCATAACTTCCAGAGCAGATCCTGCGAATACGGAGCTGTTGCCAACCTTAGCGGGCATACCGAAGATGAATGCGAAACGGTTCGCAGCCTTAACAGCCTCTTCCTCGTTCTCTGCATTAACACCAACATGAGCCAGTTCGAAGCCCAGCATGGTCTGTACTGCTTCTCTGGTCAGCTGCTCAATCTTGTCCCACTCACCGGCGTTGATCAGGTCACCGGGAACCATCCAGGAGCCACCGCAAGCGATGATCTTGGGGAAGTCAAGGTAAGAAGTCAGGTTCTTAGCGTTTACACCGCCGGTAGGCATGAACTTCATGTTTACATAAGGAGCTGCCATAGCCTTGATCTTAGCCAGACCGCCGGACTGCTCAGCGGGGAAGAACTTAACTACATCCAGGCCAAGCTCGATAGCCTGCTCGATGTCGCTGGGGCTTGACGTACCGGGAGTGATAGGAACGTTCTTCTCTACACAATACTTAACGGTTCTGGGATTTAAGCCAGGGCTTACGATGAACTTAGCGCCTGCTGCTACTGCTGCGTCAACCTGCTCTGCGTTCAGAACGGTACCTGCACCAACACACATGCTGGGGAAGTTGTCGGTCATGATCTTGATAGCTTCTGCTGCAGCAGCAGTACGGAAGGTAACCTCTGCACAGGGAAGTCCACCTGCGCAAAGTGCCTTTGCCAGAGGAAGTGCATCTGCTGCGTTGTCAATTTTTACAACCGGTACGATACCGATTTTGCTGATTTGCTCTAATACTGCGTTCATAAATAACACCTTTCTGTCTTATAGACTAATAGTTATGTGAAAAATCTTCGCAGGAGATCCTGCCGAAAATATTTCTGCAAAATTAAACCAGTAATTTTATGCCAGTACTTCCTTCACTGCCTCAGCGATCTTGTCACACTTGCAGTTTGCGAAGAAATACTCCTTAAACTTGTCACCGGATAAAGCACCCTTTACCAGTTCACGATCCAGATTCTTCAGGATGGTAACCATATCGGTATGAGTTACTTCCTTTACCTGATCCAGGATCTTCTTGTTGCGCTGCTCGGGAACCACTCTCTCAGGGGGATATCCACCGCCGCCTGGAGCACAGAACAGTTTTTCAAAGGTATACTGTAAATTCAGTTCACCGCCCCAGCCGAAGTTCTCAGCAAAAGGAAGTGCTACACAGTTACCGTCGTTTACCTGAGAGAACAGGTAAGCATCCAGAGGGGACTCAATATGTCCGCACAGAACCTTGGGGAAGGAATTGCATGCAAGCATGGCACCTTCGCCGGTTCCGCATCCGGTGATCACGAAATCCGCTGCACCGGAGTTCAAAAGAACTGCTGCCAGAATACCGTTCTGTACGTAGGTCAGGGAATTGGGATCCTCTGCGCCGCACATACCGTAGTTGAATACTTCATGACCCATGGGCTCTACTACTTTTTTAAGAGTAGCACAGATCATTTCATTCTTGGCAGCCTGACTGTTTTCATTGATCAAAGCTATCTTCATGAGATACTCCTTTTCCAAACGCCACAACAGTCAGCCGCCGAAATTCTTCTGCGACTGACCTGGTGTGGGTAATTTATTTTGTTTTCCTTTTGCACGGGCTCTATTCAGGCTGTTTGCCGATGTAAGCAAGGATACCGCCATCTACATAGAGGATGTGTCCGTTGACTGCATTGGATGCCTCAGAAGCAAGGAATACAGCGGGACCGGTCAGTTCTTCGGGCTTTAACCATCTGTTAGCAGGGGTCTTAGCGCAGATGAACTGGTCGAAAGGATGTCTGCTGCCGTCGGGCTGGATCTCACGAAGAGGAGCCGTCTGAGGAGTCTCGATGTAACCGGGTCCAAGGCCGTTACACTGAATGTTGTACTGGCCGTACTCGGAGCAGATGTTCTTGGTCAGCATCTTTAAGCCGCCCTTAGCTGCTGCGTATGCAGATACGGTCTCACGACCCAGCTCGGACATCATGGAACAGATGTTGATGATCTTACCATGGCCCTTCTTGATCATTGCAGGGATAACTGCTTTCGATACGATGAAAGGTGCATTCAGGTCTACGTCGATTACCTGACGGAACTGATCTGCGGTCATCTCGGTCATAGGGATTCTCTTGATGATGCCTGCGTTGTTAACCAGGATATCGATGGTGCCTACTTCCTTCTCGATCTGAGCTACCATAGCATTAACTGCTTCTTCGTTGGTAACGTCACATACATAGCCGTGAGCCTTGATGCCTTTCTCAGCGTATGCAGCGATTCCTTTGTCTACCAGCTCCTGCTTGATATCGTTGAAGCAGATGGTAGCACCGCACTCAGCGTATGCGGAAGCGATAGCGAAACCAATACCGTAAGATGCGCCGGTAACCAGTGCAACCTTACCTTCCAGTGAGAAATTAGTGAATTCAGACATTGTTTTTTCTCCTTTTCTTTATAAAAGCTCTTTTTTAGTTACATTTTCAAAAAATCTTATTTCAGATCTCTGTTGTCGACACCGTCCATGTCGTCGAAGTCCTGATTCTCGCCGACCATACCCCAGATAAAGGTGTATGCTCTGGAACCGCATCCGGAATGGATGGACCAGCTGGGGGAGATAACTGCCTCTTCATTACGCATTACGATATGGCGGGTCTCATCGGGCTCACCCATATAGTGCATAACAAATGCATCCTCCGGCATATCGAAATACAGATATACTTCCATACGTCTGTCATGTGTATGACAGGGCATGGTGTTCCATACACTGCCGGGCTCTAACTTCGTCATACCCATCTCCAGCTGACAGCTCTCTACCTGTCCGGGAAGGATATATTTGCAGATAACTCTGTGGTTGGCATCCTCCAGAGTACCCAGCTCTACTTTATTCTCATCCTTTACAATGACTACACCCTCTTCGGGAGTACCTTCCGGCTTGATCAGCACGGTCGGATAAGTCTTATGTGCGGGAGCGGAATTCAGATAAAATTTAGCGGGCTGCTTCTCATCTTCGCTTGCAAAAATGATCTCTTTGGAGCCCATTCCAATGTACATAGCTTCCTTGTAGCCTACCTTGTACACTTTGCCATCAACGGTAATCATACCTGCTCCGCCGATATTGATCACACCCAGTTCTCTTCTCTGGCAGAAATACTCTGCACGGAGTTCATCTCCGGCGGTCAGAGTGATAGGGCTTACAGGTACTGCTGCTCCTGTAATGATTCTGTCGATGTGGCTGTATACCAACTTGATCTCGCCGGGTACGAACAGATTCTGGATCAGAAACTCTTCTCTCAGACGCTCTGTGGTATAATGCTTCACATCTCTTGGTGATACTGCTGTTCTAAGTTCCACCTTACGCCTCTCTTTCCTCAACGGACGACCTGCGAGCCGTCATTGAATGATACCTTTTTATGAAAGCACTTACATTATAGCATATCATTGTAAGCATTTCCAACCTTTTTTTACTTTTTTCTTAAAAAAGAAGGGATCATGCAAATGCTTTCTCTCTTTGCATGATCCCAGTATACTAGAAAAAATTCTCAAAGTCTTTTCATATTTTAAATAAAATATTGCAAATTTTGAACTTTTATCCCACTGTCAATATGTTTTGGATATAGAGTAGTCCGCACAGCACATGAAAGCCGAATATTAAGAAGCATACATTGACCGCAACCCGCTGTCCCCTGCGCCCATCTTCGGTCTTCTCCAGTACCAGCAGATGCAACATTGCAGCCACCCATACTAACATCATGCCACACATCATGGGCCATAAAAAGTCCGCATGGCTTAACTTGCTTCCACCCTCTCCGAAAAGTGCCGCCTCCAGAAAACCGATGACATATCCGGTGATCGCCAGGATTCCCAGGTCGTCCTTTACAAAAAATACTGCATCAGACAGGATCACCAGAAGAGGGAATGCCATTCCCAGTGCCACAGACAGAATAATATTCTCGGAATACATGCTCCAGACTTCCATCCACTTTGTCACCATGAAGGAGCCGTCTGCCCCGTAGCTTCCGCCCCAGAAAAAGTATGCCAGGAACTGTAACAATATGTAGATCAGCGCCGGCAGCGCACACAGAAAAGTATACACACAGTGCCTGAAATATTCCGTCTTCCGTTCGTCCTTACGCGCGCAGAGTTCCAACAGCCGGTACAGCATGATCACGCCCACCGCCGGTACGAACATCTCCGCGAATACCGGTTTGGACATGGCCGTCAGGAACAGAACTCCTGCCAGCACACCGTAATACTTTTTCAGGCTTCTCTCCACCGGGAAAAAGACGCCCCGGTATGCCGGATCCTTCTGGGCTCCCCAGATATCGTAGACCAGGCAGAAGCACAACAGTCCGAAGCCTCTGACACTCATATGGGTCGGATTATGAATCGGATTCATGGAATAGATACCTAAGAAACGTCCGCCGGCATCCAGCCAGTAAAAATACAGTCCCTGTGCCACAGACAGACTGAAAGCGAGCATTGCGGCCTTCCAGGCTCCTGCCTTCTCACAGAACCGCTCCGTATATCTGCGGATCATCCAGTAGAGGACAAAATAAGCAAATAAGTGAAACGCACCGGTCACATATGCCGCCGATACCTCCAAAGGAATTCTCAGGATATGATTCAGTCCCAGCACGCACATATGCCACAGACAGTAAGGCACCGTCTTCCAACCCTGGAACCAGGTGCTACGGTTAAACATCGGCAGATACACATAAGTATGTCCGTTATAGTCCGACAACGTCTCCGGAAGTTCTTTTAATACGATCTGATAGATCAGCCAGGCGAGCAGGATCCCGAACAGGATCACCACCAGGTCTTCCCTGTCCGTTCCTTTTCTTTTTTCTGTCATATTTTGTTCCATTCTCTTGTCCTTCCTCATAAATACCTTGCGGTTTTACTTTTTTTCCCGTATGATAAAATCATAAAAAACTTAAATAAAACCGTGCCACGCACGTAAGGAGCTTTTCATGCATCTTCCATCTAAAAAACATCTCGCAGGTGGTCTGATCCTCCTGCTTATAGCTGTAATTTTTGTCTGTTTCCCGCATCCGGCATCGGATCTGCATCTGCGGATCACCTTTGAAGAGTTTGAAGGAGACGGCTGTTCCCTGTATTATACCACGGATACCGACGGTAATTTTTCACAGGAGAAATGTATCTCTTCCACACTTGATCCCGATACCATGCAGGTGTCTTTTCTCCTGGACGGATCCCTTGAAGGACATCTTACCGGGCTTCGGCTCGACTTTCCGCACAGTGAACAGCTGATCGGGATTAAGACAGTCACCGTAAGCAGTGCCGGTGTAATTCAGAAGGAATATAATCCCTGTCATTTCTTCGCACCGGAAAACATCATCCTGAATCATAATGCGGATGTGACACTGGTCCTTCCAAGGAACCGTGTCTATGTCTCCGCAGGAGCTGATGATCCTTTTCTGATTCTGTCCGATGCACTGGTTGCCCAGATTGACGCATGTTACAGCCACCAGGTTCTGTCCAGACTGTGTGTCTGCCTGTTCGCCGCCTGCTGCCTGTTCTTCGCACGCCGGAAGCTGTCTGCCTAATCAGTATAGCATGCTGCTTTGCCTGTGCCAAGGCTCTTTTTAAACGTTGTCATCATAGGAGAAAGAAAGAATGGAAGAACTTACTTCCTGTAAAACAGCCATAGAGAATTGCAAGACCTCCGGGACTTTTGCCATTGCCCATTTATACAAAGAAGAAAAAGCCATGGACATGCATATCCATGACTGCTATGAGATCTATTATTCCATCTGCGGCGGCAAACAGTTCCTCATCGACAATTGTTTCTATACGATTGCCCCCGGGGATCTCTTTATCATCAACCAGTATGAAAGTCACAAGCTGACTCAGATCGACAATTCCGTCCATGAGAGAATCGTGTTGTCGGTGGCACCGGACTTCATGAGACAGATCTCCACAGGGAATACGGATCTGAGCTTCTGTTTCACCCACCGCAGTGCACCTTTTTCCCATAAGCTGTCATTAAATAAGGAACAGCAAAAGCGATTCCTCTATTATATCAACAAAATCACCTCTGCGGAGGGCTTCGCCCATGACATTACGGAATATGCCGCTTTCATGGAACTGATGGTCATGCTCAACACTCTGTTCGTCAGGAACACGGAACAGACCGCAGCCGGAGAAAATACCGCGGATGCCGCGGAATACAAGGGCAGCTCCTACCGCTACAACCATCAGGTGGACGATATTTTAAACTTCATCAACCAGAATATGTCCCAGCCCATTACCGTAGAACAGTTAGCCGGACAGTTTTACTTAAGTGAATCCTATATCTGCCGGATCTTCAAATCCGCCACCGGCACCACGATCAACAAATACATCACCGCCCGCCGCATCAGTATCGCCAAAGCTGTATTGAGCGAAAACGGTAATGTCATGGAGGCCTTCGAACGCAGTGGTTTCACAGATTACAGCAATTTCTTCAAAGCCTTCACCAAAGCCGTAGGCGTCTCCCCGAAAAAATACGCAAGCCTGAGTGTCAGTTAAGCTGCTGACTCTCAGGCTCTTTTTACAACTCTTAATCATTCGGTCTCTGATAAAATCTTCCCGCCAGGTTCTCCGTGCGGATCATATTAACAAAAGCCTGGGGATCGGTCTTACGCACTGTATTCACAACCTTATTCACTTCATCCCGTCCTACCACGGAATACAGCACATCACATTCCTGTTTGGAATAACAGCCCTCTCCCTTGATCAGCGTGGCATCATGGTGCGTGATCTCCGCGATGGCTTCGTAGACATCCTCCGGTCGTTTGGTCACGATGATCAGTGTCTGCTTCTGATACCGCTTGTACAGTATATGCAGTACCTGGGTGGAGGTGTACTGGAAAATAATGGAGTACAGCGCCTTGTCCCATCCGAACAGTGCTCCGGCGATCCCAAGGATCACGACATTTCCGGCGAAAATATAATTCCAGGAGTCAATGCCGTATTTCTCCGACAGGAAAATCGCAATAAAATCCGTACCTCCACTGGTAGCATTGGCAAACAGGCACAGACTGATGGCAAGTGCATTGATCAGTCCTCCGAAGATGGAGATCAGCAGAATATCCTCCGTCACGGGAAATGACGGCACAATATCTGTCAGGATACCACTCACCACGATCATCAGGCAGGAATAGCCGGTAAATTTTTTCCCGATAAATTTGAAACTGATCACAGCCGGAATTGCATTCAGGATAAAATTGATCACAGAAAACGGAGGCTCCCAGTGCCACAACAGTACACTGATCTCCTGGATCAGACGGGTCAGACCGTTGAATCCACCGGGGATCAGTCCTCCGGTACGGACAAAGCTTTTTAAATTCACAGCCATGATAAAAGATCCCGCCAGGATCAGGCAGGTACGCCGCAGGGTATCGCTGATGCTCTTCTTCGTCATACTAATCTCCTCTTACATCTTCCCAGTCTCTTCTTTCACAGAATTTTCCTCAGTTTCGTCCGATGTCATTTGCGAAGGTTCATCTTCATCGCACTCTTTCCTCTTGCCACCGCGCCTCTGACACAGCACGCATCCCAACAGGATCAGTACACTTCCCGCACTTACTAAAATACCGATATTCCGTCCTTCCGGTACATAGTGCATCTGTATCGTATGCTCTCCCGCTTCCAGATCAAATGCCATGAGGGCATCGCCAAACTGCTCCGGTTCTGCATTTTCTCCGTCGATCTGCACCGTCCAGCCCTCCTCATAAGGTACGGACAGGATCAGTCTGCCGGCTTCTTCCAGACTTAAGGTTCCGGATATATGGGTGCTGTCCATCGCTACATTTTCCAGATGTTCTTTTGACAGTATCTCCACTGCCTGTGCCAGCACTTTTTCATTCAGTACATAGGCTTCCGCAGATACCTTCTGCGTCTCATCCGCATCATCTCCATTGGTCAGAGTGACCCGCTCTCCCTTCTGCAGATATCCCAGATACAGAATGGATCCATCCTTCAGATCCGCGTAGTCGCAGGTTTCCAGCGTTCCTCCCAGCACCTGCACCTTTTTCGTCCCTGTGGCATTGATCCTTGCATAATAATAGCCTGCCCGTTCCGCAGTAATACATACATTGTCTCCGCCAGCCTCACTGGTCGCCCGGTCCAGTAAGGCCTCTGCGATTCCCAGATCCTCTATCAACTGATTCTGCACTCTCACACCGGTACTGATCTCGTCCGTAGCATTCCAGCCCGTGGGTGCCACATAACCAAAGGGCAGCGTATATTTACAATGATATAAATAAACATCTCCACTGTTATTCACCGTCTCATACAGACCGTTTTCGTATTTATCCGATTCGCCGAACATGTAATCCACATTCAAAAGTGCCGACACGAAAGCCGTCGCTCCGTCGAATCCATAGTAAACCTTACTGTGACGCATGCCAAGCTTCTTATACAGATCCATGACCCGGGAATTCATAGTGGAGGAAAATACGGATGCCGTAGGGTACCCGGTCAGGGTTCCGTCATTTTTCGTCTTGCGGGTAAACTTCTCGATACGGAAGAAGTCATCCCCCTCCTGTTCCTGCGCCAGGGCATACAACGCCTTATAATCCTCCTGGTCTCCCAGATAAGCGCTTCGCCCGGTAGTGCCCAGACTCGTATTAAATGTATTGATGCTCAGCTCCGCCACTATGCACGCCAGCACCAGAATGCCAAGCACCTGCCTCGTCAGTTCACTCTTCCTCGTCCGGTACAGATACAGAATCACCCCGTAGATCGTAACGAACACCAGCGTCAGCACTTCAATACCCGTGTCGAAATCCTCGCTCTCCACGAATTTCTCACAGGCAAGTAAAAATAACACTGCCGCCAGATACCCATAGATGATCTGCCTGGTAGAAGTGCCCTCCACATTCCGGAAAGCATCATAGCACATGACAAGGATCAGAAAAATATAGAGAAAAGACTGTCTTGCCGGCAGGGAATCCGGATAATTCAGACCGTGCCACAAAAAATCCAGAACATTGGTTCCAAAACTGAGCAGCAAAAATCCCGCCAGTGCCAGATTGCAGAACCGTTTTCTCACCGATATTTTTTCATTCAGTGCATACATGGGCACCAGTAAAAATACCGCCACACCACAGTAGATGTTCGGCCAGTGTTCCAGTCCTCTCTCCGTGCTCACGCACAGGCAGTGTCTCGCCAGCATATCAAACACGGAAAAATAGGACTCCAGCGTACTGGGGAAATCCGAATTGCCAAAATCCGTCCGCAGGATAGCGCAGACCTCCGGAATCAGCAGTGCCGCAGCCAGCCCTCCTGCCAGCAGAGATGCAAATGCAAATCTTCCGATCCTGTCAAATACCGTTTTTACTTTTTGGCTCTGTCCTTCCGTCATGGTATGGTATTCCGTGATCAACAGCATTCCGAAATACAACACCATGAAGATGCAGATCATAATGGAAATATAGTAATTGGTCAGGATGCAAAGCCCCAGGGTCACCGTGTACATGACCCATCTTCCCTCTCTGGCCAGCCGCTCCACTCCCAAAAGGATCAGTGGTAACAGGATCAGGCAGTCCAGCCACATCACATTCCAGTTATAGGCTGCCAGATAGCCGGACAGGGCATAACAGGTGGAAAACAGGATCACCGCCGGATCTGCCTTTCCAAAAGTCTTCCGCAGATAAATACTGAACGTAAGCCCCATAAGACCGATCCGCAGGATCACGAGATAACTCATGAATTCCATGATCAGGCTCTCCGGCAGCAAAAATACCAGCCAGTTAAAAGGACTTGCTACATAATAGACATATAATGCCAGGAAATTCGATCCGATCCCCACGTTGTAAGAATAAGACAGTCCCTCTCCCGCTTTGATCTTATGTACGAATTCACTTAAAAAAGGCATATACTGATGGTACATGTCGGAGAACAGAAAACTCCGGTCACCAAAAGGATATATGCCCCGTATGATAAAAAGAACCAGCATAATAAATGCAGGCACAAAGAACGCAAGCACAGAGATTCCTCTCTGCGTCCTGCGTTCTGTACTTATTGCTGTCGTCTTGTTGCCGTTCATTTTAATCTTCATATTTTCCATAACCTGCAAACTTTGTGCAATCTCTAATGTTTTACCTTTCGTAATCAAACAGCAGATAATACTCCAGACTCCGGTAATCGTTCAATGCTTCCCCACATTCCTTCACAGTTGTAAGAGTGCCGTCCGCCTCTCTCACACCTGCTGCACTGATCACCGGGTATTCCTTCCGAAGCCCGGTCAGACTGCTCTGCAAGGCAGGCAGTGGCAGATCACAGTTTTCCAGCACATCCATTGCCAGATAATTGGCACTGGTCTCTCCGCCCGTCTGTTCCTTAATATCAAAATTGCTCCAGATCACATAAGGCACTTTATATTTTAACAGATTTTCCTCGTCTGTTAAAGTCTCCGGATTCACTTTATTATTTCTTAAGATCGGATTGCTCACATAAGTCGTAGGCTGATGGTCCCCGAAGAATACGATCATGGTATCCTCATCCGCCTGAGAGAAATAATCGATCAGACCCTGCAGGGCGTGGTCCGTCTGTTTTACCAGAGACAGATACATAGACAACGCTTTGGAATCAATGCCGTCCACGGTGATATCCGGGGTAAAGTTATGGAATTCCTCTTCGTAACCGCTGTGATTCTGCATGGTTACATTAAAGACAAACAGAGGCTCTCCCTCTTCTTTATTCTCATACAGTTCGATGATCTTGGCAAAGCTGCTCTCATCGGAGATATAGTTACGTATCCGTTTCGGATTCGTGAAATCATCCTGGGATAAAAACTCATCAAAACCAAGTAGCGGATAGACCCTGTCTCTGTCCCAGCCGCTGGCATAATACGGATGGATCGCCACGGTATGATAGTCCAGCTCCTTCAGGTAGGATGCCAGAGACGGCGTCTCCTTCTGCACATACTGCTGGTAAGCCACACTGCCCTGGGGCAGGAATCCGATGGTATTGCCGGTGAGGAATTCAAACTCCGTATTGGCAGTATTCCCACCCAACACGGAAACATTCAGATAGCCGGTTCTGGTATTCTCCGCACCCTGCTGTAAACTGTGAATAAAGGGCATATAGTCCTCGTTGGTGGTGAAATCACCTCTCACCGCCAGATCGGAAAAAGCCTCATCCATGATGACAATGATATTCGGGCGCTTCACGCTCTCCGGATCTTCCACGGCTGCCGTAAGCCCTGCGGAATCCTGTCCTGCCTGTGTATACTTACTGCCGATCTCCTCCGGAGAATATCCTGACGGCTTCTCCACATCCATATACTCCAGTTCCATCAGGAACGCCACGATATTACCATCTCTTTTGTTCATGACGGTAGGGGTAAACAGCTTGTCATACAGTCCGAAACTTCTCACGAAATTCTCGCTCTGCACCATACCCGTATAGCCGTAGATCAATGCAATGCTAAGCAGTATAAGTGCCGCTCTTTTCGCCACACGCGCCGGAGCCTTCATAGAAAAACGGCTCTCGATCAACAGCAATATCAGGAATCCTATAATGACCAGCACCGTACTACTCTTCAGAGTATAGTTAAAATTTCCTGCCACACTGGCTGCCGTACCGATAGAATAAATATCCCAGGGCATAATAGGTGCAGACCGGAAATTCAGCACATAATAATTTGCCAGACCAGCAGCCATGAAAAATGCTGTCTGCAGCATCAGAGCTGCCCGGACATATTTCACGATTCCGAATAACAGAAGCGCGGTCAGTACATAAAACGCCATGTTCAATATCTGTGTCTTGAAATGCATTGTCGTAAAAGGATTGTGGGTATACATTTCAAACAGATAAAATGTCACCAGTGGACATACCGCCAGTGCGATACAGGAAGGAAGCTTCTGCCTGGTGATTCCTATTTTCCGAACGCAGTGACGCAAAAAGCCTGCAATGGCAGCTGCGACATTTCGTATTGATTTTTTCTGTAAATAATCCATCGCTTAACTCTCCTTACGATTCTGAAGAGATTTTATCGCAATGACAGAAAAATAACAATTTCCGAATTGCACACATTTGCTAACATTACAGGCTTAATTTTGTTACTTTTTACTTATATTTTACGTATTACTACTTCACTTCGTACTTTCCGGCTTCTTTCAGGCGCAGCATTGCTCTCGCCATGGATGCCTGGGATACATGATACTCCTGGATACTCTGCTTCTGACGCAGCTGTTCCTGCGCACGCTCCAGGGCAGCCTCCGCACGGACTTTATCGATATCCTCCGGCCGTTCTGCCGTATCCACCAGCATGATCACACGGTTATGAGAAATATAGACACAGCCCACACCGACTACGGCTTTGGTCCAGTCATCCTCCTCTTTTTCCTTGAAGCGTACCTCGCCCTCTCTCGTGGCAATGACCATATCCTCATGGTGAGACATAATGGCCTGCTCGCCGTCCAGGGCAGGTACGATAATAATGCCGCATTTTCCATCGAAAAATACTTTATCACTGGCAATGACCTTCAAACTAAAGGTGTTCATATGCACACCGCCTTTCCTTACTGTGCCATGAGCTTCTTAGCCTTTTCCACTGCCTCATCAATGGTACCTACATTGAAGAATGCAGCTTCCGGATACTCATCCATCTCACCGTCGATGATCGCACGGAATCCGCGGATAGTCTCCTTCACAGGCACATACTTGCCGGGTACACCGGTGAAGTTCTCTGCCACATGGAAGGGCTGGGACAGGAAACGCTGGATCTTACGGGCACGGTATACGGTGATCTTATCCTCATCGGACAACTCCTCCATACCCAGGATAGCGATGATATCCTGCAGTTCCTTGTACTTCTGCAGCATTGCCTGCACCTGGCGTGCGGTCTCGTAATGCTCCTTACCTACCACATCCTCTTCCAGAATACGGGAAGTGGATTCCAAAGGATCCACTGCGGGATAAATACCCTGTTCCACGATCTTACGGGACAGAACAGTGGTGGCATCGAGATGTGCGAACGTAGTCGCGGGTGCGGGGTCAGTCAGGTCATCCGCAGGCACGTAAACAGCCTGAACGGAAGTGACACTACCCTTATTCGTGGAAGCGATACGTTCCTGTAACTCACCGACCTCGGTAGCCAGTGTGGGCTGATATCCTACTGCGGAAGGCATACGACCTAACAGTGCGGATACCTCACTACCTGCCTGTACAAAACGGAAGATGTTATCAATGAACAGCAGCACGTTCTGGTGCTCTTCATCACGGAAATACTCTGCCATGGTCAGTCCTGTCTCGGCCACACGCATACGTGCTCCGGGGGGCTCATTCATCTGACCGAAGACTAGCGCGGTCTTCTCTAATACTCCGGACTCCTTCATCTCACTCCACAGATCATTACCCTCACGGGAACGCTCGCCGACACCGGTGAAAATAGAATAGCCGCCGTGCTCCGTAGCAATATTTCGGATCAGCTCCTGGATCAGCACAGTCTTGCCGACACCGGCACCACCGAACAGACCGATCTTACCACCCTTTGCATAGGGTGCCAGCAGATCGATAACTTTAATACCGGTCTCCAGCATCTCTACGACCGGGCTCTGCTCTTCGAAGGAAGGTGGATCTCTGTGGATGACCCAATGCTCCTCTCCCTCCAGGGATTCTCCGCCATCGATGGTCTCTCCCAATACGTTGAACAATCTTCCCAGTGTCTTTTTACCTACCGGAACCTGGATTCCTTTACCGGTAGCAATAACATCCATATCCTTGCAGAGTCCTTCACTGGCACCTAACATAATACAGCGGACGGTATTGTTGCCGATATGCTGTGCCACTTCCATGACCAGACGTTTCCCTTCGCTGTATACCTCCAGGGCATCCTTGATAAAAGGAAGGTCATTGTTCTCGAACTCTACGTCTACAACAGGTCCCATGACCTGAACGATCTTACCATGATTTTTTTCATTTACGTTACTCAATTGCTCAGGACCTCCTTTCTTGCCTTTTTCTTCTTTTTCTGAGCCTTGGCACCGGCAATGACCTCAGTGATCTCCTGTGTGATCATAGCCTGCCGTACCCGGTTGTACTGAATGGACAGATCATGGATCATGGCGGACGCGTTTTTATTTGCCGCCTCCATGGCCATCATTCTGGCGTTCTGTTCACTGCAGAACGATTCTACCAATGCGCCGTATACATATCCCATGACAAAATCGGGAACAATGTTATCAAGCACTGCCTTCGGGGACGGTGTCATGACAAGTGGCTCCTGATACATACTCAGATCCTGTCCGTCTTTGGTAATAAACCGTTCTTTTATGATAGGTAACAGACGCATCATCTGCGGTTCGGTTGTCACGCTGTTTACCATATTGGTATAAATAATATATACCTCATCCAGCTGCTCTGCCTGGAACTGCTCCAGGATCGTCTCCGTAATGATTCTAGCACGATGCAGGGTCGGGTTCTGTGCAGTATAATGAAACTGCTCTGCCACCTCGATGCCTCTGTGTCCGAAATACTGACGTCCCAGCTCACCCACGACAAACAGCTTATATTTTCCTGTCTGTCCGGCTTTCTGCATCTGCTCTTCCGCCATCTTCAGTACATTATGGTTATAGGCTCCGGCGAGACCCTTATCTGCGGTAACTACCACCAGACCGACGGTTCTCTCTTCTGCCGGTTTGTCCTTACGCTCATCGAAGTACTTATTGTCGATCTCCGGTAAGTGACGGACGATTCTGCTGACCATCGTCTGCAGAGTATAGAAGTAAGGCTCCGTCTCTTCCAGATTCTTCTTGGCTTTCCGAAGCTTCGTGGAAGAGATCATATACATGGCATTGGTGATCTTCATAGTATCCTGAATGCTTTTCATACGACTTTGTATTTCTCGCGTATTTGCCATGTTAACCTCCTATATTACTATCACTGTTTGCAAATATTATTTTTGCAAAAATTCCTTTTTAAACTCCCCAGCTGCATCACAGATCTGCTTGTTCAGCTCGTCATCCAGTGCCTTGGTAGTCTCTAACTGACGAACGATGTCGCTGTGCTGCTCCTTCATGTAACTTAAGAACTGCATCTGGAAATCCTTCACCTGATCTACGGGCACATCCAGCATTACTCTGCCGTTGGCTGCACACAGGGTCATAACCTGTTCTGCCATGCTTAAAGGTCTGCACAGAGGCTGCTTTAACAGCTCCATCAATACATGACCGTGCTGTAACTGCTCCTTGGTGGCATTGTCCAGATCGGATGCGAACTGTGTGAACACTTCCATCTCACGGAACTGTGCCAGGTCGATACGGATACTTCCGGCTGCCTTCTTCATTGCCTTGGTCTGTGCGGCACCGCCGACACGGGATACAGACAGACCGACATTGACTGCGGGTCTCATACCGGAGAAGAACAGATCACTCTCCAGGAAAATCTGACCGTCCGTGATGGAGATAACGTTGGTCGGAATGTATGCGGATACATCGCCTGCCTGAGTCTCGATAATAGGCAATGCGGTAATGGAACCGCCGCCCTTGTCTGCGCTCAGTCTTGCGGAACGCTCCAGCAGTCTGGAATGTAAGTAGAATACGTCTCCGGGATATGCCTCACGTCCGGGAGAACGCTCCAGTAACAGGGACAGTGCACGGTAAGCTACCGCATGCTTGGACAGATCATCGTATACGATGAGGACATCCTTGCCCTGATACATGAAATACTCAGCCAGTGCCGTACCGGAATACGGTGCGATGTACTGCAGGGGTGCAGGATCGCTGGCGGTTGCGGATACGATAATAGTGTAATCCATGGCATCGTTCTTCTTCAGGGTTCCTACCAGCTTTGCAATGGTGGATGCCTTCTGACCGATAGCCACATAGATACATACCACATCCTTGCCCTTCTGGTTCAGAATGGCGTCGATGGCGATGGAAGTCTTACCGGTCTGACGGTCACCGATGATCAGCTCACGCTGTCCACGACCGATAGGGAACATGGAATCGATTGCCAGAATACCGGTTTCCATAGGTACACCTACGGACTGTCTGTCTACGATGGAAGGAGCAGGCTGCTCGATGGGACGATACCCCTCTTCCTTAATGGGACCCGCGCCGTCGATGGGTGCTCCCAGAGCATCCACGATCCTGCCCTTGAATCCGTCACCTACGGGGATACCGGCTCTCTTACCGGTACGAACGACTCTGGTACCCTCACGGATCTCGGTATCATGACCGAACAGGATACATCCGATCTCATCTCTGCGGACATCCTGTACCATTCCCTTGACACCGGAATCGAAGATAACGATCTCACCGTACTCAGCATGATCGATACCATTGACATTGGCGATACCGTCACCTACCCAGCTGACGGAACCGATCTCATGCTCCTGTGCCTGCAGGTGGAAATCTTCGATCTCACCCTTCAGGATAGAGATGATCCCCTGCTCGCTGGCAGTCTTACCCACCTGGGAAAGCTTGTCAGCGAACTGCTTCATACGACCATTGGTACTCCAGTCATAGACTTCGTTACCGGCACGGATGATGAAACCGCCGCCCAGAGCCGGGTCTTCCTTCGTCTCGAAGACCATATCGTCTCTGTGATATTTCTTCTGTACAAAATCACGGATATTCTGTAATTGCTCTTCTGTTGGTGCTGTCACATAGGACAGGGTCACAACGAACTCACCCTTTTTCTCGGGAGAGAGTTCTCTATACGCAGTGCAGATATCATCCCACAGATAGATATCTCCGTTATCACACAGGACCTTCAGGAAATCTCTGATCTGTAAGGGGAATACTTTTTCTATTACATTGTGCTTGGCAGACAGTGCCACGGCAGGAGATTCGAAATCCAGCTTCACCTGCGGTACGGCTTTAAAGATATCGCCTGTCTGACCTACAATGTCTCCGGGGATATTCAGTTCACGCAATCTTTTTGCGTATTCTAAAGCTGTACTAATCAATCTTTTCACCTGTCTTTGCTATAAATTGGTTGTAAAGTTCTCTGTCTGAATCTGCATTCTGTCTGGCTGCCACCAGCTTTGCGGTAGCTTCCACTACCAGACCTGCGATCTGCTCCTGTGCCTGCTGAATACGCTTCTGCTCTTCCAGTGCGGCATTTTTGTCGGCATTGTCCAGGATCTTTTTTGCTTCGGTCTGGGCATCTGCCACGATACGATCATACTCGTTGCTGGCTTTGCCTCTTGCTTCGTTCAGGATGCCTTCCTTTTCTGCCTGGACACCGCTTAAGGATGCCTCGTACTGATTTTTCAGTTCATCAGCACTGTCCTGTGCGGCTTTTGCATCTGCATATTGCTTATCGATCTCTGCCTGTCTTGCATCCAGGATCTTGTGGATTGGCTTGATCAGGAAGATCTTCACAATGGCAAATATGATCAACAGATTCAGGATGGTCCATACAATATTAATATCTAATCTCAGCATGTGCTTTCATCCTTTCTTACGTTTCGTTATACGTTTGTGCCGTTTCCGGCTTCGGTTCTTATAACTATCCGGATAGTTACGCCATGAATAAGATAATCAGGATACCGATAACGAATCCGTAAATAGCGGTTGCCTCTGCCAGCGCACCACCTAACAGTAAGATCTTGGTGATCTTGCTCTCTGCTTCCGGCTGTCTTGCCACAGCCTCTGCTGCCTTACTTGTTGCGATACCGATACCGATACCTGCTCCGATACATGCCAGTGCTGCAATACCTGCTCCAATAGCTATCATAATGAATCCTCCTAGTTTTAAAAAATTGTTGTTAGTGAATAGTTACTTATTCAATGGCTTCCTTGATGTACATAGATGTCAGGAATACGAATACATATGCCTGGATCAGTCCATCAAAAATATCAAAGTAAAAGCTGAAGGGTACCGGCAATGCTACCGGAACCAGAAGCTTCAACAGCTCCATGATAACGAATGCTCCCAAAACGTTACCAAACAATCGCATACACAAGGACAGGGGCTTGATGAACACCTCCAGGATATTGATAGGTGTTACGATCGCGATAGGCTCGGTGAAGCTTTTGATCCATCCGCCCACGCCTTTTTTGCGGATGCCTGCAGCTTCCACCAGGATGATACTCATCAGTGCCAGTGCTGCCGTTACGTTTAGATCCTTGGTAGGGGGCTTCATGCCGAACAATCCGATGATATTGGATATGCCCAGGTATAACAGTACACTTACCAGATACGGTACATACCGCTTCCCTTCCTCTCCGATCATTCCCGTAACAATGCCTTCCAGCTTCGTCACGATCGTCTCTGCCACCAGCTGTCGTCTGCTGACATTGTGTACTTTGAGGTTGCTTGTAAGGATGATCGACAAGATCAGAATGACTGCCATGACTACCCATGTGATCACTACCGATTCCGCAATATCCAGCTGTACTCCGCCGATCAGGGGAATACCTGCCGGAAGCTTGATCGAGAACGCCGTATCACAGTTCAGTTCTTTAAGCAGTTCTGATGCCAATTCCTCCATAATACCACTTCCTTTCCGTAAACATCCCCGAAGGAGTTTCCACTCCCTCATGGTCGTTGCTATTTTACTCCTATTTATGAAAAAGCGTAAGATACATTTTTGCTAATTTGTCCTATGCAAAAATCAAAAGTTATGGCATATATTAACTATAAAAAATGAGGTATCAGAAAATAATATGACAAAATTAGTCATTTTGGGACGTAAGAATCAGACGGGCAATTACGAGACATTTTTTCGGAAGCTTCCCGCCAGAACCGTGACGACTTTAGTCCCCGGGGAAGTCATCTCCTGTGACGCTCTGATCCTGCCGGGCGGCGGAGATATCACTCCTGCTTTTTTCGGTGAAAAAAACAAAGGTTCCCGCACTGTTGATACCGAACTGGACATCCTGCAATTCCAGGCTCTCGACATAGCGATCGCCGCCGGAATCCCTGTCATCGGGATCTGCAAGGGCATGCAGGTCATCAATGTTGCCTTCGGAGGCACAATTCTGCAGGATATGCCCGCAGATCAACTACATAGTATGCCTGCTGGTGATGCCTTCCATTCCTCCATTATGACGGAAGATTCCCGTCTTTTCAAGTATTTTCCTGCCAAAATGCGCGTCAACAGTGCCCACCACCAACGAATTGACCGCTTAGGCCAACACCTTAGGATCATCCAGGTCTGCCCTGACGATGGCTGCCCCGAAGCTTTGGAGCATGACGAGCTGCCGATCCTTGGGTTACAATGGCATCCGGAGAGGCTGCCGGATCCGGCCGGGCTTCCTCTGCTTTCCCTGCTCGCTTCGTATTTTTAAATCTATGTCGTGTTTTTTTGGTGGCTGTCAGTTCTTCCTTCACCTTGCCCCTGGCTATCTCGAACAGTGAACGAATGATCCCCCGAAGCATCTCGGCTGTCTGATCGTCCACTTCCTTCAATGCGGTAACTACTGCATTCATACTCTTTTTCCAATCTGCGGTAAAGGTGATCAGATCGTCCGCCTGTGAGGCGGAGATCACCTGATAAAGTGTGTCTACAAAGGTACGGACCTGCTCCTCGTTCAGGGACAGGATCCATTCATTTAAAGCATCATTCATGATCTTCTGGCTCTCATAAATATCGCCTACATCCACGAAATGATCATCCTTCACCAGCCAGGAGAAAGGATCATGCTGCAGCAGACCGTGGCTTTTACTTTCCACTACACGGTAATGAATATCCCTCTCGAAGATCATCCCGATCATAGAAGAATGCGGAAGCAGCTTTATCACCTTGTCTTCTATCGCATTGTAATGACATTCCTTCAGCACCTCCGGCCGGAATCCCGGTCCGTCCAGACTGTATATCTTCTGGATCCGCTTCTGCACAAAGGGCGCACATTTCATGGCACTGTACACCGCCAGGTTGCCGCCCTTGGAATGTCCTCCGATGTAAAAGGGCTGATGCAGCCATCCGGTGACCATATTTACATATTTGACACTGTATTCCTGCCCCGGTACCGGATTCAGGAATGCCATATTAAAATCTTCCTTCCACCCCACAATAGTCTCATCCGTACCTCGGAATGCCAAAAACAGCGTTCCGTCATCCAGGATAAAGGTAATCGCAGAGAACTGGGTCTCCCACTCCTTTTCCACCAGGTTGATATAACAATTCAGCTTCATATTCCGGAAGCGTCTGCCGCTAAGCAGCCCTTCAAACAGTGCCCGGTTCTCCTTTTCAAAACGCACATCTCCGAACAGCTGCTCCACATCCGGCCGTTTGGCGATCTCCACAAGCGTCACGGAAGGACCGTTGTGACGCACGTCACTGACCATTCCGTCGAACTTCAGATAAGAAAGCTGGCATAAGGCCAGACTGTCCACATCATTCAGAGGTTTTTCGCGAAATGGAATATCTCCGTATTTTTTTAAATATTCTATGACTGTTCCCGCCATATACCGCTCCTTTCCGCGAGGAACTTTCCTTGCGTATTTTTCCGGATTGTGTTACGTTTTATACTGTCAGTAGAAAACATTAAGAAGGTGATCTGCCATGTCCACGAATCATTCCAAACAATTTTCCAGAGATTGCATGGTGCAGGCTTTGATACAGCTGCTTCGGACAAAATCTCTGTCCAATATTACCATCTCAGAGCTGACCGAGCGGGCCGGAGTCTCCCGTATGACTTATTACCGCAATTACAGCTCCATGGACGAGATCTTCACCAGTTATCTGAAGGATCTGGTAGATGCCTACCGTCAGGATGTCGCTGCCTGGCCGGATAAAGGCAATTATAACGACTACCGCAATATGCTGCACTGCTATGAATACTTTGATCATTACAGAGAATTCATTGCCTGCCTGGTGAACACAGGACTGGGGCATCTGCTGCTGCAGTCCCTGGACAGTTATATCCTCGATACCTATTATACGGAAGATAAAGGCAGGGATTTCTATTACACGCTTCGTGCGTTCTCCGGTTCCCTCTACAATATCTACAGCACCTGGATCATGGAAAATTCCATGGAATCCGCTGAAGAGATCGTATCCATTATCTGTAAGATCTATTCCTGATCATGATAATAATCAGCAAAGGACTGCGCAAAAACACGCAGTCCCTTTTTATTTTTATCTCTGATCCAACGGAACATATTCCAGTTCCTGCATCACGCTCTTATAAGCGGGACGGATGATCTTATCCATATTGATCAATTCTTCAATACGATGTGCACTCCATCCCACGATTCTTGCAATGGCAAAAATCGGTGTATATAACTCCAGTGGAATCTCCAGCATGCTGTATACGAATCCGCTGTAAAAATCGACATTGGCGCTGACGCCCTTATAGATCCTGGACTTCTGGGAGATGACTTCCGGTGCCATCCGTTCGATCATGGAATACAACGCGAAATCTTTATCCCTGCCCTTGGCTACCGCCAGCTTTTCTACGAAGCTCTTAAATACCTGGGCTCTGGGATCAGACAGGGAATAGACAGCATGCCCCATACCATAGATCAGTCCCTTGCCGTCAAAGGCTTCCCTGTTCAGAATCTTGTTCAGATAAGCTCTTACCGCATCTTCATCGGTCCAGTCGGACACATGGGCTTCGATATCCCGCATCATCTCTACGACCTTGATATTGGCACCACCATGCTTAGGTCCCTTCAGAGAAGAAAGCGCTGCTGCCACTACGGAATATGTATCGGATCCGGAAGAGGTTACGACTCTGGTAGTGAAGGTGGAGTTATTACCACCGCCGTGCTCCATATGCAGCACCAGTGCGGTATCCAGTACTTTAGCCTCCAGTTCGGTATATTGTTTGTCAGGACGAAGCATCATCAGCAGATTCTCTGCTGTAGAAAGTTTCTTCTGCGGACGATGTATGTACATACTCTCATCATTGGAATAGTGATTATATGCATGGTAGCCGTAGACTGCCAGCATAGGGAACACAGCGATCAGTCCCAGACACTGTCTTAATACATTTTCAATGGAAGTATCGCTACAATTTTTATCATAGGAAGCCAGTGTCAGAACACTCCTGGTCAGGGAATTCATGATGTCACTGCTGGGAGCTTTCATGATGACATCTCTGGTGAAGTTGGTAGGTAAGGTTCTGCTGGATGCCAGAATATCGTTAAAATGCTTCAGTTCGTCGCGATTCGGCAGCTTACCGAACAAAAGTAAATAAGCCACCTCTTCAAATCCGAAATGATCCCCGCGGAATCCGTTGACCAGTTCGATACAGTCATAACCGCGATACCACAGCTTACCTTCACAGGGTATCTTTTTGCCATCCTCCATTTTGAAGGATTCAATCCGTGAAATATTGGTAAGACCTGCGACTACGCCATTACCGTTCTTATCACGCAATCCCCTCTGCACGCCGTATTCGTCGAACATCTGCGGTTCTAATCTATCTGCCGCTCTGCACAGACCGGCATGTTCCAACATATACTCTTCGTTTTTCTTCATCCAAATACCTTCCTTTCCCTCACATTGATATATACTTACTTATCATAACTTTTCAGAAACTACCATGTCAATTAAGAAAGTATAAAATATTCTTTGTATTCTCTTTGATCTTCTCGGACAGGTCAGCGTATTTAATGAGTTCTTCCTCTGTGAAGCCGGCGAATCTGGCAGCATCATAATCCCTCTGTGCCATTTCCAGTTCTTTCATAACGGCAGCCGCGGCCGGAAGAATCGTCACAGCGATCCTGCCTCCCCGTTCCTTCCGCTTCGTTTCTGCCATCTCCGCTGTCTTCATTTTATTTTTTCCGGTCGTCTTATCTTTTTTGGATGACTTTGGTTCCTTCACCTCTTCTACTTTCAGGAAGCCCTTCATGGTCAGACGCTGCAATCCGCTGGTCAGATTCGTCCGTGAGATTCCCGCGAAATCCGCCAGTTCCCGTCTGCTGTCCCATTCATGCTTTTCACACAGGCACAAAAGCAGACGTACATCCATGACCTTCAGATCTCCTTTTAATGCCACCGGCTCCAGATAATGTTCTAATAATTTTCTCTTACGGTAATCCTCTCCCGCCGGTCCTTCCGCCTGTAAGAACTCTGTATTGACAAAGACTCTCTCGTCTCCCAGCTTCTTGGAACCGGGCAGGATCGAAGGCGGAACGGTTCCGTCCCCCGCAGCATCGATAAAGAAACGGTACACCTGCAGACGGTTCTTCTCATAATCTTCCTCTTCCAGAACATGCTTGTAGAAGTTATTGTAGTACTCAAATACATTCAGCTTCATCTTCACAGTCTTCGAGATATTAATGCCCTGACTGGCAAGAGAGCCTTTCCGCTTCACATAATAATAGATAGGCGCATGCAGGGCATAAAATACTTTTGCATAGCGGATATATTCCAGATTGAACATAAAGTCCTCGCACCAGTTGATATCCGTATCCATGCGTAAATTATGCTCTTCCACAATATCCCTGCGGTACAGCTTGTTCCACAACACACCGTAGTAAAAATCCGCCGGGTTCTCCATCATATGTGCTGCGAACTCTTCTCTGGTGAGCACGCCTTCCTCTTCGATGTCTCCCTTGGTAGACAGACGCTCTCCCACCACGCGGTAAAAGTCGGAAATGACCATATCACAGCCATACTCCTCCGCTGCCCGCACGAACAGTCTGGTGGCATCCGGTGTAATCCAGTCGTCACTGTCGAGGAACTGCAGATATTTTCCCCGGGCACGGTCAAGCGCCCGGTTCCTGCTGTCGGAGACTCCGGTGTTCTCCTTTTGGATCACAATAACTCTGGGATCTTGGTCTCCGTACTCTTCACAAATGTCGCCGGAAGCATCCGTACTGCCATCATTGACCAACAACAGTTCAAAATCCGTATATTCCTGGTTCAAAATGCTGTCGACACAGCGTCGTAAATATTGTTCTGCATTGTATATCGGAACAATGATGCTTACCATTGGCTGCATAAGTTCATCCTCTCCAAAAATTACTTCATAAACGATTTCTTCGTCTTTCAAATTCACGAAATCGTGATCAGTTCATAGTCTCTGCTGCCGATGCCGATCTTCTCCGCATGCTCCAGGCAGGTCTTGTACTCCGCATTGGGAGTGGTATTTTCAAAATGATCATGGTGATCGCAAAAGCCCTCTTTTGCCATAGCATCCGCCAGCTGGCTGTTCGGCAGCGGTGTCTGCTCAAGGCAAACATCCACACAGGCCTGATCCAGCGCCAGTGGATCAAAGGATGCAAACATACCGATATTAGGCAGAATAGGAGCATCGTTCTCGCAGTGGCAGTCACAGTTTGGAGACACATCCACTACCAGAGAAATATGGAAATTCGGTCTGCCGTCCACGACAGCCTTCGCATATTCTGCCATGCGGCAGTTGAAATCCTTCGTTGCCGCATCATAGCCGCTGTGGATCGCATCAAAATTGCAGGCGCCAATGCAGCGTCCGCAGCCCAGACATTTTTCATGATCAATGTGCATCTTATGTGTGGTCTCATCATATACCAGTCCATCATTGGCACATTCCTTCATGCAGCGCTTACAGCCCCGGCACAGACTCTCGTTGATCTCCGGCTTGCCCTGCGCATGCTGCTCCATTTTGCCCGCTCTGGAACCACATCCCATACCAATATTTTTAATAGCACCGCCAAAGCCCGCCGTCTCATGTCCTTTGAAATGATTCAGGGAAATAAACACATCCGCATCCATGATGGCACGACCGATCTTCGCATTATTCACATATTCGCCGCCTTCTACCGGTACCTCGATGTCATCCGTTCCCTTCAGTCCATCGCCGATGATCACAGGGCACCCTACTGTCAGGGGTGTGAAACCATTCTCCCAGGCACAGTACATATGCTCGATGGCATTCTTACGGCTGCCGGGGTACAGGGTATTGCAGTCAGTCAAAAAAGGCACACCTCCCAGCTCCTTTACCACGTCCGCTACTGCTTTCGCATAATTCGGGCGTAAGAAGCCCAGGTTGCCCAGTTCTCCGAAGTGCAGCTTGATGGCAACAAATTTGTGATCCATATCAATATTCTGAATCCCCGCCGCCTTCATCAGACGCTTTAACTTACTGGGAAGTCCCTCTCCCAGACGGGTCCTGAAATCTGTAAAATATACCTTTGATTTTTCCATTGATTTATCCTCCGTGCAAAAAAGATACTACGATTATAACATATCTTTTCCGCTTTTTGAGAATTTTTTTGCATTCTCCACAAACCGCTTTGCGAATTCCGGGCAGGAGGGATAGTAGAGGTGGGGGAAGCCATACCAGTGATTCTCTCCCACATGAATGCAGGGATAATTTCGTCCGGTGGCGGGTTTGGTGGCGATGCAGTCTGCGCCGTTGTCCTCACTGTCATAATAGTGGAATTCGTGGGCACGGATGCGGCTGCCACGAGGCATAAAATGTCCGCTGTTCTCTTCCAGTTCGATGTATCCGAAACGCACCAGATGTCCGGTATCGAAGCATTTTCCGGACAGGACTCCCGCCATGGGATAGGAATGTCCTTCCCGGTCCGTCAGGGTCGTATGCAGGTATAGAAAACCACCGCACTCTGCCACTGTGGGCAGGCCGTCTGTGACTGCCTCCCGGATCGCTGTACGCATGGCATCGTTCTCACTTAACTGCCCGGCATACAGTTCCGGATATCCGCCTCCCAGTAACATTCCATGGATATTTTCCGGCAATGCGCTGTCATGCAGTGGGGAAAAGTACACCGGTTCCGCACCCGCCTGTTCCAACAGCCTCAGGTTCTCTTCGTAATAAAAACAAAAGGCCTCATCCCGGGCTACAGCGATCCGCGGGTGCATTGCTTCGCTGTTTTCCGTGGTGTCCGGTTTTTCTGCTGTGTCGTCACTTTGTCTTCTTTCCGATCCAGAATCCTCCACTTCCGTCTCTTCCTCCAACGACTCCGCTCCCTCTGCGATCTGCAACAGCTTTGAAATGTCTGTGGTCTCCCGCAATCTCTCTGCCGCCATACGGATCTGTCCCTGCAAGTCTTCCAGTTCTCCCGGCATACACAGGCCTAAATGTCTGCCGGCGATCTGCAGGTCCTTATTTTCCGGGAAATACCCCAGTACCGCAATGCCCAGTTCCTCTTCTGCCAAGGGCTTCAGTATCTCGTAATAGGCTGCGGACATCCGGTTGAAGATCACGCCCCGGATCAGCTGTGCCTTATCGTAAGCCAGAAAACCGGCGATCAGAGGGATCACCGATCTCCCCATGCCTTTTGCATCCACTACCAGTATGATGGGGGTCTGCGTCACCTTTGCCAGATGATAGGAGGAGCCTTCCTCACGGATGCCGCCCAGACCGTCATACAATCCCATGACGCCTTCCATGACCACAAGCTCGCCTTCTCTGCGATCCTTCAAAAACAACTTACGGGTGCCCTCTTCTCCGGTAAAAAAGGTATCCAGATTCCTGGCAGGAATCCCAAGCACCTCTCTGTGGAACATAGGATCGATATAATCCGGACCGCATTTGCAGGAAGAGATATCCTCTCCGTCTTCTTTTAAAATCTGCAATAATCCACAGGTGATCGTAGTCTTGCCGCTGCCGCTCTTCGGTGCGGCGATCATGATGCGGCGTATCTTCTTTTTCTGTGCTCCGGTCATCTCTGTACTTCTCCATTCTTACCGTTGCCGGTCTCCTCTGCGCCCGGTTTTGTTTTCTTCGAATTATCCATAGGATCCTTTCCTGTCTCCCGGAACGTAAACGAGCAGATCCACACAGGATTTTCCGCCTGGGGCAGATGATAGCTTAAAAGCTTCTTCACCCGGCTTACCTGCATCTGCAGGATCTCCTCTTCCTCCACCGGAAAAGTATCCAGCACTTCCTTAAGTTCTGCAATGGTCTCCATGCTGATGGCATTGATCACAATACGCATATGGGGATTCTTCCGGTACAAGACCCGTAAAATATCCATCAATCTGCCGCCGCTGCCGCCGATAAAGGCATGAGTCGGCACAGGTAATTCCTCCAGTCCCTCCGGTGCCGGGGCTTCGATGATCTGTATATTATCCATATGAAAATACGCTCTGTTCTTCCGAAGCAGTTCCACCGCCTCCGGCTTTCTCTCAATGGCATAGACCTGCACCCGTCCGGGCACCCCGGCGATCTCTATGGCGACGGATCCGGTACCGCTGCCGATGTCATAGACCACAGCGTTTTGTGTCAGATGCAGCTTGCAGATGCTGACTTCCCGGACTTCTTCTTTTGTCATTGGCGTTCTGCGGAGTTTTCCCTCGGTTTCCGAAGCATCCCGCAGAAAACAGATATCGGCTCTTCCATGGGTCAGGCGTTCCGGTTGCCAGTGAGGATTGCGGATCAGGCAGGTATACAGCCCTTCCTCTGTAATCTCCTCACACTGCCCGGGTGTCAGGATCCGGATGCTTTCCTCCGAATAGGACATCTGATATCCCACGATCACCTCACAGTCTGTCATCCCCGCTTCTGCAAGCAAACGTCCGATCTTACGGATGTCCTCACTTCCTGAGGTCAGTAAAAATACCTTCTCATGGCTCTCCACCGTTGCCAAAAGCCGGTTCAGCTTCTTGCCGTGCATGCTCAAAATGACGGCATCTTCATAACTTTCTCCCACCCGGGCTGCCAGAGAGACCACGGAAGAAATTCCCGGCAGGATCCGCACTCCTGCGTTCAACGTTCCTGTGGCAACGGCTTCCTGCAAGGCCATATACAGCTTCCTGCATCCGCTGTAAAATCCGGTATCTCCGGAAAACAGAACCGTTACCCGAAGTGGATCCTTCTGTGCTGTGATCCCGTTTTCCTGTAATTGCTCCAGATACGGCAGAATCTGCTCCGTCATGTAGTAGGGTCTTTTTTCTATTTTGGCAGAATATCTTTCGATCATGCGCTCTGCACCCAGCAGGATATCTGCCGTTTCGATCGCATGCTGCACTTCTTGCGTCTGACCGTCTTTGCTGCCCATGCCGATTCCGGCGAGGCAGATCTCCATGCTGCCCTGTCCGGAGAGCTTACAGTCACAGAGCTGTTCCAGTTTTTCACAGATTCCCGCAAAAGAATACGTATCCCCAGCCTTCCTCGCAGGCTGTATCACATACACCGGGATTCCCAGCATTTTCGCAGCTTCCATTTTCTCCTGGTATCCTCCGGTGCGTCCGCTGTTTTTCGTGACCAGGTGGCGGATATCGTATTGCTTCAGGATAGCGGCGTTCATCTCTGTGGAAAAAGGTCCCTGTAATGCCAGGATCTGTCTGCCTTTGATTCCCTGCTCCATGCACAGTTCCAGGCTCTCTCTGCCCGGAAGGATCCGCACATACAGGCGGTCATGCAGTCTGCCGGAGGCACAATACGTCGCCAGTTCCTTGCTCCCTGTGGTCAGCAGAATATTACCCTCTGTATTCTCCAGCGCTTTGGCACAGTCAGCATTACTTTCAAAATACCGGATACTTACGGCAGGATCCTCTGCTTCCGGAGTCTCCGAAATTTCCCGTTCCAGACGCAGGTAAATGGGAGACTGTGTTTTCACAGCGTCCCGTATGTTCTCTGTAACGACCTGGGCATAAGGGTGGGTTGCATCCACTACGATCTCATAGCCCTCGTTACGCAGAAATTCTTCCATCTGCTTCCGGTCCATTCTGCCGCAGTGAAGAGATACAAGGGGCTGCTCCTTTGCCCCTGCCGCCTCTGTGCCTTTTGTCTGTTCCCGCATCACGATCTCACCATATTCTGTTGCCACGCATACGGTATGCGCGATTCCGGCATCTGCCAGGATTTCCGACAGCCGCCGTCCTTCTGTGGTTCCCGCAAAAATTACTATTTTTTTCATCCTGCTCTCCATTCCGCAGCCGATTCCTCCCAAAGAGAACTTAATGTATGTTATTCTCCACGTGATATCCGCGCTTTGTGATCAGCTTGTCCCTAAGGATCTCCGTCTCCGAATTACCGATAAATACCGTGGTGAACATATTGACTTCCCGGTCTCTTAATTCCCGCAGCGTACAGGTCACCGCCCGGGTGCCTTCTCTGCCGATGTTTTCTACATAGCCGCAGGGCCGCTCCCTTTCTATGGTTTCCAGTAAAATATCACAGGCCCTTTGCAGATAATCCTTTCGCCTGTGACTGGAAGGATTGTAAATTGCCATGGCAAAATCACCCGTTGCTGCCGCCCGCAGTCTCTTTTCGATCTTCTCCCAGGGAGTCAGCAGGTCACTTAAACTGATCACACAGAAATCATGGTTTAAGGGTGCTCCCAGTACCGCCGCCCCACTGCTTGCCGCTGTAATACCGGGGATCACGATCAGTTCCGTCTGGGGATGTTCTTCTCCCAGTTCATACATCAGCGATGCCAGACCGTAGATACCGGCATCACCGCTGCAGATCAATGCCACCTGCTTCCCGGCTTCCGCCTCCCTAAAACACAGTTCGCAGCGCTTAGTCTCCTGCCGCATGGGGGTGGTCAGCAGTTTTTTCCCGGCGAACCGTTCTCCCAGTAATTTGACATATACGGTATAACCCACGATCACATCCGCCTGCTCCAACGCAGCAACGGCTTCTCCTGTCATCATTTCTTCCCTGCCGGGACCTATTCCCACGATATAGATTCTATTACTCATCTGATTTTCCTCTCTCCATCATAGGCAAGCCACACCCAGATCCTCTTACTCTTCCATCCATTGTAGGTTTTGCATGGCTCTCTTTGCAATTGCCGCCGTCATACCGTCCTGCGCCTGCTTGCCTAAGAGAATCCATCCGCCTGTCCCGGCTGCTTTCAGGGCGGCGCGCTCGCATACATTGTCCACGCCCACCTGTGCCTTTACGAACTCGGAACTGTGAAATTCTCCCGGCACCGCCTGTAATTCCTGTGCTGTATAAGTCCTAAACGGTATCCTGTATTTATCACTGAATTCCAGCAGGCATCGTTCCTCTTTTTTCACGTCAATAGAAGCTAATGCTGCGATCTGCTCTATGACAATGCCCTGTTCTTCCAGTATTTTTTTTAAAAATAAATCCAGCTTTGCGCTGTCCGTATCCCTCTTGCAGCCCACTCCCAGAATATATTTTTTCGTCTGCAGCAACAGTTCTGCTGACTCTTTTCGAAATATTTCTTCCGTGTCGTCCGCAATCAGGACATCCACCTTCCCCGCAGGGGGATACGCACACAGCCGGACCCCCGGCGGAATGGTCTCGTCCACTGCCAGATGCCCTGTCTGTATCGACATGGTGATTTCCTCGCCTGCCAGTACTTTTGCCGACACTCTGGCGATCCCTTCCCGGTTGCAGATCCGCAGATCATTCCTTTGGGCAAAGATATCCACTGCGAAACTGTCATGTAAGTCTGTGGCTGTGGTGATCACCGGGATGGCACCCAATGCTCCCGCCAGACGGACTGCCAGTTCGTTGGCTCCACCCACATGTCCGGACAACAAGGGGATCACGTACTTTCCCATTTCGTCTGCTGCCAGTACCGGACTGTCGTGCAGTTTATCCGTGATCCAGGGGGCAATGGCACGGACCGCGATGCCGCAGGCACCGATGAATATAAGTGCATGATGAGCCGCCATCTGCTCACCGGCCCAGGCTGACACGCTCTCCTGTACCGCTATTGTATCCCCGGTATTATCTGTCGGTACGTTACTGTCTTTGTTCGGAATTCCCCCGAATGTCTGCGTTGTAACGTCCCCACTGTTTTTCGCTGTCTGCACTGTCTTTTTTCGAGAGCATTTGCTATATAGAATAATCGTCTCGTCTCCACCGTCCATGCTCTCCCGGATCCGCTCCGCCAGCTGTTGTCCTGTTTTCGTAAAGCTGATCACACTAATCTTCACGCCGTTCCTCCTGCGTTTTCTCTACCTTTGCGGCACCGCATTTTGCCTGGCGGAACTCTGTGGAAAAATCCGCCGCATACAGTCTCGACTTCTGATAATTTCCATGGGTGATAACATCCCCCACCAGTACCAGCGCTGTCTTTTTGATGCCGTGTTCTTCCGCTACCTGTGCCAGTGTCTCCACCGTACAGATATAAGCCTCTTCCTCCGGCCAGGTTGCCTTGTAGACAAGGGCTGCGGGGGTGTCCGGCGCATAACCGCCCACGATCAGTCTGCGGCTCAGTTCCCGCAGCATTCCCGTGCTTAAATAGATTGCCATGGAAGCCTGATGGGCTGCCAGCCTTTCGATGCTCTCCTCCTGCGGCACTCCGGTCCGTCCTTCCATACGGGTGATGATCAGAGTCTGGGAGACACCGGGCAGGGTATATTCCAGATTTAACGATGCCGCCGCACCGAAGCAGGCACTGACTCCCGGACAGCTCTCATAAGGGATTCCCAGCTCGTCCAGTGCATCCATCTGCTCCCGCACCGCACCATAGATGCTGGGTTCTCCGGTGTGCAGACGCACCAGCATTTTCCCCTGCGCCTGTGCTTCCTGCATGAGCTTAATCACTTCTTCTAAGGTCAGGCGCGCGCTGTTATGGATCTCACAGTCTGCTCCGGCATATTCTAACAGTTCCGGGTTCACAAGCGATCCCGCATAGATGATGACATCCGCCTGTTGCAGCATGTGCATGCCCCGCACCGTGATCAGATCTGCTGCTCCGCTTCCTGCGCCAACAAAGTAAACCATTCCTCTGCCTCCTTACTTTTCGCCAATGCTCCGAAATCATTGGCATACATGATACATTCGATCGCAAGCTTTCCCTGCGCCCGCTTCTCCAGATAAAATAAAATACGCTCCATGGCATAATCCATAACTTCCTGTCTCCTGCCGCACTCATCCAGGATCCGCACGGCTTCCTCTGTGGTGACACAGGACAGGAGCTTTGCAGCATCCACTGCCGCCACGCCGCATTTTACGGCAAAAGCGGTCAACAGCTCCATCCGGCAGTCACCCTCCCTAGAATGCGTATTCATAATACCGCCCGCCACTTTAATGAGTTTTCCGATATGTCCCGCAAGAAGCAGACGCCTGAAGCCCTCTTCCACCGCCATATCAATGGAGAGACCGATAAAGTTACTGCATTTTACACTTTTATCCAGATCATAGTGATAGGTATTTTTCAAAAAATCCAGTCCGTAGTTGCCCGGAGAGATCACCACGTCTTCTCTTCCCAGTGCCCGCTGCTGCCGCAGTTCCACACGGATCGTATCCAAAATGGCCTGGGTACTCATGGGTTCCACGACACCGCTGGTACCAAGGATCGAAATGCCGCCCACGATGCCAAGCCTCGGATTAAATGTCCGCTCTGCCAGATGTTCGCCCTCCGGCACAGAGATCTCCACTGACAGGCTTCCATAATAATCCAGCACCTGACACACCTGTAATACTTCCCGTTCGATCATCTCTCTGGGAACGTGATTGATGGCGGCATTTCCTACGGGCTGATCCAGTCCCGGTTTCGTCACACGACCGACGCCGAAGCCGCCGTCTATTACGATCTGTGCCTGCTCAGGCAGCCGTCCGGTTCCGGTCTTCCCACCGGTTTCCTTTTCAGGCGCTCCTCCTGCTTTCCGTCCTGTTTCTTCCGGAAACGAAACTTTCGCACAGATCAATGCCCCGGTGGTAATGTCGGGATCATCCCCGCCGTCCTTTTCCACGGCGCAGCTGACCTCCCGCTCCTTACGACAGATCCTAAGGATCTGTGCCGTATAGGGGATGCCTTTGGGTGTCTCTATGGTGATCTTAGTTTTCTCCCTGCCGGTCAACAGCATATAGGCGGCTGCCTTCGCCGCTGCTGCCGCACAGCTTCCTGTGGTAAATCCGTACCGCATGCCTGTTACCTCACTGTTACTTTTCCTGTTACTGTTCCTTACACCTTTCGGCTGTCTACGTTACTTCTACTTATTGCAGCTATGATCCCTCAGCTCATACAACAATGCATTGCAGATGGCTGCTGCCACGTTGCTGCCGCCCTTTCTTCCGCGGTTGATAATATAGGGCACCTCCGTCTGAAGGATCAGTTCCTTGGCGGCCTCCACATTCACGAAGCCCACGGGAACCCCGATGACGAATGCCGGACGCCAGTCGCTCTCCTGCATCATCTCGTAAATCTGTATCAGTGCCGTAGGTGCATTTCCCACTGCGAAGATCACCGGCTTTTCCCGTTTGGATGCCAGCTCCATGCTGACCGCTGCCCGGGTCATTTTCCTCTCTTTTGCCATTGCTGCCACCTCTGCGTCTGCCATGTAACAATGCGCTTCGCCGCCAAAAGAAGCCAACACCTTTTTGTTGATCCCCGCCAGTGCCATATTCGTGTCCGTCACGATGTCCGCACCGTTTTTTATCAGGTTTTTGGCGATCTCCACTGCATTTTCCGAATAGGTCATCGTCTGTGCATAATCAAAATCCGCACTGGTATGGATCACCCGTCTGGTGATCATATCCTGCTCTGCGGGCAGGACAATTCCCCGCTCTGCCAGTTCCGCCGCAATGATTGCAAAGCTTCGCTTCTCGATCTCTTCCGGCAATACATATTCGATGTTCTTGTGCTCCCACTTTCCCATAGGTTTATTCTCCCGTAATCTATTTCACAATCTTTTTTCGCCTGGCCACCATCCTGCAGTGTTTTACGATAGGCACTGTTCAAGCTCGTCTAAGAGCATTCCATTCTCTTCATGCTTCTTCACCGCGATCCGGTAATAGCCCTCTCCCAGTCCCCGGAAATTTTCACAGTTGCGGATCAGGATGCCTTTTGCAAGCAATCTGTCATAGATGGGCTGTGTGGTGTAGAGTAACAGAAAATCTGCTTTTCCGGACACTACCCGGATACCCAGTGCCTCCAGGCCTTCCCTAAGATACGCCCGCTCGGTTTTCACATATTCCACGGTTTCCTGCAGATATTGCTCCGCCTGCCCCGCGCAGACGATGCCCGCTCTGTGGGCGAACACCGACAGGTTCCATTCCGGCAGCTGTCTGCGGATTTTCTCACGAAGCCCCTCATTACTACACACCAGATATCCCAGACGCACCCCCGGCATGGCAAAGCTTTTTGTAAAAGCCCGCACCAGCAACAGATTCGCATACTGATCTATCTTATCAAGCAGGGACCTGGGCTTTTCTCTATCAGTCTCACAGAACTCTATAAAACATTCATCCAGAACTACGACGATTCCCTGCTGTCTGCAATGCTCCATAAGCTCTCGCAGATATTCCCTGCTCATCAGCTGCCCTGTGGGATTATTGGGATTTGCAAGAAACAGCAGGTCTGTATCCGCCGTCAGCGCCTGTAACAATTCCTTCCCCGGGCAAAATGCGGTCTCTTCCGGCAGATATACATATTTTATATGGCTGTCTGCTGCCTTCGCCGCATACTCATATCCGTAAAAGGACGGCACCGGGATCACAATATTTTCAGGCTTAAGTGCATGCATGATCGCCAGAAAAAGTTCTGACGCACCGTTGCCGAATACCAGATACTCCCCCGGGATCTCTCTGCCGCTTTGCACCGACAGCATATGACTTACTGTCTCTGTCAGTTCTCCTGCTGCGGCATCGGGATATTCCCCCACATGATTGATAGCCGCTAAAAGTGAAAGCCTCGCCTCCGCCGGCATTCCCAAGGGATTACCGTTTACCGAAAAATCCAGCCGTATCTGTCTGCTGTATATGTTACCACCATGTATGTTCTGCTGCATTTTCCTCCCTTTCCGGTTCCTATTACCATAGCGTTTTTCATGTTCTCTTTCATCTGCAGATCATCAAGCATTTCATAACTTGTGCTTTACCATCCATATTTTCCCGTACGGTGCTTTCGCACAATGCGCAGTCACAAGTACGCGGATAGAAGCCCTCCTTATACTGCCACAACCATCAGGATCCCCAGGCACAGCAGCTCGCAGATCCATGCCGTCCGGTTCATCAGACGATTGGCTCTCCGGATATCCTCATATTCCACCTGCCGTTTCGGATCCCCGATATAGGGTTTCTTCACGACTTTGCCAAAATAACTGGCATCTCCTGCCAACTGTATTCCCAATGCGCCGGCACATACAGATTCCGTCTGGGCGGAATTGGGACTGGCGTGCTTTCTGCTGTCTCTGTGCCAGATACGCCATGCCTGCCTGCCGTTATAACCTTTTCCACTGAGAAATGCCGCCCCGATCATCAAAAGTGCGCTGATCCTCGCCGGGAGAAAATTCACCACATCATCCAGCTTCGCCGCCGCCCTTCCAAAGTGCAGATATCTGTCATTTTTATAGCCGACCATAGAATCCATGGTATTGACTGCCTTATATAAAAATCCAAGCACCGGCCCTCCCAGTGCCGTATACAGCATCGGCGCGATCACACCGTCGGAAGTGTTCTCCGCCACAGTCTCGATTGCAGCCTTCGCCACCCCTTCTTTAGTGAGGTTCTGGGTATCTCTTCCCACGATCATGGATACCGCCTCTCTGGCAGCCTCCACATTCCCCGCCTTTAATTGTTTCCATACTTTTCCGCTCTCCACCTGCAGGCACCTCGCCGCCAGGATCTGATAGGTCATGACCGCTTCCACCACCATTCCGATCGTCGGATACAGTACATATGCTCCCACCAGGATCAATGCCGTAAGCATTCCCGTAAGCAGCAAACCAATTACCACCAGAAGCTTCCCCTGTCTGCGCTCCGCTGCCTCTCTCTCCGGGGAAATTTCCTGTGGGTTGCCGCTGCGCAGTACTTTTTCTGTCTTCGCAATCAGCCTGCCGATTCCCCGGATGGGATGTGGCAGAAAATAGGGATCGCCAAAGATCTGATCCAGTAAAAATCCCGCTCCAAATGCCAGGATATGATATTTCATCCGTTTGTTTCTCCTTTTGTAAGTTCCGATACTGCAACTTCCGATACTGTAACTTCCGACAGCGGGCGAAATTCCTTCCACTGCTGGGCTCCTCCGCCTGCCTTAAATGCCAGCCTGCCACTATAACCCTGTCCGCATTTTGCCTGATAGGCAAAATATTCTCCACCGAGGAAATGACTGAGCAGCGCCATGATAGTTCCGCCGTGAACCACCGCGGATACACTTTGTATCTTGCGATTTCTCTGCCCCGATGCAGCACTTCTCTCCCAGATCATTTTCATGTGGTATACCATTTTTTCGTATCCGGCAACGCTTCGGCGGATAAACTCTTCTCTGCTCTCTCCCTCCGGAAACGGCAGGGTACCTCCGCTGTCGATCCATCTCTGATAATTCGGATCTTTTGAAAGTTCCTGATAATTATGCCCCTCAAACGCACCGAAATCCATCTCTGTCCACTCCGGGATAACGATAGGAATCTGCCCCGGATATAGGATCTGTGCGGTCTCAAGGCACCGCTTCATGGGACCGGAAAACAGGACGTCGGCAGTTGGATATATCCTGTCTGCCACGGATTTTTCCAGTGCGCCGATGCCGTCCAGGCTTAAAGCCTCGTCCGTTTTCCCAAGATACCGCCCCTCTTTATTGGAAAGCGTCGCCCCGTGCCGAATGAGGGTCAGATGAATCTCTATTTGATCTTCTGTCCGATTCCGCATACGACTCTCACCACCTCATCTGCCTGCGCTGCCAGCTGTTCCAGTATTCTGCCGGTGCGCTCTCTGTAAGTTCTCTCTTCTGCTTCCATGGGAACGATACCGTTGCCGATCTCGTCACAGATCAGAATGCAGTCCGGATGTTCCTTGCCAAAATTCTCTATCATCCCCTCCGGGTCTGTTCCCTGTCGCAGTTGCTCCCGGATATAGCGGTGCAGATGATTGACGATCACCTGCAAAGCACCTGTCTCTGTGGGCAGTTCCAGTGTTCCGTCCAAAACAGTCACTTCCCGTCCATCCTCACAGTGTACATAACGCTGCTTCACATAATGCAGTTTTCCCTGGGCAAATCCGCCAATGATCAATATCATTTCTGTCTCCCTTTTCCAATACACTCCTAGGTGAAAATCTCCGACACTGCATTCTTACACTGCTAGCACCAGATGTTGGGCGATTGCCACGGCTGCCACCACGCACCCTTCACAAAGTGTTACAAAATATCCCGCAGTGTCCCCGGTGATGCCGCCGAACTCTTTTTTGCTGCGCCGGTAATAATACGCAAAGCTAAGCAGGGCTGCTGCCACGGCGAGCCCTCCCGCCACGACAGATATCCACAGCATAAATAAGATGCAAAGGATTCCCTGTCCGTACAAAGCAAGTTTTACCACCCTTTTGTGGGCTTTATCCGCAAACAGATACAGTGTCCCTTCCTGCTTTGCTGAAGGAAAGCTCACCACTGCGATACCGCTCAATACTCTGGACAGGAAGCATCCGGCTCCCGTCACAGTAAGCATGCGCAGTGTCGTGATCTCCGAGAATCCTCCCAGAAAAATCAATCCGTACAGTGCAAGCATGATCACCGCAAATGCCCCGATATGAGAGTCCTTCAAGATCTCCAGCTTCCGGTCTCTTGGCTGGTAGGAATGCAGGGCATCACAGGTATCTAAAAAACCGTCCACATGAAAGCCCCCGGTGACCAAAAGCGGTATTGCCGTCCCCACCGCAGCATAGCACAGGGTTCCCACCGCGAACCGGTCACAGAACCATTTCCACAGATACCACAAAGCACCGATCACCGCCCCCACCCATGGAAAAAAACAGAGGGCGTACCGCATGTCCTCATCCTTCCACTGAAACTGTGGCATGGGGATCTTGGAATACATGGAAAACGCTATGAAAAATGATTTGATAATTCGCATGTCTGTTTCCTTTCTATGATGATCGGGTATGGCTTGAGCCGCTGCGAGATTCCCGCGGTGACTTCCACGACCTCGTCCGCCTCCGCGGCAAGTCTTTCGTTGATCCGCCCCAGGGCCTCGATGTATTCCATCGTAGGATCATCGTAGATAATTCCATCCTCAAATACATTGTTGGTTACGATGACTAACGGATCCGCCTGTTTTCTTAAGCCTTCCATGCCTTGCAGAACTTTTGTAATCACCGTCTGACGATCCACAGGCTGTTCCCCGGAAAACATTTCGTTGGCAGTGAGATTTGACATACATTCCAACAGTACAGCTCCTGCCGGTTCCATTTGCAAGACCGCCTGTTCCAACTCCGTAGGCTGTTCGATGGTAGTGAAGCCTTTCCCCTGTCGCAGCCTGTGATGCCTGTCCACCTTTGCCTGCATCTCCGCATCCCGGATCTGCATGGTGGCGATATAATATTTTTTCTTATCACCGGCAGCCCGCAGCAGATAATCTTCCGCATAAGCGGATTTCCCGCTGCCACTGCCGCCCAGGATCAGTGTCATCATGTTGCTTCTCCGTTCGTCTGAATGTTCAGCCGCGCCATGCCCTCAAAAAATCATGCAAGCATGATTTTTGCGCCCGGATATGTTCATGGCTGAACTGTTAACGCCTATATTGTTCTACTTTGATTTCTGAGAAGGTAGCGCTCTGTCCATAAATGCTCATTGCCATGTCCAGCAGTGTGAACATCATAACGGCTCCGGTTCCTTCTCCCAGTGCCATTCCCGCATGGATCACCGGAGACAGCTGCAAAGCATCTGCAAGCTTCACTGCCGCCGGTTCTTTCCCCTGATGGGAAGGGATCAGATATTCCCGCACGCCGGGAAACAGTCTCTCCGCCACCAGGGCCGCTGCCATGCTGATCACGCCATCCAGTACGATGGGCACATGCCACACAGCTCCGCCGATGCACATACCGGTCAGCCCGGCAATATCCAGCCCTCCGACTGTCTGCAATACCGTGAAGGCATCCGCATGCCACAGATCATATGTTTCCAATGCGGTGCGCACCACCTGTTGCTTCCGCGCCAGTCCCTGATCCGTCAGTCCCGCGCCTCTGCCGGTGACTTCCCCTGCCTCGCACTGCAAAAGGGCGGCCGTCACTGCACTGCTGGTGGTAGTGTTGCCGATTCCCATTTCCCCGGTGGCAAGGATACCATAGCCCTTTTCCTCACACTCCCTTACCAGTCCGATTCCTGTGGCAATGGCACGGACGGTCTCTTCTTCCGTCATAGCTGGTTCTTTGAGAAAATTCCGGGTACCGGGACGCACCTTGCGGTTCCATACTCCGGGAATGGATTCCTCACTATTTATCCCGATGTCCACAGGGATCGTCTCGGCACCAATGCTCTGTGCCATCCTGCAGACGGAGGAACCCTTCCTGGCCATGGACTTTGCCACCGCCAGCGTAACCTCCTGCCCGGACTGGGTCACACCCTCCTCTACAATGCCGTTATCGGCACAGAAGATCAGCACACCCTTTTTACGGATATCGATCACTTCCGTCCCTAAGATGGCTCCGATCTGTGCCGTGATGATTTCAAAGCTGCCCATGCCATCCAGCGGCTTTGCCAGAGTGTCCCAATGCTTTTTCACAAGCTTTCTTACTGCTTCGTCCGGCGGCGTGATCTGGATCTGCGCCAATTCCTGTCCGGTGTAGTTATGAAATACGGGCTTCTCTGAGCATTCCATAGATGTCCTCCATACGCAGATATTCCCGCAGAGTATCTGCCAGTTTATCGTATTGTCTTTCCTTAATAGTGCGGTAATCCTCCCAGACACCGTTCTCCAGAGAGATGCCTTTTTCCCGGGCCAGGGTCTGTATCATACGCCCGGCGATCTCTCCCATGTCGAACAGACCGTGGATATAGGAGCCGTAGATTCTGCCGGTGGAGTCACTGACTACATTTTCTGCACTGTTTGCCGGTCTGGCTGCCTTGTCCACGGTACCCTTCGCATCGCTGCCATCCCCGTCACAATACACCGTCTGTCCCATATGGATCTCATATCCGGCAAACTTACATCCCGTAAGTCCGGAGAAAATACCCTCCACCGCATCCAGAGTTCCATCTGTCTGGCAGCGGCGCTTCTCCTTCTGCAGCACTGTCCGTACCGGAAGCAGTTCCATGCCGCGGATCTGTCCGCCCTCCTCCACGCCAGCCGGATCCGCGATCTCACAGCCTAACATCTGATAGCCTCCGCAGATCCCGAAAATGGGAACTTTTCCCGCAGCACGTTTTACCGCTGCCTCCAGTCCGTTCTGCCGCATCCATTTCAGATCTCCCATGGTATTTTTACTGCCGGGGAGAAAAATCAGATCCGGCGTCCCCAGTTCTCTTACATTCGTCACATACCGGACACTGACCTCCGGCATCTGCTCAAACACATCAAAATCCGTAAAATTTGAAATTCTGGGATAATGGATCACCGCCAGATCGATCTTCCCCACCTGTTTTGCATCGAAACGCTCCGTCAGACTGTCCTCATCTTCCAGTGTAAGTTCCATATAAGGTACTGTTCCCAGCACCGGCACCCGTCCCCGTTCTGTTAACATCTGAATGCCGGGATCTAAAATTGTGCTGTCTCCCCGGAATTTGTTGATGATCAGTCCCTTTACCCTCTCCCGTTCCTCTTCGGTCAGCAGCATCAGAGTTCCCAAAAGCTGTGCGAACACGCCGCCTCTGTCAATGTCTCCCACTAAAAGTACCGGCGCATCCACCATTGCCGCCATTCCCATATTTACGATGTCATTCTGCTTCAGATTGATCTCCGCCGGGCTTCCGGCGCCCTCGATGACAATAATATCCGCATAAGTTTCCAGCTTGCGGAAGGCTGCCTTGATATCCGGGATCAGTTTCGTCTTGCGGGCAAAATAGTCTCTGGCGGACAGATTTCCCCGTACCTCCCCGTTCACGATAACCTGGGATCCGGTATGGCTGGTGGGCTTTAGTAAAATAGGGTTCATGCACACCAGCGGTTCGATCCCTGCCGCTTCCGCCTGCATCACCTGCGCCCTGCCCATTTCCAGTCCTTCTTTGGTGATATAGGAATTGAGCGCCATATTCTGTGATTTAAAAGGGGCGACCCGGTAACCGTCCTGCCGAAAGATCCGGCATAGACCCGCCACCAGGAGACTTTTCCCGGCACCGGACATGGTGCCCTGTATCATAATAACTTTTGCCATCGTTTTCTCCATCCCACAGATGTCGCCGACATCCTGGGAATTTCGTTTCTGTGTTTTCTAACACCCGCTATGTTGCTCCGGGTTTTCTGACTTTTCTATCTGCTTCCCCAGCTGTTCTGCGTACTCTAAAAGTTCTCTCTGATAAGTCTCCAGACTGCCGAAATTCTCCCTGCTGCAGATAACGCGGCTGCACTTTTCCAACTGTTTCTTCGCTGCCTGTATTTTTTCCTGTGCCACCGGCTCAAAAGGACACTCTGCGATCACCTCCGCCGCCAATGCCTTCGCCACGGGATAATCCAGGTCATTTTCATACAGGATCCCGGTGACAAAGGGGATTCCCGCTCTCTGTAAACGTCGGTAAATTTTCCGTCCGCTTCCGGCTCCGGCGATCACGAAGACCTGTGGTGTTCCTTCCGGCGCCGCCAGCTCCATATCACTGCTGCCCTCATCATAGCTTCCCATCCGGATGCCATAGAGTTCGGTGATATAGCCGGCTGTCATGACTTTCTCCGGCGTTCCGATCCGGTCCACTGCCCTGCCGTTCACACACAGGATTCTATCGGAGATCTTCTCCGCCAGCTCCAGTTCATGTAAGGACAGGATCACCGTAAGCGCCCTCTCCCTGCACAGCTTTTGCAGGATCGATAAAAATTCCAGCTTATGCCGCACATCCAGGTAGGAAGTCGGCTCGTCCAGGATCAGTATCTCCGGTTCCTGACAGATGGCTCTGGCTAACATCACACGCTGTCTCTGTCCGTCACTGATCCGGTCAAATAGAGAATCCCCAATCTCCGCCACCTGCACCAGTTCCATAGCGTTTTGAACCGCTGCATGATCTTCTGCCCGCAGCACGCCGAAGCGTCCGGTATAAGGGTATCTTCCGGTGGCAACCACATCCTCGCAGGTCATCAGTTCCCCCCGCAGACGTTTCGTCATTACCACTGCCATTTTTTTCGACAGTTCTGCCCCGGTGAGTGTCCGCATATCTTCTCCGTCCAGCCGCACCGTTCCCGCGATCAGGGACAGCTGTCTCGCAATGCTTTTTAAGATCGTGGATTTCCCGGCACCGTTAGGTCCCAGTAACGTCAGGATTTCTCCCTTCCTGAGTGCGATCTCCACTTCTTCGATCAGAGGCTTTCCGTCGTAGCCTACGCTTACTTTTTCCGTTGTAATATAATAAGGCTTCTGCGTCTTCATAGGTAAGTTATCCACGCTCCCGTCTGCTTTTGGATACCATGATCCACAATACTACCGGTGCTCCGAAGATTGCCGTCACTGTGCTGATACCAAGCTCTGTGGGTGCCATCCAGGTTCTCGCCAGCAGATCACAGAACAGGCAGAACACACTGCCTCCCAAGAAACATGCCGGTATCATCAGTAACGGTTTCGTGGTGCCGAATAATTTACGGATGAGCTGCGGCACGGCGATCCCAACAAAAGAGATGGGTCCGGCAAATGCCACGATGCATGCCGAAAATACGCTGGACAACACAACCAGCAGTATCCGCAATGTCTGGATGTTCACTCCCAGATTCTGTGCATACGTCTCACCCAGCTGGTAAGCTTCCAGCGGCTTTGCTAACAGGATCACCATAAGAAAAGTCACTGCCACCACGATACTCATCACTTTCACATTGTCCCAGGTCATTCCGGAAAAGCTTCCTCTCGACCAGTTATGGAGATTCACGATATCCGCGTCCTCCGCGAAAGTCACCACCAGTTCCGTAATGGCGGAACAGATGTAACCGATCATCACGCCGCTGACCACCAGCATGGACATGCTGTCTACCTTTCTCGCCATGAGAAGCACAAATCCCATGGACAACATAGCTCCTAAAAATGCCGCCAGGATCAACAGTCCGGAGCTGACACGGACCGTATTCCCCAGCAAAAATACCATCACCAGTGCAACTACCATCTTCGCTCCGGAAGAAATTCCTAAGACGAAGGGTCCGGCTATGGGATTGTGGAAAAAGGTCTGCAACAGATACCCGGCAAGTGCCAGCGCACCGCCCAGGATCCCCGCCGCCAGTGTCCGGGGAAATCGGATCTCCCACAGGATTCTGGCATTCATGCCTTCTTTGGTTCTTCCCGTAGTCAGTATTTCTGTCAATGAGATCTTCACTGTTCCGATCCCTATATTGCAAAGCAGCAGCACGAGAATGCCTGCCGTCAATAGAACAAACGCTATGAGATATCTGATTTTCCTGCGCTGCTGCATGTTTTTCTCCTTCTTTTCCTATTCGTATTCCAATCGTATTCTAATCTCATTCTAACGCTCTTATACTTACGCTGTGTTTCTAAGTCCTCCATACTTACTGTAAGAGAAACAGATAACGCAGCTTAGCGGTATCATCGTCCGTCAACACCGTATGCATATCCTGCAATAAATATCCGATCGCCATGGACTGCTGGTACATATCGTTGGTGGTGCAATAGACCTGCCCCTCCTGTAGTGCCTTAAAGTCTTTTAGAATATTACATTTGTCGATCAGCTCGTCCAACGTGGTCACGCCACCGTCGATCGAGCTGTTGTAGATCAGTATGTCTGCGTCCTTCGCCCCGGCATAGAAATCTTCGACCTGCATGTTCAGCGTGGAGCGTCCGCTTCCGCTGTCCTCAAGATCCTCAAAAATGTATCTTCCCCCTGCCAGTTCGATCAGCTTTGGAATATAATCCGTGCTCTGCCGTACCTGGATCAGTCCGTTGGAAGTGACATAGAAAAATGCTATGGTCTTCCCTGTTTTTTCCCCGCTTTCTACCTCTTCCAGAATCTCTGTCTGCTCCGCAAAGGCTTCTTCTGCCTCCACTTCTTTGCCGGTCAGGGCTCCGAAAAATTTGACCCATTCCACTTTTCCCAAAGGATGTTTTTCATAGCTGGAATATTCGATCATCACCGGAATGTCAAAGCTTTGAAGCATTTCCACCACCTCCGGCGAATGCGTGATCATCCGGTTCTCGATCGCCAGATCACAGCCTTCGGACACCAGTAATTCATAATCCGGTTTACTGTATTTTCCGGCATAGATCATGTCCCCTGCCTCCATGGCATCCTTTGCTGTCTGAATGTACCAGTTCTCCTGCTTCTGCCCGGAGAACCGGATCTGCCCTACAGCATCCAGTGAGACGAACATGTCCATCACGCCGGATGCCACCAGATATATATTTTGAAGCGGTTCCTGCAAGATACTGACATCCTCATCCAGTCCCCTTGGCACCGGCTGTCCCTCCGGCACTAACAGATACCGTTTACTGTCGGGAAGAGTTGTCAGCATCTTATACCCATCTTCGTAATAGTCCACTGCAAAATTTTCCGCATATTGCAGCTCCATGCTTCCTGTCTTTACTAATTCTGTCTGTTCTTCCTGCGTGGTCTCTGCTGCCTGGGTAACCTCCGATGTTGCTTCCGACGATGTCTCCGTAGAAGCAGAAGAAGGACTGCCGCAGCCGCTAAGCCCCAGCAGTCCCATAAAAAGCAGAACATAGATCCATTTTCTTCTATTTCTTCCTGTTCTTCCTGACCTCAAAGTTTTCATGCCTTTCATAGCCTGCAATATTTGTGCCTGCGGATTGCTCCGTGCTACGCACTCCCACTTCTCCGCTCCGCTTCGGTCCGTGCTAGACATGTGGGCTTAGACCTTTTGACCCTGGCATCATATGTATTACTTGCCGCTCTCTGCACTCTTAAGTGTCTCAGAATGGAAAGTTACGGTGTATTCCACCTCGTGAGGTGTGCTCATTGCCACGGTATCACCGATCATGGTAAGGGGTGCATCCAGTGCTTCCACCGGCACTTCAAATACAGAATTGCCCTCTGTGTTTACCGGCAGATATTTTTCACCGTTCACCAGCATATAGTCATAGTTTGGGCTGCTCCATTCCAGAGTCGCCGTTGCCGCTCCGTCAGCTATCGCAAGCTGTGCGGGGGACTGGATAGAGGCTCTGCCGCTTCCGCCCTCCATGGTCAGTTCGATAGTGTAGCTGCCATCTGCCAGCGCACTCATATCAAAGGAACCGTTCGCAGCTTCCCGGCTGTCTTCCGCTACCGGATCGGATACCTTTACTTTATGGTCATACCATTTCCCCTTAGTACCGATCAGTGCCAGATCGAATTCCTCTCCGATCACGGGTACCGGTACATCGAAGCCGTAGACTTCTTCCGTCATGCCGTCGCTGTAAGTTACGGTATCCGTGGTGGGCTGTAATAACACTGCGCCATCTTTGACTGCATCTTCCGCCAGACCCGGATAGAGATTCAGGATCTTCTTGGAACCTAAGGAAATGTGAATGGTCATAACGCCATCCTTTACCGTCAGGGTTCCCTTGCCGTCGCAGGCCTCACTGACATGGAACATGGAGCTGTCCGTGGAAAATTCAGCGGTGTAGACACCATCCGGAAGCTGTGCTTCGTTCTGCGTCGTCTCCGTGCTGACAGTTTCCGCCGCTTCCGTGCTCTCTGTCAGTGTTACGGTACTTTCCTGTGTGGCAACCGTGCTTTCTGCGGATGTCGCATCCGCTGCCTGACCGGCACCACAGCCGCCGAGCAGCAGACAGGCACTCAGTCCGCCCACGATCATGATTTTATTCATTACTGTCTTTGCTTTCATTACTTATTCTAATCCTTATTTTATTCCTAATTTTAATTCCTTTTTAAATTCTTATTTATTTCTCAGCCATTGCTGCTGCGGTATGTGCTACATACAGATCCTGGATAGCCTTGATCCCGCCGAGACCTGCGATCTGGGTATCTACGCTGTCGAACTTACCGGAAGCGTTGAACTGGCTTAACCAGGAATCCTCATCCTCGCCGGCCATATCGTTGTTGGCATGATCACCTGCTACTACCATCAGTGGACGAAGAACCACTTTGGTGTAACCTGCTTCCGCAACAGCCTTGATGACTTCTTCACAGGCGGTCTCTTCCGGCTCACCTTCTACGGTTCCGATGAATACATTTTCATATCCCAGTTCGTTCATCTGTGTCTGCATCTGGCTGTAAGATACCTTTGCGGTGTGGGAAGTTCCGTGACCCATGAATACGAATGCCACGCCGTCTTCCTTTGCGGCATCCAGGCTGTCATAACCTGCGGTCTTCACTGCTTCTGCGGTCAGATCTTCTGCGACTGCCTTCTTATCTGCATTGACAACGGTCGCATCGTCTCCCACTTCACCTAACAGAGGCTCAGCGACTTTTACGGATGCGAACTGATCCTTGTAGGCTTCTACTGCCTCCATCAGCTCGTCATACTCTGCCCCGTGCATCAGATGGGTAGGCTGTACTACCAGGTTCTTAACACCGTTTGCCACGGCGCGGTCCAGTGCCTGATCCATGTTGTCGATATGCTCATCATCTCTTGCCTGTATATGGTTGATAATGATCTGTGCAGTAAATGCTCTTCTTACAGACCAGTCGGGATTGGCTGCTGCGATCGCATCCTCGATACCCTTGATATCAGCCACACGGCTGTCGTTAAAGGAAGTACCGAAGCTTACTACCAGAATCTCGTTCTCACCGATCTCATCCTGATTGCGGGGATCATCCTTGGAAGCATCTCCGGTATCTCTGCCGAAGTAATCGGGATCTGCATTTTCTCCCTCTACCAGTTCCTTCTGTGCGTCGGTCAGTGCATCCCATGCTGCCTTGGCATCTGCACACTGCTTATCGGTATTCTCAGTTCTCTCCTGCACATAGATGGCATCGATCAATGCTGCTACTTCATCGGCTGCTGCCTGATCTGCATCTTCGGTGCTTTCGGTAGCTGCTGTTTCCGCTGCCTGGGTGGTCAAAGCCTCACTGCTTGCCTGTGCAGTGCTCTCTACGGTCTCCTGGGTATTTCCGCATCCGGTGATGCATACAGCGCCCAGTACAGTTGCCAGTACTACTGCTACGATTCTTTTTTTCATGTTTCCTCCTCTGACAGTTTTTCTGTCTCTTTTCATTTCGGGGATGCCCCGGTATCCTTAAATATGTAAGTCAGAAACATGTTTTTCGCAACAAAAACAAAAACCCTTTCCTGTATCAGGTAAAGGGTTTGTACACATAGGAAACGAATGCAAAAAGCTTCTATCACTTCTGCATTCCACACGTACAACCAGTTACTCGTGGCTTTGAAACAAATGTTTCTGTACAGCATCCAGGCAGGTCTCCCGGCTTGAAGATCATTGCATCCGCCATCTTCCCGGTCTCCCAGTGATCTATCGGCTTCAGCTCCCTAATTACGGTGACGAGTTCGTGCAGGACTTACACCTGCTTCCCTTTTCACCGGAGCCAGCTACTTACGTGGCTGCTCCGGCACCTGAATACTCCATATTCAATTGTGGCTACTATATCACAGATTTTCTGAAATTGCAATGTCAATCACAGATTGGGTCTGCCCGTTCAGATTTACGAACGTTTTAAGGCTTCCGGAGCATCCTTTAGTTCCATGTTCCAGGCTGCGCATCTCATCTTTCATTCTGAATCTACTGTCGTAAAACTTATCCATTTAACGTTATCTGCTCATTATCTCTTTTAAATGAGCACTTAGTTTCATATTTTCACTATAATCTACTTTGACAACTACCACTGCAGGTACTTTCTGGTCAAATGCCTCCTGCAGAGTCGGAATCAGTTCTTCTGATGAATGTACCTCATAGCCCTTGCAATGCATGGATTCTGCCATCATTTTAAAATCAGGATTAGAGAAATCCACATAACAGCTATCTCCGAACTGCTCCTGCTCTTTCCATTTGATAAGACCATAGGCCTCATCTTCCCAGATCAATGTTACAAAAGGGATATTTTCTCTTACGGCAGTCTCCAATTCCTGATTATTCATCATAAATCCGCCATCACCGCAAATAGCCAGTACTTTACGGTCAGGATACAGCATTTTGGCACTGATAGCACCCGGAACGCTGAAGCCCATGCTGGCAAATCCATTGCTGATAAGACAGGTATTAGGTTCATAGCAGTGATAATGTCTGGCAATCCACATCTTATGCGCACCAACATCAGACAGAACGATATCTTCCCTGTCCATTATTTTACGTACATCAGACAGAATTCTTGCCGGTTTCATAGGATAAGAATCATCCGCCGCCATTTCTTCCTGTTCCTTCACCATCCTGGCTCTTAACTGTAATGCGTACTCAGGCTCTTTTTCTCTGACTGTAATCTCCAATATCTTTTGCAGACTGTCAGAAATATCTCCTACCAGTTCTACATCAGGCTGATATCTCTTGTTAACATCTGCAGGTTCACTGGCGATATGTATGATTCTGGTATCAGAACGCACATTCCACTTGGAAGGTGCACTTTCTACCATATCATATCCCACACCAATCACAAGATCAGCTACTTCAAATATCTTATTAACATAGTCCTTCTGTGGAATTCCCAGCGTCCACAGACTATAGGGGTTATCCATGGATACAATGCCCTTTGCCATCATCGTATTTACAACTGGAATATGTAATGTATTGACGAATTGAGTCAACATTTTTGATGCATTCTGTCGGACTGCTCCGTTTCCTGCAAGTATCACCGGTACTTTCGCCTTTTTGATCAGCTCGCTTGCGGCTTCAACGGCTCTGGCGGAAGCATATTCCACCATCTTCTCCTGTTTTTTCAGGGGTTTTACATCTGCCGGCATTTTGGCGATATTCTTAGGCAGATCAATGTGTGTAGCTCCCGGCTTCTCGTTCTCTGCATATTTAAAAGCAAGACGGGTAATCTCTGCCACTGTGTCAGGCCTGATGATCTGCTTCGTCCGTTTCGTAATAGGTGCAAACATTGTAGTCAGGTCAAGATACTGATGACTTGTCAGCTGCATCTGGTCTGTTCCCACCTGTCCTGTAATAGCAACCAGAGGTGAACCGTCCAGAAAAGCATCTGCCACACCAGTCACCAGATTGGTAGCACCCGGGCCAAGCGTTGACAGACATACTCCTGCTTTACCCGTCAGTCTGCCATATACATCTGCCATAAAAGCCGCTCCCTGCTCATGCCTTGTATCTATGAAATGAATACCACTTTCCTTTATGGCAAACATCAGGTCAAGTGTTTCTTCTCCGGGTATACCAAATATGGTATCAACACCTTCTTCCTTCAAACATTCCACCAGCACCTGTGCGGTATTTTTTACTTTCTGTTCTTTCATGATAATTTCCATACCTCTCCCGCATCTATGAATTGGTATAGATATATTCAAGTATATCTACACATCCGGTAATGCCAAAAAGACCTCGATTCAGTACAACATCCTTATCTGTCTCCTGTTGCCATTTGCCATTGGAATAGTAACGATAAAATTCCTCTCTGGCTGTATCCATTTTTCGTACAGTTTTCTCCGCTTCCTCTGTCGAAATGCCGTATTTTTCCCGAATGATACCTACGCGGGTCTGATAGGGAGCTGTTATGAATACTTTCAGGCAGTCCGGTCTCTGACGCAAAATATAATCTGCCATTCTTCCTACAATGATACATGGTCCTCTTTCTGCAAGCTGCAGGATCAGATTCTTCTCCTCCCTGAATAGTCGATCAGATTCTATATCCTGTGACATCAGGAAATAATGACTGATGATTTTTCTTGATATCTGCTCATCAAGCGTTGCCGCATGATTCAGATCAAGATTACTTTTCTGAGCTGCTATATCCAGAAGATCTTTATCATATAAGGGAATGCTCAGGCGTTCTGATAATTCTTTGCCAATCTCATGTCCTTCTGCACCAAAGGAACGGCAGATTGTGATAATCTTCTTATTCATACACATGCCTCCACGAATGCCTGGAAAATATGTCTTGCAGTTTCATCCTTCTGATAGATAAATTCCGGATGCCACTGAATTCCCCATATAAACTTCTGATCCGGCACATAGATTCCTTCAACCAGTCCATCCTCTGACACAGCCATTACTTCAAGCCCGCTTCCAACTGTCCTGATTCCCTGATGATGATAGCTGTTTACAGGCAGCGTGTTTCTGTGTAAAAGTCTGTATAAAGGTGTATTTTCCACTATGCTCACTTCATGCACGGTTCTGTCATAAGGAGCAGTCATATGATGATCTACCTCTTTCGTTCCCAGGAATTGCTGTGGCAGATCCTGATACAGGCTTCCGCCCTGAAGAACATTCAACAGCTGAATGCCGCGACAGATTCCCAATACAGGCTTATCCTTTGCCTTTGCGATTTTATATACTTCCTTTTCCAGTATATCTCTCTTGGGACAACAGGCTCCGCATACCGGAAGCGGTTTTTCTCCATACATTTCAGGATCTACATCATGACCGCCTGTGAAAAGGTAACCATCTATGATAGAATCCAGCTGTTTAATATCTTCCATACCCGGATTTAACGGCAGGATCACAGGAATGCCTCCTGCAGCCTTGATTCCCTCAAGGTATCCCGGCACCATCCAGATACTTTCTTTGTCTTCATCCCACAGAGGGATGACACCGATAACAGGTTTTTTTGTCATTGTTCGTCACCTTCTATAGTACTTTATTCAAAAAATCTATGGTTCTCTTTTCCTTTGGATGCTTAAAAATCTCTTCCGGAGTTCCTTCCTCAACAATATAACCGTCATCCATAAAAATGACACGGTCAGCAACTTCTCTTGCAAACCCCATCTCATGTGTCACAATGACCATTGTCATGCCATCCTCAGCCAGCTGTTTCATAACCTCCAGCACCTCACCTACCATCTCCGGGTCCAGTGCACTTGTCGGCTCGTCAAAAAGCATAATATCAGGGTTCATTTCCAATGCTCTTGCAATCGCACATCTTTGCTTTTGTCCTCCTGAAAGCTGACTTGGAAAGACTTTCGCCTTATCCTTCAAGCCTACTCTGTCAAGAAGCTGGTATGCTTTTTCCTCTGCCTGCTGTTTTGACATTTTCTTAAGTTCCACAGGAGCCAGTGTGATATTATCCAGAATATTCAGATTTGAGAAAAGATTAAAATGCTGAAATACCATTCCTATGCTTTCTCGCAATTTATTGATATTCAGATCCTTGCTCTCGAGATTCTGATCATTAATCCGGATCTCTCCACCGGTACTCTTCTCCAGACGATTCAGACAACGAAGCAGTGTACTTTTACCGGAGCCTGAAGGCCCGATCAGGCACAGAACCTCGCCTTCTGCTACTTCTATATCAATTTTCTTTAATACTTCTAATTCTCCGTAGCATTTACGCAAGCCTTTTACTACGATTTTTTTACTTTCTGCCATATGCTATCTTCCTTTCCACTATCTTGGCGAATTTGGCAAGAATTGTGCAGACTACCAGATAAAACAATGCCACCACAAGCCATACTGACATTACCATAGATGCTGCATTGGCAGCTATGATCTTACCATTCTGCGTCAATTCACGAATACCTATGATAGAAATAAGAGAGGTATCCTTCAGCGTAATAATAAACTGGTTGATCATGGAAGGGAGCATGGTCAGAAAAGCCTGCGGCAGGATAACCCGCCGCATTGCCTTGAAATAGGGTAGGCCAAGGCTTCTGGCTGCTTCCATCTGTCCTTTATCTACTGACTGGATTCCTCCTCGGATAATCTCAGCCATATAAGCCCCTGCATTCAGGCTCAGCGCTACTACACCTGCCGTGAATGGTCCTCCGATATTAGACCAGGAGAAGCCAAGCGGTTTAAGTGACTGTGCCAGTCCATAATAGATAATGAATGTCTGAACCAACAGAGGTGTTCCACGTATGATATCAATATAAATAGCTGAAAGGAACTCTAATATTTTAAAACCGGATACGGTAAATAATCCGAAAATAATTCCAAATACCAGAGCCAGCACAATTGCTACAGCAGCCAGCTCCAGTGTCATCAGCAAAGCATTCCCAAATGTAGGAAGATTTTTTATCAGCGTGTTTACAAATTCCATAGCCTACTCCTTTTCTATGACAGATCACTTATTTTGAAATATAAGTGTTGATGATCTCATCATATTTTCCGCTTTCTTTCAGATGTGCAAGTCCATTGTTGAGCATCTCTACCAGCTCTGGATTCTCCCCCTTAAGTGTTGCAATACCATAAGAAGAGCCTCTCTCCATTGGTAATGGCATGGTTAATCCAAGTCCACGGTTAATCTCATAGCCTAATACAGGATAGTCATCAAATACCGCTGCTGATGTTCCTGCCAGTACATCCTGGAACATTGTTGCGGAATCTTCAAACTGAGCAATGGTAAAGCCATACTGATCTGCGATTGATTCTGCAAAAGCACAGCCTTCTGCTCCGATCTTGGCAGCGACCTGCTTACCTGCAAGATCTTCGTAGCTTTTTATATCAGAGCCTGCTAATACACCCATGCCTACACCGGAATCAAAATAAGGATCCGAGAAATCATACTTTTCTTTTCTCTCATCAGTAATAGACATACCTGCAATTACCGCATCTACCTCACCGGCTTCCAATGCCGTTACCGCTGCGGAGAATCCGACATATTCCAGTTCATACTCGAAGCCCTGATCTTCTGCAATCGCTTTAAGAAGATCCAGATCAATTCCTACCATGTTTCCTTCATCATTCTCAAACTCAAATGGAGCAAAGGTCGTATCAGTCGCTACCTTATAAACCTTTTTCTCTTCACTCTTAGAACCACAGCCACACATAGTTACTGCCATCACACCTGCAATTAATAATGCAATCATTCGCTTTTTCATAACCATATCCTCCTTTTTCTGTAAAGAAAAGGCGCAGGAAAGATTTCTCTTTCTTACGCCTTCGTAATTGATATGCATATCATACTTCCTGCACCATACTCTGTGTCAATCATCTTTTTTCAAAATATTTAAAAAAAGATGGAGTGTACCCCATCTTTTTACTTCTTACTTTTTACTTCTTACTTTTTACTTCTTACTTTTTCCATGCTGCATAGTAATACTGAATCAGCTTCTCACCATCCTGATGACAGGCGAAAGAATACTTGTTACATGTATGCGTGCACTCCGCAACCTTTACAGGTTGAATTTCATAGCCTTCCTCTTCATAAGTATGAAGCATCTTACCAGCATCCAATGCAATAGGTGAGCACTCCGGATAATACTTAGGCACCTGACGAACCGATATGCTATTGCTTTCAAACCCAAATAGAGCACCAAGAACCAATGCATCATCCTTTAAATATCTGCCATATTCCTGAATAAAGCTTCTTTGTTTATATATCACCTGTTCATTAGAGCCATAAAAGTCCAGCAGTACATCCACACAACCGTCCTTGAGTGGAAAATGATCAGAGTCATCTGCAAGGAACAGAATATTCAGATCCAATTGCAATGTTTCAATCAGCTGCTTATACATTTTTAACATCTCAGGATATCGGTCCGTAATAATATACAGATAATCCTTCTCTACATTCTGAATACAATTATACAGGAAGAAGTAGCCGTTAATATTGGTTTCCATTATAGTTTTACCCTGCAAATTCAGCTTGGAAAAGCGATTGTATACAAGGTCACTGTTCTTCTGAAAGCCTGTCAGAAAATCTTCTCCAACATCGCGATAAAGACCTCTTTTCAAATCCGGCCTGTCATATTCCCCTGTATATCGATTGCCCGTATCTACAATACCACCGGTAATCTGCGCATGATAGCCACAGGTACAGATCAGATTGCCTTCATCCACACAGTTATTCGATATCTGCGCATTCTGCACCATCAGCTGCCTCCCGCAATGCGGACAATACAGATAGGAAAGAGCAATCAGCGGTACTCCCATGGCTCTGGCCTTTGCATTTTTGTACGCTGCATACTTTACCAGCTCCTGATCTACAGTTTCATACGCATCCTGCAAAAGAGTGATCTCTTTTCTCAAATCCTGCTTCTTCTGGATTAACATATCTTCATAGGCCTGAATCGTATCCGGTTCGATAAAATTCGACAGACGGTGCAGCGTAAGAACAGCCTGTATCTCCCGAATACTGAACTGCATCTGCTTCATTTTCTGTATATACTGCATATCTTCACGTTCCCGGTCTGTGAAGTCCATCTGCGCACCCTTTTTAAAGGGAATCAAAAGACCTTTTTCTACATAGTAGCGAATGGTATCCTTAGATACACCACTGACTCTTGCCAACTCGCCTATCTTCATATATATCACTCCCGATATTAACGGCACCTATAGCATCCTTTTTCTTATATCTATATCTTAGGGCCCGCCCCGATATGAGCATAAAAGTGGGAATGCGTAGCACGGAGCAATCCGTACGCATCAAAGTCGGGGGCTTTTGACCCCGACATCATCTTATGGCTAATTGTACATCAAATACTTACACATGAAAATGAAAAATTTAGCTTTTACATATAAATTTTCATCTTACTCTGCTGGTGTCATAATCTCCGGTCTTTCCACATCAATATCAGAAAAATCCTGGTCTCCTGTAACAAGAATATCAAGGGGTAGATGTCAGAGTTGCCCTTGTCAACAGTTCATACAGCAAAGCTTCGTTCTGAAACGATTCCAGTTTTTCCGATGTGGGGTCACACCGGATTTAATTGATTGTTTTTTGAATACCCTATGAAAAGATAACCGTTACCGCCCTGTGCAAACAATCCGAGATTACCAGAGCCACCTTTTACCTGCATTATAATAATATCGACGATGTATTAGATGAACTGCTGGACGACGCCCTGCTTCCTGCCTGTCAGCGTGCCGCCAGTAACCCCAAATATCGAATCCTTTTTCTGGACGAAAGCTTATCCCATCATATGCTCAGGAAGCTGTATCAAATGCAGAAACCGCAGCGTGTTCCGGAAATTATGAGAGCTTATCATGTGAACGAATGGGAGGCAGAAAAAATTTTCCTTTATATGCTCCACGGAAATTTTGCCGTGAATAAATCTCTGGGGTGGGAAAAAAATGAAGACTGGTACCATATACAGGAAGTCATAAAAAGACTCTTAACCCCCTAACTTGTTGTCGGCAAAGCAGCCCTTACAACCCCATCCGCAGGATTCCGGTCTATGGCGCCCACAGCATCATCCAGATACCGTGCCTTAGTTGCGCCGATGATAGGAGAAGCAACGCCCTTCGCCCAGTGCCAGGCCAGCGCGATCTGCTGCATCTTCACGCCGTACCGCTCCGCCAGTTCCTGTACCCGCAGGACGATCTGCATATCCTGCTTCTCAGTGCGGTCATACTTACCCATAGCCACCCGGTCGGTTTGGCTGCGCAGGGTATCTGTGTTCCACTGGGGGCGGGTCAGATGTCCCGCCGCCAACGGGCTGTAGGGCATGAGGGAAACGCCCATTTGCTTACAAATGGGAATCAATTCCCGCTCGTCCTCCCGGTAGAGCAGGTTGTAGTGGTTCTCCATGGCCTGAAACTGCGCCCAGCCGTGGTCACGGGCGACGTTCTTTTTCAATGCCCGCCCCAGATATTCCTCGCTGGTTCCGGCAG
>ERZ1034952.189-NODE-189-length-56853-cov-10.554791_pt1 | contig 56853 bp, 54 predicted proteins | sample MGYA00520625_ERZ1034952 | MGnify/ENA primary metagenome ERZ1034952 (study PRJEB33766, sample SAMN09781773) | gut metagenome | biome: gut microbiome | host: Homo sapiens | place: Madagascar | study: EMG produced TPA metagenomics assembly of the PRJNA485056 data...
CGCCGCACATACCGGTGCCGTCCACCATAATGGGGTTCAGGGACACCATGGTGTGTACGCCGAAGGGCTCGGTGGTCTTGCAGACGAACTTCATCATAGGCACAGGTCCGATGGCCAGAACCTCGTCATACTTCACGCCGCTCTCCAGCAGAGCCTGGAGCTTTACGGTGCCGAAGCCCTTCTCGCCGTAGGAGCCGTCATCGGTCATCAGGTACAGATGGTCGGCACAGGCCCGGAACTCATCCTCCAGAATGACAATATCCTTATTCCGGAAGCCGATGATCACATCGACCTCGGCACCGGCCTCCTTGAAGGCCACGGCTGCAGGCAGAGCAATGGCGCAGCCAACGCCGCCGCCGACAACACAGACCCGCTTCTTGCCCTCCACATCGGTGGGCTTGCCCAGGGGACCCACGAAGTCCCGGATATAGTCGCCCTCATTCAGAGCGCCCAGGGCCTTGGTGGAGAAGCCAACCTTCTGGAAAATAATGCTGACGGTGCCCTTCTCCCGGTCGTAACCGGCAATGGTAAGGGGCACACGCTCGCTCTTCTCGTCGATCCGGAAGATGATAAACTGCCCGGCCTTTGCCTTCTTGGCAACGAAGGGTGCCTCGATCTCCATCAGAGTGACGGAATCATTCAGCTCTTTCTTACGCACGATTTTGTACATGATCTGATCCATCCTTTTATGAATTTATGGAATCATAAATGCCTGTTTTCCGGCATTTTGCATACATTGAAAGCGCCGCGGCACGATCCTTGCCCCATTCGCTCCCATTGTACTTATTATAGGCTTTAAGGCTCCATTTGTCAAACTATTTTGCAAGAAAATATCCACAGGAAGTGAACTTCCTGTGGATAAAAAAGCTTATTTTTCCTTCAGCAGGTCCCGGATCTCTGTGAGCAGCAGCTCCTCCTTGGTGGGCTCGGGCTCCTTGGGGGGCTCTTCCGCTTTGGCTTCCTCTTCCTTCTTCTTGCCCAGCTCAGAGAGCTTGTTCAGACCCTTTACCAGGAAGAAAACCACCAGGGCCAGAATCAGAAAATTGATGACTGCGGAGATGAAGTTGCCGTAGTTCAGGGTATTCTTAATGAGATTACCTGCATCATCATACTTTTCCGCAAACAGCCGGGGCAGCTCCAGCTTCATCTCGGAAAAATCCACGCCGCCGATGAAGATGGATACGATGGGCATGATGATGTCATCGGTCAGGCTTTTTGTGATGGTGGAGAATGCCGCGCCGATAATGGTACCGACAGCCAGCGCCATGGCGTTTCCCTTGATGGCAAAGGCCGTAAACTCATCCCACCATTTGGGTTTTTTGATTTTATCCATGATTTACTCCTTTTGCAGTGAATATTTTCCCTGAAAGGGCATTACCGTCAACTTAAGGCAAATTCACTCATTTCCCGTAGGGGCGATGTGGACATCGGCCCCTACTGTGAAATTCTTAAGTAGCTGACATTACCTTTCTCGGAAGCCGTTTTATTTCTTCTCGATCACTTCCATTCCACCCAGGTACTTGCGCAGGGCTTCGGGGATGACCACGGAGCCGTCGGCGCGCTGGTTCTGCTCCACAATGGCGGGGAAAATCCGGGAGGTTGCCAGACCGGAGCCGTTCAGAGTGTGGACGTACTCGATCTTGCCGTCGGCACGGCGGAAGCGGATGTTGCCCCGGCGGGCCTGGTAATCCCGGGCGTTGGATACGGAGGAAACCTCCTTGTAGCCGTTCATGGAGGGAATCAGGATCTCAATATCATAGGTTCTGGCCATGGATGCAGAGCAGTCGCCTGCGGCCAGCTTCACGGTACGGAAGTGCAGGCCCAGACCGGCAACCAGATTCTCCGCCTTGTGTACCAGCTCCTCGAAAGCCTCGTCAGAGCCCTCGGGAGTGGTGTACTGGAACATCTCTACCTTGTTGAACTGATGGCCCCGGACCATGCCCCGCTCGTCGGCGCGGTGGGAACCGGCCTCCCGGCGGAAGCAGGGGGTATAGGCGAAGAACTTCTTGGGCAGGTCGGCCTCGGTGAGGATTTCATCCCGGTAAACGGAAGCAAGCGCTGCCTCGGCGGTGGGCAGCATATAGTGCACCCGGTCGTCGGTGGGATTGGCGATCTTGTAGACTTCATCTGCAAACTTGGGGAACTGACCGGCAGTCAGGCCGCACTGGTACTCCAGCATGTGGGGCGGCAGGATGAATTCGTAGCCGTCAGCCACGTGGCAGTCGATGAAGTAGTTCAGCAGAGCCCACTCCAGGCGAGCGCCCATGCCGGTGTAGATCCAGTTTCCGGCACCGGCCAGCTTGACGCCCCGCTCGTAGTCGATGAGGCCCAGGTTCTGGCACAGATCCACATGGTGCTTGGGCTCAAAATCAAAAGAATGCTTCTCGCCGATGTAGCGCAGAGGCTGGTTGTTCTCCTTGCCGCCGGGCAGCAGATCGGGGTCCGGCATATTGGGCAGGGACAGCATGCAGGTGGTCAGTTCGTCATCCAGTTCCTTGAGCTTCTGCTTGTCCTCGGCGATTTCCTCGTCGATCTTCACGGAAGCGGCCATGTTGGCGTTGATCTGGGCTTCCAGAGCGGAGGTATCCTCACCCTTCTTTTCTGCACCCTTCTTCTGGCCGAAGAGCTTGCCGTTTTCCTTGGCAAGCTTGTTCTTCTCTGCGGTCTTGGTCTCGGTATGAGTCTTCAGGCCCCGGACCTGGACGTCCAGCTCCAGAATGCGGTCAATGGTGGCGTCGCAATCCACTTCCTTGGCCCTCATACCGGCCTTGATGGCATCGGGATTTTCCTTGATTCGCTTGATATCGATCATGACAATTACCTCTCTTGGTTGATTTTTCTTAATGACTTATTTTTTCAGATTCATCAGGGCGTCCAGCAGATTTTGCAGATCGTCCTGACCGTAGAATTCCAGCTCAAAGCGACCCTTGCGCTTGCCGTTGACGATTTTCACGCCCCGGCCCAGCGCCTTGCTCAGGTTCCGCTCACACTCGGCTACATAGTCCACTTCCAGGATGATCTCCTTTTTCTTCGGCGCTTCCTGGCTCATGTTCTTGCACAGCAGCTCCGCCTGACGGACGGAGAGGCCCAATGCTGCAATCTTCTGGGCTGCTTCCAGCTGCTTTTTTTCGGTTTTCAGCTGCAAAATAGCCCGGGCATGCCCGGCGGTCAGCTCTCCGTTTTTCAGCTTTTCCAGCACCGGCTCGCTTAAGGTAAGCAGCCGCAGAGCATTTGCCACGGCAGGACGGGATTTGCCCACCCGCTCGGCGGCCTCCTCCTGGGTCAGCCCAAAGTGATTGATCAAGGCATCGTAGCCCTGGGCCTCTTCCACCGGATTCAGGTCCTGCCGCTGCAGATTTTCGATCAGCGCCAGCTCCATAGCCTTCTGGTCGTCGGCTTCCATGATAACTACGGGTACCTCGTCCAGGCCTGCCAGACGGGAAGCCCGCCAGCGGCGTTCGCCTGCAATGATCTGGTAATACCCATTGGGCATTTCCCGAACGGTCAGGGGCTGAATAATGCCATGCTGCCGGATGGACTCTGCCAGTGCCTCCAGCTCCTCATCGTCAAAATCCCGGCGGGGCTGGTTGGGATTGGGTTCGATTTTATGAAGCGGCAGTGTTTTCAGACCGCCGGTGCTTTCCGGTTCTTCCGTCAAGTCACCCAGCAGCGCACCAAGGCCCCTGCCGAGGCCCTTCTGTGATGCCATGAAATCATCCTTTCCTTATAGCTTCTTGGCGACTTCCTCTGCCATATCCCGATAGGCAGCAGCGCCGCGGCTGAATTTATCGTAGCTGGTCACGGGCAGACCATGGCTGGGTGCCTCGGCCAGTCGGACATTTCTGGGAACCACCGTCGCCAGCACCTTGCCGGGGAAATGCCGTCTTACCTCCTGCGCCACCTGGGCGGAGAAGTTCGTCCGGCCGTCATACATGGTCAGTACCACGCAGAAAATCTCCAGCTTGGGATTCAGCTTCTTTTTTACCGTCCGCAGGGTTGCCATCAGGTCACTGAGGCCTTCCAGTGCGTAGTACTCGCACTGCACCGGAACCAGAATGCCGTCCGCTGCACACAGGGCATTCAGCGTCAGCAGCTCCAATGAGGGCGGGCAGTCAATGAAAATGGCATCATATTTGTCCTTCACGCTTTCCAAGGCTGCTTTCAGCTGGTGCTCCCGATCATCGGAGCCGATGAGCTCCACGCCTGCACCGGCCAGATCTGCGGAAGAGGGGACCACATCTCCAAACTTCGTTTCCAGAATGGCGCTTTCAATGCTGACGCCGTTGATGGTCACATCATAGGAGGAATATTTGATTTTTCGCTTGTCCACGCCCATTCCGGAGGTGGCATTTGCCTGGGGGTCAAAGTCGCAGAGCAGCACCTTTTTGCCCAGATCCGTCAAGGCCGCCGTCAGGTTCACCGCCGTAGTGGTTTTGCCCACGCCGCCCTTCTGGTTTACAATGGCTATAATCTTTCCCATTTTTCGCTCCTCTCATTCTCCGCACCGGAATGTTTCACGTGAAACATCTTCCGATGCCGCATTTTCCGGAAAGTAATGTTTCACGTGAAACATTACTTTTCAGTGGGCAAGGGTCCGGAAGTGGAGGCAGTGGGGGAGACGGTGGAATAGTTCTGTCCAACAACGGGCTGCTGATCCCGCAGCAGAAGCCAAACGCAGAACGCGCTGAGCCCGGCTATGACGATCAGAAGTACCGCAATCCAAATCCGCGCCCGTTTCAGCTGTGAATTGAAAATACGCAGCTTTTCATCATCAGACAGAGACGTCTTCCGAACGGAAGGGCGCTGGGCGGACCGCTTTGGGATCATAACATAGGTATCCGGCGGAACAGGGTATTTTTCCATCTCCGCAAGACAATGTGCGCAAAAGCTTTCTCCTTCCGCGACCTCAGCCCCGCATCTCAGACAGTTCATTCCATTCCCCCCTTATTGATCGTTGATTGCTTTATTTTACAACAGAAATATGGATTCGTAAAGAGGGGAAAACGAAAAATTCATCTCCTACACGGTGCGTCGCGGAGCGAATCTAATTCCCCATATCTGCCAGTGGCAACTATACCATAATTTATAGAAGAGGGCCCTTGCGTACAAGCGTGGTTCGAAAAAAATGCTGTCAGGCTCCCCTGAAAGGTATAGAGGATATTGGCCGCTTGGGGCCTACAAACTCTTAATGCACAGTGGGAGCTTTTTCACATAGTCACATAATTCTTATTGACAATCATATGATTATGTGTTATAATCTTGATACAGTAAAAAAAGAAAGGAGCATCCCACATGCAGTGGACAATACCGGGAACCGTTCTCTCCGCACAGACGGAGGACGCGGAGAAGATTCGGGACGTATTCAACGCCTTTTTTCTGGCCGGGAACATCAGTCTGAGCCAGGTCTCTGCCATCTCCGGGCTGGAGCCCTATATGATTCAGAACTGGGTGCGCAGAAAATATCTTTCCAACTCCCAGGGAAAAAAATACTCCCTGGATCAGCTCTGCCGCATTCTCACCATCAATCTGCTTCGAAAATCCATGTCCATTGATAAGGTCTGTGACCTTCTGAGCTACGTCAATGGGCAGCTGGATGAAAGCGGGGACGATTTGATTGCCGATGCCGAGCTTTATTTTCTTCTGGTGAGCCTGGCCGCTCAGGTCTATGGGCGCAAGGGTACACTGGAGGAGGGCATTGAAAAAAGCGTCCGGCAGCTTCCCGAGCGGATTCCCGGTGCAAATCAGAAAATACAAAAAGCCCTTTCCATCATGCTCTATGCCTGGTGTGCCGCATTTCTGCGGGACCGGGCAGATGCACTGATGGAAAACCTGGAAAAGGAGTAATTACAATGGAAGAAAACGGAACCTACCGCTGGGCCCCGCCGAAAGAAAAGAAGGAGCCCAACTGGAAAAAAGTAAAACATACAGTCCTTTCGGTCATCGTGATCCTTGTGCTGTTGCTGCTGGTCTCCACCTGCTACTACACCGTGGACGACAAGCAGCAGGCTGTGGTCACCACCTTTGGCCGGGTGACTGACATCACCGATGCCGGCGTGCACCTGAAGCTGCCCTTCGGCATTCAAAAGGTTCAGAAAGTAGACGTCAACGTCTATCAGAAGATCACCCTGGGCTATGACCCGGTGGGGATCAGTGGCTACAATGTGAACGACAGGGACAGTGCCATGATTACCGGCGACTACAACATCGTCAACGTGGATTTCTTTGTGGAATACAAGGTCTCCGATCCCGTGCAGTACCTCTATTCCTCCAATGAGCCGGAGCTGATCCTGCGCAATCTGGTTCAGAGCCAGGTGCGCAACGTGGTCGGTTCCTCCACCGTGGATTCCGTGCTGACCACCGGCAAGGAAAACATCCAGATGCAGGTGAAAAACCTGGTATCGGAGATTCTTACCCAATATGACATTGGCCTTGCTCTGGTGGATGTAAAAATCCAGGATGCCGAGCCCCCCACCCAGGAGGTCATCGAAGCCTTCAAAAATGTGGAAACCGCCAAGCAGCAGGCAGAAACCGTCATCAATGACGCGAAAGCCTACGAAAATGCCCAGTTGCCCAAGGCCCAGGCCGAGGCAGACAAGCTGATTCAGAACGCCCAATACCTGAAGGAAAAGCGCATCAACGAGGCAACCGAACAGGTGGCCATGTTCAACGCCATGTATCAGGAATATGCCCTGAATCCCGAGGTCACCAAAACAAGAATGTACTATGAGGCCATTTCGGATATTCTGCCGGGCATCAAGCTGTATATCAATACCGGCACCGGCAGTGACATGCAGATGCTTCTGCCTCTGGAAACTCTGGTAGGCAGCGAAGGAGGAGAAACGAAGTGAAAAAAAGAACCGTAACCCTGATTGCCGTAGTGATTCTGGCCGTGATCGTGCTGTCCGGCTGTTTCTTCACCGTGCGGGAGGATGAATACGCCTGCACCGTCCGGTTTTCCAAGATCATTGCCACCACATCCGATGCCGGCCTGCACTTTAAGCTGCCCTTTGTGGACTCCGTGAAATATTTCACCAAAGCCACCCAGCTCTACGACATTCCGCCCTCCGAGGTGCTGACCTCTGACAAGCAGAATATGACCGTGGACTGCTACATTCTCTGGTCCATCGGAGACCCCAAACTCTTCTATCAGCGCCTGGGCACCACCTCCAATGCCGAGCAGCGGCTGGACGCCCTGACCTATAACGAGCTGAAAACCGTTATGGGCACCCTGGCCCAGGCGGACATTGTGAACATGGAGGACGGCGCCAAGCGGAACGACATCTACAATTCCATTGCCACCGACGTGGATGCCCTGGCCCAGACCTACGGCATCCGGGTGGAGGATGTGAAAATCAAGCAGTTTGACCTGCCGGAATCCAATCTGAACGCCGTGTACAACCGGATGATTTCTGAACGGAACCAGATCGCGGAAAAATACACCGCCGACGGCAACTACGAAGCCTCCATTATCCGAAACAATGTGGATAAGCAGGTAAACATCATCGTATCCAATGCCAAAGCCGAGGCCGCCAAGCTGGAAGCCGAAGGCGAGGGCGAATATATGCGGATGCTGGCAAGCGCCTACCAGACCCAGGACCAAAAGGAATTCTATGAATTCACCCGTGCCCTGGATGCCCTGAAAGCCAGCCTGACCGGCAGCGAAAAAACCGTGATTTTGGACAGGGATTCCAAACTGGCCCAGATTCTCATGGGCAACTAAATCGCAAAGCCCGGCGCTTTCCGCGCCGGGCTTTAATTCCCAATTTGTTTGACAAACCGACAGAATGCTGTATAATAAAACACAAGTGGAAGCCCACCGTCCAAGTCGAGTTTTTTCCTCCTTTGTAGACGGTGTGCGGTAAAAGACGGTTGCCTGTCAGGAGCGCGAGAGCGGAATGGAGGCGTGTATACAGCCCTCGCGGGAAATCTATCTCGGGGAGGCAATATACATATGACTTCGGCATTGTTGACTGTCCTTGGAGCGTTGGGCTCTATTGCCAGTATTGTGTCTCTCGTACTGTACTTGTACGATAAAAAGAAGTAAGCCGTCTGTCACCAGCAGACGGCTTACGGTTTGAGAACGAAGTTCTCTGCCAAACAAGCCCATATGTTTGTGGCAACCGTCGGGTTTCCACCACGGGGAGGTGCCTGTTCACAGCGGGCATCTCCTTGTTCTTTTATTATAGACCAGCTTTTTCCGAATGTCAAGGTTTGAAGAGCTGTCTGCGAATAATGCTTTTAATTCTGATAGCGCACCTGCTGTTCCGCAATCGGCTGGTAAACGATCAGGCTGTCGCCATTCAGATTCTCCTTATGCATATCTACGGCAGTAATCTGGTGGTTATCGTAGGTGGTGTAGTAGTAAATTCCCTTGCTTACATTGCAGCAGCAGGTGTAGAGGGTGATCTCATATTCCTTTTCCTTCAGACGGCACAGTCCCCGCTGCTGGTCTACGCTGCCGAGAATGTGGAAGAACTGGCTGACGGAGTGCAGTTCATCGTCAGGGGACAGAGAATGGAGCTTTGTAAAAGCCACGCGGACAAATCTGGATTGGCTGGACAGATCCCCGGGCAGACCCAAACCGCCCAGGCCCCGGCTATAGGCGTTTAAGTCCGTGCCAAAGGTATTTTCCGGGGTGTCTACGCCCAGAGAGCGGTAATTGTTCAGAGCAAACAGCTGGTAGGGGAAGGGCGGGTTGTTGGTCATGACCCCCACGGGGTTGTCATAGACGTGCAGTCCGTCTGCCATGGATTCCACGGTAATGCAGCTCGTCTCATCCGCGATCATCCAGTGCAGCTGGGCCAGGGGCAGATTTTCCCGGAAGGGGATATTCAGCAGATTTCCATTTTCCAGAATCTCCCGCACCTGGGAAACGCTTTCGTATTTTCCAAGCAGATAGGGGATCATCTCATACTGGGCAAGGTTATTTTTTCCATTTTTCTCCGGGAAATAGGCGCAGTTTCCCACAAAATTCAGCCCGCAGATGCCCAGGCCCTTTTCATTGAAGCCCTCGTAATACAGCGGGTAGTTCTCCATCACCGCCGCCATGCCAATGATCGCATGGTGGCGCTTCATTTCCGGCAGGCAGTGAAACCGCAGTGGGAAATTCCGGGGAGTAACGGTAATTTTGTCCCCATAGGACCGCTCATAGTCCAGAGTTCGGCCCATGTAGAAGTCTTTCGTTTTGTAAGTGGCAGCAGTACACATAAAAAAGCATCCCTTCCGTTTTTCGGATAGTATACCCCGAAAAACGAAACGGAAACGAAACAAATTATTTTTCTTTCAGCTGTTCTTCGCAAAAATTCAGAAGAACGGGAATATCCATTGTGGCTGTCTCCCATATAATTTCCCGGCTCATGCTTCCATAGCTATGCGCGACCATATTGCGCATCCCCTTAATAGGGCCCCACTGGATACGATTGCAGGTCTCTTTCCGATATGCCTCAGAAAGAGAACCGCCAAGCTCTCCAATCTGCAGGATAGAAAAAGCAATGCTTCTCTGATAATCTCCATCGCTGTCAAAAATTTGAAAATCATTTCCATATCGTGAGATGGTTTTCTGAATTTCCAGACAATAATCGCGGATTCTAAGAATTCTCTGCAAATCAGGCGACATCATAGAGCTTCACCTTCTCCTTTTCAATATTGTTGCGAAACAGTTCATCGCTGGGAAGGCGCGTTGTCTGTTCCAGAGACGACAGGGTGATCAGATCTATTTTCTTTTCCAACGCCGATTCCAAGTCACAATACAGTTTTCCCAGAGAGAACAGGGAGCGAAGATTCGTTCCGGATGTGTCGATCAGCAAATCAATGTCACTGTTCTCCGTAGCCTCTCCTCTGGCATAGGAGCCAAAAAGGTAGACAGCCTGCAGGCCATACGCAGAAGCAACCGGCTGAATTCTACGGGAAATCTCGTCAATCGTATAAATCATAATGGCCGCTCCTTTCTAAAACAGTATATGCTTATTTTTCCTTCCCCAACCGTTTTTCCAGGGTATAGGCATTCAGGGAGGTCAGATGCACCTGGCTCAGGCCGTATTCGGCGGTGAGGACAAAGCTTTTGGGCAGGTCGTCACAGGGAACGACCTGACCGTTTTGCTCTGCTTTTTCCAGAAAAGCCTGGGTACGCTTGGAATAGGAGGTGTTGTCCAGGTCGAAAATGCCAATGATGGACTTGTCCCGGACAGCAAAGTCGTTGCCAATGGATAGGTACATTATTTCAGCTTCTTCCATTCTCCCACTGCCAACTCGTCGCAGCGGTTGTTCATAGGATTGTCGGCGTGGCCCTTGACCCAGTGGTAGCGGAGTTCGTGGACCGTGGTGAGCTTTAAAAGCTCCTCCCACAGATCCGGGTTCAGGGCCGGCTTTTTGTCGCTTTTTACCCAGTTTTTCTTCTTCCAGCCCCAGGCCCAGCCCTTTTGCAAAGCATCGATGACATACTTGGAGTCGGAATAGAGCTCCACAATGCAGGGCTCCTTCAGGGCCTGCAAGCCACGAATGACGGCGGTGAGCTCCATGCGGTTGTTGGTGGTGTTTAATTCGCCGCCGGAGAGCTCCTTTGTATTCCCGTTATAGCTGAGGATGGCCCCCCAGCCGCCGGGGCCCGGGTTTCCCGAGCAGGCCCCGTCGGTATAAAGGGTCACGGTTTTCATTCCTGAGTCTCCTGAGCCTCCAGCTCCTCGTCCTGTTCCACCCGCTCCAGGGAGACGACCTTGTTGCCCTCGTCCACACGCATGACGATGACGCCCTGGACATCCCGCTTGTAGACGTTGATGGAGGCGGCGGGGACCCGGATAATGACGCCGCCATTTTCGATGATCATCACATCGTCATTGTCGCCCACCACGCGGCAGCCGGCAATATTGCCTGTTTTCGGGGTAATGTTGTAGTTTTTCAGGCCCTTGCCGCCCCGGCTCTGGGGGATCTTCTCTCCGTCGGGACCGGTGCGCAGGTATTCGGGCAGGGCGGTGCGCTTGCCGTAGCCGTTTTCGGTGACGGTCAGCAGGGTCTTGCCCTCTTCCATCTTTTCCGCGCCAACCACATAGTCGCCCTCGTTCAGGCTGATGCCCCTTACGCCTGCGGCATCCCGGCCCATGCAGCGCACATCGTTTTCATTGAAGCAGATGGCCATGCCCTGGGCGGTGGCAAGAATGATGTTGTCATTGCCGTTGGTCCGGAGAACGTTGATCAGGTGATCGTCCTCCTCCAATGTCAGCGCCCGAATGCCGCCCTTGCGGTTGGTCCTCAGGGCGATGAAGGGCAGCCGCTTGACCACGCCCTTCCGGGTGGCCATGAGCAGATACTCATCCTCATGGAATTCTCTTGTCACCACCATAGCGGTGACGGTTTCGCCCGCATCCAGGGGCAGCACATTGACAATGGCCGTGCCTCTGGCAGTGCGGCCTGCCTCGGGAATCTGATAGCCCTTGCGCAGATGGACCTTGCCGCTGTCCGTGAAAAACAGGATATGGTCATGGGTCGAAGCAATGTTCAGGCTCTTCACATAGTCCTCTTCCTTCAAATTCTGAGCGTTCACGCCACGGCCGCCCCGGCTCTGGGTGCGGTAGGTATCCACGGGCATCCGCTTGATGTAGCCGTGATTGGAAAGTGTAAAGGCGCAGGTCTCCTCGTCGATCAGGTCCTCAATGTCGATCTCGTCCTCAATGTCCTGGATGACGGTCTTCCGCTCGTCGCCGAACTTGTCCCGAATCTCCACCAGCTCCTGCCGCAGAACGGCACGCAGCTTGCTTTCGTCTGCCAAAAGTTCCTGATAATAGGCGATCTTCTGCTCCAGCTCCTTGTATTCGGCCTCCAGCTTTTCCCGGTTCAGACCCTGCAGGGCAATGAGCCGCATATCGCAGATGGCCTGGGCCTGGACGTCGTCCAGATTGAACCGATCCATCAGGTTTTGCTTGGCGTTGTCATAGGAGGAGCGGATAATATGGATGACCTCGTCAATGTTGTCCTGGGCAATGAGCAGGCCCTCCAACAGATGTGCCCGCTCCTGGGCCTTGCGCAGATCGTACTGGGTTCTGCGGGTCAGGACTTCCTCCTGATACTTGAGATACTCGTCCAAAATTTGCCGCAGGGACAGAATTTTCGGCTGCTTCTGGTTGTCCACCAGAGCCAGCATAATGATGGAGAAATTGGACTGCAAAGCGGTCTGCTTGAAGAGATTATTCAGCACCACCTGAGGATTGGCGTCCTTTTTCAGCTCAATGACCATGCGCATACCGTTCCGATCCGTCTCGTCCCGGAGGTCGGAAATGCCGTCAATGCGCTTGTCCTTCACCTGGTCGGCAATGGTTTTGATCAGCTGACGCTTGTTCACCTGGTAGGGCAGCTCGGTAACAATGATTCTCGTCCGGTCCTTGCCGAATTCCTCGAACTCGGTCTTTGCCCGGACGACCACCTTGCCGCGGCCCGTGGAATAAGCTGCCCGAATGCCGCTGCGGCCCATGATAATGCCACCGGTGGGAAAGTCAGGGCCGGTAATGTGCTCCATCAGGTTGGCCAGCGTACATTCCGGATCATCCAGCACGCAGATGCAGGCGTTGATGACCTCTTTCAGGTTGTGGGGCGGGATATTGGTGGCCATGCCCACGGCGATGCCGGAGGAGCCGTTCACCAGCAGATTGGGGAATCGGCTGGGGAGAACCCGGGGCTCCTTGCGGCTTTCATCGAAGTTGGGGTCCCAGTCCACGGTGTCCTTGTCAATGTCCCGGAGCATCTCGTTGGAGATTTTGGAAAGTCTCGCCTCCGTGTAACGGTAGGCGGCAGGGGGGTCGCCATCCACGGAGCCGAAGTTGCCGTGGCCGTCCACCAGAAGGTAGCGCATGGAGAAGTCCTGGGCAAGACGCACCATAGCGTCGTATACAGAGGCATCTCCGTGAGGATGGTATTTACCCAAAACATCGCCCACGCAGGTGGCCGACTTTTTGAACGGCTTGTCAGAGGTCAGGCCGGATTCGTACATGGTGTAGAGAATGCGGCGATGGACCGGCTTCAGGCCGTCCCGCACATCCGGCAGGGCCCGGCCAACGATGACGCTCATGGCGTACTCGATATAGGATTTCTCCATTTCCTCCACCAGGTGGGATTCGGTGATCACCTGGTCAGGAAAAGCAATATCCTCAGGTTTGTAGCTTCTGTTATGTGCCATATAGCACCTCCAAAACTTCTATGCCTCCCCTGAAAGGGGAGGTGGCCCGTAGGGCCGGAGGGGTTCGGTAGTAGAACCCCTCAGTCTCGCTGCGCGAGCCAGCTCCCCTTTCAGGGGCGCCTTTCTTTTTAGAAATCCAGATTCACTGCATACTTCGCGTTGCGCTCGATCCAGTCTTTTCGGGGCTCTACCTGCTCGCCCATAAGGACGGTAAAAATCTCGTCCGCCCGGGCGGCGTCGTCCAGAGTGATCCGGCGCAGAGACCGCTGCTCGGGGTCCATGGTGGTCTCCCACAGCTCGTGGGGGTCCATTTCACCAAGGCCTTTGTACCGGGCAATGTCGATTTTTGCATTGGGATTGTCCGCGCGCATCTGGGCGGAAACCTGATCCCGCTGCTCGTCGGAATAGGCGACCTTGGTGGTCTTGCCCCGGGTCAGCTTGTACAGAGGCGGTACGGCGGAATAGACATAGCCGTTTTCAATCAGAGGCCGCATATAGCGGAAGAAGAAGGTCAGAAGCAGCGTTCGAATATGAGCGCCGTCCACATCGGCATCGGCCATGATGATGACCTTGTGATAGCGCAGCTTGTTGATGTCGAATTCCTCGCCAATGCCCGCGCCCAGAGCCACGATCAGAGGATACAGCTTGTCGTTGCCGTAAATCTTGTCGGCCCGGGCCTTTTCCACGTTCAGCATTTTGCCCCACATGGCGAGAATCGCCTGGAATCGGGAGTCTCTGCCCTGGATGGCAGAGCCGGCAGCGGAGTCGCCCTCCACGATGTAGATTTCGCACAGGCTGGGGTCACGCTCGTTGCAGTCCTGGAGCTTGTCCGGCATCTGTCCGGATTCCAATCCGGTCTTCCGGCGGATGGATTCCCGAGCTTTCCGGGCGGCTTCTCTTGCCCGGTTGGCCATCATGGCCTTGTCCAGGATCAGCTTGGCGATCTGAGGGTGCTCCTCAAAATAGGTGGTCAGCTGGTCGTTCACCACCTGGTCCACCAGGGTACGAATGTAGGCGTTGCCCAGCTTGGCCTTGGTCTGGCCCTCGAACTGCGCATCCGTCAGCTTGACGGAGATAATGGCGGTAATGCCCTCCCGGCAGTCCTCGCCGGAAACTTTGTCGTCTCCTTTGATGATGCCGTTTTTCACGCCGTAGGCATTGAGCACCCGAGTCAGGGCGGTCTTGAAGCCCGTCTCGTGCATGCCGCCCTCGGGCGTCCGCACGTCGTTGGCAAAGCTCATCATGAACTCGTTGTAGCCGTCGTTGTACTGCACGGCGATCTCCGCACTGGCATCCCCCTTGGAGCCCGCCATATAGATCACGTCCTCAAAGACGGGGGTCTTGTTCCGGTTGGCCCAGCGGACGAACTCCCGGATGCCGCCCTCGAAGCACATGACGTCCTTTTTTTTCTCCTCTTCCCGGTCATCGGTAATGGCAATGGAAAGGCCGGCGTTCAGGAAGGCCTCTTCCCGCATCCGCTCGTGGAGAATTTCGTAGTCGTAAACAAGGGTGTCGAACATCTCGGGGTCCGGCTGGAAGGTGACCTCCGTGCCGGTGTGGTCCGTCTTGCCCACGATCTTCATTTCCTGGGTGATGTGGCCCCGGGCGAACTTCATTTCATAGATGTTGCCGTTTTTATGCACCCGCACCCGCAGCCACTCGGACAGGGCGTTGACAACCGACGCGCCCACGCCGTGCAGGCCGCCGGAGACCTTGTAGCCGCCGCCGCCGAACTTACCGCCGGCGTGCAGCACAGTATACACGACCTCCAATGCGGGCCGACCGGTCTGGGGCTGGATATCCACGGGGATACCGCGGCCGTCATCGGTAACGGTGATGGAATTGCCGGGATTGATGGTCACGGTAATATGCTTGCAGTATCCGGCCAATGCCTCATCAATGGCGTTGTCCACGATTTCGTAGACCAGATGATGCAGACCGGAGGAAGACGTGGAGCCGATATACATACCGGGCCGCTTGCGGACTGCTTCCAGCCCTTCCAGCACCTGGATCTGCTCCGCGCCATATTCCTGAGTCACTTTTGTTTCGTCAGACATGTTGTCCTCCATCTTAAAAAACGTTTGATGTGAATCCTACGTATCGTATTTTATCGATACATTGGGAGAAAACTTGAATCAGTTGACAGTGAACAGTTGACAGTTGACAGTTGTGGTATTTCCTGCGGAAATGTTTTGAAAAAATGAAATATTCAACGGAATCCCAGGAAATAGCCTAAAATTCCAAATCAAATTTATTTTAAAATCCGTCCCGAAGGGACACATCAACTGTCAACTGTCAACTAAAACAATTGTCAATTCTAAACCGCTTCTCCGTTGGATATTTCCATGGTCTTCCCCAGCTTGGTAAACCTGCCCGGTTCGCAGCAGGTGATAAAGACCTGGCCGGTGGATATCTGGTTCAGCACGAAATCCTGCCGCTTTTCGTCCAGCTCGGACAGGACATCGTCCAGCAGCAGCAGGGGCTCTTCGCCAAACTCCCGCTTCATGAGCTTTCTCTGGGCCAGCTTCAGGCTGATGGCTGCGGTGCGGGTTTGGCCTTGAGAACCATAGGCCTTCAGATCAATGCCGGAAAGAGTGATGGTGAAGTCGTCTTTGTGGGGGCCCGTCAGGCATTGGCCGGACTGGAGCTCCGCCCGGTAGTGGGCCTCCAGATGGTCGTTTAAGTCCTCCGTCAGCTTGGAAACCGGAGCAAAGGGGTCCAAAACCGTGGAAACGGTCTTGTATTCCAGGGAAAACACCTCGCTGCCCCCGGAAAACCGGTCGTGAAACACCGCTGCTTCCTTGCCCAGGGCCTCAAAAAACCTCGCCCGGTAGGAGATCAGCAGCGCCCCCACCTGGCACAGCCGGATATTGTAGTCCGGCAATATGGAGAGCAAACGGATATCCTCGGCGCTGTCCTTCAGAATCCGGCTCTTCTGCTCCAGGATTCTGCCGTATTCCGTCAGGGCCGCCTCGTAGTTGGGCCGCAGGGCGCAGAGCACCAGGTCCGCAAACCGCCGCCGGGCAGCGCCGCCGCTTTTGAGGATCATCAGATCCTCCGGGCAGAAGAGCACCGTGGGCAGCACCCCCGTAAGCTCGGAAGCGCTTTTCTTCTTCACCCCGTTTTGCCACAGCTGCCGGGGTCTTCCCCCGGGAAACAGCACCCAGCGCAGGGTCTGCTCCCGGTCCTGGGACTGAACCACTCCTTCCAGCTCCCCAAAGTCCCGGGAAAAGCCGATCATTTCCGCCGTTTTCTGGGCCCGGAAGCTCTTTCCGCTGCCCAAAAAGGCGATGGATTCCAGCAGATTGGTCTTTCCCTGGGCATTGCGGCCCACGATCAGGTTTACCCCCGGATCAAAGGAAAAATGCTGGTCGTCGTAGTTCCGAAAGCCCCGCAGATTCAGCTCACACAGCTGCATGGCCGCTGATCTTATAGCTCTCGCCGTTGAAGCAGAAGCTGTCGCCGGGGCGGAGCTTCTTGCCCCGCATGGTGCACGGTTCGCCGTTGACGGTGACCATTCCTTCCGCGATGACCTCCTTGGCCTCACCCCCGGTGGCTACCAGGGCCGCGTATTTGAGTGCTGCATCCAGTTTGATGAACTCCGTCTCAATGGGCAGGAGCTTGCTTTCATCCTTTTTCTTGACGGTTACTTTCATGATTTCACTTCCAAAATGATTCTTTTTCCGATTTTTCTTGCCGCTCTGGTGGGGAAACGCCCCTCCTCAGTCTCGGCCTAGCCGAGACAGCTCCCCCGTAGGGGAAGCTTTTTTATCCCTTAATCCGTACCGGCAGGACCATGTAGGCGAAGTCGTATTTTTCGTCTACGGGGGTCAGGACAATGGGGCTCAGGCCGTTGGTCAGCTCCAGGGTGACCTCCTCGCTGGGAACAGCCCGCAGGGCCTCCAGAAGGTACTTGACATTGAAGCCGATCTCCGTTTCCTGGCCGTCACCGGCAAAGGAGCACTTATCTTCCGCAGCTCCCAGGGTATTTGAGGTGCGCATTTGAACTTCCTGGTTGGAGAAGATGCAGCGCACGGGGCTCTTGTTCTTTTCGGAAACGATCAGTCCCACACGCTCCACGCTCTGGGCCAGATCGCTGACGTTGGCAACCAGCTTGATGGGGCTGCCTGTGGGCACCACCCGGCGCCAATCCAGGAAGTCACCCTCCAGCAGGCGGCAGACCAGGGTTGCTGCACCCACCTGGAAGAGAATATGCTTGCTGCCCAGCAGGAAGGAGGCCATATCTTCGGAATCCGTTAGAATTTTTTCCAGCTCCTTCAACCCCTGAGAGGGAACCACGAAATCCATTTGCCGTGCCAGCCCCTCTTTGGGGTGGTAGGTCCGACGGGCCAGACGGAAGCCGTCCACTGCCACGGTGGTGACGGCGGTATCGGATACCTCAAATTTTACGCCGTTATGGATAGGCCGGGCCTGGTTGTCGGCCACGGCAAAGATGGTTCCGGAGATCAGCTCCTTGAGCTTGCTCTGGGGAATCTGAATGGGGCGGCCGTCGTTGACGTCCGGCAGCTCCGGATAGTCCTCGGCGTCCTCGGCAGAAATGGTGAAGGAGGCAAAGCCGGCCCGGATGGAGACCTTGAAGGCAGGGTCAACCACCACGGTGACAGGCCCTTCCGGCAGGCGGCGGACAATGTCGCCAAACAGCTTGGCAGGCAGGATGCACTCGCCGGGTTCTTTGACATCGGCATCAATCTCATAGGTAATGCCGGTCTCCATATTATAACCGGTGAGGAAAATACCGTTTCCGGCTCTGCACAGGATGCCTTCAATGAGGCTTAAGGAGCTTTTCACGGCAACTGTCCGGGAGGCAATATTGAGTCCCTGGAGCAGCTGACTTTTTTCACAGGTAAAGCGCATATGCGTTCGTCCTTTCCTTGATTACGATATAGATATATATTTATTTACAGGATATTAGGTAGTAACAGCCGCAGTAGTGGAAATTTATGTGGAAAACCCGGGAATCCTTTAGAGGCGACGGTAAATTTTGTCCACAGCGGGGTGTGGAAACTTTTTATTTTTTCCACAGGGCTTGTGAACGGAATTTTTTCGCGGATTTTTTCCACAGGTTATCTTTTCACATTTCACAGGGGCTGTGGAGAAATTTTGGGGTAAAAAAAGTCGTTCAAAAACCATCCACGAATTATCCGGGCAGGAGAAAATGGGGGGAAGGTTAGAGGAGGTGTTTACAGGCAGGCGTTAATATTGGCCGTAATGGTCTGAATGTTCTCCTGGATGGTTTTGTCGCCGTTTTTCAGGGCTACCTCCACCTTGCGGATGGCATAGAGCACCGTGGAATGGTCCTTGGCAAACTCCTTGCCGATGTCCGGCAGGGAGAGGTTCGTCAGCTTCCGGATGAGGTACATGGCCATCTGCCGGGCCTCGGCTACGCCCTTGTTTTTCAGGGTGCCGCGAAGCACGTTTTCATCCACGGAGTAGAACTTGCAGACCTGGCTGATGATCAGGCTGGGGGTGGGCAGGGCGTTTCCCTCGGATTTGAACATATCGTCAATGGCTCGGCTGACGTTGGGCAGGTCCAGGGGCATATTGTTCAGGTCCCGATAGGCCAGAATCTTTTTGACGGTGCCCTCCAGCTGCCGGACGTTGTTGGTGACGTTGACGGCGATGTAGTTCAGCACATCGTCGGACAGGGTGAGACCCAGGCTCTTGGCCTTGTTTTTCAGGATGGCCATCCGGGTCTCATAGTCCGGGGGCTGAATGTCTGCAAGCAGGCCCCATTCAAAACGGGTGCGCAGCCGGTCCTCCAGGGTGAGCATATCGCTGGGCTTCCGGTCGGAGGTCATGACGATCTGCTTGTGCTCCTCATAGAGCTTGTTAAAGGTATGGAAAAACTCCTCCTGGGTGGATTCCTTACCGGCGATAAACTGAATATCATCGATGAGGAACAGGTCGCTTTCCCGGTATTTGCTCCGGAATTCGATATTTTTGCCGTTGGCAATGGCGGCGATCAGCTCATTGGTGAACTCGTCGCCCTTGATGTAGACAATGTTGGCATTGGGATTCTGCTTGCGGATGCCGTTGGCAATGGCGTAGAGCAGGTGGGTCTTGCCCACACCGGCGGGGCCATAGATGAACAGGGGATTGTACACCTGTCCAGGGGTTTTGGAAACGGCAATGGCTGCGGAATGGGCGAACCGGTTGGAGGGGCCCACCACGAAGTTATCGAAGGTGAACTGGGGATTGAAGTCCATGGAGGGGGCGGCAGCTTTTCCCTTATTGAGATAGTTTTCCCGTTCCTCGTCTCCAAAAACCAGCAATTTGGCATCGGAATTAAAAATTTCCTTCAGGGCATCCTGAACATAGTCGGTGCAGCGGCGGCGGATGATCTCCCGGCGGAAGTCCGAAGGGGAGTAGAGAATCAGGTTGTTCTCGTTCAGCTCCACCACCTCCGCGTCATCGAACCAGGCCGACACGGTCACGGCCCCCAGCCGCTCCTCCATATGGCTGAGGATCTTTGCCCAGACATAGGCAGATGAATACATGGCTTGCTCCTCTCTATCTTTTTTCTATGGGAAGCTCTGAAGAAACTGTCTGCGGCTGAGCGGCAGAGCTTCTGCCTCCATGCTGCAATTCCTTGCCCGGAGCCGAAATCTCTTGCCGGCAGCGCTTGCCAATTCGTCCGGAGCTTCCCAACGTCTGCACAGGTTTATATGGATTTCATAGAAAAACGTTGCGGACAGACCCGTGTGGAAGACCCATGCAGAGGCATACTATTTCATCCTCTATTGTAACACATTTTTCCACAGATTACAACCACTTTTCCACAGGCATTGTATGGAAAGGATGAACAAAATGCGCCACCGTTTTCCGGAAATCTTTGCCTTTGCCCCGGGAAAAAACCCTCTTGACCGGGGCGAAACCCTATGTTATAGTATTGTATCAAAGAAAAGACATTCGGTCAAATTGGAGGGGAGAAAGTTATCCACAGCCAATTGGCCGAAAACTATTACATAAAGAGGTTACAAGCGGAGAAATGCACAATCTGAAACGGGTCTGGACCTATCTCGTCATTGTCGCCGTGGCCATGCTGGCGGCGCTGAACTATGAGCTGTTCGTTTTTCCAAATTCCTTCGCCCCCTCGGGGCTCAACGGCATCTGCACCATCATCCAGTATGTCAGCGGCATCAGCGTAGGCTATATGAGCCTGCTGATCAATATTCCTCTGGCGGTGCTGGTCTTCTTTAAGGTCAGCAAACCCGTTGCCGTCAGAAGCATGGTCTATGTGGTGGTATTCTCCGTAGGATTGCTGATTTTGGACAAGGTGGATCTGTCCGCCATTGCCTATTCCACCAAGAACGGAACCAGCCGCATTCTGGGGCCCCTGACTGCGGGCATCATCATGGGCTATGTGTATGCCATTCTCATGAAGGCCAGCGCCTATACCGGCGGCACGGATTTCGTGGCGGCCATTATTCACAGCAAGTACCCGGAGAAGAGTGTGTACGGCCTGAGCTTCATTATGAATGCCATGGTTGCCGTGGCCAGCTACTTCGTGTATGATTTTAAGGTAGAGCCGGTGCTGCTGTGCATCCTCTATTCCTTTGCCTCCACCACCATGGCGGAGCGCTTCCTGAAAAACGGCCGCAGCGCCGTTCGCTTTGAAATCGTCACCAACTACCCCGAGGAGATCTCCCGGGAAATCATATCCAAGCTCCACCATACGGCCACGGTATTCCCTGCCAAGGGAATGTACAATGGCAAGGAAGTGGATGTGGTTATGTGTGTGGTCAATAACAGCCAGGTAAACGCCCTTTCGGGCGTGGTGGAGCGGTATCCCCATACCTTTGCCATTATGAGCCAGGTAAACGAGGTCGTTGGCAATTTCCGTCATTATTCCCGCCAGGGCCAGGAGGTCGTCCCGGTGCTGGACCAGGGCGATGGGAAGACGGTGTAGTTTTAGTTGACAGTTGACAATTGACAGTTAAGGAATTTCTTTCGGAAATGGATCGAAATATTTATAATCGTCCCGAAGGAACACCATAACTGTCAACTGTACACTGTCAACTGTCAACTGGTCCATTTGAACAGCTTATTTATTCAGCAACAGAGTCAACTAAGGAGGAAAAGAAACCATGGCTTATTACTATCCCGAACCCAGCCACACCTTCAGCGAGTACCTTCTGGTGCCCGGCTACACTTCCGAGGATTGCATCCCGGATAAGGTCAGCCTGAAGACGCCGCTGGTCAAGTTCCGCAAGGGCCAGGAAGAGCCCGCCATTTCTCTGAACATTCCCCTGACTTCCGCCGTCATGCAGTCCGTGTCCAATGACACGCTGGCCATTGCACTGGCGAAGGAGGGCGGCATCAGCTTCATTTTCGGCTCCCAGTCCATTGAGAGCCAGGCAGCCATGGTTGCCAAGGTCAAGCACCACAAGGCGGGCTTCGTGACCTCCGCTTCCAACCTGACCCCGGAAAACACCCTGGCAGACGTGCTGGCACTGAAGGCCAAAAACGGCTTCTCCACCGTGGCCATTACCCATGACGGCACCGCCAACGGAAAGCTCCTTGGCATCGTGTCCAGCCGGGACTACCGGGTCAGCCGCATGGAGCCTACGGACAGGGTTTCCTCCTTTATGACCCCCCGGGAAAAGCTGGTAACGGCTCCTGCGGAGACCACCCTGAAAGAGGCCAACGACATCATCTGGGAAAACAAGCTGAACAGCCTGCCCATCGTGGATGAAAACGACCACCTGCTGTACTTCGTCTTCCGGAAGGACTACGCCTCCCATAAGGCCAACCCCCTGGAGCTGCTGGACGGAAAGAAGCGCTATCTGGTGGGTGCGGGCATCAATACCCGGGACTATGCGCAGAGAATTCCTGCCCTGCTGGAGGCCGGTGTGGACGTGCTGGTCATCGACTCCTCCGAGGGCTACACCTGCTGGCAGAAGAAGACCATCGAGTGGGTGCGCAAGACCTATGGGGACACCGTGAAGATCGGCGCGGGCAACGTGGTAGACCGGGACGGCTTCCGGTTCCTGGCTGAGGCCGGTGCGGACTTCGTAAAGGTGGGCATCGGCGGCGGCTCCATCTGCATCACCCGGGAGACCAAGGGCATTGGCCGGGGCCAGGCCACGGCTCTGATTGAAGTGGCGGCAGCCCGGGATCAGTATTTCCAGGAGACCGGCGTGTACGTGCCCATCTGCTCCGACGGCGGCATTGTCCACGACTATCATATGACCCTGGCTCTGGCCATGGGTGCGGATTTCCTGATGCTGGGCCGGTACTTTGCCCGGTTCGACGAGGGCCCCACTCCCAAGGTCATGGTGAACGGTGCCTATATGAAGGAATACTGGGGCGAGGGCAGCAACCGGGCCCGGAACTGGCAGCGCTACGACCTGGGCGGTGCCACCAAGCTGAGCTTTGAAGAGGGCGTTGACTCCTACGTCACCTACGCCGGCCCCCTGCACGACAATGTGGAGGCCTCCCTGTACAAAGTCCGCTCCACCATGTGCAACGTGGGCGTCACCAACATCCCCGACCTCCAGCGGGACGCCAAGCTGACGCTGGTGTCCTCCGTCTCCATCGTAGAGGGCGGCTACCACGATGTGACATTGCGGTCTTCCAACCCCGTGAAGTAAGTATAAAACATCAGCCCGGCGCGGAAAGCGCCGGGCTGAAATTAAGGAACAAACGCAATGACGGAATTTCTGCTTATTCTTTTTGACCTGATCGGCACCGTTGCCTTTGCCATCTCCGGGGCACTGGTGGGGGTGGGTAAGAAAATGGACCTGTTCGGAACGATCGTACTGGCTGTGTCCACGGCCTGCGGCGGCGGCGTGATCCGGGATATGGTGGTGGGCAATATCCCGCCCAATATGTTCCGGAATCCTCTGTATGTGTCCATCGCAGCGGTGGTAGCCGTGATCGTTTTCTTCCTGTGCTACTGGCACCGGAAAATGCCCAAGTGGGCAGGCCCGCTGTACGACAGGATGCTTTTCTGGTTCGATACTCTGGGCCTGGCGGCCTTTACGGTGGACGGCATTATGGTGGGGATCTCCTGCGGCTATGAAAGCAATGCCTTTTTGCTGGTGTTTCTGGGCTTTCTCACTGCCGTGGGGGGAGGAACGCTGCGGGATGTGCTGGCAGGCCGCATTCCGGATATTTTCTTAAAGCATATCTACGCAGTGGCTGCCATTGCGGGAGGCATCCTGCTGGTGCTCACCCTGCCTCTGGGGGAGCGGACGGCCATGATCCTGGGCTTCTCCCTGGTTATCGCCCTGCGGTGCCTTGCGGCCCACTACCGGTGGAACCTGCCGAGAATCCGGGGTTGACGATTTGCGGAGGCTGTGATATAGTAAAAGCGAAAAGAGCATTGCCGATAAGCGGTTGGCTCAATTCAGAGTTTCATAATTGACTTAGAAACCGTCACTGGCCAGAGTGGCGGTTTCTGCGTTTTACAGTGATTGTAATGGTAAAGATACCAATATGTACAGTCAAAGTAATTGGCATGGCTTCCACCCCCTTTCAGGAGTGTAGCCAACCGCCTATCCGTATTATGGCAATGCTCTTCCCGCCCCCTTTGTGGGGTCAGGTACATGGTATCAGGAAAGAGAATATTTGTCAAATCGTAAAAGAGCCATCTCACGCCTTGGATGAGATGGCTCTTTCCGTACTGTTTAGCTCAGTCCGTTTTCGTAGGTGTAGACCTCGCTGGCGTCCACCATTTCGAAGTAGGCCTTCAGAATGGGCTCGGCCACAGGGGCCATGGAGGAGCCGTGGGCGGTCTTCTCGCCGAAGATGGCAATGGCAACCTCGGGATCATCCATGGGGGCGAAGCACACGAAGACGCCGTGGTCAGAGCCGCCGGAGGAGTGCTGGGCAGTACCGGTCTTGGCGCAGACGGTGATCTTGCTGGGCCACTGGGTGTTGTCCTCGTCCTTGGGGCCGCCGAAGCAGGTGGTGGCGGTGCCGCCAATCATGGTGACCACCCGGCGCATACCGTCCACATAGGTGTTGTAAGTGGTATCGGAGATGTTCATCTTGCTGACCACCTCGGGGCTGTTGGAGTAGACCAGGGTCCGGTAGTCGGAGGAGGTGACCCGGTTTAGGAAGGTAGCCCGGTAGCGGGTGCCCTGGTTGGCCAGGGTGCAGGTGTAGACGGCCAGCTGCAGGGGGGTGAACCGGTTCTCGGACTGGCCGATGGCGCAAAGCACCCGGTCGCCGCCGTTCCAGGCGGCATCGGCGCTGTTCTTATAAGAAGCCTTCTTACTGGCCTCGTTTGCCCGCCAGCCAACCTTCTCGGTGAGCTCGATGCCTGTGGGTTCGCCCAGGCCGAAGCCCTTGGCAGTCTCATCCATCATGCCGATGGTCATCCGGTAGCCCAGCTCGTAGAAGAACAGGTTGCAGGATACCTTCAAAGCATCCTGGGCGGTCAGGTCGCCGTGGCTGCCGTAGCTGCTGGAATAGAACAGGCAGGTGGGGTGGAAATCGGGGAAGTCGTCATGGCTGAACACGCCCGTATCATAGATGGTCTCGCCGGGGGCATAAATGGGCTGCCCGGCCTTGGGATTGGTGGGGCCGTAGACATTTTCCATGGCGGCCACCAGGGTACACATCTTATAGGTGGAGCCGGGGGCGTAGGTTGCGCCGAAGGCCCGGTTGAACAGGGGCTTCAGGTCGTCACTGTTGATGGCGTCCCAGTCCTCTTTCATGGTGGCCAGGTTGAAGGTGGGATAGCTGGCACAGGCCAGAATTTCACCGGTCTTCACCTTCATGACCACCACGGCTGCGCCCTGGGCATCAATACCTTCGCCCTCGCCGCCGGTATTGATATTGGGGTCCGTGATCTCCTTCATGCGCTGGGACAGGGCGTCCTCGGCCACCTTTTGCAGGTCAATGTCGATGGTGGTTTCCACGTTGTTTCCGGCCACGGGCTCCTTGCCCTCCAGATACTGCTGGGAGACGATGGTGCCCTCCTTGGTGACTTTGTCCAGACGCTGGCCGTCAATGCCGTGGAGGTAGGTTTCGAAAGCCTGCTCAAAGCCGGATTTGCCCACGTCGGCATCCATGGAGTAGCCCAGCTTCTGATTTTCCTGCCACTCGGCATCCGTCATAGCGCCCATGTAGCCTAAGATATGAGCGCCATAGGTGGTGTGGTATTCCCGGACGGTGGAGGATTCCACCATCAGGCCCGGGGTGTTCAGCTCCAGAATGGCGGCTAGGTCCTCGGAATTGACGTCGGAGATGAAGACGTAGCTGGGCAGCTTGGTGACGCCCCGGAGGTCGAATTCGTACCGCAGACCGATAACGGCCCGGGCCTCTTCCTCGGTCCACTCCTCGGGGATGGCGTAAAGGGTGCGCATTTTCTCAATCAGCAGGGGAGCCGTCACATCGGGGTCCCAGCTGCGGTCGGACATATAGTTCTGGTAGTAGCCCTGCCAGGCGGTGGAGTAGTCGGACAGGGTATATTCAAAGGGACGGGTCGTGGTCACAGGCAGATGGTCCTGGTGCTCAACGCCCAGCTCTTCACACTTTTTCAGCAGGGTATACAGGTATTCATTGCGGTTATCTGCGGATTTGATAACGAAATGGTTGAAAACCAGGTCGTAAGAAGCGCGGTTGCCAACCAGAACCTTGCCGTTCCGGTCCAGAATATCGCCCCGGGCGGCCCGGACGGTGGTGACGGTGGTGTAATAGGTTGTGTTGTCGGTGTTGCCATCTGTGGAGATGATCTGCAGGTTGAAAAGCCGCATGGCATAAAGCACCATGATAAAGGCAAACAGACCCAGCAGAATTCTCGCGCGCAGGCGTGTCATTCGTTCCATACATGACCTCCGATGGTTCCAATGCGATAGAAAAGATGGTACAGCGGGATCATCAGCACGATGGTATACACCGCTGTTTTTGAAAAATACGGGAGCCGTCCCAAATGGGTCACACCCGTGAAGAAGGCCATGCCAAAGAGCCCCAGCTCATACACCAGCATGGCAATGCTGCTGCACAGAAGCATGGAGCCGGTGCTGCGCCGCCAGTATTTCTGCCGGAATAAGCCACAGAGCATGGTAGGCACGGTGATCAGGGCCACACAGTAGGCTCCGGGGGCGGAGCCGGAAAAATAGTAGACGGTGGAGGCCAGCAGCGCAAAAATGCTTCCGGTCTCCGTGCCCTCCAGCAAGCCCACCAGCAAAATGGCGGCCACACCCAGGTCCGTTGTTGCGCCGAAGAGCTTGATGCGGCTCATGACGCAGTCCTGGATGACCAGACATAGAATGCAGCCCAGGATCAGCAGCACCCAGCGCAGAAGATTCATGCGCTGCTGCTTTGTAAAGTGCAGGGAGCGCACAAAGGGCGAGCGCTGCTTATCCGGCTGGAATTCGGCCTGACTTGCCTGGATCTTGTCCACGGTGTCCACCAGCCACCGGGCGAAGGCGCTACCTCTGCGGCGCCTGCGGCGGCGCGGAGGGGCGGAGCGGGTCTTCGGTGCGGCCTTGGAATTTGGGCGTTTTTTCTTCTGTTCTTCTGCCATGGCGGGCCTCACGGGGTGGTGGTCTCCGCCGTGGTTTCGGCAGAGGCGTCGGTGGTGGCATCGGTGGTGGCATCGGTGAGAGTGGAAGAAGCGATGGTAGTGCCCGTATCGGTGGTATAGCTGGTGATGATGAAGATCTGCTCCAGGGCGTTGATGTCCGCAGCGGGCTCCAGCAGGGCGTATTTGGCAACGCCGGTGGCCTCAAAGCCTGCGTCCACAACAGAGCCCACCACCAGGCCTCTGGGGTACACCGTAGAACCGGAGGTAACCACCTGCTGGTTGTTCCGAATGATGGCGGCGGAGGGCAGATAGTTCATCCGCAGCAGCTTGTCATTGCCCCGGATATAGCCGCCGGACACCATGCCATTGTAGCCGGAGGCGGAAATGGTGGAGCTGATTTCCAGGGTGGAGTCCAGCACGGTTTTCACTTCGGCATAGTTGGGGCCAACCTGGGTCACCAGGCCCACCACCTCACCGTTGGCGGTGACGGCGCACATATTCACGTCAATGCCGGAGTTTGTGCCCCGGTTGATGGTCAGCACGTTCGTGAAGTCCGTGGAGCTCCAGCCGATGATATAGGCATCGGTCATGACGTAGCTCTCGTGGGTGGCCAGAAGCTTATTCTGGGCCCGCAGACGTTCGTTTTCACGGCTGGTGGCCGCTGCTTGACGGGTGGTGTCCTCCATTTCAGCAATCTGGGCCTTCAAGACGGCGTTCTCCGCTTCCAAAGCCTCATATTTGAACATGTAGCTGTAGTAGCGTTCTACGGTGTTGGTCAGACTGGTGGCCACGGCCCGGAAGGGGGTCAGCGCGCCCTGGACCAGCAGGTCCGGAATGCTCTGGTTGGTCAGGCCGGACAGAACGGAAAGACCCGCCGTCACCAGCACGGCGATGACCAGAATGATGCGGAGCTTGGTATTGAACAGCTGCTTCATGCGTCCTCCTCCCAGCCGGGAACCAGGGCTTTCAGGGTTTGGCCCAGGCGGCACACAGGCAGACCCATTACATTGTAATAGTCTCCCTCCATCCGCTCACAGAACAGGGCGGCCCCGCCCTGGATGCCGTAGGCTCCGGCCTTGTCCAGGGGCTCCCCGCTCTCGGCATAGCGGCGGATCTCCTTTTGGGTCAGGGGGCGGAAGTGGAGGTCCGTGACCTCGGTAAAGGTTTCTGACTTGTCTCCCAGGACCACGGTAACGCCGGTCATGACCTGATGGGCCCGGCCGGAGAGCATGGAGAGCATCTCCACGGCCCGTTCCACCGTATGGGGCTTGCCAAGAACGGTGCCGTCGCAGACCACGATGGTATCTGCGGCGATGACCACATCTTCGGCCCCACGCTCCACGGCCAGAGCCTTCAACCGGCTGACCCGGGCCACCTCGTCAAAGGGGGCCTTCTGGGGGTCCATGGTTTCGTCAATATCCGCCGAGCGCACAATGAAGGCCTTGCCGAACAGCCCCATGAGCTCCCGCCGCCGGGGAGACCCGGATGCTAAAATGATTTGCATAAGCGAAAAGTTCCTTTCGTAAACACTATGAACTAAAATTACGAACACGGTTTGAAGAAAAAGTGAATTTCAGGCTCGAGAAAGAATACAAACTGGGATTTGTCAGAATGTCCCCTTGGCTCCCCCTCTGGGGGAGCTGGCGTGCGCAGCACGACTGAGAGGGTACCAGTGGCGGAATCTGCATGAAAGCCTCAGCATCGCAGCCCTCTCAGTCACGGCGTTTCCGCCGTGACAGCTCTCCCATAGGGAGAGCCAAGGGGTACGACAAACCCCAATTTACTTCACTCCACGCCCCGTAAATACAGTCCCCTCGTGCAGGCGCCGGGGTCAAAGCTGGTGGGAACCAGGTACTCTTCCAGCACCCGGTCTACCTCTCTGGCGTTTTCCGTGGTGAAGTTCAGGCGAATGGCCCAGAGTCCCAGCTTGGCAAGGTCATTCTGCCGGTCCAGCCAGTAGAGCTTTTTGCCGTTGAGCAGCACCGAGCGGCAGGTGTCCGCTTCCTTGATGACGGGGAAGTCTGCGCCGGTCTTGTCCGTAAGCTTCACGGGGACTCCGGTCTGGCAGGCGCATTCGCCGGTTTTATTCTTGATGAGACACTGCTCCGTGATCATCAGGGGCAGGCGGCCATAGGCGATGAGCTCCATGTTCACGGCCTTGCTGATGTCCCGGATCTGGGGCAGGGTCATTTCAAAGCTCAGTGTGGCGGAGGCCAGCTTCAGCTCCCGGGCCACCTGGGCAGAGGCGGAATTGAAGATGTTCAGCCCGAAATCTCCCCGCAGCCGGAAGCCCGCCTCCTTGGCAGGCAGCAGCAGACCCAGATTGCCCACCAGGGCGTCCCGGATTCCCAGGCTGCGGACCTGGTTCAAGCGGTTGCGGAGCTTGGGCAGCTCGTCGTCGTGGACGATCCGCGGCAGCACGGCGGCCACTCTTCCCCGGGCGGCTAATTCTTGGCATAGCCTGGGGTCGTCGGCCAAAATGTGCAAGGGAACATAGAGCATGCTGGTCTCGGAATTCAGCAGGCGGGATGTCAGCTGCTCTTTTGTCATGATCTGTACCGTCAGCCCCGGCTGACCGGCAGGGCCCCGGTAATAGGGGATCTCCTTGGCCCGGCGGACGGGTTTGTCCTCCCGGCGGGCCCGGAGGGCGGTCATCTGATTCAGCACATCCCGGCGCATGGCGTTGATGGCGGAAGCGGGAAGCATGAGCCCCGGGTCAACCTGGGTGCGCACCTCCACGCAGCGGAAGGGGGTGCCGCCGGTCTTGGCCACCCGGGCGGCCAGAGCCTGGCCTGTCAGGGGCAAGTTCACGGCCCGCTCCGGCATGGGCCCCTGGGCCATGCACATGTGGCCCTCGTTGTCCGTGGCGGTGAGACTGCTGCCGTCTACGGTGACCACGGCCCGGAATTTCAGGTCTACCAGGGGCGCTTCGCCGCTTTCGTAGCTCTGGCGGGCGGCCTGGAGGAATTTCTGGTCCTCGGGGGTGTCCTCGTGGATGCCGAACATCTTTCTGTCCACCTTGCCCTGGTAGTATCCGGCGGTAAAGCCCTGACGGTTGAAGGCGGTGTAGAGGGTGTCCATCATCTCCTGAGTTACCGGCGCGCCGTCAATGGCCTGGCGGTACACCTGGGTCACGGCGGCCACGTATTCCGGCCGCTTCATCCGGCCCTCCAGCTTCAAAGAGGCCACGCCCATGGCCTCAATGTCCTTGACGTACTGCACCAGGCAGTTGTCCTTCAGACTCAGGGGGTATTTGTTCTCCCAGCGGGAGTAGCCGTAGCTCTGGCGGCAGGGCTGGGCGCAGCGGCCCCGGTTGCCGGACCGGGAGCCGATCATGGCGGAAAGATAGCACTGGCCGGAATAGCACATACACAGTGCGCCGTGGCCGAAGATCTCGATTTCAATGGGGGAGTTGGCGCAGATATAGGCAATTTCCTGCCGGTTCAGCTCCCGGCTCAGCACCACCCGGTCCATGCCCATGGCTGCACACATCTGCACCCCGGCCAGGGAGTGCACCGTCAGCTGGGTGGAGCCGTGGATGCTCACCTGGGGGGCAATCTGGCGGCATAGCTGCACCACGCCCAGATCCTGAACGATGAAGGCGTCCACGCCCGCCTGGGCGGCAGCGCGGATCAGCTCCCGGACCGGCTGAATTTCCCGGTCCGTCACCAGGGTGTTCAGGGTCAGATGGACCTGCACCCCCCGCACGTGGCAATAGCGCAGAGCCTCCTGCAAGGAGTCAACGGTAAAGTTTTTGGCGCTCTGGCGGGCGTTAAACGTCCCCACGCCCAGATAGACAGCATCCGCCCCATTCTGCACCGCTGCCCGCAGCGCATCCATAGACCCCGCAGGGGCCAACAATTCCAGCATAGTGATCCTCTCCATATGGTATACTTATGGACATTTTACCACAGTTCCGGGAAAATTTCTACCCTTTGGACGGGAATTTAAGAAACGGAACAGAAATAATCCTGCGAAAATGGCATTGGATATTGGAAATTCCAGAAAATTTAAAAAATAAAGGGAAGACAATCCATGACAAATGTGATATACTATGATACTAAGTAGAAAAAGACGCTTATGACCCCTATAAGGAGGACTTCCCTTTGAAATATTTACGCGGATATCTGGCGGCCGGTATTTTTGCCGCCATTACCGGTGTGCTCATGGCCTATGGGCAGCGGTTTTCTGCCCTGGTGGATATGATCTACCCCTACGTAACACGGACTCTGCAAACCATGCTGGCCCAGTGGAGCGGCCAGGTGAATTTCTGCCTTTGGCAGCTGCTGGCCGTGGCGCTGGGGGTGCTGGTGCTGGCCAGTATCGTGCTGATGATCGTGCTCAAGTGGAACCCCATCCAGTGGTTCGGCTGGGTGCTGGCCGTTGGCTGCTGCGTTTACTGCCTGCATACCGCTCTGTACGGCCTGAACTACTATGCCGGCCCCATCGCCGAGGACCTGCGGCTGGATACCTCTCCCTATACCCTGGAGGAGCTGACGGAAGCTACGGAGTACTACCGCAACCAGGCCAATACCCTGGCAACCCAAGTGCCCCGGGATTCCACCGGTGCGGTGAGCTTCCGGACATTTGAAGAGCTCTCCCAAATGGCCGGCGACGGCTTCCATACGCTGACCTATGAAAGGCACTATCCCGTCTTCGCCGGGTCTACCCTGCCGGTGAAGAAGCTGGGCTGGTCCGATATGTACACCTCCATGGGCATTACGGGCTTTACTTTCGCGCTCACCGGCGAGGCCGCCGTGAATCCCAATGCCCCGGATGTGAGCCTGCCCTTCACCATGTGCCACGAGATGGCCCACAGAATGTGCATCGCCTATGAGCGGGATGCCAACTTTGCGGCATTCCTGGCGGCATCTGCCAATTCCGATGTGCAGTTCCGGTATTCCGCCTACTTTATGGCCTACCGCTACTGCATCGCCGCCCTGAGCTCCGTGTCCGGTCAGGCAGCCCTGGAGGCCAGAACACGGGTCACGGAGGGTGCCAGCGATTATCTGCGCTATGATATGGCGCAGTATGACGCTTTTTATCAGACCCACAAGAACGAAACGGCCACCAAGGTGGGCGACACTGTGAACAATACCTATTTGCAGACCAGCGGGGATACCTCCGGCCTGGCCTCTTATGGAGAGGTATGTGATCTTCTGGTGAGCTGGCATATTCAGCAGGTCCTGCTGCCCAGCATGGCCGAAGAGGAGACCCCCTTCGATCCTCTGGACAAGACCCAGGTGGATCTGACGGGCATCGTCAACGCCCAGTGGACAGCCCAGGACGCCAACGGTTAAAGGAGACGGCATGGAAATCGATCAGAAAATGAAAACGGCGCTGAAAGCCGGACTGCCGGGCTTTCAACCGGTGCTGCCGGACCACACGGCGGATATCCTCTGCGCCTTCGGCCAGGCGGTAATTGAACAGAACAAGGTCATGAATCTCACCGCCATTACAGACCCTGTCCAGGTGGCCAAGCTGCACCTGCTGGACAGCCTGACGTTGACCCGGTGCCTGGATCTGAAGGGCAAGCGGCTCATTGACGTGGGCTGCGGGGCGGGCTTTCCAGGGGTGCCCATTGCCATTGCCTGCCCGGATACGGATGTGACATTGCTGGACAGCCTGGGCAAGCGGGTGGCATGGCTGGAGGAGATCCTGCCGGAGCTGGGCATTTCCGCCCACTGCGTCACGGCCAGAGCCGAGGAGGCTGTGGCCTCCTGCCGGGAAAGCTTCGATGTGGCCTCCAGCCGGGCCGTTGCCAGACTGAATATTCTTCTGGAGCTGCTGGCCCCCTATGTAAAGGTGGGGGGGTACGTGGCGGCGCTGAAGGGTGCTGCCGCCCAGGAGGAGCTGGACGAATGCAAAAACGCAATCAAGCTTTTGGGCCTCAAGACGGAGTCCGTCACCCATTTTGACGTGGACGGGGCGGATCACGCCGTGATCCTGCTGAAAAAGATCGCCCCCACCCCGGCCCGCTTCCCCCGGCGCTACGCAAAGATCAAGCAGAGCCCGCTGTAAGGAGGCCGACCCTTGGGAAAACACGTTACCCGCGCCCTGTGCTTTCTGCTGCCGCTGCTGGCACTGGCGCTTCTGCTTGGGCTGGTCTTCCGCCCCAAAAACAACACTCTTTCCGGCGGAATGCTGGAAACGGACCCTCTGGCCGTCAGCTCCCAGCCGGAAAACAGCCTGGATGTGCTGTTTCTGGGAGACAGCGAGGCCTATTCCGGCTTCGTGCCCATGGCGCTTTGGAAGGACACCGGCATTGCCTCCTTCGTCTGCGCCAGTGTGGACCAGAAGCCTTATGAGACCGAAGACTTCCTGCGGGAAGCCCTGAAAAATCAAATTCCCAAGGTGGTGGTCCTGGAGACCAATGTGCTCTACCGGGCCTACTCCACCCAGGACCTGCTGGTGCCAAAGCTGCAAACACTTTTCCCCGTGCTGCGGTATCACAGCAACTGGAAGACCTATTCCGCCCAGGAGCTTTTCTCTGCCCCGGACTATCGGGGCGACTACCCCGACCGGGGCTATCACCTGCTGACCCGGGCAGACCCTCTGGACGACCTGACGGGCTATATGGCCCCCACTGAGGCCCGGGAAGACCTGACAAAGCGGAATCTCCGCTCCCTGGAGACCATGGCCGCCCTCTGCAAAGAAAGCGGGGCCGAGCTGGTGCTTTTCAGCATTCCCAGCCCGGAAAACTGGAGCATGGCCCGGCACAACACCATGGCATACCTGGCGGAATCCTTTGGGTGCACCTACTTAGACGGCAATCTATTGCCCCTTGCCATCGACTGGCAGACGGACACCTACGACCGGGGGGACCACCTGAACTACTACGGCGCCGCCAAGGTCACGGCATGGCTGGGCGCCTGGCTGACCGACTACACCGCCCTGCCGGACCACAGGCAAGACCCGGCCTATGAAGCCTGGAACCGGGATGCGGAGTCCTTCCCCCAAAGACTGGAAGCAAAGCTCGCGGAAGGGTAGGCTGGGAAAAAGCTTCCCATCCGGGCAATGTCATCAACGCAAGGCAAATTCACCCATTTCTCGTAGGGGCCGATGGCCACATCGGCCCCTGCGGGGAAATCCCTAAGTTGACGCCATTGCCCTTTCAGGGGAGGCATTTTTTCTTTTTACCCCTTTTCTTTTTCACTCATATGTGCTATAATAAAGAAAAAATCCTCATGGAGGTGCTTTTATGCCCAGAACCAGCAACAAAGCCGAAAAGATCGTGGAATTTGTCAATGCGTTTATCGCGGAGAACGGCTACTCCCCCTCTGTCCGGGAGATCGGCGAGGCGGTGGGGCTGCGGTCTACCGCGTCCGTCAGCTACCATCTTCAGGCTTTGCAGGAAAAGGGCGTATTTCAGGCTCCGGAGGCCAAGGGCCGCAAGCGCGCCCTGGTGACGGGGGCCCGGCCGGGGCAGATCCCGGTTATTGGCGTTGTCACCGCAGGTCTGCCCATTCTGGCCGTGGAAAATCAGGAGGGCACCATTCCCTGGGAGGACCCCACCTGCTATGCACTGCGGGTGCGGGGGGACAGCATGATAAACGCCGGTATCCTCAGCGGCGACAAGGTCATTGTCCGCCCCCAGGACTCCGCCGATGACGGGCAGATCGTGGTTGCCATGATCGATGACGAGGCCACCGTTAAACGGCTGCGCCGCCGGAACGGGGAGATTTGGCTTATGCCGGAAAACGAGAACTATGCCCCCATTGATGGCACCCATGCCCAGATCCTGGGGCTCGTAAAGGGCGTTGTCCGGGAATACTGAAAATGATTTTCCCGGGGTAATCAAAAAGAATCTTCCTGCCATGGAAAAAAGTTCTTGACAAACGGACTTTTCTGGTGTATAAAGATTCCAAGTTCAAAAGGCAAACCGAAGAAGCGGAAGTAAAGCTGCCAGCGCATCCACAGAGAGTCCCGCAGAGCTGAGAGCGGGGCGAAAAGCGGAGCAGCAAATGGGTCGCCGAGGGCAGGGAGAACGGGTGTTCCCAAGTATCCTCTGACGCAATGCCGGCGTTATGTGGCAGGCGGTGTGTTGGCACCGTGCAGAGCGGTCGTTTTTGCAAACGGCAAACAAGGTGGTACCGCAGAATTTGTAAGTTCTGTCCTTGTTCCCCCAATCGGGGGAGCAAGGACTTTTTTGTTTTTCCGCGAAAGGAGCATTTTTATGAGAAACCCGGGCAGACGATGGTGAATTCAGAGCTTTTCACCCCCTAAAAATCTGATTTTACCCTATAAAAGGAGTTATTACTATGAAAAAGTTCCTGTCTATGATCGCTGCCGTCTCCCTTCTGGCCGCTTCTCTCAGCGCCTGCGGCGCATCCTCCACCACATCCACCACTGCGGCTGCTGCCGAAAGCGGCAAGGAATACAAGGTCGCCATCGTCCAGCAGCTGGACCACGCTTCCCTGGATGAGATCCGGGTGGCCATTGAGGCCGAGTTGGAGGCCAAGGCCGCAGAAAAGGGCATAGCCATTGCCTACAAGGATTTCAACGGCCAGAACGACGCCACCGTTCTGAACCAGATCGGCGCCCAGGTGGTCTCCGACGGCTACGACGCCATCATCCCCATCGCCACCCTGGCCGCCACCACCATGGCTACGGCCACCGAGGACAATCAGATCCCTGTGATCTATGCAGCCATCTCCGACCCGGGAGAAGCCCAGCTGACGGGCATTGCCAACGTCACCGGCACCTCTGATGCTCTGAACACCGCCTTCATTCTGGACATGATGCTGAAAGCAAATCCCGACATTGAAACCGTGGGACTGCTGTACTCCAACAGCGAGGCAAACTCCGTGACCCCCATCCGGGAGGCCAAGGAATACCTGGACAGCAAGGGTATTGCCTATCTGGAAAAGACCGGCAACACCACCGACGAGATCCTCACCGCCGCCTCTGCCATGGTGGGCCGGGTGCAGGCCGTCTTCACCCCCACGGATAATGTGGTCATGGCTGCCGCCTCTGCCGTGGCCGAGATTCTGAATGAGGCCGGTATTCCCCACTACACGGGTGCCGATTCCTTTGTCACCGCCGGTGCCTTCGCCACCTGCGGCGTAAACTATACGGAGCTGGGCACCTATACCGCCGATATGGCCGTTGACATTCTCCTGGGCGGCGCGGTTCCCGAATACCATGTCATGGACGGCGGCATCATCACCGTCAACACCGACACCGCCGCCAAGCTGGGCATTGATTACAGTGTCTTTAAGGATATGGCCGGAACGGTAAGGGAAGTTACCACGCAGGAGTAAAAAAGCCTTCCCCCGGGAAAAAGCTTCCCCTTCGGGGGAGCTGGCAGGGCGCAGCCCTGACTGAGGAGGGGCGTAATGGGTGAGAGCGGCAGGAGAAACCGCATTTGCCGCAACAAGAGCTACGTACCGCTCTATCATCCAACGCCCCTCTTCCACCACCGCCTGCGGCGGCGGTCCCCCTTCCCCGTGGGGGAAGGTTTTGAGAGGAGTTTCCATCCCACAAGCAAGGAGTTCGATACCATGATTTCATCCGCCGTGATTCTCAGCGCTCTGGAGCTGGGGTGCATTTATGCTTTGGTTGCCCTGGCGCTGTTTTTGAGCTACAAAACCCTGAATATCGCCGATATGACCACCGACGGGGCCTTTACCCTGGGGTGTGCCGTGTCGGCGACGGTTGCCGTTGCCGGGCATCCCTTTCTTGCCGTTCCTGCAGCCATGGCCGCGGGAGCCGCAGCGGGGTACATCACCGCATTTTTGCAGACAAAAATGCGGATTCCCTCTATTTTAGCAGGTATTATCACCAATACGGGGCTGTACACCGTCAATCTGGCGGTGATGGGCTTCTCCTCCAATGTAAGCCTGCTGAAGGCGGACACCGTCTTCACCGCCCTGAAGCCCCTGCTGGGGACCTATTACCGCCTGGTTCCCGCTGCGGTGCTGGCCCTTCTGGCAGCGGCGGTGCTGGTGCTGTTCCTGCGGACCCGGCTGGGGCTGTCCATCCGGGCTACCGGCGACAATCCGGATATGGTTCGGGCCAGCTCCATCAACACCGCCTTTACCGTCACCGTGGGACTGTGCATTGCAAATGCCCTGACCGCCCTGTCCGGCGCAATTCTGGCCCAGTACCAGAAAACGGCGGACATCAACCTGGGCACGGGCATGGTCATCATCGGCCTGGCCAGCCTGATCATCGGCGAAACCCTGACAAGGAAGGGCAGCGTAGGTCTGAAAGCCTTCGGGGCGGTGCTGGGCAGCATTCTCTACCGGTTTATCATCGCCCTGGCCCTGCGGCTGGACCTGCCCAGCGAATGCCTGAAGCTGATCTCTGCCGTGATTGTGGCCCTGGCCATCGGCCTGCCTGCCCTGCGGGCGGAAAAGAAAGGAGCGGTATAAGATGCTGACCCTTACGAATATTCAAAAAACCTTTGCCCCAGGCACGGTCAATGAGAAAAAGTCCCTGTGCGGCATCGATCTGCATCTGGAGGCCGGGGATTTTGTTACGGTGCTGGGCTCCAACGGCGCGGGAAAATCCACGCTGTTCGGAGCCATTGCAGGCTCCTTCCGGCCGGATACCGGCACCGTGGTGCTGGACGGCCAGGACATCACCAATATGCCGGACTACAGGCGCAGCAAGTGCATCGGCAGGCTGTTCCAGGATCCTCTGCGGGGCACGGCTCCCAGCATGACCATTGCGGAAAATCTGGCGCTGGCCTATCTTCGGGCGGGCCATGGCCGCTCCCCCTTCTCCACCATTACCAAAAAGGATCGGGCCGAATTCCGGGACCGCCTGGCCGCCCTGGAGCTGGGCCTGGAGGACCGGATGAACCACCCCGTAGGTCTGCTCTCCGGCGGACAGCGGCAGGCCCTGACCCTGCTGATGGCCACCCTGGTAACCCCGAAGCTGCTGCTCCTGGACGAGCACACTGCCGCATTGGATCCTGCCACGGCGGAAAAGGTGCTGGAGCTGACGAAGAAAATCGTGGCCGAGAACCACATCACCTGCCTGATGATCACCCACAACGTCCCCTCGGCCCTGGCCCTTGGCAACCGGACCGTCATGATGAAGGACGGCCGCATCGTCCTGGAGCTGGCAGGGGCCCAGCGGGCCAACATGACCCCGGAGGACCTGCTGAAGGCCTTCCACGTGGAAAGCGACCGGATGCTGTTCAGCGCAGAATGATATAGGCTCCCCCGGAGGAGAAGTCTTTTTATGCCAATTTATCAACTATATTTTACAAAAAGAATCATTGCATTTTCCACCTTTGTGTACTAAAATGAAGGCAGAAAATATAAGGAGGTTCTTGCATCATGAAGAACGTACTGGTGACCGGCGGTGCCGGTTATATCGGCTCCCACACCTGCCTGGAGCTGCTGGAGAACGGCTATGGCGTGGTGGTCATTGACAATCTGTGCAATTCCAATCCCGAAAGCCTGAACCGGGTTCAGAAGCTCACCGGGAAAACCCTGAAATTCTACGAGGGCGATGTCCGGGATGAGGCCCTGCTGAAGAAGATCTTTGCCGAGAACGAGATTTCCTGCGTCATCCACTTTGCAGGCCTCAAGGCCGTGGGCGAAAGCGTTGCAAAGCCCTGGGAATACTACGACAACAACCTGAATACCACCCTGGTACTGACCAAGGTCATGAAGGAAGTGGGCATGAAGAATATCATCTTCTCCTCCTCTGCCACGGTCTACACCGCCGACAACGAAATGCCCCTGCGGGAGACCAGCCGGACAGGCGGCTGCACCAACCCCTATGGCTGGACCAAGTACATGACCGAGCAGATTCTCTCCGGCATCTCTCACGCCGACCCCGAGTGGAGCGTGGTCCTGCTGCGGTACTTCAATCCCATCGGCGCCCACAAGTCCGGCCTGATCGGCGAGGATCCCAGAGGTATCCCCAACAACCTGATGCCCTATATCACCCAGGTGGCCATCGGCCGCCGGGAGAAGCTCAGCGTCTACGGCAATGACTACGATACCCACGACGGCACCGGCGTCCGGGACTACATCCATGTGGTAGACCTGGCCAAGGGCCATGTGGCTGCCGTGAAATACGTCACCGAGCATCAGGGATGCGAGGTCTTCAACCTGGGCACCGGCACGGGCTACAGCGTGCTGGATATGGTGCACACCTTCATGGAAGTGAACCATGTGAACGTGCCCTATGTCATCACCGACCGCCGCCCCGGCGACATCGCCACCTGCTATGCAGACCCCGCCAAGAGCGCAGAGGTCCTGGGCTGGAAGGCACAGGAGACCCTGGCCGACATGTGCCGGGATTCCTGGAACTGGCAGAGCAAGAACCCCCAGGGATACGGGGAATAAGTTTTTTTTACCGGCCCGGTACGGCCTTGACTTTCCGATAAGTTGGGGCTATAATAAAAACAAGGAGATGCCTGCGGGTAACAAGCATCTCCCCGTGGTGGGAACCCGACGGTTGCCGCTACATATACGGTCATCTGGATGAGAACTTAGTTCTCAAACCGTGAGTCGTCTGTTTGCGGCAGACGGCTCACTTTTTATCGTGCAGATACAGCACGAGAGACACAATGCTGGCAATGGAGCCAAGGGCTCCAAGGGCAGTCAAAATAGCCTCAGTCATATGTATACCTCCCCGAGATAGATTTCCCGCGAGGGCTGTATACACGCCTCCATTCCGCCTTCGCGCTCCTGACAGGCAACCGTCTTTTACCGCACACCGTCTACAAAGGAGGAAAAAACTCGACTCGGACGGTGGGCTTCCACTTACGTTTTATTATACAGGATTCTGTTGGTTTGTCAAATAAATTGGGCCTTTTTTCTGTTAAGCCGTCTCGCTCGTCGATTTTGGGCTGATATGCCTCAATCGGCCTTTTTTCGAAGCTATTCATAAAAAATCGCTCGTACAATTTATCTTGATTTCCGTAAATTCCCTCTTGACAAAACGTTATTCTCCGCTATAATAGTTAGCAGAGGCTAACCTACATCTTGCGTGGTTCGATCCCCCTTGCCGCCTGGATTTTGTTTGTTCTTTGTTACGCAGGATCACCCCGACCGAAACCGGCCGGGGTGATTCAATATTCCCTTGATTTTTCGAAAAAAAGCTGATAAAATGCAGGAAAAACCACAGGAAAAGGAGCGGCTGTATGAGCCAGGAAATCTATTCGAAGCTGGGCAGTATCCCCACGGGGTACGCACCGGACAGGATCGTAGAGGGGTGCCTTGTGCTGGAGGGCGGGGCCTTCCGGGGGATGTATACCCAGGGAGCTCTGGATGCCTGGATGCAGCGGGGGCTGAATTTTCAATGCACCCTGGGCGTCAGCGCCGGGGCGCTGGCAGGGGTAAGCTACGTCAGCGGCCAGATCGGCCGGTCCGCCCGGGCAAACCTGGGCCACCGCCATGACAAGGCCTATATCGGTACCGATGCCCTGCGGAAAAGCAAAAGCCTCATCCGCCTGGACTTCCTGCTGAACGACTACAATGCCATTGAGCCTCTGAATGAGGCCCGGTTCCATGACCCCCGCCGCCGCTTCCTGGCAGAGGCCACGGACTGCCGCACGGGAGAGGCCGTCTTTTGGGAGCGGGGCCAGTGCGACATTTTTTCCGCCGCCAAGGCCTCGGCCTCCATGCCCTTTGTGACTCCCATGGTGAATGTGGACGGGGTGCCCTGTCTGGACGGCGGGTGCAGCTGCGGCATTCCCTTTGACTGGGCCCTGGGCCAGGGATATGAGAAAATCGTGGTCATCCGAACCCGGCACCGGGGCTATCGAAAGCCCCCCAAGGAGCGGGCCACGGCCGAGGCGGTATACCGCCGCTGGCCGGAATTTGCCCGGAACGTGGACCGGATCCCCACGGTTTACAATGGCCTGTGTGACCGCCTGGACACTCTGGAGCAGCAGGGCCGGATCTTTGTCCTGGCTCCGGAAAAGCCCATCCGGGTATCCCGGGTGGAGGGAGACCTGGAAAAACTGGGCGCCCTGTACTGGCAGGGCTACACCGAAGGGCTGAACTGCCTGGATAGGCTCTCCAGATATCTAGGTGAGCCGGTGTAATTTAAGCACCCCGCGTTCCGGAACAGGAACGCGGGGTGCTGTGTTCATAGAAAGACTACCACCCGCTATGCGGGTGCGCCGGAAAAAGTTCAACTTATGCGTAGAAAAGAAAAACCTCCAGTGATAGAGTAGTAGCAGGTTCGCCAACCGCTACAAAACAAAATCAATGGAGGTTATCCAAATGGACAACAATAGTTTAGCACACACGAAGTGGAATTGCAAATACCATATCGTTTTCACGCCCAAATACCGCAGGCAGATCATCTACAGGCAGATTTCTGCGGATATCGGTCAGATTAGCCCCGGCTCTCGGCCTCCACCTTCAGGCTTTCCAGCACGGAGGAGAAATACTCATGGGTCAGACCGCTGTTCTGCTCGTCCACGAAGAGGATGCCGATGTTGTAGGTGGCTTTCAGGGCCCGGGCGGCGGAGTTGGTCACATAGCCCATCTCCTCGGCGGCTGCACAGATCCGGTCTCTGGTTTCGGGGCCAATGTCCGGCTGGCCGTTCAGGGCCTTGCTCACTGTGGCAACGGAAACGCCGCAGCGCTGGGCAATGTCCTTCATGCTGACCATATTGGCTCCACTCCTTTTGCTGTTTTTCCTCAATCGTTTTCGTAACCAAAGTATGGCGCAATCTTCCTAAAATTGCAAGAGGCAATTTCATATTTTTTGACCAGAACGTGAAATTTGAATGGTTTCCACAAAAGCACAGCGAAAATCTGGGCACATTGACAACGTAAAACCTTCGCAATTTTCGCCCTGTTTTCAAAATCGCACAGAAACAGGTGTTCTCTCTTAGGCACAATTGACGAAAATCAAAGTTCTTGAAAAGATAAGTTGCGTTTTTTGCAAAGATGCGCTATCCTAAAAAAGAGAATATCTTAACTTAAACGTTTTCAGAAAACGAATAAGTTGAAAATATGTAAGGAGGATCCCTATGCAGTACGGTCATTTTGATGATGCGCTCCGGGAGTATGTGATCGATACCCCCACGACGCCGCTGCCCTGGATCAACTATCTGGGCAGCGAAGACTTCTTCGCCCTGGTATCCAATACGGCGGGAGGCTACTGCTTCTATAAGGACGCCCGCCTGCGGCGCATTACCCGCTACCGCTACAACGGCAGCCCTCTGGATGCCGACGGCTTCCATGTATATGTCCGCATGGCGGACGGAACGGTCTGGAACCCCGGCTGGCAGCCCACCCAGCAGGCGCTGGACTTTTACCGCTGCCGCCACGGCCTGGGCTATACCGTCATCCGGGGCAAAAAGGACGGCATTTCCTTAGAGCAGGCCATGCTGGTGCCAAACGGTGACAATTGCCTGCTGCTGAAACTGACGGTCCACAACGAATCGGCGGAAACGCAAAAAGTGAGCCTCTTCCCCTATGTGGAGTTCTGCCTGTGGGATGCCATGGACGACAGCTCCAATTTCCAGCGGAATTTCTCCACAGGAGAGGTGGAAATTGAAAAGAACGCCCTGTATCACAAAACCGAGTACCGGGAGCGCCGGGACCACTATGCATTCCTGTGGTCCGACAGGCCCTACGATGGCTTCGACACCGCCCGGGATGCATTTCTTGGGGTCTACGGCAGCCCCGCAAAACCCGCAGCGGTCTTAAACGGCTGCTGCACCGGCTCCCACGCCCACGGCTGGGCACCGGTGGGCGCCATGGAGTTTGACCTGGAGCTGCCCCCCGGCGAGGAAAAGCAGCTGGTTCTGGGCCTTGGCTATATTGAAAATCCCCAGGAAGCGAAATTCGTCTCCCCCGGGGTCATCAACAAGGCGAAAGCTCACGCCATGATGGAAAAATTCGGCTCCCCCGCCGCCTTCGACAGGGCCCTGGAAGGGCTGCGGCAGTTCTGGGGCGATCTGCTCAGTGGCTGCGCCGCCGAGACCGGGGACGAAAAGGTGGACCGGATGGTGAACATCTGGAACCAGTACCAGTGCATGGTGACCTTCAATATGTCCCGCTCCGCCAGCTATTTTGAAAGCGGCATGGGCCGGGGCATGGGCTTCCGGGATTCCTGCCAGGACCTGCTGGGCTTCGTGCATATGGTTCCCGAAAAGGCCCGGCAGCGTTTGCTGGACATTGCTGCCACCCAGTTCCCGGACGGCAGTGCCTACCACCAGTACCAGCCCCTGACCAAGAAGGGCAATCTGGCCGTGGGCTCCGGCTTCAACGACGACCCCCTGTGGCTCATTGCCGGTACGGATGCCTACATCAAGGAAACCGGTGATTTCTCCATTCTCATGGAGCAGGTACCCTTCGACAATGACGAGAGCCTGTCCCAGCCACTGATGGAGCACCTGCGCCGCAGCGTCACCTACACCATGACCCACTTGGGGCCTCATAAGCTGCCCCTCATCGGCCGGGCGGACTGGAACGACTGCCTGAATCTGAACTGCTTCTCCGCCCACCCCGGCGAGAGCTTCCAGATCACCGGCCCCAGCGAGGGCCCCGTGGCCGAAAGCGTCTTCATCGGCGGCATGTTCGTCAAGTATGGTGCAGCCTATGCCGAGCTCTGCCGCCACCTGGGCCATACGGAGGAGGCGGATAAGATTTCCACCGCCGTGGCCGACATGGAGCAGGCCGTGCTCACTGCCGGATGGGACGGGGAATGGTTCCGTCGGGCCTACGATGCCTACGGCGCCCCCGTGGGAAGCAAGCAGTGCAAGGAGGGCCAGATCTTCATCGAGCCCCAGGGTATGTGCGTCATGGCGGGCATCGGCAAGGAAACCGGCGAGGCCGCCAAGGCCCTCAAGAGCGTGGAAGCCCGGCTGGACACCAAATACGGAATTGTGCTTCTGCAGCCTGCCTATACGGAATACTACCTGAACCTGGGCGAAATCAGCTCCTATCCTCCCGGATATAAGGAAAACGCCGGTATCTTCTGTCACAATAACCCCTGGATCGTCTGCGCCGAGGCGGAGCTGGGCCACGGGGACCGGGCCTTCCAGGTGTACAAGCGCACCTGCCCCGCCTATACGGAAGCCATCAGCGAGATCCACCGGACCGAGCCCTATGTGTATAGCCAGATGGTGGCCGGTATTGACGCCCCAAGCTTCGGCGAGGCGAAAAACAGCTGGCTCACCGGCACCGCTGCCTGGACGTTTTTGAGCATCTCCCAGAGCATTCTGGGTATGCAGCCCACATTGAACGGTCTGCGCATTGACCCCTGCGTCCCGGCAGACTGGAAGCGCTTCACCCTCCACCGCCGCTATCGGGGGGCGGAGTACACCGTCCACGTGGAGAACCCCAAGGGGGTTCAGAAGGGCGTGGCTGCCGTCACGGTAGACGGCAAGCCCATCACCGGCAATGTGCTGCCCATCGCCCCGGCAGGCAGCTGCGTCACAGTGGAGGTGACCCTGGGATGAGCAAATTTCCAAAAAATTTCGTCTGGGGCGCTGCCTCCAGTGCCTACCAAATCGAAGGAGACCCCTTGGCCGACGGCGGAGGAAAATCCGTCTGGGATACCTTCTCCCACACCCCCGGCAAAACCTTTGAGGGCAATACCGGCGACACCGCCTGCCGCAGCTATGCCCACCCGGAATGGGACATTGAAAATTTGAAGCACATGGGCCTTTCCGCTTACCGCTTCTCCACCTCCTGGGCCAGAATCGACCCGGAAGGGGACGGAAATTGGAATGAAAAGGGCCTTGCCTACTATGACCGTCTGGTCGATCTCTGCCTGGAGGCGGGCATTGCGCCCTATATGACCCTCTACCACTGGGAGCTGCCCCAGGCCCTGGAGGACAGGGACGGCTGGCTGAATCCGGAGACCCCCAAGGCCTTTTCCCGGTTCGCCGGGATGATGGCCGGGCACTTCCGAGGCCGGGTAAAGCACTATTTTCTGCTGAACGAGCCCCAGTGCGTGGCTGCCCTGGGCTACGGAAACGGCATCCACGCCCCCGGGCGGCAGGAGCCCATGGACAAGGTCTTCCTTGTCTGGAAGCATCTTTTGCTTGCCTACGGTCTGGCTGCTCAGGCCATCCGGGCTGTGGACGGTGGGGCCGGAATCGGCATTGCCACCACCGGGCGGCTGTGCTATCCGGAGACGGAAGCCGACATTGCCGCCGCAGAGAAGGCCACCTTCCAGGTCTTCGACAACGACTGGCTTTTCACCCATCAAATGGCCCTGGACCCCATCTGCTTTGGCGCATTCCCCAAGGACTGCGCCCCGGGGCAGCTCCGGGACCTGATGGCCGCCGTCACACCGGAGGAGCTGGAGATCATCCACCAGAAGCCGGATTTCCTGGGCTTTAACATCTACAACGGCTGGTGCGTCCGGGAAGCCCAGGGTGCGCCCTATTTCATCCCCCGCTACGAAGGCTTCCCAAGAACGGCTCTGAAATGGCCCGTAACTCCCGAGGTTCTGGACTGGGGCGTGGCTTTCCTTTGGCGGCGGTACGGGTTGCCCTGCTACATCACGGAAAACGGCCTGAGCTGCAACGATGTGATAAGCCTGGACGGCCAGGTCCACGACCCCAACCGGGAGGATTTCCTGCACCGGTATCTCCTGTGCCTGAAAAACACCTTCTCCCACGGCACGGACCTGCGGGGCTACTTCCACTGGTCCCTGACGGATAACTTCGAATGGCACAGCGGCTACGGCGAACGCTTTGGCCTGGTGTATGTGGATTTTCCCACCGGAACGCGCATCTATAAGGACAGCGCTGATTGGTACGCCCATGTGGCAAAAACCAACGGAAAAGAGCTATAGAAATGCGAAATGGCTCCCCATTCAGGGGAGCCATCTTGCATTTACAGCTTTACCTTAAAAACAGCCTTGCGCACGTGCTCAGGGGCACCGGTGAAGGAGATCCCGGGGGCGTGGGCATCACAGGGGAATACCAGGCAGAACTTGCCGGGAACCAGGGACACATAGTCCATGGGGCCGTGGTAGAACCAGATGTCGTTTTCGGGCTTGCCGGAGAATTCCGTCATATCCGGCAGAGAGCCGACACCCATTTTCTCCCGGCCCTCCAGCACGCACTGGATGTCCACATAGGCCTTGTGGGCCTCGGGGCCGTCGTTGTCAGGCTTGTTGTCGTAGCTCTGGACGAAGTAGAAAAGGTCCCGGCCCTCTACCTCGTAGGTGCCGTCGGGGATTTTGGAAAAGTCCGTGTCCCGCAGCAGCTCCAGCGCCTTATACAGCCGGGGCTGGAGCCCCTTGTAGCGCTCAATCTGATCAAGACGATCATAGATCATGGTTGCGTTCCTCCCAATATGGGCAAAATTGCTTACAAAAATCATTCAGGCAGCACCGCACAAATTGACAAGAGCAGGCGGCGAGAGATTTTTTCACGGATGAAAGTTCTGAAAGTGGAGGAATACTTTGTGTATTTCCCACTTTCAGAACTGCACAGCCGGGGAAAAAGATCCGCTGACTGCCGCAGGCAAATTGTGTGGTGCTGCCGTTCTAATTACTTCGTGCCGAAGATCCGGTCGCCGGCGTCGCCCAGGCCGGGGACGATGTAGGCATGCTCGTTCAGCTTCTCGTCCAGGGCGGCCAGATAGATCTCTACATCGGGATGGGCCTCCTGAACGGCCTTTACGCCTTCGGGAGCTCCGATGATATTCATCATGATGATGTTCTTGCAGCCGTGCTTCTTCAGGAAGTCAATGGCAGCAACGGCGCTGCCGCCGGTGGCCAGCATGGGGTCCACCACGAAGACCTGCCGGTTGGCGATGTCCTCGGGCAGCTTGCAGTAGTATTCCACGGGCTTGTGGGTCTCGGGGTCACGGTACAGGCCGATGTGGCCGATCTTGGCGGAGGGAATCAGGGCGACCATCTGGTCAACCATGCCCAGGCCTGCCCGCAGCACGGGGACGATGGCCAGCTTCTTACCGGAGAGCATATGGCACTTTGCGGTGGCAACGGGGGTCTCCACTTCCACTTCCTTCAGGGGCAGCTTGCGAGTGGCCTCGTAGCACATCAGGCCTGCGATTTCACCGATCAGCTCCCGGAACTCCTTAACGGGGGTATCCTTGCTGCGCAGGATCGCCAGCTTGTGCTGAATGAGGGGATGGTCCAATACGTGTACTTCTGCCATGATTTCTTTCTCCTTTATGTCTATTTTGAATTTTCTCGTTCCAGCCGTTCCCGCTCCGCCTGACTCAGGCGCAGATAGTTTGGCATCAGAGCGGCGCCGGAAAAGTCGCCGCCCTCTTTGAGCATCCGCTCCGCTGCCAGAGCCACGCCTGCGGCCCGCTGGTGCATCCGGTGTTCCGGGGGCAGCACGAGCCCCGGCACTTTTTCCAACAATGTATTATAACACAGATTGCTCCCATCTCCAACAAGAAAAATGGGTTCGCGCAAAATTTTCAGCTCTTCGCCCAAATCCGCCAGGGAAATTGCCCGGTCTTCCTGCACTCTTGTGTAATTTCCGCCGGAAACGTGGAAAAGGGCATTGTAAACCTGACTTCTCCGGGCATCCATCACGGGGCAGACATAGCCCTGCCATGCGCCCAGCCCCAGGGCCATGGATTCCAGAGTGCTGGTGCCAACGCATGGGATCTCCCGGCCCCAGGCGAAGCCCTTGGCAGCGGCCACGCCGATGCGCACCCCTGTAAAAGATCCGGGGCCCGCAGCTACGGCCACGGCATCCATGTCCTTGGCCGTCAGATTCAGCTGCTTCAACAGGTCTTGGGCCATGACCATCAGGGTCTGGCTGTGGGTCAGCCCCGTATTCTGGTAGCATTCCGCCAAAAGCTTCCCATCTGCCATAACGGCGGCAGAGGCCGCCTTGGCAGAGGTCTCAAAGGCTAAGATTTTCATAGCCGTCCCCTCCTTCTATGGTGATTTTTCGGTCCGTGTCCCCCAGCTTTTCAATGTTTACGGTCAGCGCCCCTGCCATGGCCTCGGGCACGTTTTCGCTCCACTCCACGGCACACACACCGCCCCGCTCCAGATAGTCCTCCCAGCCGATGTCCCACAGGTCATCGTCGGAGGCAAGGCGGTACATATCAAAGTGAAACAGGGGGAGCCTGCCGCCTAAGTATTCGTTTACAATGGTATAGGTGGGGCTGGTCACGCTGTCCCGATACCCCAGCCCCCGGGCCAGGCCCCGGGTGAAGGCGGTCTTCCCCGCCCCCAGGTCGCCGCGGTAGGCAAGCACTGTGCCGGGAGCCAAATTTTTTGCCAGCTTCTCCCCGATCGCTTCCGTCTCCTCGGGGGAATGGGTGATGTATTCCATAAAACAGTACCTCTTTTGAGAATTGGCTTCCCCCGGGGGAAGCTGTCGCGGCCCAAAGGGCCGTGACTGATGAGGGGCGGTACAGACTTCGTCAATATACCAGCCCATCCGTTTACGATCATTCCTGAAAAACGGCATTCTTCGGAAGATGATTCAGTATATCCGCACACACACCCTCAAAATTTCCGTGTATATCGGAATTGGCATAGCGCAGGACTGTGTATCCCATTTCCTTCAGGGCTGCGTCCCTGCGTTGATCTTCCGCGATTCCTGTTTTTTCAAAATGCTGAGAGCCATCCAGCTCTACGATAAGCTTTGCCCTGTCACAGTAAAAATCCACAATATAGACACCAAGTGTCTTCTGCCTGTGAAAGGGAATGGATAATCGCTTCAGGCAATCATACCATAAATGCCGCTCTTCTTTGGTCATATTTTTTCGGAGCACCTGGGAATTTGCCGTCAGGTTTCGATTGCTGTTGTACGACATTGGGGATTTCCCTCGTTTCCGGTACATTTTTGCAGAATCGGGGAAACACTGCCTGGGATATGCCTTTCGTAAAGCTGTGCCGCCCCTCATCAGTCTTGGCTTCGCCGAGCCAGCTTCCCCCAGGGGAAGCCATTATTTCGCCATTTTCAGCTTTTCCGCCTGATCTGCCGTGGCCAGAGCGTCTATGATCTCGTCCAGGTCGCCGTCCATGACGGAGTCGATTTTGTACAGCGTCAGACCTACCCGATGTTCCGTCACCCGGCCCTGGGGAAAGTTGTAGGTGCGGATGCGCTCGTTGCGCATTCCCGTGCCCACCTGGCTGCGGCGCAGGCCTGTGACCTCGCTTTCGACCCGCTGCTGCTCCTGCTCGTAGAGCTTGGAGGCCAGCATCCGCATACACTTCTCCCGGTTCTGCACCTGGCTGCGCTCTTCCTGACAGGCGACCACAATGCCGGATGGCTTGTGGATCAGCCGGACGGCGGAGCTGGTCTTGTTTACGTGCTGGCCGCCGGCACCGGAGGCCCGGTAGACCTGCATTTCAATATCCGCGGGATTGATCTGCACGTCCACCTCTTCCATCTCCGGAAGCACGGCCACCGTGGCGGTGGAGGTGTGGACCCGGCCGCCGGATTCCGTCTCCGGCACCCGCTGGACCCGGTGAACGCCGCTTTCGTATTTCATCCGGGAGTAGGCCCCCCGGCCGTTGATGACGAAGTCCGCCTCCTTCACGCCGCCGAGTTCGGTCTCGTTGTAGTTCAGCAGCTCCACGGTCCAGCCCTTCCGGGCGGCGTACATGGAGTACATCCGGAACAGGCTGTGGGCAAACAGGGCGCTTTCCTCGCCGCCCACGCCGCCGCGAATCTCTACGATGACGCTTTTGTCGTCGTTGGGGTCTTTGGGCAGCAGCAGAATTTGCAGTTCCCGGTAGAGCCGCTCCTTTTCGGCCTTGGCATCGCTGTAGGTCTGCTGGCACAGCTCCTTCATCTCCGGATCGGACATGAGCTCTTCGGCGTCGTCCATCTCCTGCTGGGCCCGGTTATAGGCTGTGTAAGCCGCAACAATGGGCTCCAGGTCGTTCTTTTCCCGGAGAAGCTTGGCCGCCTTCTGGGGGTCGGCGTAGAAATCCGGCTGCTCTGATTTGGCGCAGAGCTCTTCATATCGGCTGGATACCGCTTCCAGTTTTTCCAGCATAATGTCACTCCTTCAAATTTTTCCCGGCATAGCCGTCTTCCGTTTGGGGAAGATAGGCAGGAAGGCGGCGATACACATTCAGCACGCAGCTGGCGGTGTCCGTGAGCCTTTCCGTATTTGCCAGCCGTTCCGCCCCGGCCTTGCCGATGCGGAAAACATGGGGCGTCATGGACAGCAGCTGCCGGATCTGCTCGCCCTCCACCGTAAAGGAAAAGCGGATATTTTCCGAGGACAGCAGCCGGAAGCCCGGCAGCGCCTGGGTCACGTGTTTTTCCTTATGGGTCAATTGATCGTAGATGATGCCCTTCAGCCCCAGCAGGTGATCCTCTGCGGCTACAACCTGGAGAAACAGGCCGTCATCCCTCAGAACCCGGTGAAATTCCTCGGGGAGCGTCAGAGCAAACAGGCTGGTGAGCACCCCGGCGCTGCCGGTTTCCACGGGGATGTGGGCCGCCGTGGCGCAGAGCCATTGGGCGGTTTTGTACCGCCCCGCCGCCCAGCGGACGGCCTCCTTGGAGATATCCAAACCTGTCAGGGGCAGGTTGAGAGCCTGGGATAGGCGGCTGCAATAGTACCCTTCGCCGCAGCCCACGTCCAGAATTTCCCCGGAGGCACCGTATTCCTTTGCCGCCGTGATCAGAGCCTCGGCGATGGGGGCATAAAACCCGCCGTCTAAGAAGGCCCGCCGGGAGAGCACCTGCTCCTTGGTATCCCCGGGGTCCAGAGAATGCTTGTACTGTACGGTGAGCAGATTCACATAGCCCTGCCGCGCAATGTCAAAGCTGTGGCCGTTGGCACAGATATATTGTTTTTCCCGCTTTCCCAGGGCGTTGCCGCAGACGGGGCAGATATAGTGCATAGGGTGCCTCCGTAGAAGTAAATGCTTTCCCCCAGGGGAAGCCTTTGAACTTTTTCTTATCATACCCCATTTCCAGGCTCCCGTCAAACCCTATCTTTTCCATAGGAGGCGCATTCTTGTGCGAAAAACGATCACGGCTTTGATTTTGTGTTCTCTGCTGGTGCTGCCTGTGCATGCCGCTGCGCCCACCGTGGCACTGACCTTTGACGATGGCCCCTCCGGGCGATTCACCCGGGCGCTGCTGGATGGGCTGGCGGAACGGAATGTAAAAGCTACCTTCTTTCTCTGCGGATACCGCATCCGGCAGTATCCGGAATTGGCACAGAGGATCGCAGAGGAGGGCCATGAGATCGGCTGTCACGGCTTTTCCCACGACTCCATGGCCACTATGAGCCGCCGGGATATCTATGAGGAGATTCGGAGTACCCTGGCCCTGCTGCCGGAGGGGTCCCGGGTGAAGCTGCTCCGACCCCCGGGAGGCTGCTGCTCCGAGTCCGTGGCTCAGGTGGCCCAGGCACTGAAAATGCCCATTGTCCAGTGGTCTGTGGACCCCAAGGACTGGGCTGTCCATGATGCCGCCATTGTGAAGGCCCGGGTGCTGCAGCAGGCCAGGGATGGGGACATTATTCTTCTGCATGATATGTCCTCCAGCTCCGTCTCCGCCGCCCTGGCCATTGTGGATACCCTCACCGCCCGGGGCTTCCGGTTCGCCACCGTGTCCGAGCTGGCCGTAAAAAAGCAGGTCCCCATGGTGGCAGGGAAGAGCTATACCGGTTTCGGCGGGTGAAAGATCCTGCCGCCCCTGCGGGGAAGAGGGATGTTGGATGCGAGAGCAATAGGTAATTCTTGCCTGCTCTCGCCCATTACGCCCCTCTTCAGGCAGGGCTTTCGCCCTGCCAGCTTCCCCGGAGGGGAAGCTTCTTTGCCGATTCCCTCTGAAAAAAATGTTGCAATGCGTCGAAAGGATTGGTATACTTGTAAAGAATGTATGACCTGAATTTTACACAGACAATATAATAGGGGGAATACTGTGAGCTTCACCAATATTATCTCGCTCTTGGGCGGGCTGGGCGCATTCCTGTTCGGAATGCAGTACATGGGCGACGGACTGCAGATCGCCTGCGGCTCCCGGATGAAGGACCTGCTGGAAAAGCTGACCCGGAACCGCATTTTGGGCTTTCTGCTGGGCGTTTTCGTCACCGTTGTCATTCAGTCCTCTTCAGCCACCACCGTTATGGTCATGGGCTTCATCAACGCAGGGATCATGGACCTGGCCCAGGCCACAGGCGTCATCTTCGGCGCGAACATCGGTACTACCATCACCAGCGTGCTGATCGCACTGGATGTGTCCGGCATTGCCCCGGCCTGCATCTTCATCGGCGCGTTTTTAATGCTCTACTCCAAGAAGAAGCAGAACAAGCACATTGGCCAGATCATCCTGGGTTTCGGTCTCCTGTTCCAGGGCCTGCATACCATGTCCGCCGCCATGGGCCCCCTGAAGGATGTGGCCTGGTTCCAGAACTTCATTATGAATGCCAAGAACCCCATCCTGGGCATTCTGGTAGGCGCGGCGCTGTGTGCCGTGATCCAGTCCTCCTCCGCGGCTGTTGGTATTTTGCAGGCACTGGCCATGCAGGGCCTTATGCCGCTGTACTTTGCATCGTTCCTGATTTGCGGCATTAACATCGGCTCTGCCATGCCCACCATTCTGGCTTCTATGAATGCCCGGAACAACGCCAAGCGGGCCTCCATGATCTATCTGATCAACAACCTGGTGGGCGCGGTGATCATGACCGTTGTCACCCTCGCGCTGCCCTATACGCAGTGGGTGGAGTCCTTTGTGCCGGACCCCATGTTCCAGGTGTCTGTGGTCCATATCATCTTCAAGGTCGTCTCCGCTGCGGTGCTGCTGCCCCTGACCAATCAGGTGGTCAAGCTCACCTATCTGCTGGTGCCCAAGCAGAGGCATGAGGATGCCTGCCGCCTGGAGTACATCGACGTGAACCTGGTGGGCTCTCCCAGCGTCACCCTGCTGCAGATCCGCAATGAGGTGGAGCGCATGGCGGGCCTGGTCCGCACCAATCTGAACCTGGCCACAGGCGCTTTGCTCACCGGAAGAGTGGCGGATGCCAAGCAGATCGAAGAAAACGAATCCGTCATCGACTATCTGACCGACGCCATCAGCGATTTTCTGGTCAAGCTCAATGTCCAGGAGATGTCCGACCGGGATGCCCAGTATGTGAACCATGTCTTCCAGGCACTCTCCGATCTGGAGCGGATCGGCGACTACGCCGAGCGATTGCTGCACCTGACAGAGCAGCAGGACGAAAAGAGCGTTGTCTATTCTCAGAGCGCCATGGCGGAGCTGGCCGTTATCAATGACGATGCCAGTCAGCTCTTCGACCGGGCCGTCTCCGCCTTCTATCATCAGGATGTCCACCTGGACGAGCTGAAGCGTATGGCAAAGATGCAGCGCCAGATCCGCAAGCTCACAAGCCAGAGCCAGGTGAACCACATGGAGCGCCTGCGCACGGGAGCGTGCAGCGTGGAGGCCGGCATCCTCTTCGGCGAAGTCCTGAACTCCCTGAACCGTATCGGCGGCCACGCCATCAACATCGCCGAGGCCGCTACGGTGCCGCAGAATCTGGAATAAACGCAGTGAAACAGGCTGCCCTCCGTGATCTGAAAGATTGCGGAGGGCAGCTTTTTTGAGTTGGTTCTGGTTTTTTGCTATAGAGTGTGGTATGATAGCTGCGAAATCCTGGGGGAAAAAAGGAAGAGAGAAATTTTATGGAAAAGAAGACAGCGTTATCGGAAGAGAAAAAGCAATGGCTGATCGTTGCGGCAATTATGCTGGTTGGGATTCTGGTTCGGCTCCTGTTTGTGGGGCGGTATCCGGCAGGACTGAATCAGGATGAGGCATCTGCGGGTTATGATGCCTTTGCAGTGCTGAACTATGGGATCGACCGCAACGGGATCCACAATCCCATGCACCTGATTGCCTGGGGCAGCGGGCAGAATATGGCCTACTCCTGGTTGTGTATGCCCTTCATTGCCCTGTTTGGGCTGTCCGCCGTGACGGTGCGTGTGCCTATGGCCATCGTGGGCAGCATTTCCGTGGCCCTGTTTTATTTCTTCCTGAAAAACATCCGGGGAGAGGACAAGCGCCTTGTGTATTTGGGAACATTCCTGTTTGCGGTGTTCCCCTGGCACATTATGAAGAGCCGCTGGGGTCTGGAAAGCAACCTTTTCCCGGATTTGATCCTGTGGGGGGTTGTTCTGCTGTCGTTTTTCCTGAAGAACAGAAAAGGGATATTCCTGTATCTTGGCTATTTCCTGTTCGGTTTTTCTGCTTATGCTTACGGCAGCGCCTATTGTTTCCTACCGTTTTTCGTACTGCCATTGACGGTGTATCTATACTGCACAAAGCGAGCAGAGCTGAGGCAACTTTTTCTTGCGATGCTTATACTGGCCGTTGTGGTGCTGCCGGTGCTGGTGTTCCTCTTTATCAATACCTTCGACTACCCCCAGATAGACCTGGGCCTTTTTACCATTCCAAGGCTGTATGCCAACAGACATACGGAGATGGCATCCGTTTTCTCCAGGGATTTTCTGGCGAAAAGCTGGAGAAATTTTACGGAAGCATTGAAGATCTTGGCGGTGCAGGATGACGGGCTGCCCTGGAATGCCATAAGGTATTTCGGGCTTACCTATCCCATCACATTACCGCTGACGCTTTGGGGGCTGTTTGTGAGTCTGCGGAATTTCCGCAGACGGAATGAGACGGGTGGAGAATTCCTGATGGATTTCTGGCTGCTGTCTTCTGCGGTTTTGCTGTTTGTGGTGGAGCCGAACATCAACCGGATCAATATCATCATGATCCCCTGGATGTATTATACCGCCGTAGGGACGACGGAGCTGGCCCGGAATATTCGGGGTGGTGTCAGGACTGCGGCAGCCGTATATGGGATTTTCTTTCTGCTGTTTGTCGGGACGTATTTTACACGCTACCAGGCTACGATCGGCTATTCGTTCTTCGAGGGCCTGGGCGATGCCATTGTGCACTCCTCTCAGGAGAATGCATCCCGAATCTACGTAACGGATGATGTAAATCAACCTTACATCTTTGCACTGTTTTACAACCGAACGGACCCCAATCTGTATCGGGATACGGTGCAATATAAAAGCCAATACGCTGCATTTGAAGAAATAGCCGGCTTTGACAAATATGTATTCGGAATTCCGGAAACAATTGACCCGACGGAAAATGCAGTATACGTGTTCGGCTGGCAGGAATCGTCCCAATTCCCAGAGACAGAATTTGAGATCACCCAGTGGTCGCACTATTCCGTGGCAGTGCCCAAAAGAAAGTAACGGCTTCTGTGTTGCCGGGGCGGCAGTGGTGCCGCAGAAATCTGGAATAAGCAAACGGGCTGCCTCGAGACAGCCCGTTTTTTATGCTTTCCTTGCGCTGACAAGAAACATAGGTGCGTGCTCCAGGTCCAGCTCACCCAGGATCCGGCGGCCCAACGTCCGGTCCACGGTGCAGTGGACAGCGCCCATTTTTTCGAGGACCGCTGCGTCCCAGTCCGGGCGGCGCTTGCCAATGTCCAGCGCCAGGGTGATGGCGTTGTTTTCCTCTACCAGCTCCCGGGTCATGCCCACATGGCCGTAGGGGCTGTCCGGGGGGACGGAGCAGTTCTGGGTGCTCTCGCTGCGGACGTTGGCGGCGTAGTCTGCGTCAAAGTTCAGCAGAAGCCCGCCCCTGCGCAGCACCCGGAGCCACTGACTGTAGGCCTTTTCCGGGTCCGGCAGGGTCCAGGTCAGGTTTCGGCTGAGGACCACATCGAAGCTGCCCTCCGGGAAGTCCGGCTCCTGGGCGTCCATTTGCCGGAAGTCGATGGAAAGCTCTGCCTGTGCTGCCTGTGCCCGGCCCTCCTCCAGCATGGCGGGGGTCAGGTCAATGCCTGTGACCCGGTGGCCCATCCCGGCAAGGAGAATGGCAAAAAAGCCCGTGCCGGTGCCCACGTCCAGAATGTCCAGCGTTTTCCCTTTTGGAAGCCACTGCTCCAGCTCTTCCAGCCAGCGGCGGCCCATATCGCCCTCCAGCTCATTTTTTCGGATGGCCCCAAAGTCGTGGGATCGGACCGTCCAGTAGTGTTTGACCCGTTCTTCAATTTCCAATTCTCTTTCCTCCCGGGGTGCATTTAACCGCCATTTTACCAGACTGGTGTCCTATACGGAAGCCCCCCGGGGGGATATTCCAACGCCTGGGGGGAATATTTCAATATTTGTACTTGAGAAAAGCCCTCTGATTTGGTATACTATTCAAATAAAAGAGTAGAAAGGCAGCGCTGCGCTGCTGAAAAGGAGGTTTTCCTATGAAACGGGAAGACTATATCAGCTGGGACGAATATTTCATGGGCATTGCCATGCTGGCGGCCCGCCGGAGCAAGGACCCAAACACTCAGGTGGGGGCTTGCATTGTCTCCCAGGATAACATCATCCTCTCCACGGGCTACAATGGCATGCCAAAGGGCTGCTCCGATGACGAGTACCCCTGGGAACGGGAGGGGATAGACACCAAGTATCCCTACGTGGTCCATGCGGAGCTCAATGCCATTCTCAATGCCCATGGCCGGGATTTGCAGGGCAGCCGGCTGTATGTGGCGCTGTTCCCCTGCAACGAGTGCGCCAAGGCCATTATCCAGAGCGGCGTGAAGGAAGTGCTCTACCTGTCCGATAAATACGCCGAATCCATGGCCACCCTGGCCTCCAAGCGTATGATGGCCTCTGCCGGTGTGAAATTTACCCAGCTGCGGCCGAGATTAAAGGAAATTACCCTGGATTTTGTACCGGAGGAGGAACGAAAGTGATTTCAACCAGAGGGCGCTATGCCCTGCGTATGATGCTGGATCTTGCCCAGAACCAGGGCGATGGCTATGTGGCCCTGAGAGATATTGCCGCCCGGCAGGAGATTTCCAAGAAGTATTTGGAGCAGATCATCCCCCTGCTGAACCGTGTGGGCCTGCTGCAAACCACCCGGGGGGTCCAGGGCGGATACCGGCTGACCAGAAGACCGGAGGAGTATACCGTTCTGGATATCCTGGAGGTGACGGAGACGGGGCTTTCCGCCGTGGCCTGCCTGGAAAAGGATGCCGCCAAGTGCCCCCGCAGCGCCGACTGCATGACACTGCCTGTATGGCAGGGCCTGGATAAAATCATCCGGGATTACCTCGGCGGTATCACCCTTCAGGATGTTCTGGACCGGCACAATGTGGGAAATGACTATGTGATATAAGCCTTCGTACGCTTTCTTCCTGGGAGAAGGTGACCCGCCGTAAGACGGGACGGATAAGGGGCTGCTTTTCCGTTGCGTACACCGGGCTCAGTGTACGCAAAAAGCGGACACCTGTCTCTATACAAAACCACCAAA
>ERZ1034952.192-NODE-192-length-56670-cov-13.194860_pt1 | contig 56670 bp, 90 predicted proteins | sample MGYA00520625_ERZ1034952 | MGnify/ENA primary metagenome ERZ1034952 (study PRJEB33766, sample SAMN09781773) | gut metagenome | biome: gut microbiome | host: Homo sapiens | place: Madagascar | study: EMG produced TPA metagenomics assembly of the PRJNA485056 data...
GGGGTCAAAATGCCAGAACAATTCTGCTCGGGGAAATGCCTCGGGTCACAGATTCACCTCCTGTGTTATTTAGGGTTTTCTGCCATGATCTTTCTCCTGCCGAGATTGCCTCCTATATGGCCTATCCGTCTTTCCGTCCTTTCTTTCCATAAAACCCGAGGCATTTTTCTGGGCAGAATTGTTCTATAACTTACTAAATCTATCTGAGAGGAGGTAGAAACCATTGGCAAAAGCTGCTAATGACAAGACGAAAGCCAAGAATCGTCCAGCCCTGTCAGTAGAAGCTAGGGAAGCACATCTTATTTCCCTCGCTGAGGACCTAGCAGAGCAGCAATTGAGAGATGGAACCGCTTCCTCTCAGTTGATTACCCACTATTTAAAGCTTGGATCTACGCGTGAACGGCTCGAAAAGAAACTTCTTGCCGAGCAAGTCGAATTGGCATCTGCTAAGAAAGATAATATTCGTGCGCAGGCCCGTCAGGACGAACTTTATGAAGCGGCTATGAAGGCCATGCAACGGTATAACGGTGATATGGATGAGGAGGAGTACGATGAAGACGTATACTGAGCTTCTTAGTATTCCTGACTACATTGGCAGAGTTGAATATTTGGAAACGCATTCATGCATTGGCGATGAAACTTTTGGATGGTCTCGATACTTGAATCAGGCTCTCTATCACTCAGATGAGTGGCGAAAGTTTCGAAGAGATATTATCATTAGAGACGAAGGCTGTGATCTTGCACTTCCTGGCTATGATTTGGAAAGTAGTGATATTATCATTCACCACATAAATCCAATCACACCAGAACAGATTGAAGCTCGAGATCATATAATATTCTCTAAGAATAATGTTGTTTGTGTCTCTGATAGAACTCACAGATTCATCCACTATGGCGGCATTCGAAATGCTATATTTCCAGTGCTGAACCGTACACCTAACGATACCTGTCCATGGAAAAGACCGAAAGGAGGGGATCGCTAATGAGCGTGTTTACCCAGGCTGAGATCGAGTCGAGTATCCTGCTTTCCATCAAGAAAGCTATCGGGGCGGCCCCTGATTATACTCCCTTCGATGTTGACATTATCATGCATATAAACTCGCAGTTAGCAAATCTTTATCAAATCGGTTTGGATGCTGCTAAAAGCGTTGTCGTGAATGGGCCCGATCAACTTTGGACAGATTTGATTCCAGCTAGTGATTCTCGTCTTCAGTTTGTGAAGACATACGTTTATGCCAAAGTAAAGATGATCTTTGATCCGCCCACTTCGACCGCGCAGATGCAAGCTTTAAAAGATGCAGCCGCTGAATCCGAATTCAGAATTAGCGTTGCTGTTGATAAACCTTATGATGATCTGAATCCCGCCAGCCCTGTTGCTACTGGTGATCACTCTGTTCTTAAGAATCGTGATCTTCCTGATCAGCATCCTATCAAGGCCATTACGAATCTGGATGAGACAATCCAAAAGACGAATACCAGCCTGAGTGAGAAGTTGAATAAGTCTAGCGCAATGACTGAGGCTCAGATTGATGCAATTATCAATAAGTCTCGCTGGAAGAAATCGACGAGGTGATTAAATGGCCACTAATAACTTTCTCGATCAAGCAGGTCTAAGTTATCTGTGGGCAAAGATCTTGTCTGCTATTGAATCGCATTCAGTAATACTTCCGGATAAGTTGGTTTCTTATAAAGCGGCAATGACGATTACCGCAACTGAGAAACTAAATGCAGATACTCTTGGCGGTTACTCCGCAAGCTACTTTGCAAAAGGTTCTGACATTTCTTCAATTCAAGGGTCCATCAAGACACAGGCTTCTGAGATCCTAAAAGCACAGCAAGCCGTTTCAAATATGGAGAGCACTGTTAGCAATCATACAACTAGCATTGGTCTTCTAGATTCCAATGTTGAGAGTTTGAAACAAACGGTTGGTAATCATAGAACGATTATTACAAATCTAGGAACGAGTCTTGAAAATCTGCAGCAAGAAGTTAAAACTTTGGATCAGTCAATCGGCGATATTCCTAGCCAGATTGAACAAGTTAATACAGCTCTTGGCACAAAGCTTGACAAATCTGGCGGGGCCATGACCGGTCCACTGATTGCCAAAGTTGGCTCTGATCAGACAGTCGCCCAGGTTCGAAATATTATTATTTCGACTACAGATCCGTCTCCTGAAGTTGGTTCTGATGGTGATGTGTGGATTAAGTATGAAGCATAGGTGATCTGTATGAGTATAAAAGTCGGTGATATCCTAAATTTTACTTATACTGGTGCAGTTCAATCGATTACGCTTCCGAAGGGGAAATATACCCTTGAATGCTGGGGCGCGCAAGGCGGATATCGTAACTCAAGCAATTATGGTGGTAAGGGTGGCAAATCTTATGGCATTCTTACATTAGCTAAACCGACTATACTATATATTTATGTTGGCGGTTCTGGTAGAACTGGTGGTACCTCTGGCGGCTTTAATGGTGGAGGTTCCCGGCCATCATACTACGGTGGCGGTGGTGCATCCGATATTCGTATTGGAACTGATAGCCTTTATGCTCGAGTTATTGTTGCTGGCGGTGGAGGATCTGATGGCGCCACTAATAAAACTGGTATGTATGGTGGCGGAACCTCTGGTGGAAGTTCTTCTGAGAATTATGGTACTGGCGGTGGCGGTGGTACACAGACTACCGGTGGTACTGGTGGTAATGGAAATGGCGGAACTTTTGGAAAGGGCGGGGCAGGCCTGAATCGATCTTCTGGATACGGCGGAGCCGGTGGCGGAGGTTGGTATGGCGGCGGTGGCGCCTATCCTGATAGTTCCGGTGATGATGATAGAGGCGGCGGAGGCGGTTCCGGTTTTGTATGGACTGGAAGTAATGCTCCTTCCGGATATTTATTAACATCTGAGCACTATCTGGTGAATGCCGTTACTAAGGCTGGTAATGTATCATTCGGCGCAGTCTCGAGTGGAAAAGAGACTGGGCATAGTGGTGATGGCCACATCCGTATTACCGTGAATGAAGTTCAATCATTAAATATTCCTTCAAAGATCTCCAACATCTGGAAAAATAGTGCTGGCGCATATACTAAAATAAATGGCATTTGGAAAAATATTGATTCTATTTATACAAAAATTAATGGTGTTTGGAAGCAGAACTCATAAAGGAGGTCTCTTAAATGGCTAAAATAACAACCCTAACTGATCAGAAAACTGATGAGGTTATTTATCCGCAAACGGTAATTAATGCCATTCATGATACTGATGGTAAAGGCCTCCGTGAGATGCTGGATGAGACTATTTCTGCAGAAACAATACAAGCAATTGTAAATGGCACATATTCTTAAAGAAGGAGGTAGATTATGGCTACTCCTAATTTTCTTGACCAAGCTGGTCTGAGTTACTTATGGGCAAAGATAACTGATGCAATTTCTACATCTGCATCTGCTACAGAAAAGAAAATCCCTACTAAGGTATCTCAGCTTGAAAACGATAAGAAATACATCACTATTGCTGAAGTTCCTGATGGGGCGGCAGCATCCACCACAGTTCCTAAGGTTGACTCTGGATCTGGCAGTGTTGGTACTGAGACTGCATTCGCAAGAGGTGATCACGTTCATCCGACTGACACAACCCGACTCGCAACAAATGGTGATGCTTCGAGTGTAACAGTTACATTCACAGCTCCCAATAAGCGAGAAACTATCGTCTCTGGCGAATCGTTTAACACTATTGCTGGTAAAATTCTGAAGTATATGAATGACTTTGGAAGTTGCGCATTTAAGAGTATGATTCTCAAAGAAGACCTTGCACCTTCTGTTAAGACCTCTCTTGAAAAAGCAGATACAGCACTCCAGTCTTATGCTGAGACTGATCCGACGGTTCCTGCATGGGCCAAGACTCCTACCAAGCCGACTTATACAGCCGCCGAAGTTGGAGCATTGAGCCTTGACGATGCCAATAAGAACTTTGCTAAGAAGTCTGACATTTCTACTGTCTATAAGTGGAAGGGTTCTAAAGATACCTATGATCAGCTTCCAACGGAAGGCAATACTGTTGGCGATATCTGGAATGTCAAAGACACTAATATGAACTATGGCTGGACTGAAGACGGCACTTGGGATCCACTCGGCAGTCCTGTCGAAATTTCTCCGATCACAAATGAGGCAATTGATTCGATTGTTGCCGGAACTTAATAGGGAGGTGACCTCAAAATGGCTGCCTTCCTTGATGCTGATGGTCTGAATCTATTTTATGGTTTGATTGCTACAAAGTTTGGAGCAGGTGCTGCGACTGGTTCTATAGATTATTCCAAAGCAACCTATACTGGTGATGGGAAAACTACAATTGCAGATCAGCTTTACATTCCGAATCTAAAACGAGCAACTGATTTAAATGCTAGTCAAATGGACTTGGCAATTATTTCTGGAACGCCAAAGAATGAGAATGGTGCTGATAGCTTTGGAATTATCTGGGGCGGAACTGGACTTACGGGCGTTGGAATCAGTATCTATCGTGATTATGACGCCGATATTCTTACTGTTTCTATGCTGCGAAGAGTTCAACTCTATGCGACATATCTGGATGGTGTTCCTTATGGAAGAATTCAGTTCAATCAGTTGCCTAGTGGTTTTACCCCATATGATCCAGCATTTACAGCATTGCAACCAGACCATGCAAAAGCCATGCTTCGTGATGCCAATACGTATTATACGATTGGTTTGTTCAAATTCAGCAATTCTGTAATCGATAGCCAATGAATTACATGATGCTTAAATTTTTAGCATATTTACTCCTAGGAAAGGAGGGCTTACATGGCTGTATATGGCGATGAACTTTACCATTATGGCGTTCCGAGGAAGTCAGGTCGGTATCCATATGGCTCTGGCAAAGAACCGTATCAGGACAATCCGAAAAAGCGCCGTTTGAATAAAGATGAATCTGCTCCGAAAGCGATTTCTAAGCGACCAGAAAGTATTTGGGCAAAGCATCGAAGACTGCAGGCTGAAAAACATAATGCAGAGCTTCGAGAAGCTAAACGAAAAGCTGCTATTCGGGCGGAAGAAGAGCGAAAGAAAGAAGAAGCCGCTAAACCACCCAGTCAGAAAGCAAAAGAAATGTCTGATGAGGAATTGATTCGTGCAATCAATCGACTTCGACTTGAACAAACATATATGAGTATGCTGAATCCTTCCAACCAGCAATCTCAGCAACAGCAGGCACAGCAGCAAGCTCAGAAAATCAAGACCACTGTTGATAAGGGTAAGCGATTGATTGATAAGATGAAATCCGGTTCTAAAGATATTGCTGATCTTTCTCAAAATATTGGTAATATTATGGGCGGAGCACAGAAAGCCTATGCTAATTATCAATCGATCATGAAATTGATGGATATTGAAAAGAAGCGAAAGGGTGGCTAATGTCAAAGTATCTATCCAACACTGCAGTGCCTCGCTACTACGGCGAATTCCGGGAGAAGGTGCTGGCAGGAGAAATCCCCGTCAATCGAGAGATATCGATGGAGATGAACCGAATCGACGAACTGATTCGGAACCCGGGCGTATATTACGATCCGGCTCCTGTTGAGGGTTGGATCGCATATTGTGAAAGTGAACTTGTCTTAACAGATGGATCAGACTTTAAGATGATGGATTCCTTCAAACTTTGGGGTGAACAATTATATGGCTGGTTTTACTTTGAAACTCGGAGTACTTATGTACCCGATCCTCAAGGTAAAGGTGGTCGATATGTTACCAGGAAATTAAAAAGGAGACTTATCCATAAGCAGTATCTCATTGTTGGACGAGGTGCCGCGAAATCCTTATACGATTCTTGTGTTCATTCATATGGACAAAATGTCGATACATCAACAACGCAGCAGATTGTGACAGCACCTACCATGCGCCAAGCTGAAGAAACGACAACTCCATTGGCAACAGCTATTGCACGTGCGCGCGGTCCTGTCTTTAAGATGCTTACTGCAGGATCTCTACAAAATACAACCGGAAGTAAAGCAAATCGTTGCCAATTAGCATCCACCAAGAAGGGTATCATGAACTTCATGACGAACTCATTGATTGAGATTCGGCCATTAAGTATTGATAAGCTTCAGGGTTTACGATGCAAGTATGCAACAGTTGATGAATGGCTTTCTGGTGATATTCGTGAAGATCCTATTGGCGCTATCGAACAGGGTGCTTCTAAAGTCAAAGATTACCAGATCGTGGCGACCTCTTCTGAGGGTACAGTACGAAATGGCGTCGGTGATGCAATCAAAATGGAGCTACAATCGATCCTAAAAGGTGAGTATCAGAATCCACATGTCTCGATTTGGTGGTACAAGCTTGACAGTATTGACGAGATCAATGATCCAGCAATGTGGATTAAGGCAAACCCCAATATTGGAATCAGCGTGAGCTATGATGCTTATCAACAAGATGTTGAACGTGCTGAGAAAGTTCCCTCTGCAAGAAATGATATTCTTGCTAAGAGATTTGGGCTTCCTATGGAGGGTTACACATACTACTTCCCGTATGAAGAGACTATCTGTCATCCGAAACGACTGTATTATGGTATGCCTTGTGCCATGGGAATTGATGCTTCTCAGGGCGATGACTTCTTTGCATTTACATTTCTGTTTCCGCTTAAAGGTATGCAATTTGGCGTGAAGACACGAAATTATATTTCGTCCCGGACCGTCCTAAAGCTAAATCCTGCAATGCGGCAGAAATACGAAGAGTTCATGGAAGAGGGTAGTTTGATAGTCCTGGATGGAACGACACTTGATCCCATGCAAATTTATGAGGATCTCGATGAGTTTATCATCCAGAATAATTATGATGTTCGTGCCGTTGGTTATGACCCTTACAATTGTACGGATTTCATTGCTCGCTGGGCTCAAGAGAATGGCCCATTCGGCATTGAGAAAGTTATTCAGGGCAAGAAGACCGAAACTGTCCCCCTTGGTGAACTCAAGAAGCTTTCTGAGGATCGAGCGTTGCTGTTTGATGAGCAGTTGATGACATACTCTATGGGTAACTGTATTACATTAGAAGATGTGAACGGTAACCGCATGCTTTATAAAAAGAGATATGATCAGAAGATTGATGCTGTTGCCGCCATGATGGATGGCTATATTGCATGGAAACTGAATCGAGATCTCTTTGACTAATTTTCTTAGGAAGGAGGAAACTTATGGCTGTTTATGGTTCTTGTGGACAAGAAGAACTTTATCACTATGGTGTTATCGGCATGAAATGGGGGATTCGGCATAATCCAGTAAGGGCGTATGAAAAATCCTCTGTAAAAGCCAAAAAGAATCGTGAAAAGTATGACAAAGCCAAGAATGCAGAACGAAGTCTTTCCTATACCATTTCCCAGCGCCGTATGAGTGCTTTTAAAGGTCGCCGAAATACTTCGAAACTTGAGAAGAAACTTGAGGGAAGAAGCGCAAAAACAATTCGGCGTGCTCAAAAAGGTGCCAAGTGGTATAAAGCTATGGAGAGCAATTTTGCAAAAGTAGACATGAAACTCGCCAAGAAGCAGAAAGATGAATTTGAAATGTATCTCAAGGAATTGGACGCATTTAATGATCGTCTTGCTGAGGCTCGCGAGAGACGTCGCGGATAAAATTCAAAATGAGTGCATACCCCTAATAAGGAGGACCCCGCATGGATCTATCTTTTGGTTCCAGAATAAGACGTGCGTGGAACGTCTTTAAAAATCGGGACCCGATGACTGATATGTCCTGGCGATTGGGCTATGGGGACTCTCAACGGGCTGACCGAGTGATTCTGTCATCCAACAATGAGAAAACAATTGTGAATGCGATTTACAATCGGATCGCATTGGATGTTGCATCACTGAAATTTCGACATGTTCGCCTTGATGAGAATGAACGATTTAAGGAAGAAATGAGCACGGGCTTGAATGAGGTTCTTAAGACTGAAGCAAACCTGGATCAGAGCGGACGAGCATTTGTTCATGATATGGTTTTGTCCATGATCGATGAAGGTGTTGTCGCCGCAGTTCCTGTCGAAACAACAGATGACCCTGAAGTATCCAGCTCTTATGATATCTTGCAAATGAGAGTTGGTCCAATCGTAGAATGGTATCCACAGCATGTAAAGGTGCGTCTTTACAATAGTGTAACGGGCCGACGCCAGGAATTCACTTTTAGAAAGAGAGATGTGGCGATCCTCGAAAACCCGTTTTATGCAGTGATGAATGCACCAAACTCCACTCTGCAACGTCTTATTCGAAAGCTTCGCCTTTTGGATGTAATTGATGAGCAGGCTGGATCTGGTAAGTTGGATTTGATTATCCAGCTCCCCTATACGATTCGTAGCGAAGCACGTCAGCAGCAGGCCGAGGTTCGTCGAAAGTCTGTTGAAGACCAGCTTGCTGGGAATAAGCTCGGTATCGCATATATCGACAGCACCGAGAAGGTAATTCAGCTCAATCGCTCTGTTGAGAATAACCTCTTGAAGCAGGTTGAGTATTTGACGAGTATGCTTTATAGCCAGTTAGGTTTCAGCCAGAGTATTCTGGATGGTACAGCCGACGAGCAGACGATGTTGAATTACCAGAATAAGACTGTCGAACCTTTGGCATCCACAATCACTGATGAGTTTAAGCGAAAGTTCTTGACTAAAACTGCCCGAACACAAGGACAGTCTGTCATGTTCTTTACTGAACCCTTCCGCATTACTCCTGTCAGCCAGATTGCTGAGATTGCCGATAAGTTCACCAGAAACGAGATCCTTACCAGTAATGAAATCCGCCAGATTATCGGCATTAAACCCTCTGATGATCCAAAGGCTGACGAACTGCGTAACTCGAACCTCAATCAAGAGAAACAAGGGGACGAACCTTCTGGTGGATTTGCAGATCTATTAAAGAAAGGAGAAAACGCAGATGTATGATTGCGAAGGCTATGTGACCCGATACGGTGTGAAATGCACTGATGGTGTTACAATTAGTCAGGGAGCTTTTGCAGATCAAAATGGCGCTAGAGTTCCGGTGGTATGGATGCATATCCATGATGATGTCGAAGCTGTCCTTGGCCATGCTGACCTGGAAGCACGTGATGATGGTGTCTATGGAAAGATTTCTTTCAATGGCACTGAAGCTGGCATTGCCGCAAAGGAGCTTGTAAACCATGGAGATGTAAGCGCATTCTCCATTCATGCAAATCGCCTAACTAAAAACAAGTTTACAAATGTTGTCTCTCATGGCAATATTAAGGAGGTAAGTCTTGTTCTAGCCGGAGCGAACCCTAAGGCATATATTGAAAAGTTGAATCTCACTCACAGTGATGATGGCGATGACGATTTCGATGATGCAAATATTTTCACAGCTGGCGGTATTACTCTCGCCCATGCTGATGAGGAAAAGAAGGAGGACCCCGAAGTGAAAGATGAAGATCTGAAGCACGAGGACCAGAAGAAAGAAGAGAACCCCGAAAGTAATGAGAAGACCGTTAAGGATGTTCTCGATACCCTGAATGAAGAGCAGCAGGCCGCCGTTGCCTATATTATTGGCAAAGCTCTTGAAGAAAAAGGCGGTAGCGTTGAACACAACGATGATGACGATGAGGAGGATAATCCCGATATGAAGCACAATGTCTTTGACCCCGAGAATGCCGCGGCTCCCACTCTGAGCCATGATGATATGCAGAAGATCCTGAAGGATGCCAAGCGTCTGGGCTCTTTGAAGCAGGCTGTTCTGGAGCACTGTGAAGCTGGTGGCGATGATGCTGAAGCCCTGCAGGATGTTATCCAGCATGCTGACGGTGATTATGGTGTAACCAACGTCGGCTATCTGTTCCCCGATGCTCGTAAGATGACCAATGAGCCCATCTTTATCCAGCGCGATCAGACCTGGGTTTCTCAGGTCATGGGCAAGGTCCATCGTACTCCCTTCTCCCGCATTAAGTCCATTTTTGCTGACATCACCGAAGATGAGGCTCGTGCGAAGGGCTATATCAAGGGTAAGCTGAAGAAGGAAGAGGTCTTCTCCCTGCTGAAGCGCACTACCACCCCCACCACCATCTATAAGAAGCAGAAGATGGACCGCGACGACCAGCTTGACATCACCGACTTCAATGTTGTTGCCTGGCTGAAGTCTGAGATGCGGATGATGCTGAATGAGGAATTGGCTCGCGCCATCCTGATTGGCGATGGCCGTCTGGCTTCCAGCGATGACAAAATCAATGAGCAGAATATTCGTCCTGTCTGGACTGATTCCGAGCTGTTCACCGTGAAGTACCCCGTGACTGCTGGCACTAGCGATGCCGAGCATGCCAAGAACTTCATCAAGGCAGTCGTGAAGTCTCGTAAGCTGTACAAGGGCTCCGGCAACCCCGATCTGTATACCACTGAGGATATGCTGACCGAGATGCTGATGCTGGAGGACACTACCGGTCGCGTGATCTATGACACCGTTGAGAAGCTGCGTACCGCTCTGCGTGTCAACAGCATCGTGACGATCGAGTCTATGGTTGGCCTGACCCGCAGCGATGATGCCGGCAAGACTCAGGCTCTGGATGCTCTGCTGGTCAACCTGAACGACTACAACGTCGGCGCCGATAAGGGTGGCGAGGTCAATATGTTTGATGACTTTGACATCGACTACAACCAGTATAAGTATCTGATGGAGACTCGTTGCTCTGGCGCTCTGACTCGTCCCTACGCCGCCATCGCTTTCGAGGTCCAGAAGGACTAATGTGAGATAGCAGAAAGGAGAACTCACTATGGAAAGAATCTATAATGATGCCAAGGATAAGAACGTAGCAAAGATCGTCATCTTTGTGAATGCCAATAAGGCTTATGTCGATGCTGCCCACAAGGTTCAGTTTAAGACTTCTGAGCTGAAGGATGCGTTTATGAAGGGCTGCGTTCTGCAGACTGCGGAAGGCGCTTACGCCATTCCCACGAACTATACCGAGGCTTCTAAGATCGGCACCGTCTCTGCAATTATCGCCGCTGCCACCGGCGATACTGTGACCGTTACCCGCGCTGCGGCTATCGCCGGTTAAGTAGACTCTCGGAGAATTCAAAATGGCAAAGTTTTATGGTGCGGTCGGCTTTGTTGTGCCGATGGAAACTGCTCCGGATGTTTATACGGAGACCCCGGTAGCACGTTACTACATGGGTGACGTTGTTCGAAACGTGAGAAAAGCAACTTCTGGCGAAAGCATTAACGATAACATTGATGTTAATAACCAGATTAGCATTGTGGCGGATCCATTTGCTTTTGCGCACTTCTTTGCCATGAGATATGTTGAATGGATGGGGGCGTATTGGAATGTTCAATCTGTAGAAGTCCAATCCCCCCGTCTAATCATCTCGATCGGAGGTGTGTATAATGGCGAAATCGCGTCAACAACTATCTGAAATCTTAAATAAGATTATGGGGGTTTCGAAACGCGTATATTTTCAGCCTCCGGCCACAATTAAGATGTCATACCCATGCATTATCTACAAATTGGACGACATTGACACGACATTTGCAGATAATAACCCGTATTCACTCACGAAGAAGTATGTGGTAATGGTTGTAACAAGAGACCCCGATTCTGATCTTCCTATGAAGATTGCACAGCTCCCCATGTGCACAATGAATCGAGCTTATCCATCTGATAATCTGTATCACTACGTCTTTGATCTTTATTTCTAAGGAGGAACAATCCTATGGCTAAACTCGTATGGGATAAGACTGGCGAGCACCTTTATGAGACTGGTGTGGACCATGGCGTCCTGTATTTCCCCGATCAGACCGGCGCCTATAAGAATGGCGTTGCTTGGAATGGTCTGATTTCCGTTTCCGAATCTCCCTCTGGCGCTGAGGCTACTGGCCAGTATGCCGACAATATCAAGTACCTGAACCTAATCTCTGCCGAGGAGTTCGGCGCAACCATCGAAGCCTATACCTATCCTGAGGAGTTTGAGGCTTGCAATGGCAATAAGGAGCTTGTTGACAATACTGGCGTATATGTTGGCCAGCAGTCTCGCTCCGTCTTTGGCTTCTGCTATCGCACCATGATCGGTAACGACACCGATGGCCAGGATCATGGCTATAAGCTGCATCTGGTATATGGTTGCCAGGTCTCTCCGTCCGAGAAGGCTTATCAGACCATCAATGACTCCCCCGAGGCTCTGACCTTCAGCTGGGAGCTGTCCACTACTCCTGTCAACGTGACTGGCAAGAAGCCTACCGCTCTGCTGGTGATCGATTCCACCAAGATCGATAGCGGTAAGCTGGCCAAGATCGAAGCCAAGCTGTATGGTGATGAGACTGCCGCTGGCGCGGTTCTTCCCACCCCCGACGAGATCGCCGAGATCCTGAATGCAACCTAATCATCTTGAGGGGCTGGGAGTGGTTATCCTGGCCCCTCTTTAAAAAATCAAAATGAATAAAAAGGAGAAAGATCTATGATTAAGCAGCATGTTTCTTATGAGGACTATGATGGCAATAAGGTTGAGAAGGACCTGTGGTTCCATCTGAATAAGTCCGACCTTGCCAAGATGAGTCTTGGCTTTGATAATGGCCTGATTGATGGCCTCACTGAACTCCAGAAGAAGGGCGATAAGAAAGCCGTTGCTGAGTTCATCGATAACCTGCTCGTGAATGCCTATGGTGTTCGTAAGCCCGGCAGCGATGTTTTCCTGAAGACTCCTGAAATCAAGGAAGATTTTCAGTATTCTCTCGCACATGATGAGATCCTGATGATGCTGCTCGGCGGTGAGGATGATGAGATCATCAACTTCATCGTGGGTATTATGCCCGGCATGAGCGCTGAGGATCGCGCTAATGTGATTGAGCAGGTTAAGAATGCTCAGGAAGCTAAGAAGCTCCCCGAGTCTGCTGAGGCAAGCGAGAATGCTTAAACTGGTCGTCCCGGCGACCGAAGTTTATGATGAAGCGCTCGAGAAGTTTCGGACGTATCCGGAGAAAGTACTTATGCTCGAGCATAGCCTTGTCTCAATTTCAAAATGGGAATCCAAATGGTGCAAACCATACTTAAATAGTCAATTAACCCCAGCGGAATCACGTGACTATGTCCGCTGTATGACATTGACACAGAATGTTCCGGATGAAATTTATGAGAGATTGAGTCCGCAAAACATTCGAGACATTGACGCTTACATTTCAGCGCCAATGACAGCAACCACAATTACACATCATGATACCAAAAAGAAGCCAGTATTTGGAAAAGGGCAAACAGTCACTTCTGAGGTAATTTACGGATGGATGGTTGCTTTTCAAATCCCTGTTGAATTCCAAAAGTGGCATCTGAATCGTCTCATGATGCTGATTGAGGTTTGTAATGAACAGCAGAATCCGAAAAAGAAGCCTAAGAAGGAAATTGCTCGAGACTATTCTAAGCTGAATGCTGAGCGTAGAAGAAAACTAGGAACGAAAGGGTAATTTTATGGCAATTTATAAGTCCATTCCAGTGAATAAATGCCGAGTCCGACTGATTGACAATCGGAAAACAAAGTATACGCTTTCGAAGATGTGGGAATTGTATGGCGGCCCGAATGTAACGATTATGAATGGTCCCTTCTTTAATATGTCGACGAGAAATCCTCTTGCGCATACTAAGATTGATGGGGTAACATTATATCGGCCGGGATATAATGAATTCGGCATTGGCTGGAAAAAAAATGGCAATCCAGAATGGGATGTTCTGCCGCATGAGACGTTTGACAGTTACTTTACAAATACGGTTGTTATTCCAAACGGTAAAAAGAGAAGAGATCTCACGTCGCATGTAGATGCCGATGGCACTAAAGCGAGACCTCGTTTGACCAGTCGTCCAGCTTTCGGTTTTAAAGGGAATAATTTTGTATTCGGAATCGAATCTAAAATTGGATTGTGGGATTTCCAGAATCTTCTATATAAGAAGGGCTGGGACTATGCTCTGATCGGCGATGGTGGAGCCTCTACGGCTTTTAGAGATTCTACTCGAATTATCAAGCCATCCAGAACCATTTCAGTATATGTCATCATTTCCGAAGTTGCAGAAACTGAGGTCGACGAACCAAAGGGGGCGAAACCTATGATCCCTATTTATGCATATAGTTGGAAGAAAGATGGTGAAAAGAAGCTTTCTTCTAACTTTAAAGTTAAAGAGTTTCGTTGCAAGGATAATACCGATACTATATTTGTAGCACCGGCATTGGTTAAACTCTTGCAGGAAGCTCGAGAATACTTCAAGAAGCCGATTGTCATTAACTCGGCTTATCGAACAGAACCTTACAATAAAAAGATCGGCGGCGCAGAATATAGCCAACATAAGTATGGCACTGCGGCAGATATTTATATTTCCGGTGTTTCTGTTAAGACGATTTATGATTGGTTTGATAAGAAACTCGGAAATTCTGGTGGTGTCGGTCTTTATAAAAAATTTGTTCATGTAGATGTTCGAGAAGTAAAGGCTCGCTGGAGTTAAGCGGCCTTAAGAAAGGAGAATGCGGGTGATAGCCATTAGGACACGTGGAAATTTTAACAATACCGAGAAGTACTTAAAAGGCTTGGCGTCCAAAGACTATCGCCCCATTCTCGATGCATATGCTAGACGCGGATTGGAAGCTCTGATTCGTGCGACCCCGGTAGATTCGGGCATAACTGCTGAGTCCTGGGGTTATAAAATTCAAAATGATTCGCAGGGCATCTCGATTGAATGGTATAATACCAACACAATTGATGGCTACGCATTTGGCGGCAAAGGAACCCCTGTGATCATCCTCCTCCAGTATGGGCATGCGACTGGCACTGGCGGATATGTCGAGGGCTATGACATCATTAATCCAGCCATTCGGCCGATATTTGATGAACTCTCTAAGGAACTGTGGGAGGAGGTTAGAAGATAATGTCTACAACAGTTGATAATCGCGTTGTACAAATGCGATTTGACAATGAAGAGTTTGAAAAGAAAGCAAGCAAAAGTTTATCTACTTTGGATCGACTTAAGAATGCTTTAAAGTTTTCGGGCGCTTCCAAAAATCTTGACAAAGTAAATGAATCTTTCAAAGAGGTAGACGCAAATCCCCTTTTGAAAGCTATTGAGGGAATCAACGGTGGATTTACAACTATGGTAGCAAAGGCTACACTTGTAAATCGTGCCACCAATGCCCTTATCGATACAACAAAGCGTTTTGTCAACAGCATGACACTTGACCAGGTTAATGCTGGCTGGGATAAGTATGCTGAAAAGACAAGCGCTGTTCAGACCATTATGTCGGCAACATCTAAGGACTTCAAAGATACTGGAGTTCAGATGACTTACGTTAATAGCCAGCTGGAAAAGTTAAACTGGTTCACTGATGAAACCTCATATAACTTTACCGAAATGGTCGGGAACATTGGTAAGTTTACTTCTAATGGTATTAAACTTGATCGATCTGTTACGGCTATGCAAGGCATTGCTACTTGGGCCGCTCGTTCTGGTGCTAATGCCAATGAAGCTAGCCGTGCTATGTATAATCTTTCGCAAGCATTGTCGACTGGTGCAGTTAAGTTAATTGACTGGAAATCCATCGAGAATGCAAACATGGCTACCGCTGAATTCAAAGAAAACGCAATCGAAGCGGCCGTTGCACTTGGAAAGCTTAAGAAAAAAGGTGATGGAACTTACGTCACCATGAAGAATAATGCCGTTAGTGTTCAGAATTTCAATAATGCACTCTCTGATGCATGGTTCACATCGGATGTTTTGCTGAATGTTTTGGATCGTTATGGCGGATTCACAAATAAGCTTTACGAAGTGTCTTCTGTTACGGATTTAACTGCTACACAACTACTTTCAGCCGTAGACAAGTATGCAGAAGGAACACTTGATCTTCAGGCTTATGCCAGCATGACCGGCGTTGATATAGAAGAACTTCGTGGATATCTGGATGAATTAAGCTCTTCCACTTATGAGCTTGGCCGAAAGTCTTTTCAGTCTGCACAGGAAGCTAAGACATTTGCAGAAGCTATTTCTGCAACATCTGATGCTGTATCTACTGGCTGGATGAAGACCTTTGAGTTGATATTTGGCGATTATGAAGAAGCTAAAAAGCTTTGGACAAACCTTGCCAATGTTCTCTATGAAGTCTTTGCGGCATCCGGCGATGTTCGTAATGAGCTGTTTGAGGGCTGGCGTGAAGGCGGTGGCCGAAAGACTATGCTTGAAGGCATCAATGAAACGATGGAGGCTATCCTTCGTGTCATTAAGCCTTTTAAAGATGCGTTCCGAGATATTTTCCCTGCAAAAACAAGTCAGGATCTTTTGAATTTTACGAATGGTTTCAAAAATCTGATGAAAGCTCTGCAATTGAATTCTCGTCAGATGACAAACCTTCGTAGAGCTGCTCGTGGCGTATTTTCAGTCTTTGATGTTCTTTTTAGTACACTTAAACAGCTTGGAAATACTATTAAGAATCTAGTTGCTCCAGAATTGGGTAGCTTTGGTGATCTGGTTCTTGAAATACTTGGCACCGTTGGCGATTTGCTTTATGGTTTTAGAAACATGATCCTGTCTGGCGAAAAGCTTAATATTAGTTTTGAAAAGATTGGTTCTGGTGCTAAGAAACTTATCGAGATTCTTAAGAATCTCTTTATTCAATTTAAGAATAGTAAGTTTGGACAGACAGCGTTTAAGCTTTTGGTAACTACTATTGAGGCGAGTGCCGGAGCAGCTCTGAAACTTCTTAATTACATTTCTGAGACAGTTTTCAAAATAAAAGGAATTGACAAACTAACATTTCCTAATTTGATTGGGATCTTTAGTCAAATCGGAAAAGATGCATGGAGTTGGTTTAAAGGACTTACAACTAGTATTACCGATACAAATGGCCTTCTTGAAAATTTCAAGTCCACTGTTGAAAATGTCTGCGATAAAACTGGTGCAAGTTTTGATAATCTGACTAGACGAATCTCTATTGTGTTTAATACACTTAGAGGTTGGCTTAAGGATGTTCCTTGGGGAGCACTTTTAAGTATTGCTTTTGGCTTTGGAATCATACAGTCTGTTAATAACTTTACAAAGGTAATGACTCAATTTGCTACGGCAATTGGTAATCTTACTAGTGGCTTTGCTGGTCTTATGACAGGTGTCAATAAAGTTATGACATCTGTTGCAGGTATGTTTGATGCTGTTAAGAATTCTATAAATGCACCAAACTATGTGAAAATGGCAAAAGCTGTTGCCATCTTGGCAGCTTCTTTGACTGTTCTTGCTTTACTGCCGACTGACAAACTTCAAAATGCAGCAGTTATGTTGACTGCTACTATGGTAGCATTTGGAATCTTCGTTAAGGCACTTACGATGATGCCGACATTGGCTGCAACTGGTGCGGCTGCAGCAAGTATTCTTGCTAAAGTTGTTGCTGCATTGGCTGGAAGTCTGCTTCTCCTCGCTTCTGCATTTAAGATGCTTGAAGATATGGACCCGAACATTCTTTTGGATAATGTTCTTGCCATCAGTGTTCTCGTAGGAACACTTGCTACGGCAGCGACATTGATGACCAATAAGATGGGTCTTCTGACTGCATCTGTTGGAAATACTGGAGTTCTTAATAGTGCTGCTGCAGACATCCTAGCAATGTCTGCCTCGATATATATCATCGCAAAAGCACTTAAGAATATTTCTGATATTTCTTTTAGAGATATCAACTCTGTCATTAATGCTCTAGTTTTAGCGACTGGATCCATAATAACACTATCAGTTGCTCTTAGTAAGTTGAAAGGAACTTCTCAACTGAAAAGTGCCGGTGCAATTCTTACGACAGTACTTGCATTGTCTGCTGTGCTGAAACTTATACAGAAACTTGAGAACTATGATATAGATGATATCTGGGGCGTAATTAAGAAACTTGGACTAATGATCGCTGCTTTGGCCGCGGTATTTGCCGCGACAAATCTTGCAGGCACTAACGCCGCTAAAGCTGGTGCTCTCATGGGCGGCATCGGTCTTGGAATTTATGCGATCATGGCGGCTGTTGCACTACTTGGAAACTTTAAAACACAGACATTAGTTAAGGGAATCGCCGCGATTGGATTCTTAACCATATTTATGGGCGGTTTGATTGCGTTCTCCAAATTTGCTGGAAAAGATGCTCATAAGGTTTCTGTGACGCTTCTTGCTGCATCTGCTGCTATTGGTGTTCTTGCCGTTATTGGTGGCATTGTTGGGTATCTTGATACTGGCGCTATGATCAAGGGTCTTGCCTATGTTGCTGGTCTTTCTGCAATCTTTATTGCAATGATTTATGCCACTGCCAAGGCAAAAGATATGAGTAAGAGTATCACAGCTATGACCATTGCCGCAGTTGCTCTTGGCACTATGGTTGCTGCTTTGAGTATCGCTATGAAAGATAGCCCAGAGACATTCAAAATGGCAACATATGGTCTTTCTGCGATGCTTGCAGCATTTGGCGTTATGGGCGCGCTTACTAGCAAAGCTGAAATAAGTATTAAATCCATAGCCATTCTAACGCTTGCTGTTGGAGGACTTGCAACAATTTTGGGGTTGCTTGTTACCCTGACGCCAAATCTTGGCCAAGCAATAGAAGCCGCCGCTGGTGTTACTACATTGGCCGTTGGATTGTCTGTCATGGCAGTCGCATTGTCGAAGTCGTCTGTAGGCTTAATCGCACTAGGTTCTGGCGGAGTAGCATCCCTTGCCGGTATCAGCATTGTTTTGTTAGCTCTTGTTGGAGTATGCACAACACTTGGGGTCATTCTTGCTATTATCAATAGTCTAAATGTTCCTGATGATCTCCCACAAAAATGCCTAACGATTTCTCAGGCACTTGGAAACCTTGTTGCAGGTTTTGTTGCCGGTGGTATCGGAACATCCATAACGATCCTTGGCGAATCCATTAAAGCATTCAATGATTCTATGGCCAATGTGAAGTTTGACCAAGTTAGTTCCGGCATTAAGGCAGTAATTGCATTTGCTGGTGGATTAGCTATCTTGGCAACTGTCGGACTCTTTGAACTTTTTGTTGGCGCACCGGATCTTGAACAATTCAAAATGCAGTGTGGATTGCTCGGCCAATCGCTTACTGCTTATAGTCAGGGTCTTGCTGGATGCAATGTGGATGCTATCACTGCATCTCTTCCCGCAGTAAATGCTCTTGTCGAGATTGCAAACACAATTCCGAAGCAAGGTGGTCTCTTTAACCTCTTTACTGGAACTCAAAATCTTGCTGGTTTTGGTCTCCAGTTGGTTCTGTTCGGCGCAGCGTTAACCGGATATTCTCTTGCCGTCAAACTTTGCGATAATACGGCCATTGCAAATTCCCTGCCTGGCGCACGAGCTTTGGTTGAAATTGCGAATACAATTCCTGATTGGAGTATCTTCGGTTTCTTCTTTGGAAAGCAGAGTCTTGCTATATTTGGCTATCAGCTTGAGATGTTTGGTCAATCGATGGCCGCATATAGTAGAAGCATTAGTGGTGTTGATTTCTCTATTATGCAACAATCGGTGGCCGGTGCTCGAGCTCTTGTCAGTATTGCTAATTCCCTCCCTGAGGATAATATCCTGGCTCGGTTTGTTGGCAAGCAGAATCTCGATAATTTCGGTGAAACTGTTGCTAAGTTTGGTGGGCACATTGCTAAGTATTATCAGAATCTCTCTGAAATTCAGATAAACAATGCCGCTACAAACAATATCATCACTGATTTGCGCCGATTGATCGCATTTCTTCCTGAGATTCAAGAAGTCGGCATGAAGACTCTTACGGAATTCAGTTCCGAAATTTCTAACTTTGGTTGGAATTTGTGGCAGTTCTTCTCTTATACTTCTCAAGTTCAAGACCCGACACCGCTTGACGTGCTTTGTCAGAATGTTGTGCAATCTATCACAGCACTTCGTGAGTATATTGAACAATTCCGTCAGGCAGGTCAAGATTGCGTTGCCGGATTCTTGGAAGGTGTTGCCGGTAATGAATCTCTTGAGATTGTTAAGACCAGTGGTGCTAATTTCGGTAATGCATTTCTGAATGGTTTCCGAAATGTTACTGGATGGCATTCTCCGTGGACCGAGATGATCGCTGCTGGATGGGATGCCATTAAGGGTTTGTTCTTGCCAACTGAAAGTGAAGAAGCAAAAGCCCCTGGTGAAAATCTTGGTAATAAAACTCTCGAGGGATACGATTCGGCAACCAATGGGAAGTTCGAAGAAAAGCCGGCCAAAGCAGCAGCCGAACTAGCGAATGGTGCTATTGCAAATGGCGATAAAGCTGAATCTGCCGGCGCCTATATGGGCAGTCGTATGCTTCAGGGTATTGAAAAAGCTGGAACTGATCTAAAAGGGTGGGCTAAGGATACTGCTAAAAAAGTTACTGGGGCTATCGATGATGAATATTCTGGTGTCGATAAGAATGGTGGCCTCGTCGGGCTTTTCGGTCTCGGATTCGATACTAATGAGACTAATTCTGCAGCTTCTAATCTTACCAATACTCTTACCAATACCCTTACTGATACAGTCACACAAGCAACCAATAACTCGTCTGGTGCATTCTCTGCTTCTGGTGCAAAGGCTGCAGATACATTCCTAACAGCATTTGAATCGAAGCTCTCTGATCTGGATCTGGATCTTTCCACGATTGATTTGGAGCAGGAACTTTGGGAAGCAACGATTGGTAAGACTGCTTCTGAGCAGGATAAGAAGGCTAAGGAAACCGAAGTCATTACCGAGAAGATCAAAATTCAAAATGAGAAAGTTGATCAGGCAAACCAGAAGTACGAGTATACTGTCAAGAAGATGGGCAAGACAAGCGAAGATGCTAAGAAGGCCTATCAGCAGCTTTTGCAGGAACAGATTGATCTTGCAAATCTGATGAGCAAACTTGACGAGTCTCGTAACACGGTTGCCGATAACTCAACCGATGCGATGGTCGCATATGCACAGTATATTGCTGAATCTCAAGACGATCTTCTTAAGATGGGCTTCACGATGGAACAGATTTCGGCTGCCGCGGCTGAGCGTACAGGTTACAACCTGAAAAATACAACTCAGACGATGACTGATTCTGTAACTGGTGCAGTTTCTACTGCTATGAATACAGTTTCTGACACCTATCTTGCTACAGCTGAATCTACACTTGGAGCACTTACTACCAATTTTGAGAATTATGGTGTCCAGTATGCTACCTCGATTGGTAGCGGTATGACAACGACAACCTCTGCTGTAACTGCTGGTGCGCAGGCTTTGACGACTGCTGGTAAGAATCAACTTACACAGGATTCTGGTCAATGGTATACGCTTGGTCAAATGTGCGCAGAAGGCTTTAGACAGGGCATCCTTTCTAAGGCTGATGAGATCGCGACGGCTGCTGCTGCAGTTGCTAATGCGGCATTCTCTGCTGTTCAGGTTGCCATCGACTCTCACTCTCCTTCTCGTAAGTTCATGTGGCTTGGTGAGATGGCAGGCCTTGGCATGTCGATTGGTTTCCAGAATATGGAAGGTGAAGTTTCTCGATCTGCAACTCGTGTCTCTGAGGAGACAATTGCTGCTGCAAGAGATACGATCGGACAGCTTGCTGACATCATTGATACTGATCCGACGCTTCATCCGCAGATCGCTCCTGTTGTCGATTTGGCGCATGTTCGCTCTGGGTTTAATAAACTCGGCTCGATGAAGACACCGGTTATCAGTACTTATGTAACTGGTGCTCGTGTAAATGCCGTTGCAAGTTCTTTGAATTCTCATGAAAACGGCATAAAGCAACCGGTCCCACAGAATAATCAAAATGGACCTCAAGTGGTTGAGTTCGTGCAGAACAACTACTCTCCGAAGGCACTTAGCCGGTCTGAGATCTATCGGAATACAAATAATCAGTTCACTGCTTTCAAGGAGGCGATTTCTAGGGTATGATCAAGTCCATTAAGGTAACCAACCCGAAGGGCGAGTCTTTAGTTCTGGATCTTTTTCATCCTGAGAAGTCGGGACTGATTGTGAGAAGTATTTCCGGACTCGGACCCCCTAAAGCTAACATTAATTCAACGGATCTGGCTACGGCGGATGGAGCTCTTTACTCTTCCGCACGGGCCAGTACCCGTAATATAGTCTTCAACTTGCAATTTATGTTCGCGCCGACCATTGAGGATTCTCGTCAGTTAACCTATAAATATTTTCCGCTTAAGAAGCTGGTCAAAATAGAGGTAGAAACTGACAACCGGAGCCTTGAAACAAGCGGGTATGTCGAGTCTAACCAACCTGATATTTTCTCGAAAGAGGAAACAACTCAGATCTCAATTTTGTGTTTGAATCCGTTTTTCTATGACCCAGATCCGAGTGTTACCCAGTTTGCAACAGTGACCCCGACCTTTGAATTCCCGTTTTCTAATGAGTCGACTACTGAGAATCTTATTGAGTTTGGTACAATCAATCTTGATACACGCTCTACAATTGACTATGTTGGCGACGTAGATACTGGCGTGCTTATTACGATTCATGCTCTTGGGTCCGTTTCTGGGTATCTCACTATCTATAATGTGGAAACACAGGAAAAGATGGTTGTAGACCTGGCGAAAATTAAGACCCTCATTGGGAAAGACTATGGAAGCGGCGATGACATTATCATCTCGACAGTGAGCGGTGATAAATATGTGCAAGTCCTTCACGACGGTAAATACACAAATGCCATTGCCGCAATCGAGAAACTTGCTGACTGGTTCCAGGTCTCTGTCGGTCGAAACATCTTCAACTTCACGGTAACCAAAGGCATCGAAAACCTTGTCATGTCCTTTAGCTATCGAAATGCTTATGGAGGTATTTGATTATGGAATTTATGGTGCTCGACAAGAACTATGACGCCATTGCTATGATTGATACATTCACTTCTGCGATCTGGACGGTTCGCTATGATGAAGCAGGAGACTTCGAGCTCTATACACCGGTCCGTCTTGATTATATTCAGGCAATGCAGATTGGGAACTATCTTTGGAGCAAAGAATCCGATCGACTGATGATCATTGAGACAGTTGAGATTGCAACAGATGTTGAGGGACCACAGTTGATTGTGACTGGAAGAAGCCTTGAAAGCATTCTTGAGCGGCGAATCATTACTTCCAGTGCTACTTTTAGCGGAAATGTTCAAAGCATCATCATCTCTATGATTAGTAGAGAAGTAATAAATGCTTCGGCCGCACGTAAGATTCCTAATTTCTCGTACAAACTTTCGAGTGACCCCAGAATCACCAGAACATCCATGGAGTTTACTGCCCGTGGAGAAAATCTCTACGATATGATCTGCTCTCTTTGCCAAGAGTGTAAGATTGGATGGAGAATTCTTCCGAAAGGCACTGGTGGGTTCGAGTTTGAGCTCTTCGTTGGTACTGATCGATCCTATGATCAAAATGTTAATCCTTATGTCGTGTTCTCCCCAAGCTTTGAAAACCTTCTCAATTCCAACTATATTAAGTCTTACAAGGCTTACAAGAATTCTGTCTATGCGGTTGGGACCTATCAGAAGGAAGTCAAGATTCAGAACAAATATAAGGACGACAATGGTGAATGGGTTGTTGAGGAGCAAACGACTTATGAGGAAGATGAGGTCGCTGCATGGGGATTTTCGGAATATTCCGAACCGACTGGGCTAGCCAGGCGAGAGATTTTCGTTGATAATGGTGGCGTGAATGACGGTGAGCAAGGCGGCGCATATAATACTTGGAATGCGATTAACAAACAGAAGGGTTTAACCGAACTCGCAAATCATCAGACGACCACCGCTTTTGAAGGAGAACTGGAAGCGACGAGACAATATGTCTATGGCGAAGACTTTACAATAGGTGACATTGTCCAAATTCAAAATGAGTATGGAATTGAGGGAACTGTCTATATTTCCGAGATTGTGTTTTCTCATGATGCATCAGGCATTTCCATCACTCCTACCTTTACATCCACAGAGGATGAAACCATTGAATAAGGAGGTTCTTTATGGCTGTAACTTATGGCTTTTATAATTCCTTGAATAAGGATCGCATGTACAACGCCGAGCAGATGAGCTCCATATTTAATGGAATCATTACGGATGGAGTATTTTCCACTATCGGCGATGCTTTGATGACAGTTGCTGGAACGGGAATGCAAGTGATCGTAAAATCTGGCCGCGCATGGTTTAATAGTACCTGGATGCTGAATGACGCACAGTTGCCTCTTGATGTACCTGCTGCTGATGTGAGCATGACTCGAATTGACGCAGTTATTCTGGAAGTTAACTCTGCAATTTCTGCAAGGGCTAACAGTATTAAGGTACTGAAAGGTATACCTTCTGCAAATCCGACGAAACCGACACTTTCCGCAACCGAGACTCTCCATCAGTATGCCTTAGCATATATCACGGTTGCCGCGGGGGTTACATCCATTACCGCCGCAAATATCGAGATTAATGTTGGTAAGGTTACCTGTCCGTTTATCACTTCTGTTCTACAGCAGACGGATATTACTGACCTCTTCAACCAGTGGGAAGCAGAGTTCACTGCATGGTTTGAAAATGTCCAGGCTCAGCTTTCTGGTAATGTAGCCGCTAATCTCCAGAGACAGATTGATGCTAACAAATCCGCCATTGAGAAGCATTGGAATGATACACTTTTGCCAGCAACAAAGACTCGTTTTGGTCTCGATAGTGATGCCATTCCAGATGATGCATTTAATAATTTGTATAACTATATTCGTGCTGTTATACCGAGTGGGTATGGAATTTTTATGGCGACTGTTAAAGACAGTGATGGAAATATAGTTCCATACGTAAAGATTTCTATATCCGGAGCCGAATCTAAGAGCTTACAGTCGGATTCGAATGGTGTTGTGCAGAGTAATTTAAAAGTCGGAAGTTATACTCTATCAATAAATGAAGATAATCGATTTGCCACAGCAAATCCTGTAGCATTTTCTGTTACTGAAAAAGACTTAATCAGCAAAATTGTAACGATCAATGTTGTTAAAAGTGGAAAGATATATGTTACAGAAGCTTCTACTGTTATCATTCCAAAGTTTATACAAAAGTATGATCTCTGCATTGTAGGCGGTGGAGGCGGAGGCGGGTGCTGCACATATACTCGCAGTAATTATTTCTTTAGAGCTGCTGGTGGTGGAGGCGGAGGAATAGTTACAAATAAACCAAATAATATTATCTCATCAGACCACGATACATTAGTAATAACCATTGGTGCTGGGGGTGCTTCTGACGAAGATGGCGAAACTACCACTGTGAAGGTCAATTCGAAGACCATATCTAGTGCTGGTGGTACTGCTGGTAAAACCGCTAAGTACAACGGTATTACATCGGGAATGTTTACCCCAGAAGGTGGGTCTGGTGGAAGCGCTGGTGGGTCAGCGATTGTTGTCTATACGGACGATGACGATAGTTCGAACGTGTGGGTATCTGACCTATGCTTAACTAGTGGCCGAGAAAATGGCGCATCAGCACTACCACTTGTATCTTCGGATATCCAATATCCAAATGCATTGTCAAATTCGTATCTTAAAAATTTAACTGCAACTGGGCAAGGTTCTTCAACCAGGGAATTTGGTGATGAAGATGGCATCTTATATGGATCTGGAGGAGGAGCAGCATATGATGGCGACACTGCAAATGGTGGTAATGGCTATAGTAGCATAACCAGAATAACTAATGGCGGATCTGGCGCTGGAAATGGCAAACGCGACGGAACATCAAATCCTGCTGGCACATTTACAAGCGGCTTGGATGCATCGGCTTATGGTTGCGGCGGAGGCGGTACAGTAATAGTGTATTCAAGAAATGATGGTAACCGAGCGGGGGAAGGTAAACAAGGCGTGGTTGTTATTCGCTGGAATATAGCTTAAATTAATAGAAAACTCCCGTATGAGTTTTTTATAAAAGCCTGCATGAAAATTCTTTTATTCGTTTGCTAAAAATCTTGATATGAACTCGTCATGAGTATCATATAAATATTTTTAAAAAGGAGAAACAACTATGGAAAAGAAGTTCGAAGACATCATCAATGAGGGTAAGAAGAACGGCAAGAAGCTGAGCGAAATCAATGCTGAGCTGAAAGCTGCCGGTGCCAACTTCCACCTGGACTACACGATGACCCCCGACGGTCCTCAGACTGGTTGGTCTGAAAAAGAAATGGCCGAAGGTTTCATTGTTGTGGAAGGCACTGACGAGACCCCCAAGACCTTGCAGGACCATATGAAGTACAATCCTGCTAAGGCTGGCACTAAGGAGACCGTATCCATTCCTGGTGGCAAGTTCGAAATTACCTGGGATGAGGCTGGTCATCCTGTGAAAGCGATTCGGATCTAAGAAACCAGACATAAACCCTTCAAAGGAGACGTTACTATGGATCAAAACCAATGGTTTAATGCAGGTAGTCCAGCTCCTATGAATGACAGGCAAGCGTTCGAAGCAGGCTGGACGGCTGCTCAAAGACAAATGGCATATTCTCAGCAAGCGCCTCAGATCAATGAGCGTATCTTTCAGCAAACCCCTCAGCAGACTCCTCCTCCGAGACCAACGTATCTCCCGGGTAGAGTCGTGAATTCCCCAGATGATATTCGGGCATCTGAGATCCCCATGGATGGCACTGTTGCAGTATTCCCATCTTCTGATTACTCCCATGTAATCTTGAAGGCTTGGAATAGCAATGGCTCTATTCAGACAGAAATCTATCAGCGTATGAACCCCAATGCGGAGCCTGCGCCTGACCCGAGATTTGAGGAATTCAAAATGGCCTTGAATGAGAGGCTGGACAGGCTTGAAAAAATGCTTACGTCCTCTCCAAGGTCAAAATCCTCACAGTCCCAAAAAGCCAAAAATGACGAGGAGGTAAAGTCAGATGAATAATCCTATCCAGGCATTAGCTCAAATGGCAATGAACCGTATATCCTCGGATCCTAATTTTCAGAGAAATCCTCAAGCAAAAGCCTTTATGGATATTATGCAAAGAGGAGATGTAGCCCAGGGCGAGCAAATGGCACGAAACCTTTGCCAGTCCTTTGGGATGTCTGAGCAGGAAGCTCTCCAACAGGCAAAATCGTTTTTCAAGATTCCCCAATTAATTCTCGTACATCACGAGTTGATTTTGGGGAGCGCGCGGCCCTAGATGAGACTCGTTTTGTAAAATATTAATTTTTCAAGGAGGATCATTCTATAATCTGACTGCGCAGACGGTTCAGCCTGGCCAGTCTGTTACCTTTTCCACGATTATGAGAAAGAGTGGATGTGCAGAATGCTTCCGACTTGGTACGGGCAGTGTGAAACTTTGCAAACGCCCGGCTACGTACGAAGCATACTTTCAGGCGAACGTAACAACTGAGACAGTTGGTATTGCCCAGCTTTCCTTTGCATTGTCTGGCGATGTACTGCCCGAGTCTACTGTGGTACGCCAGATCACCACGGCGAATGCCTTTGACAGTATCTCTCTTCAGGATCTCATCTCTGTGAATTGCTGTGATTTCGATCGGATCACCGTAACCAATACGGGCGCTCTCCCGGTCGTCATCTCCACGAACCCTCTCTTCTATGTGAAGAGAATTTCTTAAGGAGGTGCAATTATGAATTACGATATTTGCGAGATGCGCAAAAAGCTCATTGAGTGGACCAAGGAGGCCATGAGTGGCTCTCCTAACTCTGTTGATACGCAAGAGCTTGGCGAAGTAATCGACATGATCAAGGATATTTATCAGCTCGAGTATTACTGCGCTAAGACAAAGTACTATGAGTCTGTTACTGAGGCGATGGACGAGTATGGTGACGCGGATCATTTCAAAATGGGGCGTTCTGGTATGATGCGGGTGCTTCCTGAATACGATCGTCGGGATCAGCGGTTCGATCCAGATGAGTATGACATCTATGGTCGTATGGGATATTCTGGAAGAGTTCCTCACAGCAATATGGGGCGCAACTGGGATCGATATTTGGATGCTCGTCGGCACTACAATGCCACGAAGTCTGATTCTGATCGCATGGAAATGTCCACAAGTGCAAAAATGCACATTGGGGAGACGATTGCTACATTGCGTGATATGTGGCATGATGCCGACCCCGACCTGAGGGAGAAGATGAAGAAGGATTTCTCCGCTTTACTTCAGGAAATGAACTAACGACCAAGTCATGAATAGCTTCTTGATGAATGGATACCTATGGCGTGTAGAACGAGTACCATATTCTAGCCCGATGCTGATTGAGAAAACCGGCTCGCGAGTCGTCGCGACAACGGACCCAATACGTCGGACTGTTTATCTGCTCGATACGCTTGATGGTGACTTTCTCAATACAGTGCTATTGCATGAACTTGGCCATGTGGCAATGTTCAGTTACGGGCTGCTCGGTGATATTCATCGGGCAGTTCCGCAACATCTTTGGATAGACGCTGAGGAATGGGTTTGCAACTTCATTGCGGACTACGGACGTCAGATATTCCAGATAGCAAGCACCGTATTGGGCGATGAAGCCTGGTCATTCATTCCTTATGAACTGGAGCGACTGGTTGTGTGAGGAGTGTCTCTTGATGAATCCCTATATTCAGATGTTCTTTACTATTTTGGCGTCGGTCCTCGCTTCAGGTGGCTTTTGGACGTTGATTCAAAGGCGGTATGACAAAAATGACGCCAAAACAAAACTCTTGGTTGGCCTTGCCCATGATCGGATTGTCGAACTCGGCATGATCTACATTGAACGAGGCTATATTTACCAAGACGAATTCGAAAATCTCAATGACTATCTATTTGACCCGTATGAAAAAGCGGGCGGAAATGGATCTGCCAAACGAGTCATGGACGTTGTTCGCACATTGCCCATGAAACCAAATCCCAGTAAATGAGGTGTTCAAAATGACTCTAAGTAACAAAGTGTATGATACACTGAAATGGATCGCTCAGATCTTGCTTCCCGGATTAGGTACGCTCTATTTTGCCATCTCTGGGATTTGGGGTCTTCCGTATTGCGAACAGGTTGTAGGTACGCTTTCTGCAATCACCGTGTTCATTGGCATGCTGCTTGGGCTGAGCGCTGCTAAGTATCCTGGTGATGGCACAATCAAAATGCAGGGCGCTACTTATAAAACAAAGCTTTCTATCCCTATGGATGAACTGACCGAAAAGAAAAATGTTATTCTCAAAGTTGAGGATGGCGATAAGAAATGACACCCTCTCTCTTCTTCGCATTTGGTCTTGGCTTCTTGGTAGCCATCTTCATTTGCGTATTGGTTATATTTGCCTGCCGAAAAAAGATATTTTGTTTTCTAAATAAACGATTTAAATCGATTACTCGGTGGCTTTTCATAACCGGTCAATTCTTTGCACTCATTTGGGTCAGTACATCCTATATTCTTGCTGCATATGCAACATTTGTTCTTGGTCAGCCATTCCCGATCGAAACTTTGTCTGAACAGGCAATTGTAGTTTTGTTAGGGACGCTTTCTGCCAAAGTTATCGAGAATATTTTCGAACATAATAATGGCGGGATATTTGGAAAGAACGATTCGGTAAATGATAGTGAGACTATAGAGTAGAAAGCATCTAAGAGGGGACCGTGAATATATCATGGTCTCTTCTTTTTCGCGAAAATTTCAAGGTAGTTTATGGAAAGAAAATAAATTTTATGGAGGTATTCTTATGACTACTTTGGAAAGATTTGTGACTATGCTTAGCATTAGTTTGATTATTGCTGGTATGATTGGTATCCATTATTATATGGGTATTGGTTCTGCAGTTGTATTCGGACTGGGCGTAGCATGCATGACCTTGACAATCAACATCGAGAATATTAAAAAGGACTTTCTTGAGATTGAGGCTTAATGGCCTCTTTCTCTTTTCGCGTATATTTCATATCCTTTATGGAGGTGAATCAAAATGGCTTTATTTGGAATTGGAGCATGCTTGACGATTATTGGCTTGATTAGTTATATGATCGTAGATGCATTCAGGGTTCTAAAATACGGTCTGGAAGGAGACGATGAAGATGAGGATTGATAGTCCTCTTCTTCTTTCGCGAGTATATCTTCATCTATTATGGAGAGAAACTCTACATTATATTTATGGAGGTATTATTATGGGTATTAAGAACGAGGGCACTTTGAAGAGAAGCTGGTTTGTGTTGACAGACGAGGCTTATAAGTTCAGCGGAATTACTGAGGACTATGGATATCCGATCTCTAGCTACAATGGCGTTACCATTGGTCTAGATGATTGGAATACAGAAAGCCTTCAGGGAATCACTGGATTCAGGATCTCGGTTACTAGACGAGAACTAGTGGAGCTTCTGAAAGATTTTAAGGAAACATATCCCGATACTCACATTATAGTAATGAGAAGTTAACTCTGCAAAGCAGGAGGCTGTAATAACGGTCTCTTAGCTTTTCGCGATATTTTCAAGGTAGTTTATGGAAAGGAGGAATTCTGCTATGTTTGATTCTATAAAGCGAGGCTTTGGATGGTCATTCGGATTTCTGCTCGGTATCATTGCTATGAATGCTGTGGCAGGAAAATATCTGGAAAAGCATCCGGTCGAAGACAAAGAAGAGACGGAAGAATTCTAAAACACCGGAGAGACTGATCGTGGTCTCTCCTCTTTCTGGAGGAAATAATGTATACTATTTTTGTAACTGAGAAATTAATTTTGCATGCTGAAAAAGAACAACTGCTCGGCATCTCACTTTGGGATGAACTTAGCTCGGATTGTTGCAAACTTCATACACAGACTTTGCCAGAACCTGTCCCAATCAAAAATCTCAAGAATGCTATAGATCTCTACATAGAGGCCGATGAAAAAGAAATAAATGAGGAAAATATGAAGTTCGCAAGAGATTGGGTTATGCGAGAGTTATCATATTGTATTCTGACTGGCTGGTCCGTTGAGTTTGGTTCACTTAATGGCGGAGCGGATCTTAAGATTCAGATTTCAAAACGCGGAAAAAGCGGTTATCAAATTATTCCAGTTTCGACCACTGTCCAATTCTACATGAAAATATGGGAAGTCATGAACAATCTTCGCCAAGATATTATGAATAATTTTCCAAATCTTGAGCAAGAATACAAAACATGGAGGGAATAATATGTCTAAAGCATTAAAGTGCGATCGATGCGGCAAATTCTTTGAACTTAAAGACATGGAAGAAAAGTATGGCGATCGCGAGCGTATCTATCATATAACCACTGATATTTATAGCCCACGTAGTTGCGGTATGGATCTTTGCCCAGAATGTTATGGAAAACTCGAGAAATGGATGGAGGCGAATGAAATTGATTCTTGATATTTTATTGATCGGCGCAACCATGATTCTTTGCACAGTTGCCGGATATATCATTGGCGTGAATGCAACAACAAAAACTTTAAAATTCGTAGGGACGCTTAATATCGCTCATGACAGCGACGGCGAAAGATATACAAGTCTAGTGATCAATAAGCAGAACTCTGAATTTATGGATGATGAATCTATTAAGTATATCTTGATGAATGTAAGTCATATTTATGCGGAGAAACAAGAGGCTAAAACGCCATGACGGATCGAGAACAAAAAATAATAGACAATATGGGCTTAGTTCATTATGTTATCCATAAATATTTTCCGCTATATATGGACAATCGAGATAATATTCAAAATGGATATGTTGGATTAATTAAAGCGGTCGACTCTTTTGACGAATCTATGGGGAATACATTCTCAACATACGCAACAAGGTGCATATTTAATGAGATTGCCATTGACTTACGAAGGCAGAATAAATATACAAAAGATATTTCGCTTCATGCAGTTCTTGCAAATAGTGATAGGCGAGATGACTCCCTCACAATTGAGGATATTCTTGCTTATGAGGATGACTATACTCCAATGTATATTCAAGAGTTCGTTCGATGCCTTGATGAACGAGAGATTACAATACTTAGATATTTAATGGATGGAAAGACCCAAAAATATGTAAGCGATCATCTAGGGATGACGAGATCCAACGTTTGTCGAATTGTAAAAGTCATGCGGTCAAAATGGAAAGAATGCTACTATAAAGGAGATAACTATGAATCTTAACGAACTACGAGAAGCTATGGCATCTGATGCGACAAAGGAAAATGCAAGTTTGAAGGAGGAAAACGCACGACTGCGTCAGATGGTTAAAGATCTCAGAAGAAATTATACTGATGATACGAATTCCTTGAAGGAAGATTGTCGCGCATTAAGCAATCGATGCTTTGCATTAACGCATGGGCTTATGTGTTGTTTTTGCGAACTTGCGGGATACAAATGTTCGCATGCATTAACTGACATGGAAAAAATCGAACGTGGAAAGAAATGGATGGAGGAAGATAAAAATGCTGAAAATTGAAAAAACTGAAGTTTATGGCTGGGAAGCAGCAATTCGTGGCATGAGAAATCCTAAGAATTCTTGGGAGAGGAGCGATAGCCATCCTTGCACTGTTCTGGGGGAGATCACAGATAAAAACCGTTCGTATCGATGCGCTGGGTGCAAAAATGAATTCGTAGGGAGACCCAATTGCATAGTCATAGGTAAAAACGACCTTGATCTCATGACTCGTCTTCGAAATGCTGGGCCTGAGCATGCTAAATTTCTTCGTATGATCGCAGTCACATGTGATATCACAGCGCCTTTGTATTGGTGGAAAGAATTTGACACGTACAAAGTTGGCACAGTAGCAAATTCTTGCTCTACTATGCATAAGATTGCAGATAAGGAATTCACGCTTGACGATTTTAGCCATGAGCATTTGTTCGCCCCCGACGATATGTTACCATACGATAAGCGTGACGATATTTCGAAGGACCGTGCGCTAACAGCGATTGATGTCGACGGAGCAACATGCTATTATACACCCATAGGTTTACTACAAATGATTTGTAATGCGCTTAATTATGAACGTGAAAGATATTTAACTGCACTCAAAACTGAAGAAGAAACCGGCCTTTCTGCCAAGGATATTTGGTGGCAGATGATCCAGCTTCTCCCGAGCTCTTATAATCAGAAGCGAACGGTATTTCTGAACTATTGGGTTCTTGCAAATATCTATCATCAGAGACAGCATCACAAGCTGGATGAATGGCGTGTTACATTCTGTGATTGGATCAGATCTCTGCCGTATTCCAATCTGATTACAGGAAAGGAGAAATAACCGATGCCTTGGTGGATAGCGCCGTTAATCATTACATTGTTTTTCGCAGATGTGATTTGGCTTGTGATTATGGAGGTTTTTCTAAAGGATTATGAATGCACACATAATTGGCCAATCTATATTTTAGCAGGTCTATGCGCTTCATGGATAATTCTTATGATCATAGCTTTTCTAGTTGAGGTTATTATCCCTATATTTCTTGGCTTCTGGTTGGCATTTAAACCTTAAGGAGGATTCGAAATGCAAACTCATTTCTTTAGATGCATTGACTGTGGCACAATTGTTCCAGTTCAAGCTGATGTCTGGATAGAAGGCGTCACTGGCGATGTTGTAACTTCTACTGGTAGGGTGATCCACTATGATGATCCAACAATTAAGGAACGCTGTTGTGCAACTTGTTTGCAAGCGAGATTAGAAAAATTATGGAAGGGACTGAAACCTATTGGAGAATTCTATGAGCAGTCTCAGGCTAATCAAAATGAAGACCATCTTGACAAATGAGATTGGTTACTTTCATTGCTGGGGGATTCATAATGGAGAGACAGTAGCAATCATTGAACTCTCAAATCGGGTGATTTATGCTAAGCCAAGGGACTTTGAATTTATTGACGAAATTCATGCTATACTAGTCGCTCAAAATAAATATAATCCATATGGAGGCAAATCATGAAAAAATTCAAAATGCTGATTGCGCTAATCTTGAGTCTAATTTTGATGGTAGGATGCTCAAAGATGTCGACGAGTTTATCGAACGATACGGCGGTCGAAGAACCAACTACAACGCCGACCCAAGAGCAGACAACTGAGCCTGAGGAAATCCCAGACGAGCTTCCTAGTCTTCTTAAGGATGACGAGGACTATGACATTGACGACGAACTTCGAGATGCCATGAATCTCTATGAAGATTTTGTCGATGAGTATTGCAATTTCATGCTCACTTGGATGAATGCTGATCAAAATTGGCAACTCAATAATATGGAAAAATATGTGAAGTATACGCAAGGTATTACTGATTGCCAAGAGGCCATTAACGAAACCCTGGAAAGAAAAGACGAGCTCACAAAAGATGAATATGAGTATATCATTTTGGTGCAGACAAGGACTGCTCAAAAATTATTAAAAGCTGCTACGGAGGGCCTCGATGGAAAACAAGAGTCGAATTGATATTACTCAGGAGCGCGGTCATTGGGTCGCTTATATCGACGGCGAAGAATATTGCACGGGTGACACCTATTTGGAAGTTGTCCAGGAACTGACAGAGGACGGATATTTATGAAAGTCAAAAAAGCTGGAAAAATTGTACTTGGCGCAGATCTAACTAGAGAGGAACAAACAGCTCTTAATATGGAGATTCAAAAATCCATTAAAGAGTATGACCGAAATAATACGGACGAAATCGATGCTATGATTCTTTGGAATCTGCATTTGATTTTTGGGTTTGAGGAGAAAGAGCTGATGATGTTCTATAATAGTTTTGGAAAAGATCTTCGTGCTCTTTGCGAACGTTATGAACTTACCGATCGGGCGGATGAATTATGGCTTTGCACATACAAACTAAAAGATGTGTTTGGAATTGATATTCATAAACTGAATGATCAGTTCTGAAATTCGTGAAAAAATCTACCTCCTTTATGGAAAGATCTATATTTTAGGAGGTATGTTATGAAACAGTTATATCTTTATGGAATTGGTGGAGCTGAAGACGGTTTTCGTGTCATCAGATACTGTGAAATTGATCAGTCCGATCTATCGGCGCTTACATTGCGTTATGAAGCAACCGAGATGCTGATGCGCTATAAAAGCATCAAACGCTTCTTCGTAATAGACAATAGACCGGGATTGGCAAGACTTTGTGCGCAGTCAATCAAGTCGCGAAATATTGAGAAAGCTCTGATATTCCTAGATATTCTGGAAAAACAAGGTCTGGAAATTAAGATCTAAACAAAGATGAGGTTCGGTCAAAATGACTGGGCCTCTTCTTTTCGTCGTGAGAAAAACATATTGTATTATGGACGGAAGTCTAATACTTTGTTGGAGGTCAAAATGATGAGTGCATTTATGTTGGATCAGATGATCCGCAAAAAGACCAAAGAATTGAGACAGGCTGAGACGGAGAATAAGCGAAACGAGTGCATCAACGAACTCGATCAACTGATCGCCTTACGGAAAGATTTGAAGGAAGCTACTGGTGATAGTTTCATCCAAATCGCAACTCTAGGCGTGACTATTATCGGGATCGTGGCACCGTTGGTCGTAAATACTCGATTAATCAGAGATTGCATTCAGTTCGAGGATACCGGAGCATGGTCGCATCCAACAGCAAGAAACCTTATCGGAAAGATCAAATTGAGTGGTAAATGACAAGTCCGGCTAGGAGGTCTATCAAGGCCTCTTAGCCTTTGTATTTGAGGTGAAAACATGATTAAAAGATATATCAAAAAGCCTACCACCATCGAAGCCGTGCGATGGACAGGCTATAACTTCAACGAGATTCAGGATTTTGTTGGGTTCAATAATGCATATTTTCAGAGAACCAACCCTCCAGAAATCTATATTCCAACTCCTGAGGGAGCTGAATATGCATCCGTTGGCGATTATATTATTAAGTTTGCCGATGGCGAGATTCGTACTTGTGGCGCAGATTTCTTTAAATCAACTTATAAGGAGGTCAAAGAATGAATACCAAATATTTGGCAAAGAAAAGCGGCAGATTTTTGAAAGAACATCTTCCAGAAATCCTTACGATCGCATCGACTATTGGCATTGGTGCCAGTATCTATTTGACTCGAAAAGCCACAAAAGCTGAGCAAATCCTTCAAAATGAGGGTAATTTGGAGACAATGGAGCCGATAGAAAAGGTTAAAGCCTATGCGAGTATCTATTGGCCTGTTGCTATCGTCTCCAGTGCCTCCATTGGATGCATGTGGTGTGCCCATATCCTCGACAAACGTACTCAATCCCAACTATTGAGTGCTTATATGGCTCTTGGGCAGGCTTACGAACGATATAAGGAAGTCGTCCGTAATAATGTTGACCAGGAGACCTATTGCAAGATCCAGGAGGAGTATGAAGCTGAGATGAAGGTAGAGAAAGAGCTTCCGAGAGATACCGATGAACAGCTTTTGTTCTATCTGCCATTCTATAATAAGTACTTCAATCGTACGATGAAGGAGGTCATCGATGCAGAATATCAAGTTAACCGAGAGTTTGCTCTTGCCGGCTATGCTAGCTTCAACACATTCCTCGATGCCCTTGGCATCTACCCAATCGTTGGAGGGGACGATATTGGATGGTCACAGGACGCGGGAGTTGCTTTCTATGGATATGGATGGATCGAATTCGAGCATCGACTTCAGAAAACTGATGACGGACTGGAGTGCTACTATATAGACATGCCCTTTCTCCCGACTGAAGATTACCAAGATTACGGTATCGGTCAAATTATAAGCTAATCGCGAAAAAATCCTCTTAGTTTATGGAGAGAAATCCAAATTCATATTTTGGGAGGATTTGAATATGTTTAAGAAACTGAAGGAATTCGGAGATAAGCCTATTACTTGGAAGGCATATGGAAAACTTTGTGGCATCTGTGCATTGATCTCAATTGGCGAGATCGCCGGATGGTACATCGCTATGACATATGATGTCAAGGATTGGGTTTGCGAAAAGTTCTGGAAAATTAAGCATAAGCTTATGTTCTGGAAAAAAGAAGAGGACTAATCTGCAGGAGACGAGATCTATCAAGGTCTCTCTCCTTTCGCGGATATTTCTGCTTCCTTTATGGAAAGGAGTGATAATATGATCACATTGGCGGCATTGATTATCACATTGATTATTTTGGCAATTATAGCGGTAATCGTGTTCCTTATTGGTGGCACGGCATTCCTGCTAACATTTGGCGATGTAATCGTTGCGATATTCATCATCAGTTTGATTGTAAAGCATTTCTTGAAAAAGAAAAAGAAGAATTAAAGGGCTTTCGGGCCCTTTCTTCTTTATATTTTCGTGAAAAAATCGTATCCTTTTATGGAGGTGATGAAAATGTTCGTTAGCAATCCATATATTCGAGATCTATGTTGGATTATCGGATTATCGATTGGCATATTGGCATGGATCATCCTTAGTAAGAGGTCTTCATGACCTCTTCGTTTCGCGACATTTTCATCCTCTATTATGGAAAGGAAAGACAATAAAAAATAATGAAAATATAAAGGAGAATGAATTATGTTACACATTGCTATGGAAATTATGGTTGCTGCTATTGGCGGCTTTACCATGATTAGCCTGATCAGTGGTTTCATGCATGAGTTCGGTAAGTTCATTATCGAGTCTAACGAAACCGTGGTAGAGGACTGCAGTCAAATTTGATTGTAGTCTTCTCCTTTTATATTTTCATAGCAATCGCGACAAAATCGTATTCCTTTATGGAGGTGAATCAAAATGAGTGAGAAATTAGACGGTATGAAGATTGCGAAGATTGCCGCTGCGGCATTTATTGCTGTGGGGACAATCGCAAAAGCAACGTTGGATTTCGTAACGAATCAAAAAGACATCCGAAATAATACGGAGGAGCGTTAACACGCTCTTCCATTTTTTAAAAAGGAGAAAGACCAAAATGAAGCTAACTAAGCTGAAAGAATTCGCAAACATTGGCATGACTTTCGCATCTGAACATAGAACAAGTCTTATGGTCGGCGGAGGTATCGCAGGTTTTATGATCGCTGGTGTAACTGCAGTTCGTGTAACACCAAAGGCAAGTATGCTCTTGGAGGAACGCAAATGCAAGAAGCATGATGAATATTTGCAGGATAATGAGAAGAATCCTGCTTTGACAATCAAGGATTATATTCAGGTGACCTGGAAATATTATCTGCCGCCTATTGCTTTGGCTGGTGTTTCTGCGGGTATGATTATATTCGCACATAATGTCGATAAAAAGCAGAATGCGGCACTTGCGGCAGCCTATGCACTTTCTGAATCTCGTCTCAAGGAGTATTCTGAGAAGGTGATCGAGACTGTTGGCGAAAAGAAAGAAAAAGAAGTCCGTGAAGCTATCGACAAGGATCGTGTTAATAATAATCCACCGGTCGATGGGGAGATTATCAGTACTGGTCAGGGCGATACATTGTGTATGGACGCTTGGAATGGCCGATATTTCTATTCTGACATCGAGGTTCTGCGTAGAGCGGCAGTCGACTTGAGTCGGGCTGTTTTAAATGACGAGACAGTTACACTCAACGACTTCTACGATCGAATCAATCTGCCGATGACAAAAAACGGAGATTTCTTTGCTTGGGAAATTGGCAGCCATCATGAGATGATCGAGTTGAGTTTCAGTTCACAGTTGGATTTCAAAAAGCGACCCGTTTTGGTGATGGACTTTAAATACGCACCAACATATTGTGATCGAGAGCCCTGGTAATTCGGGGCTTCGCGAAAAAATCTACTCATATTATGGAGTAGAAATACCCAAAAACTATATTTATGGAGGATTTTAAAATGGAAGAGAATATGGTTATGGAGAACACTGAGGTTGTCGAGCCCGAGATCGAGTCTGTCGACACTACTGACAATGTTTCTGAGGACGCTTGCGAGAGCAAGAGCAGCTTTGGCAATGGCCTTATTGGCGGTGCTATCGCTACAGGAGCTATCCTGGGCGGTATTGCACTGTTCAAGAAGATCAAAGCTAAGCGCGCGGCTAAGAAGGCGGCCAAGGAAGCAGCGGCGGTGGTCGAAGACTCTAATGAGGACGACACTGAAGAGTAAACCTAATCGAATCCAGAATCCCTATATATTTAGAGGGTTCTACAAAGGGTTGAGACCAACATGGTCTCTCCCTTTATTCTTTAAGGAGCTTTTATGTTCACAATGATTAAGCTTATGCGAGAAGCGAACAAGACAATTCAAGAGGGATTGATTGGAAATCCTCAAAATCGAATTTATACCGGAATTGTATTTCTAAGTTTTGGTATCGGACTCGGACTGTCCGGTATTGCACAAATCAAGATGGAGGGTCAAAATGGAACAGTATCCGAGTAATACTCTGAAAGAGCGAAATAAACAAGCTCAGAAAAAAGAGAAACCTGATCTGAAATGTGTTGTCAGCGGAAAATCCAAGCCTGTTCCGCAAAGTTTTTGGTCCAAGGTATTTGTCGGCATTAAACCGGCATCTGGCCAAACCATGAAAGGCTTCATTTTCGATGAAATTGTAACACCGCTGATTCAGCGAGCGGTTGTCGAAGGTGTTACGGGCGCTATCAATTATCTCGTAAAGGGTGACGCATATGCTGACCGAAAAAACAACAATTCTTTCGGGAAAAGCTATATCAACTACAATGGAATCTCGAGTGGAAAATCAAATGGCAATGGCAGTCAGTACGTCTATTCTGGAAAGAACTCCGGAATGGAGATCGAGAATGTCTGGTTCGAGTCTCGAGTTGACGCCCAGAGGGTTCTCGATGAAATGCAAAACGTGATTGCCGGCTATGATATTCTGACGGTTAATGGCTTCTATGACATCATTGGCCGTACGAATATTATTGATCCCAGCAATGAGAAGTTTGGCTGGAGTGACCTTAGAAACGCATATATTACGGCGTCTCGGGGTGGTTGGGTAATTCATCTGCCGCATCCGATGCCCATCGACTAACATTTATATTTGAATAAAGGAGAAAGATCATGAAAAAGACTGAACTGGCAACTAAAGCTGGCCAGATCCTTGTAAAGACCAAGCTTGGCATTAAGAAGCATTCCCCTGAAATTCTTGTTGCAACTGGCATCGGCACTGGGATCATTGCAGCCATTATTGCATGCAAGCAGACGATCAAAGCGAACGATATTATTGCCGTGGCACGAGAGAATTTACAGCACATCGAGAATGCGAAGGAGCTCGCTGCAAATAATGAGGTTGAGTATACTGAGGAAGATGAGCAGGCAGATCGTGAAACTATTGGCAAACAGATCACTATTGGCATGGTAAAAACTTATGCACTTCCTGTTGGTTTGGGCATTCTTTCCATCACTTGCATTCTGGCTGGGCATCATATTCTGAAGAAACGGAATGTGGCTTTGGCCGCCGCATATTCTGCGCTGAGCACCGACTTTATGAACTACCGGAAGCGTGTTGTTGACAAGTATGGAAAAGATGTTGACTTCATGCTGAAAAATGGTCTTGAAAAGCAGATCGTTGCAAACCAAGTTGTAGATCCTGAAACTGGAGAAGTGAAAGAAACTAAGGAAGAGGTTCTGACTTATGATGGTGATAAGCTGAGCCAGTACGCTCGAATCTTTGACGAAGTTGGTTCTACTCAGTGGACGCCCTCTGCAGATCATAACCGTGCATTTCTTTTGATGGAGCAGAACTACTTCAATGAGAGAATTCGCACTCGTGGCTATATCTTCCTGAACGAGGTGTACGAACGCCTGGGCTTTCGTCCGACTAAGGCTGGCAGCATTGTTGGCTGGGTTTATCAAAATGCCGATTACGAAGGCATTGATTTCGGCATCTTTACAGCGCATACTCAGAAAGCTGCAGAGTTCCTTGAAGGCACCGAACCTTCTATTATTCTGGATTTTAATGTCCAGGGTGATATTCTGTCCCTTGTAACTGAAGGCGGTGTTTGGGACCAGTATAATGGAGGTTAATTATGAGTCTTGAATGTCGAACTTTCAAAAAAATTGGCACTGATGAGATTTATTATTACTGTAGAAATAGCGGTGTCACACCTACGGAAATAAGTCTTTGGACTGATCCTGAGGAAATTCCAAAAGAAATCGAGCATTATTTCAAGAATCTTGATCCAATGACCATCGGACCTAGATTTGCGATTACTCTTGGAATTTTTAATAAGCTTTATCCAGAGCTTTCTAAATTTCCAGTATGCCATCATCCGAAATATGAAGGAGAAAGTTGCATAATGGATTTTTGCGGATATGCACCGTATGAAGATTGGACCAAATGCCCATATTTCAAACAAGAACCTGAAAGGAATTCTAACCCATGAAAATTCGCATAATTGATGCAGTTTTAACATGTATATTGTGCTTCTTAACCGGTATGGCAGTTATGCTTTGGTATACTCAGCTTACTGAAAAACCTCAGGAACCTCCGGTTGTCAATGTCTATGTGATCGCTTCCGATAAAGAAGAAGAGGTCAAAATAGGGTCGGATGAGAATACTGAGATCATTATCGAAGAACCAAAAATTAAGAAAAAATGGTATTCGGAAGAGGACGTTATCAACATGGCTAAGATGTGCTATGGTGAGAGTATGAATCTTCCTGTACTCCATACAGATTTTGGTGATCGATCTTCCACCTATCAAAGTGCAGAAGCTATGTGGGCAGTTCTTAATCGAGTCGATGCTGGTTATGGTGATATTTCGACTTGCATTAAAGCAAAACGACAGTTTGTTGGTTACAAGTCTGATAATCCTATCACCGATGAACTCTACGATCTTGCAAAACTCGTGATTGAGGATTGGGCAACTGGAACAGAAGAATATCGTGTTCTTCCGCATATATTCCGATATTTTTATGGAGATGGTCGACATAATCACTTCACCACTAAGTCTAACGGTGGTGGAGTTGAGTACAATCACCTAATTCCCGATCCATTTGCATAAGGAGTAATATATGAAAAAGCTTTATACGATGATTGATTGGCAACCTATCAAGGTGCGGAGACTATGTGGACGGTGGTGAAAAAGAAATGAAAAAAAGTTTATGTTTTGCTATTGGTGCAATAGTTGGTGCAGGTCTCGGGGCTGGCGCCACCTATTTCTATATGGTAAAAAAGCAATCAGATACTCTTGCAACGGTAACGGATCAACTTCGAGATTATTATTCCAGTAATCCCCAGAAGAAAGTTGAGGTCAAAATGGACGATTCCAAACAAGAGGAAGATATTCAGGAAGTGGTTCATGAGAAATCCTGTATGAGTTCTGAGCATTTTACTCAGGATCGCTATAAGGACTACACCAAATGTCGTGATGTTCCGTTCCGTGTCGATACAGAGATTACGGAAAACGAAGATGGGGAGTTGGAAGCTGAAACCCTGGTCAAAATGGGGGACAAGGATGAATGTGAACCATATTCTATTCCTCCTGAACAATTTGATGCAGATAATGGGTATCAGAAGATCATGCTCGTATGGTATGAGAAGAACCGAGTCCTTGCTTACGACAATAACCCCAGAATCGTAATCGATCCTGATGTATACCCCGAAACCGTTGGCGACTTTAAAAATCATTTCGATGATTGGGAGAAAGACACTGTCTATATGCGCAATGATGTCGATAAAATCGACTATGAGATTGACGCATGTCTCACCAATTATGATGAGATGATTAAAGTTCTGCCGTACGTTGATGGCGAAGAGGAGGATGGTCCTATTGACGGCTGATCAGCTCTGGTGGGAATATTATCAATATTTGTACCAGATGATCTGTGGAGTCAATGCTTCCGTTTCGAAGACCATCCAATGGAAGAGACTAACTGCACATCTTTTTCAGACACCTTTCCGCTATAGTTACATTGCTATGGATGGAAATCGTTTAGAAGATGGGCTTTCGCTTCGAGATCGATTCGGAGACTATGCCGGACATTCTCAGCATACTTTAACTCTTTTGGACCAGTACGAGTGCAGCGTTCTCGAGGTTATGATTGCGCTTGCGCTTCGAATGGAAGAAGAGACTATGGCTAGTAGCGAGTTTGGCGACCGTACGAACCAGTGGTTTTGGTATATGATCGTCTCGCTTGGCCTTAGCGGTATGACTGACTCTAACTATAATGCCGATTATGTCGACATGGTTCTTGATCGTTTTATGGATCGGGAATATTCTTCGGATGGAAATGGCAGTCTCTTCTATGTTCCTGGAACTAAAAAAGATTTCCGAAACATTGAAATCTGGTATCAAATGTGCGAATATCTTAACAGTATAATCAAAGAAGGGAGATAGTCCTCATGCTCGACTTCATGATGGTTGCCACTCGAACCAATCGGGCTGGGGGCATCGAAGTATTTCCTAAATTCATCGTCAAGCGATCTGCAGATCTAATGATTCGAGGCGGCGATTTTTATGCCATCTGGATTCAAGAATTGGGTTTGTGGTCTACGGACGAATTCGATGCATTGCGGCTGATTGACCAGGAGGTCGAAGCATATTTCAACAAAATGCCTCCCGATCTTCAGTCGCGTGCACGAGCATTTTATATGTGGGATGCGGAAAATGGCATGATCGATCGTTGGCATGCATATTGCCAGCGTCAATGCCGAGATAACTACCATGTTCTGGACGAGTCCTTGACATTTTCAAATGTTGAGGTCAAAAAGACAGATTATGTTAGCAAGCGTCTCCCATATCCTCTTGAACAAGGCGAGTGCAATGCTTGGGATCATTTGATTGGAACATTGTATACACCTGAGGAACGTCATAAGATCGAGTGGGCTATTGGTTCGATAGTAACTGGCGACAGCAAGCGGATTCAAAAATTCCTGGTATTGTATGGCCCACCTGGGTCTGGTAAATCTACTTTACTGAACATTATCCAGCAACTTTTTGATGGCTATTATAGTGTATTCGATGCAAAGGCTCTTGCAAGTGCAAGTAATCAGTTTGCATTGGAATCATTTAAATCGAATCCATTGGTGGCCATTCAGCATGATGGCGATCTGAGCCGTATTGAGGATAATACCAGACTGAATAGCTTGGTTTCTCATGAGACTATGGTCGTCAATGAAAAGCATAAATCTCTATATGAAACCAGATTCCGTTCGTTCTTATTCTTAGGCTCGAATAAGCCAGTTGAAATCACGGATGCGCGATCTGGTATTCTCAGAAGACTAATTGACGTTTCTCCGAGTGGCGAAAAGGTTCCTCTCAGAGAGTATAACAAACTTACTAAGCAGGTCGGCTTTGAACTTGGCGCAATTGCTTGGCATTGCCGAGAGGTATATTTAGCAGATCCCGAATACTATGATTCCTATATTCCAAAAGCAATGATGACTGTCACAAACTCTTTCTATAACTTCATGCAGGAATTATATGCGGCTATGGATGGAAAAGATGGCATCTGCATGAAAGATGCTTGGGATATGTATAAGGGATATTGCGAAGAAGCAAATGTCTACAAACCTCTCCCTCGAAACAAATTCAAAGAGGAAATCTGCTTATATTTTCACGAATATTACGAACGATATTATACTGAGGATGGTGTACGAGTTCGTGGATATTTGAAGGATATTAAGGTTGGCATGCTCAATGGCGAAGAAGGGTCTACAGAAGAAGCACCTCCTAAGAAAACTGAAGGGTCAAAATGGTTAGATTTCTCAGACCACATAACCTCAGTATTTGACGAGGATTGCGCGCTCTGTCCTGCTCAATATGCCACAACAAATGAAACACCCGCACTCGCTTGGAAATCTGTTAAAACTCAACTTAAAGATCTGGATCCAACAAAATTACATTATGTGAAAGTCCCTGTTCAGCATATTGTAATTGATTTCGATCTAAAGAAAGATGGGCAAAAGGATTTCCAAAAGAATTACGAAGCTGCTAGCAAGTGGCCTCCGACATATGCAGAACTCAGTAAGTCCGGTCAAGGTATTCATCTCCACTATTTATATTCTGGCGATCCCTTGCGCTTGAGTCGTGTATATGATGAATACATTGAGGTGAAAGTGTTCAATGGTGGGTCCTCGCTACGGCGTATGCTGTCAAAATGCAATGATTTGCCGATTGCTACGATTAGTAGTGGATTACCATTGAAAGGAGAAAAGACCGTGGTCAATCTTGATAAGATCAAGAGTGAAAAAGGACTTCGAATCATGGTAATGCGTAACATCAACAAAGAAATTCATGCAGATACAAGATCCAGTATCGACTTTATCTACAAGATTCTTGAAGATGCTTACGAGTCTGGTATGAAGTACGATGTATCCGATCTAAGCAATGCTGTGCTTGGGTTAGCGGCCTCCAGTACAAATCAGTCAAAATACTGCATTAAACTGGTGAACAAAATGCACTTCAAATCAGCAGAACCTGTTGAGATGTCCAATGAAAGCACAAATGACAATGACCCGCTTGTCTTCTTCGACTGCGAGGTTTACCCGAATCTACTTCTGATTAACTGGAAGCAACAAGGTCCTGGTAAAACAATTACACGGATGATCAATCCCTCGCCGCTTGAAGTAAAGGCGCTTATGAATATGAAGCTGGTTGGATTCAACTGTCGTCGTTACGATAACCACATTCTTTATGCAAGGATGCTTGGCTATACGAACGAACAGATCTTTGAATTGAGTCAGAACATTGTGGCTAAGAAACGATCGAATGCTATGTTCGGATCTGCCTATGATATTTCCTACACAGATGTTTACGACTTTTGCTCAAAAAAGCAGAGTCTTAAAAAGTGGGAAATTGAATTGGGCATTCATCATCAGGAAATGAGCCTCCCTTGGGATCAGCCGGTTCCGGAAGAACTCTGGGAAGAAGTTGCAAAGTATTGTGACAATGATGTCCTGGCAACCGAAGCGGTATTTGAGAAGAATAAGGGCGACTTTGCGGCACGTCAAATTCAGGTTGAGCTTGTGCATAAGCTTCATGGAATGCGTGCAACTGTTAATGATACGACAAACACGTTGTCTGGTCGTATTATATTTGGCAAAAACAAATCCCCTCAGTCTCATTTCAACTATCGTGATCTAAGTCAGCCTGTTCCGCCGTCAAAATACAAAGAGTATCGAGAGCTGTTTGGCCCAGATTATCAGTTTCATGTATTCGATGCGGAAGGCCTCCCAATCTATGAGATATTTGATCCGGAAAAAGACTATCCTGAAACATATTCTATTCTGCCATTCTTTAAAGGCTACAAATTTGAACGAGGAATCTCAACATATTTGGGAGCTGAAATTGGTGAAGGTGGACGTGTTTACGGATGCCCCGGCATGTATGGCGGCCTTTGGGATGGTGACGTTGCCTCCATGCATCCTCACAGCATGATCTTCGAATGTGTGTTTGGCCCCGAGTACACCAAACGATTGGAAGAGCTCGTTGACGCACGTGTTGCAATCAAGCACCATGATTTCGAGCTAGCTGGAACTTATCTGGAGGGTGCTCTGAAACCATATTTGACAGAAGAGCTTGCAGACTCTCTGGCTCAGGCCCTGAAGATTGTTATCAACAGCATTTACGGTCTGACAAGCGCCAAATTCGAAAATCTCTTCAGAGATCCTCGAAATATCGACAACATTGTTGCAAAACGTGGTGCTCTCTTTATGACACTCTTGAAACAGCAGGTTGAGAATCTTGGTTACAAGGTTGCTCATATCAAGACAGACTCGATCAAAATCCCCGATGCAGATGATCGCATTCGCAATTTCGTAATCAAATTCGGTATGGAATATGGTTACAAATTTGAGACCGAGGCTGAGTTCGATAAATTCTGTTTGGTCAACAATGCTGTCTATGTTGCTCGATTCAAAACCCCAAAGAAAGACAAGAAGACCGGAAAAGATATTTGGTGGACCGCTACTGGTTTGCAGTTTGCCGTCCCCTATGTCTTCAAAACTCTCTTCTCGCACGATGAGATTGTCTTCGACGATTTCTGCGAGTCCTTTGCTGTTCAGAACTCTGCGCTATTCTTAGACTTCAATGAGAGTATGCCTGATGTTTCTGAATTTGAGAAGGAAAAGAAAAAACTGACTGATAAATTCCGAGATAAACAAACTGGTGAATGGTCTGATTCTGATATTCCAAATCGAATTGCTGAGTTGGATGCCGAGATCACAAAAGGCCATAGCCTGCAGTTTATTGGCCGAATTGGTCAGTTTACGCCTGTTGCACCTGGTTCTGGTGGAGGCATCTTACTTCGTCAGAATACAGACAAATTTGGCAACATCAAATATGATTCTGCCGGTGGTGCCGACGGATATCGCTGGATGGAATCTGAAGCAATTCGTGGAACCGCAATGGAAGCAAATGTCGATATGAGATTTTATACATCTCAAGTTGATGCGGCCATTGAGGAAATCGCAAAATATGGCGATGCGGAGTGGTTCATTTCTGATGACCCTTATATTCCGCAAGCTAGTCCCTGGCAAATGGCAGGTCAACCCTGGGAGGATGATCATGCCGACAAACTTTTTGCAGTACGCTAACTGCGCTAAAATATATTCATTTAAAGGAGAACAAAACTATGCTGAACCCTGAGAACATCTATTTCGAGAATGCCGAGATCACCTTCAAGAACTTCTCTGGTCGTCCTACCAAGTATCAGCGCCAGGAAGGTTTCCGAACCTTCTCTGTAGTCGTCGATGACCCTGATATGGCCCAGCATCTAAGTGAAGATGGCTGGAATGTTCGGATTCTGCGTCCTCGAAATGAGGGCGATACTCCCAAGCATGTTCTGGATGTGTCCATCAACTTCAACTTCTGGAAGAAGCCTGAGATCTATATGATTTGCGATGGCCACAAGACGAGACTTGATGAAGAGGACCTCGATATTCTCGACGGCGCCGATATTATTACTTCTGATATCGTTGTACGTCCTCGTCTGTGGGATGACAACGGCACTACTCGCATTAAGGCGTACCTGCAGGAGCTGTATGTAACGATTCAGCAGAGCCGGTTTGCCGCCAAGTACGCTGACATGTAATTAGGTCAAAATGGGTGCCTTATAGATGGTAAAAATATTTCAAATCATATTTTTGAATTGAAAGGGATTTAGGCAATCTCAATATTTTTGTAGCAACCATCTCTTAAGATCAAATGTCATAAACGCAGCCCATTTAAATGGCCCATTAGCTCAGCTGGTTAGAGCAGTCGGCTCATAACCGATCGGTCCTGGGTTCAAATCCCCGATGGGCTACCAAACGGAGGATTAGCCGCCCTTCGATACATAAATAGCGGCTCTAATAAAAATAATGAGGTGAATTAAAATGAGTATGTACGATTGGGCACGGCAGGAAGTTCAATTGGCAAAGGCAGAGCTAAAACGGAACAAAAACGATGAAGCACAATATATGATTGCTTGCTATGACTCCGCATTAAGAGCTTATGAAAAACTCATTAATGATGACCATACTGGGATGAGCTTCGCGACTACTCGTGGAATCTTAGAGAATTTGATGTATGAGATTCCTTTGATGCCAATTGAAGATAAAGAGATTATGTGGAATCACGTAGACCATTGCGGAAACGAATCTGTCTTTCAGCATAAACGGATGCCGAGCCTATTCAAAATGGTAAATAAAAAGACGGGGGCTGTCAAATTCTCAGATAATGATCGAATTCTTTGCAAAAATCTATTAGGTACCGACTCTGCTTATTTTTATAGTAATTTCATTACAAAGATTATTGATGGGATGTTCCCCATTGAATTCCCGTATATGCCGACTAAAGAAAAATACGTCGCCTATGTTACAGAGTTTCTGATGGATCCCGTAAATGGTGATTTCGACACCTTGAACTTAGTCTCTATAAAACTTCCGACAGGAGAGGTTCATCAGATCAATCTTTATTATAAAGAGGAAAATTCTCGCTGGGTGCAGATTACTCAAGATGAGTGGATTGGTAGAAAGAAAAAAGCTTTTGAAAGGAAGAAGTGAATAAAATGGCAAATTATATTATGATTCGTGACGAGAGCCGCAGCGATAACGGTTGCCCTGGTTATATTAAGTATGTCAACCCTGATGGTCGCCTAGCTGTACAAATCTATGCATCTACCGATATGGACAGTCTCGGAACTCATTATTTGCTAGACCCCGAGCAAGTCATAGCTATTTCTAGGCCTGTCTTTCAGAGAATGCTTAACGAATGTTCCAAAGCTCGCAGAGATGTGCATGATTATATGCAGAAAGATAGCGAATTCACTGCGACACTTCATCGTCAGTTCCAGTTTATGCCAAAAGAGATCATCTATAACGATGCTGCGACAATTGTTTATTGGGCCGACGGCACAAAAACCGTTGTAAAATGCAATGAGAACGATGAATACAGTGAATATGCTGGTTTTGTTGCGGCGGTTGCTAAGAAAATGTATGGTGGGGCAAATGCCATTAATCGGCTTATTGATTCTAAAAAAGTCGTTCATGGCAATGGCCTGGGTCAACCATTTCGTTCGGAGAAAACATTCGAAGAGATTTTTAGCGAAGCTGCTAAAAAATTCACTGAGAATATAAAAAATTCTCTCCAGACTCCCTAAATTATTCTGAACTCTATTCGCGATAAAAACCGCCTCCTTTATGGAGGTGATAAGATGAAAATGGATGATAATAGCACAACAGTTATCTTGACAGCGTTGGCATTATTATTTATATTGGTATTACAATTCATTTACAAATGAGAAATAGGGCTCGGTCAAAATGATCGGGCTCTTTTCTCTTTCGAGGTGCATGAAATGAAAAGTTATCAAGCTTATGTAGCAATAAATGCTATAGATTATTTTTGCAATCAACTGAATTCTCTTGGCGGTAATATTAAATCGATCAAAATGACATTCTCGGAGCGAGGCGATGTAATCTACGATATGATTGTTGAAGCTCCAGATGGAATCATTGATCCTAAATGGGAGGTTAAGGGCTAACAAGCCCTTTCCTCTTTTGAAAGGGAGGTAATCATGGATATCTTAAATGAAATTCATTATCGCAATTTTGCAAAGCTTTCAGAAGATACACAAAATATCCGAACGGCCTTAGCTGATATATATCCTGATTGTGATCTTGTAAATCAACGCATTCGAGCGATTAAAGATGGAATTATTACTCATGAAGAAGCAAATCTTTTGAGATTATACATCACTTGGTAAGGAGGATCAAAATGGCCTTATGGCAGATAGTCTTCGACCCAGATTTGCTCAGACTCGATCCCCCTTCCTCTACGATTTTCAGCTGGATGCTTTGCAAAGAATGCGAAATGGGTGCATCCTCAATGGAGGCACTGGAAGCGGTAAATCGCGCACTGCTCTCGGGTATTTCTTTCAACTTAATGGCGGTGACTTACGGCGAAAAGATTCGAAAATGCGGGAAAGACCTATGGACCTCTATATTATCACCACAGCCGCAAAAAGAGACAGAAATGAATGGAATGGCGATATGGTCCCCTATCTTATCACAACAGATCAAAATACAGCAATTTATACCCATACGGTCGCCATCGACAGTTGGAATAATATACAAAAATACATCGATATACGAAATTCTTTCTTCATTTTCGATGAGGACCGAGTCACAGGATATGGAAAATGGGTCAAGTCATTTCTCTCCATCACAGACCCCCAAAAATCTAATATATGGCTCATCTTGTCGGCCACGCCGGGTGACACCTGGATGGACTATTGTCCCGTATTCATTGCTAACGGATTCTATAAAAACAAAACTGATTTCTGCAACCAGCACGTAATCTGGAGTCGTTTTGCAAAGTTTCCAAAAATCGATCGATATTTCAACATCAAAAGATTGGAACGTCTAAGGGATCGCATCCTAGTTGAAATGGATTTCGAACGTAACACCATTCAACATCATGAAGATGTCTGGTGCAATTATTCACATTTGGAATATAGAGCCTTTATTAAGGAGCGTTTCAATATTTGGACAAATGAGCCGGTCAAAAATGCGGCGGAATTGTGTTTTGGCATGCGTAGGATCGTAAACGAGGATACTGATCGTCAAGTCAAATTGATGGAGATCTTTGAAGATCACCCAAAACTCATCATATTCTATAACTACGATTACGAACGCGAGATCCTTCTAAATTTATTCGAGAATGTGGATGGATGCGAGATAGGAGAATGGAATGGACATGCTCATCAGGAAGTGCCGAACGGACCGGAATGGGTTTACTTGGTACAGTATAATGCCGGAGCCGAGGGCTGGAACTGCATCACAACCGATACCATTGTCTTTTTCTCCCAGACATATAGCTATAAGCAACTCCAGCAGGCTTGCGGACGCATCGATCGACTTAACACGCGGTTCGTGGACTTGTACTACTTCCATCTTAAATCTCGATCCGGAATTGACGCGGCTATATCCCGCGCATTGAGCAACAAAAAGAAGTTCAACGAGGGTGCTTATATGCGAAAAATGCAGATACAATTCGATAATAAGGAGAACTAGGGCTTATGGAGGCAAAACCAGTTTTTTATTACGCAGATTGCTATGATAAAATGGCAAAGAAAGGTTTAGCAATATACGGGGTGTGTAGTGGAAAGATTCAAAATATTGAAAATGAACCATACATTTACAAGGACTGCGTTAATTGTCCGTATTGGGCATGCGCAATAGCAGTAAAGGCAGTTCACGCAGAAAAATGCATAAAGGAGCTTAAAAAATGAACTTATCTAATTTTAATCGGGAAGATTATTGGTGCTATCAAGCATTTAATCCTGTTAAGAAGATTCTTGAAATACGCATTGGAAAATATGGATCGTCTGATGTTATTTTAAGAAAATACAGAAAACTTACTGATTATGAAATCGAGCATAGTTTTCACAGCATCGTTGATGAAACCATTCAGGAGTGTTTTAAGGAGCTTGAAAATGAACAATGAAAAATATCAAATCGTTGCGCACATTGATAGAGCTCGCAGAGTTGTTGATGTTATTGTTGGAAATAAATTAAATCCCGAAATATGGATCGAGAAAATCGCCCCATTAGATGAAACAAATGCCGATGATATTTGTAAGAATTTAATAAATTTATGCATAAATGAATTAGAAAAAAATGAGCATGATTATGGAGCATTTTTAGAGGGAATGGATCGAGCAAGAAAACTATTATCGCATAAAGGAGCTTGAAAATGGCTGATTATAGTAATATTCAAAGAGTTATCATTCGAAAACCTATTGATTTGCAAGATGCTATTAAGGCTTTAAAGATTCTTCAGGAGCTTAATCAGCAGCTTGATGTCATTCGAGTCATGGTGGAACGTCAGGTTATTCCTAAAATTATCGCAGATCATATGATGATGCAGATTGACCTAAAAATCGAAGAAGCAGTTCGACTCGCAGGTTTTGCTAATGCGGATGATATGAAGTATTGGATTGAAAATTTCAAAGATTTATAAGGAGATTAAATCAAAAATGGAAGAAAAAATTGTTTACACGATAACAGTTCGGACCAATCAGGATGGCATTCGTGCTGCTGCGATTGTTAAGAATGTCCGAAAAGCCGATGGCACCCTCGATTCCACACTCACAACGGCATTCGCCCAGGAAGATCTTGACTTTCTGATGGCGATTCTGGACGGAAAAAAGTCCATCAGTAACGCGATGGGTGGTGAAGTGCATGCCAATTAAGCTAGAATTGGAAGAATATTGCCAAAATTGTCGAAATTTTGAAGCAAAAACAATCAAGCGGTCTGATTCTGATCAGATTCGAGTAGAATGCGAGCATCGCCAGCAATGTAAGATCATGGCTCGATATCTTTTTAACCAAATAAAGTATGGGGGTTGCGGTCAAAATGGGAACTATTAGAAAGTCAACTATGAGCATCGATCGGTTCTTTGCAGAAGCACACGATATTGCATTTCATAACTATATTTCTTATCGAACTGTGGAATTTCTTTGGAGAGGTGCTCGTTATCGCTTGGTTTCTACCGGAGATCTTTACGTTTTGGACTATAGTGGTCTTCCTACATTAGTCCATCCGTTCGAAAGCGTTTATAAAAACGAGCATATTTCCTGTGTCTCTGTTGCAGACCAGAGAAACTATTACGTACGTAGAAGAAAACGGATTCGACTCAAAGATCTGGTTTGGGCCGCATTTGGTGATCAGGATTTGCCAAAAGGAAGCCATGTTATCTGCAAAAATGGTAACTGGCAGTCCTGCGGAATTAATAATTTGGAGGTAGGTCGATATGGAGTATCCTCAAAAGGAAGTCCGCTTTGATGAATTCTGCCCTAAATGCAAGTTTTATAAGCTAGACGAAGGTGAAGATCCTTGTAACGATTGCTTGCAGAACCCTTCTAACTTGCATTCCAGGGTTCCAACAGAGTTTAAGGAGGCAGACAATGCAAAAACGAGCACGAACGCAAAATCTCGCTCCAGCAGATGTTGAATGGATCAAAGAGCGTATTGAATATCTTCGAAAGAAGCTTTTGGTGCACTCAATCATCTATTATCGACTAGATGAAAACCTTATTTCTGATGAAAAATGGGCAGAATGGGCTTTGGAACTTGAACAGCTTACCAAAGAATATCCTCATATTGCTCAAAACACATTTCTTGCAGAGGGATTTAAGGATTTTGATCATTCTACCGGCTATAATTTGCCTTTAGAGACTCCTTGGGCTGTTCAAAAAGCAATGGATTTGGTGGAATATTATAAACAACATGGATGGAAAGGGTAGGTCAAAATGGCTAAATTGCGCAAATGTGACGATTGTGCATGCCAAGGAATCTGCAAAATCGAAGATGATTATAGAACGATCTCAAAGAATATGGATCAAGTATATAATTCAGATGGCAAAGATGGTTATTTTAGTATACCGGAACTGATTTGTCATCGTTTTATTCGCAAACAGCCAGTTTCTCGAACTAATGATTTTGAAGAAGCATTACGCTTTAATAATTTAATTACGGAGGCTAATAAAAATGGTAGAGTTGAAAAATAACTGTGATACTTGCGTTCATAAGGCGGTTTGCAAGTACACAGAGCAATTTCAAAAGTCGATGGGCGATATTGTAAAAATTGCAAACGATCATTTTGCAGTGTATGATTTCAATGGCCTTGTAGATCTAAATATTCGGTGTCGACAATACGTTATGGCACCTTATCAGGAACTTAAAAACAATCGATAACAGGAGGAAAATAAAATGGCTAAAAACTACAAATGTGATCGATGCAAATGCCGAGATATTTGCAAGCTTGAAGATATATTTCGTAGCACACAGGATAAACTTGATGAAATCGTTGGTAACGGTAATGGTTACGTCTCTATTGAGTTTGTTTGCTCGAAATTCATTCCTGAGAAACCTTCCGCACTTCGGAAATCATAATTGTGAAGGAGAATAAAAATGGCAGAGTTGAAAGATAGTGGCAATCGCAGGGAGTTTGAGACTGGCGCTGTGCGTGATATGCAGGAAGGGAAGGGACGGATGGATCTTGTCCCTTGGGGAGTCGCTCTGAGTGTCCATGAGGCAATGGGTGATCTCTTTTATATCAGACATTACGGCTATGAAGTTATAAATGGTAAATACAAGGCAGTTAGTGCCTACCAGTGCATTGGCCCGATTGTGGAATATGCAGAATGGATGGATAAAGAGCTCAACGACGTAGAAGCTGTGTGCGGAAATCGGCCGAACCCCATCAATCGACTTCAGGAAATCGAGAATACCTTTGTCAAAATGGCGGCAACCTTTATTATGTTCCAGCAGATGACTCCAGATCCTATGAACGGTCAACATGGTTTCAATCATCAGTCGTTTAGTTTCAATGACAAGGGAGCAGTCACCACGCTTTTGAATGATGAATGGGCTTCTGCAATGCTTGAAGTTGCTAAACATTATGAAGATGGTGCTCGAAAGTATTCTGAAAACAATTGGCGAAAAGGCATGGACCCCAAGATTTACTTCGATTCTGCTATGCGGCATTTCATGAAGTGGTGCAAGCGGATGACCGACGAGCCTCACGACCGTGCATTCATTTGGAATTGCATGTGTGGGGCCTGGGAGGCTCAGCAGGAACGTCATAAAATTGCTTGCGAGGGAGTTAAGGGAGAGAGTGCCAATGTAGCTGAACAGGCAATTCCAGATTCTATGAATGTGCTTCAGAGCTCTCGTGGATGGGATCCAAGACCGATTGACAGATGACAGTATAGGTATACCTCTAGGGGGTCAAAGTGCCTCCTAGGGGCCTTAAAATGTGAAATAGAGGGTGTTTTAATATGTATATGTTCGTTTACAGAAAGAAAACTGCAGACAGAAAGAGAAATGACAATCTAAGTATTGTACTTTCTCATAAAGATAACTGGAAAGATGCTTTATGCGACTATATCAAATATAAAGATGATCAGAAACTAGGTGAGAGCGATCTTGATACCTTAAAACTTTTTAAGAAAGCTCTCTCGAATTTGCCGCTCAATGAGGCAATTCAGCTCATGTATCTTGTATATGGTGACGATCAAATCCTTCTGGCTATGTTTGATAATGTTCAAAAAGTTGATTTTGGGCAGGCTTCTCCGGATCCGGATGGCTCTAATGCGCCTTCGTGAGAAAATCTTAGTCTATAATGGGATAGACCCACAAATTTTAAGGAGGTTTTCTTATGAAGATCAAAGAAATGAAGGAAAAAGGCATTGAATTCGTTAAGGAGAACAAGGCTGCGATTGCTGTCGGCGGAAGTATATTCGTCTACGGCGTTGGGATGTATCTTTGGGGGAGAATTGATGGTTGTAAAGTAGGCAAAAACCAGGCAATTCGGGACTTCGCGCAGGATATTCATATTGGAATGTTCACACGTGAACTTGAAGTTGATCCTGGAAAGTATATTTTTGACCGATTTTTCAATGAAGATCACTTCAATGGCAAGATTAATAGCTTTAATAAGGCAGTTGAATTGCTTGGTGATCCAGAAAATACGAAGGATATTGTCGGAATGGTCATTTGTCGGAAGGAAAACAGTTAAAATGTGGGATTGAGGGCTCGGAAACGGGCTCTCTTCTCTTTAAAATTATCTAAAAATCGAAAATTTATGGTCAAAATGGCCATTTTTAGAGGTGAAAATGATGAAAAAACGGACAAAAAAGACGGTTTCAAGAGTGATTTCTGGAGTTTTAGCGGCTCTTTTTCTGGTCGGAATTGGCTTTTTGGGACTCTCCGGATTGGGAAATATTCATGCAAAAGCATGCGATTTTGAGCTTGATGAAGGAGTTGCTTGGAGTGATGAAAGGACATATTACATGCCTGGCGATCTGATTTCGGAGGGCGATTGGATCGCTTTTCGTGGGTCAAACGGCATGGTTTACGAGATAAATGATGAGATTTTGGAGCAAATTGGGGGCTCTAAAGGGCTGGGTACGGATGAAATTTACCTGCTCACAATGGACTCAAATAGCACAAAAGAGTGGTACGATGACACAATTTTAGTAGTGTGGAGGGACGTTTTATGAGTGCTTTTGAAATACTTTTTGAGACATTTTATGTCTCAGCTGCTATTATTTGGAGTTGCTATTTAATAGCAGACATTGCTGCAGACATTACTAAAAATGGCGAATTGGACTGGGGCCATATCATGTCAGTTGTAATTATGGTCAATCTGGCATTATTCATAATTGCTAAATTCGGATTGGAATGAGGGATTTTTGAAGCTTTTTGGGATGCTTAAAAACGTGCAAATTTATGGGACACTTTATGGGACAAAAATCTCAAATGGGCCAAAAATTTGTCCCAAAATTCATTCGCGAAAATAACACGGCTCGGAAAATTCGGCATTTTTGGGCCAAAAAGTGGTCCTATGGGCCAAAAAAGTGGTCAGTGAAAAATTTTTGTCCCATGCTCAAACCGTTGCGGCACAAGGGTTTCAGGGTTTTTTGGGCCAAAAGACCACTTTTTAATTTAATTTGTCTCAGAA
>ERZ1034952.193-NODE-193-length-56556-cov-5.166245_pt1 | contig 56556 bp, 49 predicted proteins | sample MGYA00520625_ERZ1034952 | MGnify/ENA primary metagenome ERZ1034952 (study PRJEB33766, sample SAMN09781773) | gut metagenome | biome: gut microbiome | host: Homo sapiens | place: Madagascar | study: EMG produced TPA metagenomics assembly of the PRJNA485056 data set...
AAGCGCTCTTCACGCTTTCGCCAAAGGGCAAAGCGGGCATCCTGCTTTCTGCCAACTCTGCAGTTTGCGGTTTTGCGTTCGCACTCACGCCGCCTATTGCTGGTCTCGTGTTAACGTATGGAGGTTTGAAGGCGCTGTTCTTAGTGCCTGCTGCCTGTGCGCTCGTTCTGGGCGTCGTCTGTTATTTCACCTTGCACAATATCTACGCGCGAGTGAAGCGGAAGATCGATATCCCGAGCCTTGTTCTCAGCTTTGTGGGGCTGGGAGCATTCATGTGTGGTCTGAATGAGGTCGCTCACGATCCGTTGCCTTCGATCGTGCTCATGCTCTTCGGCGCGGTAATGATCGCTGTGTTCGTAAGACGCCAGCTGCGTATCCCTACGCCCCTGCTCGATCTGAGGCCGTTCAAATATCAGGTCTTCTCACTCGGAGAGACCCTCATCATGATCGCCTATATGGGGTCGCTCTTCGTAAGCCTGGTAGTGCCGTTGTATCTAGAAGGCGTACAGGGCGAAACGCCTTTCATCGCTGGTTGTTTGCTCTCGATCCCGATCTGCACCTATGCGACGCTTTGCATCGTAAGCGGCAAAGTGCTCAGCAAACGGGGCATTTGGCCTTTGGTTTCGTGCGGGTTCGGCCTTGCAGTGCTGGGTTTCATTCTTGTGTATGGCGGTGTTTCTTTGGGGAACATTGTGCTCGTGCTGGTTTTCACTGCACTGGCATATGGAGGGATCGGTCTGGCTTACCCTTCGGTCAAGAGCGTGGATTTCGAAGCGGTACCGCAAGCGCTGTCCTCACATGCCTCCTCGATCCACTCAACGCTCGTTCAGATCGCAGGATCGATCGGTACGGCGCTTTTCGTGGGAATCATGTCGGGGCAAATGGAACATCTTACCGCCGCAGGAGCAACAAGGGCGGCCGCCTATGCATCTGGTTTCGAGATCACGCTTGGCATCATCATCGGCATCATTGCGGCAGGGTTCGTGCTCTCGTTCTGGTATTCGCGCATCGTCAGGAAGAAGAAGCACTAGCGCACGTGCTATTCAGAAGAGCTCGTGATTCAGTCTAGGGCTTGCGGACTGGATGACGAAAGGCCATCATCTTTCGTTGTGAGGGAGATTAGTGGATCGATCAGGACCTTCCTTATCCGCGATCGAAGAAGGGGCTCTTCGAACTGATGCTCACGGGAATGGCAAGAACCTGCTGAACACCTTCACCAAGCAAGCCAAGGTGTGCAGCGGCAGTGCCAGCGGAGAACATGATGCGCGTATCGACCCCGTAGGCTTGCGCACGCGAGACGGCAGAGCCGAGCGCGATACCCACGTCGATCACATTGATCGCGCAAGGTGCTTCGGCGGGCTTCTCGCCGCAGGTCGGGAACCCGCAATAACCGCAGTTCAAAGATTGAACCTTAGGTCTGGTCCCAACGAGCACTACGCATTGGCACGCGCGAACGCATCCTGCATCGCGAAGGAAGAACGCATGCCCGCGCTCGTTGCCGATGGTTTCCATGGCGACCGCGAGAGCTTCCTTCTCATCGCCGTTCACAACAGCGCATTCGAGCACATCGATGCCCTTTCCCTTCGGCGCAGTGCGTGCTGCAACGAGCATCTTTTGGGCAATATCGAGTGCTTGGGTTTCGCGCAGATCGCGTTCGTTGTATATCACGGGAACTCCTTGCTAAAAACGGGTAGGCTCTTGTCGTTCCATTAGGTACTTGTGACAGGATAGCATCAATGCGGGTGAGCTACATAGATGACCCAGTAGCGCTCCCAGACACCTGCAAGGAGGCAGAGCACTCCCGCGGCTGCTGCCCCAAGCGGTCCGAAGAAGCATGCAGCGATGGCGCAAACCCCTGCGATGCCATAGACAACGATCGCATTGCCCGCAAGAACCGCCTTTGAGTACATCTTGGAGGCGCGTTCGTGGATATTCATCCATACCAGTGCGTAGGTGAAGCAGCGGAACACGATCAGCGCAATGAACGGGATGATGAGCGCTTCGATGGCAGCGAATTGCCCAAAAACGAGCGAAAGCACGATCAGAAGGCCCATTCCCATCGTAAGAGCATCGCTCGCTACCCAACAGGTGAGCCAGCGCGCTTTCTTCAGGCCGGGTTGCGATGTGCAGCTGAACACCACGCCTTTATAGCAGATCACCACGCACGCTGCGATGAGCGCTAAGACCGCGAAAAGACGGAAGAGCACATCGAGCACCATAACAGCTTCGGGAGGCAGCCCAATGGTTGCGAGCAATGCGACCGTGATCCAGTAGATGGCGAGCGCGATGAACAGCATGATCGAATAGAAGATCAGACCCACCACGCCGACCGATAGGGGGGAGGTGGGATGCAAGACCCTCATGGCATGTATGAATCGGACATGATCGCCCAGGTCGGCAACGAGCAAGAGCAGATCGAAAAGGACGATGAAGAACGCGAGCGTAAGCGCGATCGGCATGACGGGGCCGAAGAGCGTAGGCGCAGTGAGCCACGTGATCATCGTCACGAACATGAAGCCCGCAGTGAGATTGTTGAAGAAAAGATCCCACACGATGATGTTCTTCCAGTCAGGAAAATGAACGGTATCGTGCTGTTGGTATGCAGAAGGCTCGCCTTCAACCCATGTTCTATCCATGATCATCTTCCTTCCTACAGCAGACAAACAACGATCGTGATGGCTGCGATCGCGAGCATTCCTATAGCTTTGGCGTAATCGCCGATCATGAAGCTTACGGGCAATTTCGGTTGCGCTGGCAAGCCATAGACAGCAGGTTCGTCCATCAACAGGTAGAACGAATTGAGCGGTTGGTAATCCTGGAAGGGATCAACGCCGTACAGGTTGGCTTTCTCGAAACCTTGCTCGTGAAGAAGGGCCAATCGTGCACGCGCACGCTCGACCATCTCTTCGCGCGGACCGAACTGGATCGCGCCGGTGGTGCACGCCGTAGCGCAGGCAGGCTCTAATCCGTCGCGCAAGCGATCGTAGCATTCAGCGCACTTCATAGAATGACCAGTCTCTTTGCTTACTTCAGGGACGCCGAAGGGGCAGGCAGCCACGCACATACGACAGCCCATGCAGATATCGGTCTGGTAATAGATGCCTCCGAATTCATTACGAATGATCGCGCCCGTGGGGCAGGCCTCATGGCAGGGTGACTCCTGGCAATGCTTGCAGTGGTCGGCCATGAAGAGCCATTGCCCTTGTTTCGGCTCATGAAGCAACCCGTCCATTGAGGTGGGGGCTGTTCGGTCCGTTTCATTGACCTCTGAGAAGCGCTCGATGAACTTGACGTGGCGCCAGTTCTCTGAAGAGAGGTCGCGCGTATTGTCGTAGCTGTTCCCCGACCATTGGATATCCGTGGTCTTGAGCATGTTCCACTGCTTGCATGCGATCTCGCATGATTTGCACCCTGAGCAGATGGAAGTGTCGGTGAAGAAGGCCATCTCCGTTTGCGCAGGAAGCGGATCGCGGCGCTTGAACAAGGAGTAGACAACATCGAGCCTGCGATTCTTGCGCGGCTCTTTCGCGTCGTAGCGCTTATCGGAAAGCTTGAGTATGTTTCGCGGGTTCGGCTTCATGGCTAGTTCCTCCCTTCCGGTTGAGCCGGCCAGGGGGTATCAGGGATCGGCTCATCGAATAAGGGGTCGTATTCGAGCGGATACGGATCGAGCTTCTGAAGGTCGTTCGGGTCCGCCTTGGTGATCCGCACCGCAAATCCTTTAGATGCGGGAATCAGACCATCGGAAGCCATGATGGCGGGGCTGAGGTCGTTGGTGATGTCGCTGACCATCAAGCCCTTGTATCCCGATGCGACGAACGCGCCAACGACGGTCGCCTTCTGTCCGTAAACCTCGCCGATGCGCAAGCGGGGCGTTACGAGGGCGCGGATCTGCAGCTTAGCGCGTTCGCTTTCGACGGTGACATAATCCCCTGTTTCCACGCCGATGCTCGCTGCTTGCTCAGGAGAGAGCTCCAGGAAGCGTTCTGGCTGCAACCCGACGAGCCACGGCATCGTGCGCGTTTGCGCACCGGAGAGCCAGTGTTCGGTCACATGATAGGTGGTCATGATCGTGGGATAATCATGCTCGCCCACAGGTGCGATGGGGTTCTCAACATCGTCGACGATGACCAATCCAGGATCGCGCGTCTGTTCCCAAAGTTTGTTCTCATAGGGCGATTCGGTGGTTTCGTAGTAGACCGGCATAGGGCCTTCTTTGATGCTGTAGGGCACGAAGAGCCATGCCTTGCCGTCCGAATGGGCGCCGAAGGGGCAATCGCCTGCAAGCGCCGCATCGCCTGTTGCGCCTGGTTCTGGTTGGTAGGTTGGCGGCTTCTTCGCGTTGCACTGCGGCTTGTCGTACCCTACCCATTGTTCGAGCTGCTCATCCCACCAGATGAGCTTCTTGCGCTCTGACCAAGGCTTGCCCTCTGGATCGGCAGAGCAACGGTTGTAGAGGATACGAGAGTTCTCGGGCCAGCTCACGCGATAGTCCGAGAAGATCGATCCGTTATGGACATCTCCTGTCTCCGTGCGATTCATCAAGTTCTCACCTTCGGGGCCGAGGATACCTGAGAGCAGGCGGCATCCGCATACCGTCGAGCCATCGTCTTTGAGTGTGCCGGACCCTTGGCAGACCGAGCCGTCATCGATGTTGAATCCGTTCATCTCTCTGACGACCTTCATCATATCCAAGTCGCCTTCGATAGGGGTGAGCTCGAATTCTCGCTCGCTTCTGGTAGGACCGTTCGCATCGTAATCCCAATAGAGCGCGCGCATGCCCGCATCGCGTTCATCGGTCGTTGCATTCGCTTTTGCTTGCAGTCTCTTGCCCAGTTGGTAGATGTACCACGAATCCGCATGAGCTGCTCCAGGGGCTTCCTGAATGCGCTCGTGCCATTGCAGTACACGTTCGGTGTTCGTGACGGAACCCTCTTTTTCCAAGCAGGTGCAGACTGGCAAGTAGAAGACCTCGGTTTGGCATTCATCGGGCGAGGGCCCTTTGGGGTCGGCATACCAGACCGAAGCGCTCTCATTCTCGAAGAGATCCATCACCACGAGCCATTCGAGGTTGCGCATCGCATCGCGGCTCCAGCCCGTGTTGGGGTTGGTCACAGCGATGTTCTGGCCGATCACCACCATGCCATCCATGCCGCCACGAAGGGCTTTTTCCATGGAGACGGTGAGCGATTCGTTGTCGCTGAGCTTCGGGAGCCATTGATAGCCATATTCGTTATCTTCAGTGGCGTTCTCGCCATAGTAGGCTTTGAGCAAACTAACCATGTAGTTCGGCAGCGATGCCCACGAACCACGTTCGGTCTCCAGCTTCCACATGCCTTCGCTCGTCTTGTCGAGCGCGCCGCTGAAACCGTGGCCATTAGCGAGATAATCGGCCAAGGTGGCGTTGCCAGGATGTGCTTCTGGTTGGGGAATGTAGTTCGGCAAGACGTTGAATAGCGTGGGAACATCGGTAGCGCCTTGCACGTTGGAATGCCCGCGGAGCGCTAGGATGCCGCCACCGGGGCGACCGATGTTGCCGAGCAGGAGCTGTAAGATAGCGGCAGTGCGGATGATCTGTGAACCGCTGGAATGCTGCGTGAAGCCGGTCGCATAGCAGAAAGCCGTGGTGCGATCGCGCCCGGAGTTCATGCCGATGAGTTCGCCGACCTTCACGATGTCTGCTGGGCGGCACCCGCAGATATCAGCCACCACCTCAGGTGTATAGTAGCTGAACTGCTTCTTGATCAGCTGAAATACGCAATGAGGATCTTGGAGCGTGGGGTCTTGCTTGGGCTGCCCATAGCTACCATCGGCGTTCATCTCGTATTGATAATCCCACGTGGTTCCTGCCTGGGAATACGAATTGGTCTCAGGATCCCATCCATTGAAGAAACCGCGCACATCATCGAATTCAAAACCGGGATCGATGAGCGTAGCGGCATTCGTATAGTTGATCACGTACTCCTTGAACCAATAATCATGCTCGAGGACGTAATTGATGAGGCCGCCGATGAATGCGATATCCGCGCCAGGACGCGTATGAACGTAGTGGTCGCATGCCGCAGAGGTACGCGTGAAACGAGGATCGACATGGATGGTGATCGCGCCTTTTCGTTTCGCTTCCATCGGCCAATGGAACGCCACGGGATGAGCCTCTCCCATGTTCGATCCCATGATCAGGATGCAGTCGCTATTGATAAGGTCGCGTGGGGGATTGGTGCAGGCACCGAATCCGAAGGTTGGCGAAAGCGCTGCGACGGTGGTGGAATGGCAATATCGTGCGGAGTTCTCGGTGGGCAAGATGCCCAGACCTCCCGTGAAGAGCTTTCGGATGAGGTAGCACTCTTCATTATCGAGAGCCGATCCGCCGATGAATCCGATGTTCGTCGCCGCGTTTATCGTGAGGCCGTTCTCGTCCTTTTCGACGAACCCCTTGTTGCGGGTCTCCCAGATGCGATCGGCTATGGTATCGAGCATCCAATCGATGCTCTTCTCCTCCCATTCGCTCGCACCTGGTGCGCGGTAGAGCGCGCGCGTCTCTCGATAGGGATTGCGGTTCAGCATGAACGTCGACATGCCCTTAGGACATTGACGCCCCGCATTGATGGGGGAGCGCGGATCGCCTTCAACTTCGATGAGCTCTTTATCCTTATAGAAGGCCAGCTGCGAACAGCCTACTGCGCAGAATTGGCATACGGTAGTGCCGCGTTTCGCTTCGCGCAACCGCGTGCACTTATGAACCGTACGATCGCTCAGAACGTCATTCACGTGAGCCATGGTCAAGTCCTTTCCTTCCCTCAACGGTGGACTGCTTGGGTGTTCATGCTAAGCAGTCCACCAGCAAAGCCGCAGGAAGATCACCGAAGCGATTCTTGCGGGATCATTCCAGTTCTCGTTCTCCAGCGCGCACCGGGCGATCGACGGGTCGATCGCTTCCCATGGGGGCGCCGTTCATGCGCATCTTCTGCATGTTCCTCATGAGATAGATCGGCGATGCATATCCGCTCCAGATGTGTATCAGCCTGGTGAAAGGAACGATGAGGAAGACGCAAAGCCCGATGAAGATATGGATCTTCTGCGGGGTGGCTGCATCGATCAGATGCGTGTAAGCATCAGGCTGAAGCGTGACCAAGGCGATGGCCCAGTTCACGAAATCCAAGAGGCCTTCGCCTGATTTATCGTAGAGCGCTGCGTTGACCACGCTCGTTGCGCCCATGATGAGCACTGCACCGACCACCACCAAAACGAGCCAATCGCTCGGACGCGAGGTCTTGCGAATGCGCGGGTTGGTGATGCGTCGGTGGATCATCAGCGTGATGCCGACCAGGCAGAGCACAGCGCAGGCACCGCCTGCGATGATCTCGAGCACCTGGGTCATTTGCGGCGTGATGCCAATATCCAGAAGGAATTGCTTGGGCACGAACAGCCCGAATAGGTGTCCGAAGAGCAGTCCGATAACGCCGACGTGGAAGAATCGCGCGCCCCAGTTGATCTCTTTCTTGCCGCCCAGAAGCTCCGAGCTCTGGCTCTTCACCGTGTAGGGGTGCGTAAGGAAGCGGATGAAGCTTCCCACCAGCCAAACCGTGATGACCACATAGGGAAATACCTGATAAACAATGAAATAGAGAAGGTGTGTAAGATCCGTATCCATAGTCATCACTTCTGCTTCCTTGGCTTGGCAGCTACTTCATAATCCTTGAACGTAGGTGCGATCTTCCTATCCATCGGGCCGCCGAAGATCTTCGATGCGCGATAGCGCTGATCGCGCCCGCCGCCCATGTTCATGCCTTGTTCGCCCTGCTTGAGAACGCTCGCCTCGTGGTCGCGGTTAGCGGTAGGTATCACGAAGCGATCCTCGTAGTTCGCGATGGCAAGCAGTGAATGCATCTCGCACACATCTTCAGGCGTAAGATCGAGCGCGCGAAGCTCGTCGATCTCCGGAGCTTCTTTGATAGCTTCGAGCGGCAATTCGCTCTTCAGGTACTGATCGAGCCCTGCAGAATCGCTGTAGTGCCTTACGATGGAGCGCATGAGCAGTAAGCGCGATAGAGCATCTTGGACGACCTGGGTGTTTCCGCCAGCAAGGAGGTTGGCGAGATACTGGATCGGGATCCTCAAGTCCTCTGCTTTTGGCAACATGCCATCCATCGAGAGCTTGCCTGCATCGATGGCGTTCGCGATCGGGGACAAGGGGGGAACGTACCAGACCATCGGAAGCGTGCGGTATTCGGGATGCATCGGGAAGGCGAGCCCCCACTCGATGAGCTTGCGCACGGGCGACTTCTGCGCTGCCGTGATCCACTCATCCGATATGCCTTCAGCGCGTGCTCCTTCGATAACATCAAGGTTGAATGGATCGAGGAAAACGCTGCGCTGCGCTTCGTAGAGATCGGCGTCGTTCTCGGTGCTCGCAAGCTCTTTTATCTTGTCGGCATCGTAGAGGACGACCCCTACATAGCGAATGCGTCCCGTGCATGATTCAGAGCACACCGTGGGGCATCCGCTCTCGATACGGGGATAACAGAAGATGCATTTCTCTGCTTTTCCGCTCGACCAGTTGTAGTAGACCTTCTTGTACGGGCAACCGGTCATGCACATGCGCCAGCCACGGCATTTATCCTGATCGACCAAGACGATGCCGTCCTCTTCGCGCTTGTATATGGAGCCTGATGGGCAGCTTGCGACGCATCCGGGATTCAGGCAATGGTTGCACAGGCGCGGAAGGTAGAACATGAACGTATTCGCGTATTGCGCGTAGATCTCGCGCTGGACGCCCTTGAGGTTGATGTCCTCTACCGCTTCAACATCTACGCCACCCAGATCGTCTTCCCAGGCAGCGCTCCCTTCGATCTTGTCCATCACCTCGCCCGTTATGTAGCTGGCTGGCTGGGCGGTAGGCGCCGTTTTCATGAGAGGCGCCTTTTGCAGCTTCTGGTAATCGAAGGTATAAGGTTCGTAGTATTCGTCGATGGTCGGCAGCAGTCCATTGCTGAAGATGCCGGCTAGAAGCCACGAGCGGGGCCCGCGCTTCAGCTGCAGCTTTCCGTTCTTGACCTGCCAGCCACCCTTCCATCTGTCTTGGTCTTCCCATTGCTTCGGGTAACCGGTGCTCGGCTTCGTCTCGACATTGTTGAACCAGACGTATTCCATGCCTGGTCGATTCGTCCACACGTTCTTGCAGGTGACCGAACAGGTATGGCACCCGATGCACTTATCGAGGTTCAAGACCATCGTAACTTGAGCGCGTATCTTCATAGTAGCGTCTTCCTCCTTGTGCCTCGGGCTAGCAGTCTTTCGCGACGACGCGCTTGGTCAGAATATCGGCTTCTGTCTCAGCCTCTTCATCGAGCCACTCAACAGAATCGAGCTTATGGAGCCAGATGAAATCGTCGCGATTCGGGCAAATGGTCCCATAGTAGTTCAGATGGAACGAGAGCTGCGCATAGCCGCCGATCATGTGCGTTGGATTGACCACCACGCGCGTCGGAGAATTATGATCGCCACCACGAATGCCCGTGACTTTCGAAGCTGGCGTGTTCATGATCTTCTCGGTTGCATGCTGCAGGATCGAAAGACCCTCGGGCATGCGCGAGGTGAGGATGGCACGCGCCACCATCGCACCATTGGCATTCCAGAATTCGACCCAATCGTTGTCTTCGATGCCGGCAGCTTTCGCATCCTTATCGTTGAGCCAGATGGTGGGGCCTCCTCGCGAGAGGGAGAGCATGCGTTCGTTGTCGTAATAGGTCGAATGGATGCCCCATTTCTGGTGGACCGTGGTGAAGTTGAGCATGATGGTGGGATGGCCATTATCGGCAGCATGCTGATAGCCAGCCAATGCTCGTTGGTCTGCGGGCGGTCGGTATTGGGGGAATTCCTGGCCGAAGGCGCGCATCCATTCGTGATCTTGGTAGAAATGCTGTCTGCCAGTGAGCGTTCGCCACGGAAGGTTCAGGTTGATGTTCTGCCAGAACGCGATATAGGGGATCTCGTCGTTTTCGGTGCCAGACCAATCGGGCGCCGTGAAGGTCTTGCGCGATTGGATCTGAAGGTCGAAGAAGGTGAGCTTATCGCCCCGATGCTCTTCAGAGAGCTGCTTGCAAGGAACACCGCTTTGCTTCTCGACGAAATCCCAACTGTTGTAGGCGAGAGTGCCATTGGTCTCGGGCGAGACGCGCATGATCATATTGGCTGCCGCGATATCGGAATCCATCTTCGGACGACCTTGGGCAACGCCTTCCTTCATCGTGCCGTTCAATTCGGCCAGTTCCTCGATCTCCTGATCGAGACCCCATTTGATGCCACGATTGCCGCCGCCGTTCTCTGAGAGGCGTGGGCCTACTGAGCAGTACATATCGTGGATATTGGCGTAATTGCGCTCCACTTCAACGATATGCGGAGCGGTCTTGCCAGGGATCAGGTCGCATTCGCCTTCGTACCAGCGCTTCACCTCGAGCGGTTGTCCCAGCTCGGATGCCGTATCATGACCGAGCGGCGTGAGCAGCACATCCTTAACGGCGCCGAAGCGTTCGGGATAGGCACCGCCGAGCTGCGAGATGCGTTTGGCGAGCAGCTCGAAGATCTCCCAGTCGCTCTTTGCTTCCCACGGGCATGAAACAGCCTTTACAAAGGGATGGATGAAGCTATGCATATCGGTGGTGTTGATGTCGTTCTTCTCGTAGAAGGTAGCCGCGGGAAGCACGATATCGGAGTAGAGGCTTGTGGTTGACATGCGGAAATCAAGGTTGACCAGAAGGTCGAGCTTGCCAACGGGCGCTTCTCTCCATTTCACGAGTTCGGGTTTGAGATCTTCCTCTTCGGCAGTGAGCTCTTCACCGACGATGCCATCTTGAGCACCCATGAGATGCTTGAGGAAGTATTCTTGGCCTTTGCCGGAAGATCCCAAGATGTTCGAGCGCCAAACGAAGAGGTTGCGCGGCCAGTTGAATGGCTCATCGAGATCTTCGAGGCTGAAATGGATCTTGCCGCTCTTAAGGGCATCGACCAGGTATTCTTGCGTGTCTTGGCCGTTCTTCTTCGCTTCTTCGGCGATCTTGATGGGATTGACATCGAGCTCGGGTGCTGTTGGCAGCCAGCCCATCTTCGAGCTTTGAAGATTGTAATCAAGGTACGTGCCGCTGAAGCGTTTCGGGTCAGCAAGAGGGGAGCGCATGTAGGAAAGCGGCATGCGTTCATAGCGCCACTGATCGGCATGCTCATAGAAGTAGCTTGTTGCGTTCATCTGGCGTGAGGCAGGGACCCAGTCCTGCGCGAATGAGAATTCTGCCCATCCGGCTTCGGGGCGGATCTTCTCCTGCCCGACGTAATGGCACCAACCGCCTCCAGGAACACCTACCGTTCCGCAGAGCATGAGGATGTTCATGATGCCACGATAAGCGTTGTCGGTTTGGTACCACTGGTTAAGGCCTGCGCCCATCAGCACGCATGCGCGGCCCTTAGTGGCAGAAGCGGCCGTTGCGAATTCGCGCGCAAGGCGTATCACGTCTTCAGCGCGTACGCCAGTTATGTCTTGCTGCCAACGAGGCGTGAACGGAACGTTGTCCATCTCTCCCTTTGCTACTTGGCCACCGATGCCGCGGTCGATACCTAAGTAAGCACCGAACAGATCGAAGACCGTGGTGACGAGCATTTCGCCTTCTGTGGTCTTGATCTTTTTCACGGGCACTGCGCGCTCGAGCACGGGGCCATCGTCAGTGTTGCCAGGGAATAGCGGGATGCTCTCATCGCCGAAATAGGGGACGTTCAGCGCAACCACTTCGTCTGAGGAATCGATGAAGCTCAAGCGAGGATGGACGTCCTTGCCGGTCTCTCCATCGATCTCGAGGGTGTTCCATTTGCCCTCATCGCCGTTCGCTTCCTGCTCCCATCGGTAGCCGATCGAGCCTTGCGGTACGGCAGGGGCATCGCTCGTCTCATCCCATACGACCGTCTTCCACTGGCTATTGCCCGCCTTGGCGTAGGCTTCAAGATCGCTCGCGCGCAGCGTGCGCCCTGCCACATAGGCATCTTTGCCCGCGCGCTTATCGAGGCAGACCAGCATGGGAAGGTCGGTGAACTTCCGTACGTAATCAGTGAAGTAGGGATCGGGGTTATCCAGGTGGAATTCCTTGAAGATTACGAAGTTCATCGCGAGAGCCAGAGCAGCATCGGTGCCTTGTTTGGGATGCAGCCACCAGTCTGCGTCTTTCGTGCTCTCGCAGTAATCGGGGCAGATATTGACGAGCTTCGTGCCGTTGTAGCGCGCTTCGATCATGAAGTGAGCATCGGGAGTTCGCGTCATCGAGATGTTCGTGCCCCAGCAGAGGATGTAGTTGGAGTAATACCATGCCTCAGACTCGGGCACGTCCGTTTGCTCTCCAAAAGTTTGAGGGGACGAAGGGGGAAGGTCGCAGTACCAATCGTAGAACGAAAGGGCGGCTGCGCCGATGAGCGAAAGATAGCGAATGCCAGCCCCGTAGGACACCATGGAATAACCCGGGATAGGCGAGAAGCCTGCGATGCGGTCGGGGCCGTATTTCTCGATCGTGTAGAGGTTGGCGGCCGCTATGATCTCGGTCGCCTCATCCCAGCTCGTGCGAACCAGGTCGCCCATGCCACGTACTTTCACATAGCTTTCGCGCGTTTCAGGATCTTCGACGATGCGCTTCCAGGCTTCGAGGGGCTCATGATGTGCTCGCTCGCGACGCCATGCATCGCGGAGTTGAGCGCGGATAAGGGGATGCTTGACGCGAGCTGCGCTGTAGAGGTACCACGAATACCCTGCACCACGAGGGCACCCACGCGGTTCGTGATTCGGAACGCCGCAAGGGGTAGGAGGGTAGTCCGTTTGCTGGGTCTCCCACGTGACGATACCGTCCTTCACGTAGATCTTCCAGCTGCATGATCCTGTACAGTTGACACCATGCGTAGAGCGCACGATCTTGTCGTGCGCCCAACGATCACGATAGGCATCTTCCCAGTTGCGGTTCTCGTCGGTGACTTCGCCCCAACCGTCGGCGTAGCTCCCAACGCGCTTCTTGAAGAACAGCGAACCTTCGGTGAATTTCGACATATGAACCCCTATTCATCTTGGGCTCGAGCGGTGAATGTCGCTCGAGCGCGTGGATGTTGTTCTTGGCATGAAGCCCTGACGTTGAAACTGCCTTTCCTAGCAGCGGTTCGGCGCATTCTTCCTGTCGTAGAAGAATACGTTGATAACCAGGATGGCGGCGAAGATGACCGCGGATACCGCGAACATCACCAGTGGGCTCGTGGATGCGAGCAGAACGCCGATGGTGAACGGTCCGTAAGCTCCAATAGCAGAGGTCCAGCCAACTACTGCGCCTCCCTGAACAGGCGGGAAGAGCACGGCCATCTGTTGGGTGGTAGAGGCGTTGCCGCATCCTGTCCAGAAGAATACCCACCACATCGCGATCATCCAGATCCAACAACCCATAACAGAGTCGGGCTTGTAGACGCAGAGGAAGATGAGACCGATGATAACGGCAGCAGCCATGATCGTGGTCACGCGCCCGCCGCGGATCTTGTCCGAGACCTTGCCTGCTCCTACACGGGAAAGAGCGCCGATAGCAGGACCGACCCATGCGAAGGCGATGGCCGAAGGCGCACCTTCGATATGGTTGAAGACCCCATCGCCCATCAGCGCGAAATGCGCGCCTAAGCCTGCGAAGGTGGCGAACGTTCCGTAGTAGAACAGCGTCATGAACCAGGTGTGCTTGCTCTTGAAGATGGACATCTGAGTCTTGAAGTTCGCCGTGACCGGGACCGAACGCAGCAAGACGATGGCAAGAATGGAGAGGATCACTACGAGCGGAACCCATATCCAGCCAGCGTTCTGCAGCCAGATCTCTTTGACTTGCCCTGCTACGACCTCATGCTGTGGAGAGCCTAAGATTCCGAATACGGAAAACGTGATGACGATCGGCGTTACGAATTGGACGAGTGAGGTGCCGAAGTCCGACAAGCCGCCTTGAACACCGAGAGCGAACCCGCGCTTCGACTTCGGGAAGTAGTAATTGGTGGATGCCATGAGTCCCGAGAAGGTGCCGCCGCCGATGCCAGCAAGGAAGGCGAACAGCATCAGCACTTCGAAAGGAAGCCCTGGGTTCGTTACCGCATATATCCAGCAACCAAGCGGGATGAGCAGCAAGATGGTCGACATGAAGACCAGCTTGCGTGTGCCCATTATGGGCGGTAGGAAGGTCCATACGATACGCAGGGTGCCTGCTGAGAGGCCTACCATTGCCACGAGCCAATAGAGCTGGCTTGCATCAAGGTGAAAACCAACGGCGTTGAGGTGTGGTGCCAGCGAGGGTACCAGATACCAAGCGCAAAAGCCGAAGGTCAACGAGAAGGTGGAGATCCAGACCGTGGTCCAAGCCAAGCGCTTGTCCCACTTCTTCGGGTCTTCAGGATCCCATTCTTTTATATCTGCTTTCATGGCGATCACTTCCATTCTTAGTGAATGCGACGGCCTCAAAGCAGCGGTTGAAATGCCGTCTACATAAATCCTCCATGAGCATACCTAATCTTGTTAATTCAACAGTGCGTAATGGATTGTTCTAATCTTTCTGTAGGTCTTTTGTTGGACACTTGTTACCTATGCTGTTAGCCTGCGCTTTCAGGCGAGACCTCATGTCCTACGAGCCTGAGTGCTCGTTCGTTTATCGGTCGATGTTGCCTATAATGAATCGAACGCTGTTTTCGATGACGATGAGCGTCTGCGCGCGTTTGAAAGGACCATATGATGATCTGGGAATTGAAAGCTCTTGCCTGTCTTTTGCTCTATCCGGATGAGGATCTTCTGGAAAGCCTTCCTGAGATCGACGCGGTGTTGCAGAAGAGCGAAGAGCTGGATGCTGATTCGAAGCGGCAACTGGATGAGTTCGTTGCATGGATCAAAGGGACGGATCTTACTTCCCTTCAGTCCGCTTATGTATCGACCTTCGATATCGGCAAACATGCGAGCTTGAATCTCTTCGAGCACACGCAAGGGGATTCGCGCGATAGAGGGCATGTGATGGTAGAGTTGAACAGGCTCTACAAAGAACACGGGCTCGACCTGACCACCACCGAACTACCTGATCATCTGCCCGTTTTCCTCGAGTTCATCGCAGGGCTCGAGCGTGAAGATGCCATGCTCTGGCTCGAGAGTACGATAGAGCCTATTCGCAAGATCGATCGAGAGCTCCAGCTTGATGAGAGCCCTTGGGAGGCTGTGAGCGCGGCGCTGATCGATTTCGCGGGGGCAGAGCGCGAAACGCCTTCTGAACGTTCGACAGATGAGATGATTCCGACGCTCGATGCTGAGTACTTTGAAGCTCCGGTCACCTTTGGTGGTTCTGTTAACCCTGTTTCCTCTTCAGGAGCGCTCTAAGCTCTTCTACGAGCGTAAGCGTAGCCTCGATAACGGATGTAAATATCCTCTTCGGTTTTTGATCTGTCTTCTTTCATTCTTTTTTGCAAGGATTTGCAGCGCTGAATCGTGTTAAGAGAAGAGAGACAGCATAAGAGGAAGGTTATTTCATGAAGAAGCATATGAAGAAGAGGTCTTTTGCTCTGTTAGCAGTGGCGGTATGCATCGTTCTGGCGATTCCCGCACTTGCATTCGGCTCGGCGGGCGTGTTCTCAACTGAAAGCAGGGTACAAACCGAGAGCGCGCTCGATGCTGAGGAGTACGTCGATCAATTTGACACGATCGCTCCAGCCACCAATGAGCAACCCGAGTCCGCTCAACCGAGTACGGACGATCAGTCTTCTGCGGTTGCGAACGAAGATCCTTATTCGACCGCGAGTGGCCAAAGATTCATCGACGAGAATGATAATGGTGTTTGTGATCGCTATGAACAGGGAACCTGTGATTCTTCTTGGTGCGCTGGTGAAGGCTTGGGGCACGGGAGAGTAGGAAAAAGTCTCAACTCTTCTGCAGGATTCTCTTCAGAGAATAGGCATGGTCCGTCTTGCGGACAGGGATATGTTGATGCAGATGGTGATGGAGTATGTGACAATCAAGGGGCTGCTAATTGTGGTGCAGCCAATCGTGGTCATCATGGCAGGCATTCCTGATAGCGAGTACGAGCGATAAGGCATGATGTGCGCAAGAACGACGACATCGAAAAAGCGATAGACACCTTTGGGTCGACGGTGTGGCGTGTATGCGTTACCTTCTTCCGGCATAGCCATGACGCTCAAGATGCCTTTCAGGAGACGTTCTTGAAGTATGCGCTTGCCGAGGCAAAGGATTTTCAGGATGACGAGCATCGCAAGGCATGGCTTATCAAGGTGTCGTCAAATGTATGTCGTGATATGTTGCGTGCGGCGCACCGAAAAGACCATTCTTTCGATCAGGAATTCGAGCACTCTCGTCGTGGTCTTGCTGTGGCTGAAGACCCCAAAGAATCGCCGCATCTAGAGATAGTTGAAGCATTTCGCTCGCTAGATGATCCGCCGCGCCTTCCTCTGTTTCTTTCGCTTTATGAAGGCTATACCGCGCCAGAGATCGCAGAGATAGTAGATGCTCCTGTGAACACGGTCTATTCCTGGATAGCGCGTGGAAAGAAGATGCTGAAGGAGGCGCTGTCATGAGAGACCATGAACTAGAAGAGCAGGTCAAAGCTGCCTTTGATAGCATCGAGCTACCTCATGAAATAAAGCAACAGACGCTCGATCATATCCTTGATCGTCCGTCTGCTGATACGCATGTGGATCGATCGGTCCTATCGAGCGCAAATGAAGAAGCGCCTATTGTCAAGCCTTCTTATAAGAGGACGAAGCGCCGAAAGACCATGACGATTTTGAGCGGAGCATTAGCTGCATGCCTTATCGTGGCGGCTGCCCTCTTCGCTATTCCTCAGCATGAAACAACGGTAGAAGAGGCCCTTGAGCCTACGGCGTTCGTGGACATAGACATCAATCCTTCGATCCAGCTAAAACTGGACCAGTCGGGGACGGTGGTAGGCTCCGAAGGCATCAATGATGATGGGGTAGAGACGCTTTCGAAGGTTTCTCTTGAAGGTATGAGCTATGAACAAGCACTGGAAACACTGGCTGAAAGCGATGCTCTCGCTCCTTATTTTGAAGAAGATGCATTCGTTGCGGTGAGCGTATCTTCTCAGGATCGAGCTCAAGAGCAGGCTCTGATCGATGCGAGCGAAGCATGGCTTGCGGGCGTTCCTTGCCGGAGCTCGTGCAGTGCTGCAAGCCAACAATTCTATGAAGAGGCTCATAGCCATGGCATGGGTTGCGGTCGGTATGCCGCTGCCGTCGAGCTGATCGAATTGGACCCCGACACTACGCTCGAGGAGTGCTCTCGCCTGTCCATGCGCGAGTTGCATGATCGCATTGCTGCTTGTGCGTCGGATGATGCAACAGGGTCAAGTCAGGGGCAGAATGCGAACAATGGAGCGCATAGGGACTTTGATAACGGTCGGGGTCACGGCACAGGTAGAGGTCATGGTGCTAACCATGGGTCTTATCATGGCCAGAGATAAATCAATACTCTATAAAAGAGATTGCTCATAAAAGCGACTGCATGAAGGGTGTTTTTACCGCCGCCTTTTCGATTGCTACTATCTGTTCGTTGCTCTAATGGCAATGCGGTGCATTTTGCGCTGAATCCCCCTGTTGAACTGCCTAATCAATCATCTTTACTCAATAAATAGTGAGGGTATTGTTTTTACGGTATCTGAACAATACGTAGCCTTATGTGATGCCCCTGTGTCCCGCGACCTATACTATGAAAATCGTGCTTGGCAAGCTTTGCGTGAACATGTTCAGCAGGCGGTCAAGCAGGAGGGGGAACCTTTACTACAAGGAGGAATAACATGGCAGATTATTACGGAACTGATACGGTCGTTTCAGACCTTCGTGACGATGGCCTTTTGATCATGCGCATCAATCGACCGGATGTTGCTAACGCTTTGAATGGCGAAACGTCTCGCGCGATGGAGAACATCATGAACCACGCTGAGACGGATCCAGCGGTCCGTGCGATCATCGTTACGGGTACGGGCAAAGTATTTTGCGCTGGCGAGGATCTTTCGGAGCTTTCTGAAGGTGGCGAATGCCAGACGGTCACCGAACATGGTTTCGGTGGTTTGACCGCGCGCGTTTGCTCGAAGCCGATCATTGCGGCAGTGAATGGTAGTGCTGCAGGTGGCGGCATGGAGATCGCGATCTCCTGCGACATCGTGGTCGCCAATGAGAATGCGAAGTTCGGCTGCACCGAAGTTGGCCTTGGCATCATCGCTTCAACGGGCGGTATCGTGCGCCTTGCTCGCGACATCAATCGCAAGGACTGCATGGAGTTGCTGCTGACCGGTAAGAAGATCAAAGCGCCTGAGGCGAAGGAGCTTGGCCTGATCAACTATGCTGTTCCTGCGGATGAGGTCATGGATAAGGCGATCGAGATCGCTGAGACGATCCTGCAGAATGCACCGCTCGCGCTCAAATGGACCAAGTATCTTGTCCATGCTTGCGACCAGATGAGCGAAGAGGATGCTATGCGCTATTGTGATGCTGCATATCGCTTCCTCGAGAAGACGGAAGACGGCATCGAAGGCCCGCTGGCCTTCACCGAAAAGCGCGAGCCAAAGTGGGTCGGCCGCTAGTCCTTGGATGGACGATGTCTCAAAGGACATCAGCTTGAACATACCCTCCTAAAGATAAGGAAAAGGCACATGCTCGGAGGTGCCTTTTCCTCGTTTATGGGCCAAACCGCATGCTCGGTTCATGGGGTTTGACTCTCTGTTCGTGAAGGGCTCGCTAGAAGCCGCTCGCAGCTTTGAGACGGTATATCCCGTCGTCTGTGAGCACCATGCGTTGGACGATGCCCTGCGCCACGAGCGTTTGGATCATGACGAACGTTTCAAGCAGCAGGTAGTAGCGTGCAACCGCAGGAAGCCTGTACCACTGCTCAGGTTCAGGGCGCTTCGAACACAGACGCGCCACTGTCTCTCCCATGCAATAGGGATGCGCAGCGATGGCACGCAGCACCTCACGACGGCGCTCAGCTTTGCGATCGATGATCTCGTCGATGCGGTCCGAGAAGCCCTCCTTGATCGGGCTGCCATGACCAGGGAGCACCAGGCGGGGTCTCAGCTTCTGCACCTTCTTCAGGCTCTCGAAATAGCGCTCGTAGCCATCCTCGCCGGTGAAGAACGAATCGATAGCGGGCGTGGTGATGGTGAGCACATGATCGCCGCTGAATAGGATGCCCGCATCAGCATCGAAGAGCACGAGTGAATCGGGAGAATGCCCCGGCACCTCGAAGACCTGGAGTGTGCGATTCCCGACCGTGACGGTATCGCCTTCTTGAACAGGGTGGATATCGAAGTGCTCCTCGTTGATGAAGATCGTCTCGCGATTGCAGGCTTCGTAGGCTTGCGCATCCGCAGGACTTGCGCCCATCGCCAGCATGCGGCGGAAGAAGAGCTCGTCGATCTCGGAGGCGGTCGGTTCATGCCTGCTTTCGAACCCGATCCGCGACCCGTAAATGGGGGTGCCTGGTGCCAAGATGTCGTTCACCTGACCAGAATGGTCGAAGTGCTGATGTGTCAAGAAGAGCTTGAGCTTGCCGAGATCGACCCCGATCGCTTCGAGGGCGTTGCGCATGATGTGATAGGACCGTTCGCCTGGCGCGCCGGCATCAACCATCAGCCACTCTCCATCGTCGTAGACGAGATAGCTATTGGAAACGCCATCGCCGAGATTCTTGAAGCGCACATGGGTCGAATAGACGAGCGGGTCTTCGCAGACCAGCTCCCAATGGCATTCGCCTTGCGGTTCGTCTGGGTGCTCGCGCGTGATCACGGGTTGCTGTTGAGACGGTTGTTCGAACATAGTGCCAGCTTACCAGACGAACCTACCCAAACAGTTCTTGAGTGCAATCACGAAACTTAAACGTTGCAAAGCTCGTCGCTAGTTCAGCGTGCTCGATTCTTGGAGCGATTGCCCGCGAGTCTCAGGCGCCATGAAGATCGACAACACCAACCCTAGAATGACGAGCCCTGCAGCTACCAGCATGGTCGGTCCTACGCCGAAGTTCTCAAGGAAGATCGGCGTGCCATAGGTCGAGATGATGGTGCCGATACGCGAGATCGAGATGGAGATGCCCACCGCTGATGCGCGCACATGAGTAGGGAAGAGCTCGTTAGGGTAGAGCCACTGCAAGATGCCCGGCCCGCCGCTGAAGAATGCGTAAAGCCCGAACGCAACGATAACGACCCAGATCGGTGCATCAGGGAAGATGCCCAAGATCACGAGGCCGACCGCCATGAAGAACAGCGACCCGATCAGAAGCGGACGCCTGCCCAAGGAATTGAGCCAGAACATGGCTGGGATCGTACCGATCAGGAAGAAGAGGCTCACCGCGCTCTCGCCTAGAATGGACATGCGCCCCTCTGAGAGGCCAAAAGCGCTCATGATATCGGGGCCGAACGTGTAGATCGCATACATGGGAACGACCTGGCAGAGCGTTAGGATGCCCAGATAGACGATGCGCTTGAAGTATCCCGCCTTGAACAGGAATCCGAGCGAAGTCTTCGTGGGCTGCTCGTCCTCGTGGATCTCGATATCCTCGCCGAACACGCGGTCCATGACCGCACGCGCCTCAGCGAACTTTCCTTTGCTCTGCAGCCAGAGCGGGGATTCAGGGATGTCGTGCCTGCCGATCAAGAGGATGATGCAGGGAATGACCGCGCTGCCGAGCATCCACTTCCAGCCATCTTCGATCCCTACCAGTGCGAAACCGACAAAAGCTGCGGCCGTTGCGCCCAGATACCAGGCAGCTGAGACCGCGCCCATCGAGATGGACCGGTGCGCTTTAGGGGTGAACTCGGCTATGAGCGAGGTAGCGATGGGGTAGTCTGCGCCTACGAAGAGTCCGATCGCGAAGCGCGCCAATACGAGCTGGAGTGGATCGGCGGCGAAGACCGAGAGCACGGAGAAGACTCCGATAGCTACCACGTCGATGATGAACATGGCGCGCCGTCCCACGAGGTCGGTCAGCCAGCCGCCAAGGATCGTGCCAAAGAAGATTCCTAAGAACACCGAAGCGCCAACCGCGGCGCTCCACAGGGTATCGAGGGCGAAGAGGGGGGTGATCTGGGTGAGTGCTACGCCGATGATGGCAAGGACGTAGCCATCCAGGAAGGATCCGCCGCTTGAGAAGAAGGTGATCTTACGTAAGAAGGGCGTCATCTTAACATCGTCGATGGTCTTGTTGACGGCCTTCTTGACCTTAGTTGCTACCTCATCGACGGTGGCATTGGTTGCGCGTTCGCTCGCACCTCCTGAAGCAGGAGCAGACGCAGTTCCCGAAACAGCTGCTACCGCGCTACACGCAGCTACCGTTGTGCTGGATGTATGCGCCGAAGCAGCCGCACCTGCCGAAGCGGCAACGGGTGTTGCTTGTGGTGGACTTACTACTTGCGTGATCTTCTTGATCGCTCGTCTCATGACCTCTCACCTTATTCCAACGTTAGTTCCATTCTACGATTCCATAATTCAGATGCGGTTTTGCCCCGGTCATATTGGCATCGGCATCGACCAGCTGAAAACGCCCTTCGTTCTCGCCGACGCGCCACATGCGCGTTGTGAGCGTTTGACCTGGTATGACCGGAGAGGTGATACGTGTTTTGAAGCGCGTCATGCGTTCAGGTTGGCCTGGGAACCATGTCGAGATAAGATGGCGCATAGCAAATCCACCCAGGCTCACCCCATGAACGATCGGACGCTCAAGACCTGTTTGTTCGGTGTAAGCCCAATCGATGTGCTGTTGGTGCCAATCGCCCATCAATCGATAGATGAGCGGCATGTTGAAGGGGACAGTCTCGGTCACTTCTGCATCGGGCAAGCGATCGGGGATCTCCACCACATCGTGCGGGGGCTTCGGACCGCCCCAGCCGCCATCATTGATGCATACATCCCACGTCTTGACCGTGCAAAGGTGGGTGCCGTCGTTGCTGTAGCTTCTGCCTGTTTGCAGGGAAAGGCACCCGCGGCCTTCTCCGCGATCGTAGAGTGCGTCCTGCGTGACGAAGGTCTCGACCCGATCGGACATCTTAAAAGGTGCATGGAGCTCGATCTCGAATCCATAGTGGAGTGACCCCGAATAGTCGTATCCATAATCGAGCGTGCGCGTCATCTCTTCGTTCACCGTGAGCGGCACGCCGAAGATGGGCAGAACCGCCAGATGCGGGTCATTCGCATCGCCTTCGTTGAGGTATTCAAGATCAGTGATGCCATCATAGCCCGCATTGCAGCCGAGCGCACAGATCTCCAAGTCCCTGAAATCATACGAGCGTACGAAGGGGCCGAACTCTTTTCCTACGATGTCGGTACTGATCGCCATGGCGTTCATCAACCTCTCTTCATCTTTCGCGCGCAGGCGAATATGATCGCCAGCGCAGTGCGGAGCGAAACTGGGTGCAAGTTCTCGCTTTCCGCGTGGTCAGCTTAAGAGCTTCTTCTCGATCTTCATGCTGCAAGTACGCGGGAAATCTTCAACGACCTCATAGAAGGTGGGAACCTTGAACGATGCCATGTGGTCCTTGCAGTACTGCTCGACTTCCGCAAGCGTCATGCTCTCACCTGGCGCGAATCGAACGAACGCCTTGATGGCTTGATCGCGGATCGGATCAGGAACGCCGATCACCGCAGCCTCAGCGATAGCAGGATGCTGTTCGAGGATCTCCTCGAGTTCGGTAGTGGAGATGTTCTCTCCTGACCTCTTAACCATGTTAACCTTGCGGTCGACGAAGTAGAACCAACCGTTATCATCCTGATAACCTTGATCTCCTGTTTTGAGCCAGCCGTCGATACTGAAGGTATTCTCGGTCGCTTCGGGGTTGTTGTAGTACTCGAGCATCACCGAACGGCCACGCTCGCCTTTTATCTGAATCTCGCCAACCTCGCCAGGGGGCAGTTCGTTATCATTCATGTCGCAGATGCGCGCCTTGTAGCCCAGCCCTGCGCGCCCCACCGAAGGCCAGTTACGTGCACCAACGGGCGGGTCGGTGATAGCCCAGCCGATCGATTCGGTCGATCCGTAGGTGTTCATGATCCTCATGTTGAAGCGTTGTTCGAATTCTTCCTTCTCCGCATCCGTGATGGGGATGAAGTAGAGCACCTCACGCACGCAATGGTTCTTCTCTTCAGGGTCGACCGGCTGGAGAAGCAGCGTGCGAAGCATCATGGCAACGCATTGGATGACGGTGGCCTTGTAATGGCGGATCTGCTTCATGAAGCGGGTCGCCGAATACTTCTCGATAATGATGAGCGATGCACCTGCGGTGATAACGGGCATGAGTGCTGCCAGCTGGAAGTTCGAGTGACATGCGGGCATCGAGGTCAGCACGCGGTCGCTGCCGCGCAGCGAGACTTCCCAATCGCCATACAACCCTGAGAACACCATGTTCGCGTGCGTGAGCACCACGCCTTTCGGGCGGGAGGTGGTGCCTGAGGTGTAGATGATCTGCACGGGGTCATCGGAAGCGAGCTCACAGGAATCGCGCAGGATAGCGCTTTGCTCGCAGCGCATCATCCAGAAGTCGTAGATGCCCTGCTGGCCTTCCTCGACCGTGCCGAGTGGCGTATAGATGCTCGAGAAATCGATATTGCTCCTGGGTGATTCGGTGCCAGCGCGTGCCACTACCACTCCTTTGGGGAAGTAATGACCGCGTGCGAGCAGCTCTTGGTAGGTCTCGTAGAAGAGCGGCTCGACCACGACGCAGATCGCATCCGAGTTCTCTAGGATGTACTCGGCTTCATCAGCAAGATACTGTTCGTTGATGGGCACTGCTACCGCGCCGATCTTCGCAAGGCCGAACAGGCACATCAGGAATTCTGGCGAGCTATGGAGATGGAGGGCAACGTGATCGCCCTTCTCGATACCGAGATCGAGAAACACGTTGGCAATACGGTTGACATCCTCATCGAATGCGGCGTAGGTGTATTCGAACACATCGCCCACGCGGTTCTGGAACGTGAGGAAGTGTCGCCTTCCCTTGCGCTCGACCACGCTTTGCCACAGGTCACGGAGCGTTTCGTTTCCTACGATGTCGGCCATTTTCGTCCCCTCCTACGAAAAGATGCTGGTAAGTTTTCATTTCCCCTTCTCATAACGAACGCTCGCAGGGGAGCGCCCTCTCAAATCAGCAGTTTCGAGTTTGGTATTCCCGTTGCTTGTGATGAACGCTTGCGTACGACCCTTCGATGCGCTCGTTCGTGATGAGAAGAAGACCTGCCTAAGGATCCCCCCAGATCCCCTCCGGGGCAGGTGACCGGAGGGGATCGTTCGATAGGATGGGTAGCGTCGCAGCTCGCGGCGGCGCGCGCAACCCGTGAAGCTCGGGCGCTGTTGTCAGCAGGTGAGCTAGCCCGCTTTGACCACGTTGGCCGCGATCAGCTCGTCGATCTGCTCGGGCGTGTAGCCGAGCTTGGTGAGCACGTCGATGGTGTCGCCGCCTTGCTCAGGCATCGGACGCCATACTTGGCCAGGCGTCTGCTCGAAGCGCGGCATGGGGGAGAGGCCTTTGAAGGTGTCGCCATCTTTGGTCTCCCATTCGATGAAGTTGCCACGCATCTTCATGTGTTCGTCTGCCACCATGTCCTCGAACTCATAGACGCTCTGAGCAGCGATGCCTTGTTCTGCCAGGACATCCTCAAGCTCGAGTTTGGTGCGCTCAGAGAGCCACTTCTCGAGGCGTTTCTCGAACTCGGGCGCGATCGGCATGGAGAGCCATAGCGATGCCGTATCATCCGGCACCTCAGGCGATCCCCACACATCGCCCATGCCCAAGGTCTCGAGCATCCACTTGTTCTGGCGGATGCCGAAGAGGTTCAGCGCGATGAAGCCATCAGCGCATTTGTAGACGCCGATGCCGCAGAGGTTCTGGTTGCGAGCACCTGCGCGCGGCCACTTCACACCGTCGTTCAGGTAATCGACCAAGTAGTACTGGCTCATGTACATGATGCCCTCGTACATCGCCCAGTCGATGCTCTCGCCCTGACCAGTGCGCTCGACCTTGTGCAGTGCTGCGAGCGTTGCTGCGATTAACAGGTAGCTGTTGATGTAGTCACCAGAGTAGGGCATCGTGATCATAGGCTGCTCAGGTGTGCCGTTCTGGCAAGTGAAGCCAGCATACGGACCGACCGTGCCATCGTAGGCGGCGCGCTTCACGCGGTCCGGGTCGCCATAGGCGCCGAATCCCGAGCAGTGCACGATGACGAGCTTGGGGTTCGCGGCCCACAGATCCTCGTCGGTGATGCCCTTGCGCTGCCAGGTACCGCCCTTGGAAGACTCGAAGAAGATATCGGTGTCTGCGAGCATCTTCAAGAGCACTTCTTTGCCTTCGGGGGTGAACTGGTTGAGCGCGACCGAGCGGCAGTTGCGGCGTTCCGCCTGAGCTGCGTTCTTCGCATCGCGGACCGTATCGCCGTAGCCCGTGTTCTCGAGCCAGGTCACATCTGCGCCCCAGTCGGCCATGATGTTGCAGGCACGCGGCACTGCTTCTTCCATGGCGGCGAAGACGACCTTCACATCATCCAAGACACCGAAGCTTGGTTTTTCAGTTGGGATTGCCATGAGGTTCCTCCTTGTGGTTTCTCTTAGGTTCGAAGTTAAGGCCTAGCGATACTTCTTCAGAGCGTTCTTTGCAGTGGTGAGGATCATCATCTCGTCGGTACCACCGGAGATGCGGTCGACGCGCAGGTCACGCCAGAAGCGGTTGATGCGATGCTCGCTCGCGACCGAGATGCCGCCCATGATCTGCATGCCATCGTCGACTACCTTGAAGGCGGCGTTGGCGCAGTAGTACTTGCACATCGCTGCTTCGCCGGCATCGAATTCGCCATTGTTGTTATCGGCGTTCCATGCTGCTTCGTAGAGCATGTTCTTCATGGCGTTCAGGCGAATGGTCATCTCGGTGATCTTGAGCTGGTTGAGCTGGAAACGACCGATGGTCTTGCCGAATGCCTCGCGCTGATTGGCGTGACGCAGCGCGTCCTCATATGCGCAGATGGCGTTGCCGTAGTCGCAGGCACCTACCAGCCAACGCTCGAAGTTGAAGTCGGAGACGCCGCGGTTGAAGCCGTTGCCTTCCGTGCCGAAGATATCCGATTCATCGAGTTCCACGTCGTTGAAGTAGACCTCGCAGCAGCTATCCATGCGAAGACCGAGCTTATCCAGCGGGCCCAGTTCGATGCCCGGCTTGCTCATGTCCACCATGAACTCGGTGAAGATGCTGGGGTCATCGGCGTTCTTCGCCATGACGACGAGCCACTTCACGCCCTTGGAGGAGGTGATGAAGGTCTTGGTGCCGTTCAGGTAGATGTGACCGTCGCGACGCTTGTAGTTAGTGGTGAGAGCAGAGACATCGGAGCCTGCGCCTGGTTCGGTGCAGGCGGAGTTCCAGATCTGCTCGCCGGTGCCCAGATAGGCCATGACCGCATCGATCTGCTCGGGCGTGCCTTCGCGGATGATGGTCTCGAAGCCGGGCAGCTGATAGAGCACGTAGGTGGGGCCACCATACTGACCGAGCACCTCATAGACTGCCATAAGGGTGACCAGCGGCTGCTCAAGGCCGAGTCCGCCACGATCTTCAGGGAGCATGATCTGATCGAAACCGAGATCGCAGAGTCCCTTCACCCAGCGAAGCGGGTACTCATGCTTTTCGTCGCACTCCTGGAAGTACTGATCCCAGGGCTCGCTTTCCATGTACTCACGATAAGCCTGGACGATGAGTTCCTGGTCGACGCTTAGTTTGAAATCCATTGTTTTCCTCCTTTTGGGGTGCTACTGCGCGTTTCGCGGTAGCAAACTTCTTCCTTATTGTCTTGGTGGAGTTCACTGTTTACCCCCGTGAACCACATCAAGACGATCGCCAGCTTGCCTTTGTAGCAAGCGTGTCGCTAGTGGGGTAGGGCGGCCGTGCTAGGCAAGACCGGGTTCTGCGATGCCAACCTGCTCCTTGAAGAAGGTGGCGCCGTGCTCGAGCGCATCGTTAGCTGCATCGAGCGCTTTGGTGTAATGCAAGAATGCATGGATCACGCCTTCGAACATCTCGAAGCGATAGGGGATCGCATACTGATCGCAGATGGCTGCGAGCGTGCTCGAGTCATCGCGCAGCGGGTCATACTCTGCTGCTGCGATATAGCAGGCAGGCATGTCGTGCGTCATATCGTTCAAGAAGAGGTTCGCGTAAGGCGAGGTCTTCAGCTCTTCGATGTCGTTCGCATAGAGCTGCTGATAGAACATCCAGTCCTCTTCGGCAAGGCCATCCCAAGGGCCACCGAGCAAGCGCATGGAGCCCGAATCGGTAAGGCCGAACCAGCCGTAGTAGAGCAGCAGGCACTTGATATGAGCGATCGAATCGGTGGTGTCGCGCAGGTAGAAGGTTGCGGCTAGGTTCAGATGTGCACCACCTGAATCGCCTGCGAACCCCATGCGCTCGGTATCGATGCCATAGGCTGCTCCTTCTTCGTGCAAGAACTGCGCAACGAAGGCGACCTCCTCCACGGCTGAAGGGAATTTCGCTTCAGGGGAGAGGCGGTAATCGACTGCCACGACGATCGCGCCTGTATTGCAGGCGAGGATGCGGCAGATGCGATCATGAGTGTCAAGGTTGCCGAGAACGAAGCCGCCTCCGTGCACGTAGACGATAACCGGAGTGGTTGGGCTTTGAGCTTCCTTGCCAGCAAGCGCTTCGTCGGTCGGATAGTAGAAGCGTACTGCCATGGGGCCATGAGGGCCGGTGAGCTCTTCATCGAAGGAGAGCTTCATGACCGGGCCGCCTTCTACCCAGAACTCACGGCCGAGCACGTAGTTCTCACGCATGACATCGAATCCGACCGAGGTGTCATTCGCATCACCGGCGAGGGTGGCCTCTTTCGCGAGGATCGCCTTCATCTGAGGATTGATGCGAGCCAGTACATCAAGCTTGTTCACGAGTTTCTCCTTCTTTGGGTGGGGTGCCTTCGGTGGGAAGGCACCCCTTTGGACGGTAGATTGAGCAGAGACAGTGGGGAGTTTGTTCGGTGATCGTGTCTCAAGATCACCTGATCGAGCGTGCGAACCTTACGCTTCTTGCGCTTGAACGTCCGCTTCGATCTCTGATTCGACTTCTTCCTCGATGATGTCGTTGCGGTGCTTCTTGATGGAGCGGAGCAACATGACCAGGCAGAAGATGCCGACCACTGCCAGACCGATCTCGATACCGAAGATGCCGTTGAAGGCTGCGGTACCCTGAGCGTCGATCATGGATCCATACCAGGTGTGGATGAAGACGTCGGGCAGGAAGCCGATCACTGAGAGCAGGCCAGCTGCCGTACCGAAGATCTGCATGGGGATCTTCACTTCGGAGAGCGGGGACGAACCGATCGAGAACGCGCCGTAGGTTGCGAAGCCGAACAGTACGACCATGATGGATACGATGATGGCTGCATTAGGATCATGCGGATAGAAGATGAATCCTATCAGTACTGCGATCGCGAGGACGAATCCGCCGATGATCGCCTTCGAAGGACTCTTGATCTTCGTCGCTATGAAGCCGACGATCGGGCCAGCCAGAAGACCAATACCATAGGTACGGATGAGGCCGATCACGTTAACGAGGTTGCCATCTGCATTGAAGCACTGGGTCAGATACGGCGTGGTGTAGGTAGCGCCCTGATAGACCGCGTACACGCAGAAGTAAGCGACGCATGCCCAGATAACACCGGGGTGCTTGAAAGCTTGCACTGCCTCAGCGAGGCTGAAGAGCTTCGCATTCTTGTTGATCTCACCCTTGAAGTCGGGGATCAAGAAGAAAGCGATGATGCCCAGAACCGCGATGATCACTGCCAAGAAGATCAGCATGACCTGAACACCGGTAGCAGCATTCGCGATAGAAGCGATGATGCCTGCGTTGATGAGGCCGAGCACAAGGCCAGTAACGCCATAGATAGAGTAGGAGATACCGATCTTGGACGCGTATTCATCCTCTTCGCAACAGAGTCTGACGACCTTGAAGCGCGTACCCCACCAGATGAGGATGGAGGTGACGCCCATGGCGACGAAGAGCGCGAAGCAGACTTGGACCGAAGGAAGCGTGGCGTAGATCGCTACCAAGACCGCTGTGGTCAAGAAGCCGACCGTTGCCAGGGTACGCATGCGGAACTTGTCAGCTACGATGCCTGAAGGTAGATAACAGATCATCGCCGCGATGCCGTAGGCAGATACCATGAGACCGAGGTCTGCATTGGAACAGCCGAGTGCTTGCATCAGCGGATCATAGAATACATTCTTCAAATACATTGGTGCGTAGATGATCGATGATCCCATCGAGATCAAGATCACGAGCGCCCACTTGTGGAGCGTTGAGATGTCGCGGTACGTCACCTCACCTTTGCTCTTTGCTAGGAGTGACATTAGCGTCCCCTTTCCTTTTTCCTTGGCTACTCTTCAGAGTGCCGCCTTCTGTTTCCCCTCTGCTTACTTCGTTTTACGTTCGTTCGTTATCTCATAGTGCCCAGTTTTGCGATCTGTTGTTCGTTTGTCGCTTTGCTGTGATTCGTTCGCGAACTGGATCTTATGAACCAACGAAAAAGACGTAAGCTGCCAGCATTTACCGACGGGACCATCTTGCTTGAACGCGTTCATGAGCGCATCACCTGATGCGAGGGATTATGAGGTTGCGACCAAAGTGGGGAGTGGACTTTTTTTGGTGAGCGAGCGACATACTAAAAAACTAGTGATGCTCCTGAGCTTATGTTCTGTATGCTGATACTATACATAGAATGAAAATCCGACGAATAAACAGCGTGCATTCGTTTTGAGGAAGGGCAGCGAAAAAGGTAGATCACTATGCAAGATACTCGATCAGCTCTTGACGAAGTGGAAGAGCATGAGCCGATTCAGAGTGTTGACGAGAACACTTTGGGCGAATCACCAAAAAATACTACGAGACAACCCGTTGTTGATCGCTTGATGACCGTTCATCCAGCGCTCAAGTACCTTGGTTTCTCGCTTTTGATGGCCTATCACTATCTGATGTGGTTCTGCCCATCGAGCTTCTTCAAGACCGATCTTTTGGCTGCGAGCGTTACGGTGGCGTGGCTTTGGAATCTGGTCGGGACGGCATTCTTCATGATCGTTGCCGTGGTCCTCTTGGGGCGCAAGCGACATCTTTCTGATTACCCGTGGGTCATGAGGATCGTTACGGTGCTTCTGATCGTTGCGACCGCATTGTTGCTCTATGGGGCGCCTATCACGAGCTCTTCCTATGTGATCTATATATTCAGCTTCATCGCTGGCGGTCTTGAGGGCCTGATGTGGATCTTATGGGGCGAATCCTTGACACGTGCGCGAGCGAACTTCTCGGTGGTGCATATCGGCACCACGTTCGGCGCGACCGTGTTGGTGGTGATGGTCGTAAGCCTGTTCGTCCCTGCTGATTTCTCGCCGCTCTTCGTCATGTTGCTCGCAGCGCTGTCGGGCGTGTTCCTCTATGCGCATAAGAAGATTCCTACAACCTACCCTGTGCTCTTGCCACGCGATACGGTCAAGCCAGCCTTCTCGAGCGTATTGGCGGTCTGTAGCGTTGGTTGCTTTACGGGCGTTGCTTGCTATTACTTGGTAGCGATCGTACCGTGGGAGCATTTTGCGGTAGGAGAGTACATCTTCGTGATCGGGGTGGTGACGGGCGCTCTGCTGATCCTGCTCGTCTCAGGGCTTTCGGTGCTCTTCAAGGCGAAGGCTTCGATGTTCAAGCTCTTCCCGTACTATTTGGTCTTCGCTATCGTGGGACTTACCTTGTTCCAGAGTCACGAATCGCTCTATCCGCTCGCTTTCGTGGTGGGCTTGAGCGTGTCATCGCTCTTGGAGATCTCGCTCATCATGTACTTCGGAACGCTCATGCGCCGTGGCTTCTTCGCGCCGGCGCTCGCGGTCACGTTCTCGGTTGCTTCGATCCGTATCGGCATCGCGCTGGGAAATTGCCTCGGGCTCTTCTACGAACTTCATGCTGATATCGCGCAGTTTGCGGTCACGCCCACCACGCTCATCTTCATCTGTGTCCTGGCGTTCGTGCTGGTACCGGTCGGGAAGTTGGAGCCGCGCTTCATCGCGCTCACTACGGCACCCGTTGCTCCTTCGCAGATCGATACGATCTGCTCCCAGATCATCGCAGAGTTCAAGCTCTCCGAGCGCGAAGGCCAGATCCTGAAGTTGATCGCGCGGGGCAATACCGTGAACAGCATTGCGAACAAGCTGGTCATTTCGCCGCATACGGTGAACACGCATATTCGGCACATCTATGACAAGGTCGGCATCCATAAGCGCGGCGAGCTGCTCGAGTACATCAACATGAAGAAGGAAGAGCAGGTCTAGTGCGCGTTCAGGTAAGCGGGTGCTGAACCACGCTGCTCTGTGCCTCGCAGCAAGCAACGGATGGAAATGGCGTGCGTTGCGTCTTGGGTGCCATCTCAACATCGAGTAGAGATGCAACGCATATGCTTAGAAAGCACGAACAGAAAGAAGGTAGGGCATGAAAGTGGTCATCGTTGGTGGAGTAGCGGGCGGCGCGACGGCGGCAGCTCGTCTCCGGCGGTTGGACGAGCACGCGCAGATCATCGTGTTCGAACGCTCGGGCTATGTTTCCTATGCCAACTGCGGCTTGCCTTACTATATCGGTGGCACCATCGCCGAGCCTTCCGCGCTCACGCTCCAGACGCCGGAGAGCTTCCGTGCGCGTTTCGATGTGGACATGCGCGTGAACCATGAGGTGACCGCGCTCGACATTCAGGCGAAGACGCTCACCGTGAAGAACGTGCTTACGGGCGAGGTGTTCGAGGAGTCGTACGACAAGCTCATCCTCTCGCCTGGTGCGAAGCCCACGCAGCCACGCCTTCCCGGAGTGGGGCTCGAACATGTCTTCACGTTGCGTACCGTGGAAGACACGTTCCGCATGAAGGATTTCATCGACGCGCATCATCCGCGCACAGCCGTGATCGCGGGTGGTGGCTTCATCGGTCTTGAGCTGGCTGAGAATATGCGCGAGATCGGCATGGAGGTCACTATCGTTCAGCGCCCGCAGCAGCTCATGAAACCCTTCGACCCCGATATGGCGGCATTCATCCATGCCGAAGCGCGCAAGCATGGTATCAAGCTAGCGCTCGGTCATACCGTGGAAGGCTTTCGCGAGACGGGTGATGGCGTGGAGATGCTCTTAGCGGATACTGATCCGATACCGGCTGACATGGTGGTGCTAGCCATCGGCGTCACGCCTGATACGCATCTCGCGAGCGAGGCAGGTCTTGCGATGGGCGTGCGCGGTAGCATCTTAGTGAACGATCACATGGAAACATCCGCACCCGATGTCTATGCGGTTGGCGATGCGGTGCAGGTGAAGCACCTGGTGACCGGCGAAGAGACGCTCATCTCGCTGGCGGGTCCCGCGAACAAGCAAGGGCGTATCGCGGCTGACAACATCTGCGGGATCCCGAGCACCTATCGCGGTTCGCAGGGGAGCAGTGTCATCAAGGTCTTCGACATCACTGCGGCTTCCACAGGTGTCAATGAGACAGTGGCGAAGGCGGCAGGGCTTGCGGTCGATCACGTGATCCTCTCGCCTATGAGCCATGCGGGTTACTATCCGGGTGGCAAGCTCATGACCATGAAAGTGGTGTTCGAGAAGGAGACGTATCGCCTGCTCGGCGCACAGATCGTGGGGTATGAGGGCGTTGACAAGCGCATCGATGTGCTGGCAACGGCTATCTTCGCAGGCCTGCGTGCGACCGATCTTAAGGATCTCGATCTGGCTTATGCGCCACCGTATTCGTCGGCGAAGGATCCGGTGAACATGGCGGGCTTCATGATCGAGAACATCGAAGAGGGCATCGTGAAGCAGTGGTACTTAGGCCAGCTTGAAGAGCTGCAGGATCGAAGCGAGCGCGGAGAAGTTACCCTGCTCGATGTACGTACACCTGCCGAGATCGCGCTCGGGCGCATTCCTGGGTTCGTGAACATCCCGCTCGATTCCTTGCGCGAACGTGTGGGGGAGTTGGATCGCGAAAAGCCTGTCTATGTCATTTGCCAGAGTGGTCTGCGTAGCTATGTGGCGTGTCGCATCTTGGCGGGCAATGGCTTCGATGCATACAACTTTGCAGGAGGTTTCCGCTATTTCGAGACCGTGGTGAGAGACCGAGCGCTCATCGAAGCAGCCTTCCCGTGCGGGGCTGATCAGTAGCAGGAGTTTGTTCGTTATGGCAGAGGAGACACGAGCAGTTAATCCAGCGCGTGCAGAAACGCGTGCGTGCATCACGAAAGCTCTCATAAAGCTTACGCAGGAAAAAGCGCTCTCTTCCATCAGTGTAACGGAGCTTTGTCAAGCCGCGGGCGTTTCGCGCATGGCGTTCTATCGCAATTACCGTTCCAAAGAGGAAGTTTTCACTGCTCGGCTCGAAGAGGTCATCGCAGACTATGCGCGCGTCACCGAGCCGCTCTTGAAAGCGGGAACGCTTTGGTATGATGTCGGCCATTTGAGCATGTGCTTCGAATTCTTCAAGAATAATGCAGCGCTCATGAATTGCCTGTTTCGCTGCGGGTTCACGGGGCTGCTCGTGAAATCGATCTCCGATTTCCTGATCGGCCGCTATGGGAATGGCACCCCTGAGGGCAATTACATCTTAACGGCTTTTGCTGGCTCGCTCTGTGCGTGTTACCCGCTTTGGGCCAAGCGCGGTTTCAGGGAGTCGCCGCGGCAGATGGCTGAATTGCTCGGACGATTCTACACGGCCATCCCTTCTGCCAGTAGTTAGCGGCTCTGCTGTAAGCCATAAGCAGATCGGAGCCTTCGCAGTTTGCGACTTCTTGCAGTTTTCGCAAGGTATCTCAAGAACAGCTCGAACCCACTATGCGATCGACCTTACTGGTTGTTTTGCAAACGCTAGCTCATGCGCTTTTCTTGCTGAACAATTAGCGCCTTTCTGTAACACTCTGCGTTGTGGAGCAAAAAGACCGTTCTGTTAAACGTTACAATTTGTAACAGGAAAAGACAGGAGGCAGCATGCGCACAGCGGTGATAACGGATATGAATAGCGGGATCTCGACCGAAGAAGCAGCAGAGATGGGCATTCGCTCCATACCGATGCCTGTGCTGATAGATGGAGAGATCTATCTTGAAGGGGTCGACCTTGAAAGCGAGGGTTTCTTCGCGAGCCTGACCGAGGGCAAAGCGGTGACGACCTCGCAGCCTTCGCCAGGGGTCGTGTGCTCTGCCTGGGAAGAGGCTTTGAACGAGGGGTTCGACAACGTGGTTTACTTGCCGATGTCTTCAGGGCTCAGCCATTCCTGCGAATCTGCTCAGCTTGCTGCCGCCAACTATTCAGGACGCGTTGCGGTGGTGGACAACGGACGCGTTTCGGTGACCCTGCGAGCGGCCGTCGAAGACGCGCTTTCGATGGCGAATCAGGGAATGCCAGCGGCTCACATCAAATCGGAGCTCGAGCGAAGAGCGAAGCTTTCGAGCATCTATCTTGCTGTTGATGATCTGGGCTATCTGGTGCGTGGGGGAAGGGTCACGCCTGCTGCTGCGGCGCTCGCTTCTGTGCTGAAAGTAAGGCCCGTTCTGTCTATTCGAACCGGTCAGATCGAGCCGTTCTCGAAGGAACGAGGCATGAAGAAGGCGGTGGCGAAGATGTTCTCTGCAGCCAAGCACGATGCCAAGAAGGAGTTCGATCTCAAAGAGGACGAGTTGGTGGTAGGGGTTGCGAGCGCAGGGATAGACCCTGAGCGCGAGTTGGAATATCTCGAGCGAGCAAAAGCGGAGTTCCCTGATGCAAGGGTCTTCTTCAACCGGCTTCCCTTCTCTGTTGCCGTGCACACAGGGCCCGGCGCGCTCGGCATTGGTATCCACGCGCGTCCGAAACAGTTGGCGAATCTGGATTCGTCGAGCGCTGAGCAGCAAGGTAGCACTCAGGCCGAAGCAATGCTTGGCGAATAGCCTGAAACGAATTGACCGACCTGGAACTTCTTTCAAAGGAGCTTAGCCTATGATCCGCATCATCACCGATTCCACTTCATCGCTTCCGAAGGATCTGCGTGAGAAACATGGCATCCATCTGCTCAATCTTGTGGTCAATCATGGCGGCGTTAGCCATGTGGAAGGGGAGATGGATCTCGATGCGTTCTATGCTGATATCTACGAGATGGCCGACGATATTCCCACGTCAAGCCAGCCTTCAGCGCTAAGCGTGGAGACTGCGCTTGAAGAGGCGGCTCTGGCTGGCGATGAAGTGCTCGGAATCTTCATCAGCGGAAGGATGTCGGGCACGTTCGAGGGGGTTGCGCGCGCAGCGAGAGAAACAGCCAAACGTCATCCCGATTTCAAGTATGCGCTCATCGATAGCATGACCAACTGCATGGAGTTAGGCTGGGCGGTCGTCGCAGCATGCGAGGCGCGCGATGCGGGTGGAAACCTTGAGGAGTGCGTCGAGGCAGCCACGCATGCGATGTCTTCGACGCGTTTCATCTTCGCGCCCGAGTCGCTCAAGTTCCTGGAGAAGGGTGGCAGGATCGGTAAGGCTTCTGCGCTGTTGGGCAACATGCTGAACATCTCACCTATCCTTACGGTGAAGAATGGAGAGGCTGCGACATTTTCCAAGGTAAGGACCCAAAAGAAAGCGCTCACCAAGATGGTCGACGTGTTCAAGCGCGATGTAGAGAACTATGGGTTGCGCAATGTTGCCGTTCACTATATCGGCTCGTGTGTTCCTGCGTTCGAGTGGGCACGCGAGGTGATCGATCCCTTGGTGGGGAAGACCGTGATGGTGCTTCCTGCAAGTCCAGTGATCGGCGTGCATGTGGGTCCCGCTATGGGGCTTGCCTACGAATGCGCCGCGCCGATCGAAGGCAAGTTCGTAACTTCACCCGAGATCATTACTTCGTAGTTGCTCTTGCCGCCCATATCGCAAGGTGATCGTTTTGGCGCGGACCTGCGTGTTCGCTCGGTGCCTTCTGAAGCGATCGTTAGCGTCTTACAATCCCGTCATAAACCGCACAGCGTGACTTCTGGACGCTAGACTGCATCGTGTAGTTAGGTGTCTTGGATAATTCGTTACCTTCAGCGAATTCCAGGAAAGCGCATGGCGAAAGGCGGTGGACTAGATGGGTGCTCTAGGCTCTTTTCTCTCGAGCTTCTCTGAAAGCTTTACGGCTGCGGTGATCATGTGGCCCTTTCTGTCTTTCCTTCTTACGATGCCCATCCTGGCTTTCCTCTATCATCGTGATGGAAGGCTGCGCTTCGCATCGGCGGCGGCCGCCTATTGCAGTGTGCTCTATCTGGCGGGACTGGCTTGTTTCACGCTCTATCCGCTTCCAACAGGCGATGCGGGGCCGGGCATCACCTATGGCATTCCACCCCAGCTCAATCCGCTCAATTTCATCTTCGACATCGTGAAAGATGGTTGGAAAGCGGTATTCCAGACGTTCTTCAACGTGGTGCTCTTTCTGCCGTTAGGTTTTATCGCGGGGCGGTTCTTGCAGATGAAGCTGCCTACTGCGACCATCCTGGCGCTTGTCGTGAGCTGCTTGATCGAGACCGCGCAACTCACGGGGCTTTTTGGTATCTACCCCTATGCTTATCGTACTTTTGAAGTGGACGATATCATCTTCAACACCTTAGGTGGCGTGTTGGGGTGGTTTTGCGCGAAGCTCTTCGCGCGAGCGCTGCCACAAGCACCGGTCGGCTCGCCCGAGATCACGCATGATCCAGGGCTGATCCGACGGGTCGTTGCACTTTGGATCGACCTCATCCTGATCGGGCTGGTGACGTTTGGCCCTTGGATGTTTTTCGATCTTGCAAGCGAGGTTTTCTGTAAGCAGGCGTTCACGTTGTTCGGAATGAATGCAGCTCAAACTGAAGGTGTGCTCACACTCGTCTGCTTCGCGATCGCTTTTGGTGGGATCGAGGCGGTCTTTCCTTGGCTCAAGGGTGGCAGCACGCCTGGCGGGCTTATCGTGCGTATGAGCTTTGAGACGAAGGAGCGTTCGGGAGGAAAGCGTGTGCTGTTCTATGGCGTGCGCGGAGTTTTCTTGATCCTTCTGTTCACCTTGCCGCAGATCATGATCCTGTTCACGTTGGTCTTCTATCTCATCGCCCGCAAGATGCCCTATGACTATCTGCCCGGATGATGCACAGCTCGTTTTATTCGATGGTTTATCTGATCGTTCATCCTCTATAATAGTTCCATCAAACGACACTATGTCACTTAGAGGAGTGTTCGTATGAACTATCGGAAGCTTGTTATCCTAAGACCATGAAATTATTCGCTGCAATAAAGATGTATTTGTTCGATCAGCAGACCTGGGAGGATATCTGTGATCGATGCGGACTTTGCTGCTATGAACGCGAAGTTTCGGTAGAAGAGAAAAGCCTGAATGCTCTTGGGTTATTGCTGAAATCTATATCAGTTTCAGGTAATTCTCTCGACCTGGAAAAAAATGACAGAATATCTGAAAGAAGAAGGCTACAGCAACTGTGCGTAATCTTATTTGAGAGAGCTTTCATCGTAGGTTAACCCGTGAACACGCTCTAGCAAGTTCAAGAATTCTTGCGCAGACATGGCTTTGACGGGTGATCTTTCAATTAGCTCTTTGTCACGCGTGATCAGATACTTTGCAGGAATATGCTTCGAAGCGTGCGCGATCAAATAATCCTCTATATCGCTCCAGTCGGATTCCAGCGCCCTGCGAAGATCCTCTGCATAGGTGCCGCACACCATAAAGACATCCAATGTTGCAAGAAGAGCGCGCTTCACCTCTTCTGCAGAGGCATGCTTTCTTAAGACATAATAGGCATCCGCATACGACTGGGTGCTCACCCAAATCTGCAGATCCCCAAAAACAGCAGCGATACAAAGTTTTTTGATGTCATTGACGTAGGGTTTCCTGACGGCAACTAGATCGATGAGCGCGTTGGTATCAAGCAATATCTTCATATTTATTTGCCCTTACTGTTTGCACATATCGCTTGTCTGCTTTGACATCATCAGGAATATCAAGATCGAGCATGCAGTTCTTGAACATGCTTTTGATCAACTGCTTCTGGTCTTTCGACAAAGCTCTTTTCTTTTGCTTGCTTTTAGCTGGGTGAGCTGTTGGCAACGCATGCTCTTCAAGAACATATTCAAATGCAGCATTCACTAGATCGCTCGTAGAAGCTCCAAGTGATGCTAATTGGATGCTCGCCTGCGTATAGAGTGCATCTGGGATTCGTGCAGAGATCATCTTGCTCATAGATGCCCTCCTTAATGTGTATGACGTATGACAATTATATCATATTTTGTGACTATTTCTTTGTAGAAGGCCTATGAGATCGTGCGCTCGAAACGATGATCTAGTCTCCAATTTCCTTTTCCTTGAAGCGCGTTAGGCCGTCGTTGAGCGCCTTGATGTTGCGGCAGTTGATGGCCGTGAAGAGCGCGGTCATAAGGGCGAGGATCACCAAATACGTGATAGTGAAGCCCACCCATGCCCCAATGTTGTCCGCTGGAAACCAGTCGAAGACAGCGCCGAACGCGGCAAGCAGCGCATAGAGACACACGCCGAAGAGGGCAAGGCGCGGCCCATAGCCCATTCGCTTGATGAGGACTGGCGTGAAGAACACGGATTGCAGCACGGCACAGACCAGCATCCCAACTCCGATGGAGAGACACATGATGATGCCAGGTTTGGCCGCTTCATCGGCGAATATCAGCCCGAAGACGCAGCTGAAGAGCGTGAACAGCGTGAACATGATGCAGAAGTTTATGGCCAAGTCCTTCACGGCCTTACCTATCGATGTCCCTTCCGGGTCTATGATCCTGTTCGTCATGACCTCCTCCTTTTCTTGAGCGTTACACATTGAGACGCTGCTTGATATCCTTGGCATACTTTCGGGAAACGACAACTTCCTCTCCGTTGTCCAACAGGGCAAGAAGCCTGCCGCCCACATACGGACGCAGGCTCGTGACTCGGCACAGGTTGATCAGGCAGCCTTTGGCGGCGTATATGAAAGCACTGCCTTCCAGCCGTTGTGCAAGGTCAGCGATACTGAAGGGGACTTCCAGCACGCTGCTTGCCGTATAGGCGAACGTGTGGCGATCCACCGATTCGAAGTAGAGGATATCTCCAGCGGGAACCATGACCGAGGTACCATCGTGCTTTCCGACGATGCGGCGGTCGTGTATGCGCAGCGTGGCTACGATCGCAGCAATGTGCTCATCCACCTCGACGCAACGTATCAGCACTTCAGTTTCGGTTAAGTCCTCGTCTGTCTGGATGCTCAGCTTCATGGGCTCCTCCTTCTTGTTTGCAACGATAGCGAAGGGGAGTGTCTGTGGGAAGCACTTCGAGCTTGAAATGCACTGCCGTAGGGCCAAGATGCACAGCGGATGCGAGCAGCTCACGGCAGGTCCTTGTTCGACCATGGCCATGATGGAGTAATCATCGTGGATGACGAAACGTACGCCAGGTGCTTGCTGTTAGAGCGAGCTGGTGATAAGGGTGCCAGTCTCGCCTCTAAGGCCTTCAGCAGCGTGATCGAGTGAGGTGATCAATGCGCTGCCGCCAGGATGCGCCTCGACGAATTCGATGCAGGCCTCAACTTTCGGCAGCATCGAACCGGGAGCGAACTGCCCTTGCTTGATGTATTCGCGGGCCTCCTGGCTGGTCATGGTGGAAAGTGCATGCTGATCGGGAGTGTTGTAATTGATGAAGACATGCTCGACGGCAGTTAGGATGATGAGCATATCGGCCTTCATCTTCCAAGCGAGGATCGAGCTGACCAGATCCTTGTCGATGACCGCTTCGACTTCGGTGTAGATATCGTTTTGTTCTGTTACGGGCACTCCGCCGCCTCCACCAGCAACCACCACATAGCCTTCATCCATGAGGTCGCGGATCGCATCGATCTCAACGATGTGCTGTGGGCGAGGGCTTGCCACTACGCGTCGCCAGCCGCGACCAGCATCTTCTTTCACGGGAACGTTCTCGGTAGCGCTGAGCTTTTTTGCTTCGGTCTCGGTCATGAACGATCCGATGGGCTTTTCGAGATCGGTGAAAGCGGGGTCGTTCGCATCGACAACAACATGCGTGACTACATCCGTTACTGATCGCATGATGTTTTGGTTCTTCAATTCGTTCATGAGCGCTACGGTGAGTTGTGCGCCGATATAGCCTTGGCTCATCGCGTTGCAGTCTTGCAGTGGAACGAAAGGGATCGTGTCCGGGTCGTCCTTCGAGGCAATGGTGAACGCTTCATCGATGACGCCAACCTGCGGGCCATTTCCGTGCGTTACCACAACATTGATGCCTTCTTTTATCATGAGTGCGATCTGATGCGCCGTTGCTTCAACCTTCTTCGTGAGCTCTTTCGGGTTGGTGCCGAGCGCATTTCCGCCTAGTGCGATGACTACTCGTTTTCCAATCAAATCTAGCTCTGACATGGTGTTTCCCCTCGTTCGTCTCTTCGGTGGGTTTCGGCGTGTTCGTGGTGAGCCGCCTGCCATTCAGCTTACGGTAAATGCCTTACGAGGTGATGCTCGGATCGTATTCTTTTAAGAGCTCCAGCAGCTCTTCTGCGTGGGAATGGCGTTTCTTGGTGGCTGTTCCCACGATGGCGATGGAATCGTAGTTGCCATATTTCTTGAAGAAATCGGGAATCGCGTTATCCGCCTTAAGTTCTGCGGCGTACTTCTTGAAGTATTCTTCGTAGGGCATGCCTGCATCTAAATAGGCGTCAAGCAGCGATTTCGTGGGGGAGTATTCGACATCGTGCACGTAATCGGCATGGGCGATCACGTGGGTGAAATATTCGAGGTCTTCTTGTTTGGTGAAGCCTGAAAGCTGATTCGTGTTTCTGAGGCGAATGTCGAGCACGAGCGTTGCCTTCCATCCGAGTATCTTGTTGAAGAATTCTTCTGCGGTTGTTTGATATGCGCTCAGTACATTGATCTTCATGTTCGCCCCTCCAGTTGTACGCTCGCCAGCTTCGCTTTCGCGATTCCAACACGCTTCAAGTCTAAGGTACGATCAAGCTCTAGTTCGATGGCAGTAGGTTCGCGTTACGGTCTTGATGATTGCGCGTTACGGAGCGTTTCGCTAGAAAGGGACAGGAGAACGCTATTTTGTGGACGGCAAGGCGTTCTGTAGAGCACTAAGAAGATCTGTGCTGCGTTTCCCTAAGGGTTTCCTTATGTTCACAAATCATCGACCGATTGATTGCGGCGTCTGAGCTGGCGATTGCTTGTTCTAGAATCAAGGCTGCTCAAGATATTCAGCAAGGTACGAGCTTCAACAACGTACGAGCAGGTGTAACGAGCAAGATAAAACGCAACAGTCTGCACAGATGGGTTCAGCATGAGGCAGATCGGAAGAATAAAGGGAAAGCCGACGCTTGGAAAAGACTCGATCGTGGTCGGGTTCTCGCTCTTCGCGATGTTCTTCGGTGCAGGCAATCTGATCTTTCCTCCAACCTTAGGGCAGTTGAGCGGCGACCTTTGGGCGTGGGGATTGGTCGGGTTCCTGCTCGTTGATGCGGTTCTCTCGTGCCTCGGCGTGTTCGTGGTAAGCCGCTTGGGCGGCCCGCGCGGAGCCTTCGATGGGACGCTCGGAAAGATCGGCGGCACGATCCTAACGACGGTGGCTATCTTGTGCCTTTGCGTTGTCTTCGCCATGCCGCGTACGGCTGCTACCACCTTCGAACTATCGGTCGCGCCTTATCTCGGCGAAGACGCGAATTCCTTTTTGGTTCCGTTCTCAATCTTGTTCTTCGTGATCGTGTATCTGCTCACCTGCAGGAAGTCACGCGTAGTTGATATCATCGGCAAATTCTTCACGCCGACGTTGCTTGTTGGCGTGCTCGTGCTGATCGTGGCGGGGATCGTCGCTCCTATAGGAGAGATTCAGCCCTCGCAAACGGATTACGTATTCCAGGAAGGTATTCGCTCGGGTTACCAGACCATGGATGTTCTTGGGGTCGCTGCGTTTTCCATCATCATCCTGGATTCTGCCGTTGTGAAGGGCTACACCGACCCCGGTAGGAGTTCGGCGCTTCTTGCACGCGCGAGCATCGGGGCGGTAGTGATGCTCGGGTTGGTCTATGGTGGACTGACCTACCTTGGCGCGACATCGGTATCGCTGGGGACGGGCATGTCGCAGGTTGGGCTGCTCGTTGCTATCGTCGAGAGCGTTTTAGGCGATGCGGGCAAGATCCTGTTGAGCGCGATCGTGGCGCTTGCGTGTGTGACTACAGCTGTTGCGCTGGTAAGTTCGGCCGCGGATTTCTTTAGTCGGTTGTTCAAGAACAAGATCTCCTATCAGGCGCTTTTGATCATAGACTGCGTGATAGGTGCGCTGATCTGCGACATTGGCCTCGATAACATCATTCGTTTCGCCGATCCAGTGCTGGGTGTGGTGTACCCGCCCTTCATCACCGTGGTGGTGCTGCTCGTTTTCAGGAAGCAGATCAAGCGGCGCGAAGTCTATCAGGGGGCTGCCCTCGGTGCGCTTGTGGGCGGGATCGTGGTCGAGCTGGCCGTGACCAATGTGGCGACCATCGTTCCGCTCGAACTGCTCCCGCTTTCTTCGATGGGCTTCGGCTGGATCGTGTTCGCTCTTATGGGCGCCTTGGTCGGAATGGTGGTGGGTCTCACCAGGCGTAAAGCTTGAATTGACTTACAATGGGACCAGCCAAGAATTCACTCCGCAAGGATCAGCATGACGAACAATATGCCACCCGAACTGATAACTCAAGTCTGCTGCCACAAAGCCAAGGATGTACATGACGAACACCACGACAGCGAATACGCCACCTGAACCGCCAAAACAACCTAAGCCTTCAGTTGCCCTATCGTCCTCGAAAGCCGAGCGGATCTTCCTGATCATTTCGTGCATCTGCATTATTGGTGGGGCTGTGCTCTTCATCTACGGCGAACAAGCCATAGGAATCGGACAGGAAGGTGTGGTGAACAAATTCCTGGGGAGCTTCGGAATGGCAGTGGCGAGCATCGGCATGTTCATTGTCGGTTGCTTTTTCGTGAAGCGCATCGTGCTCGGCCTCAAGTCTATGAATGCAAGCGAGCGTTCGACCACGCGTAAGGCTTTTGTAAAGCAGCTTTCGATCGCGGCTCTTAATGTTCTTGTGTATGGCACGCTGTTCATCTTGCTCTTGGGAAGTCTTACTGCGTTAGATGGCGCAAGCGTGGGAACGTACTTCGTTGTATTTGCGGTATGGGCTGCTTGCATAGCGCTATTCGCTCTCTACCGGCGGCATCGAAAGAAGCATAAGGTTTCATATGAGCTCCTTAAGCAACCTGCGATAACGGTATTCCTCTTTTTGTTTGCAGCTGTGATCCTCGTTGTATTCATCAGGTCTGATGCTCCTGATTCCTTTCAGGATCTGATCGAAGGTCCTGAAACAGCCGAGGTGCTTTTGGTTGAAGCTGATGTCGATCATCCTTCTGCTCGTTATAGTGCGATCATGCAGGATCAGCATGTCCTTACATTTTGCACCGCTGACGAAGAGCGCATCGTGCTCGTTGTGCCGGAAAAGGATATTGCAGCGGCTAAAGTGATCAACGACTATGGGAATTTTGTCTATCTTACCTATTATCCGCGCACCCAAGTGTTCTGCGAAGCAATGCCTTGGGAAACTGGAGCGCAGGACATGGGACCCGATCTGCTTGAGAAGTTGGTAGAAGAATATGATTTCGAGCTGTAAGAGGATTTGAACAGGAATAACTAATGGATGAACAGCGCAAACGAGACCCGAGCGCCTTGCTCTTGTGGAAGTAGCAAGACGTTCGGGTTGGCAGAAAGCGCCTTACTGGTAGCGACGGTGGCGGGGGAGCGCGAGGATCAAGCTCAGAAGAGAAACTACTTAGGTGATCTTGCCCATAAGAAGGATTGTCATCCATCCTCTTCAGAGCGGTCCTCTTTAAAAGTCATCTAAGATTTCATCATCTTCGTCAAAGTCATCGTCTTCGTAGTCATCCTCATCGTAATCATCGTACTCGTCATACTCATCGTCGAAGTCGTCATCGAAATCAAAGTCATCATCTTCATCGCTGTATTCATCATCGAACTCATCATCGTATTCATCATAGAAGTCGTCATTTTCGAAATCGTCAGAGCCTTTGAGATCGTTGTTGAAGGAAGTAGATGAATGCATGCTCCGAGGTTCGTTTTCTACCTCGAGCTCATCGAGCTCTTCGTCCTCTTTTTCCAGGTGCTGAAAAGCTCCATAAAGAAAGAGTGCTTCGGCGCTGTGATTGAAATCGAACATGTTGCTTCCTCGCTTTCGCTGGTTCCCTTCCATTCTAGCCTGCTTTTGTTGGGTGCTAACCGAGCGGCTTTCGCTAGGCGTCGATCGAGAGCACTACCAGACATAAGGAATCAAACGATAGCGCACTTTTGCCCGTTCTTGTTTGGAGCGACAATGATAACATCTTTGATGTTTGTCGTTCGGTAAAGGTGCCACCTGTATGTCATTTGCGAAAAGAATCAATGAGCTTGTTAACGAAAACCAAGCCTACGCAGTATTTTCTTTTATTGTGGTTCTTCTGAGTCTTGTTCCGCTCACCATGAAAGAGACAACCTCTTTTCTTCTCGCGATAGAGTACGCAACTACAGCTGTGTTCATCTTTGAATACTTAGCAAGATGGTTGTCGTCTGAGATTACGTTGAAAAGGGGAAAGCTTTCGTTTTTGATCTATCCTTTTACGCCGATGGCCATCATTGATTTATTGACAATCTTGCCAACTTTTATCCTTATCAATCAAGGGTTTAAGGCGCTCAGGATCATTCGTCTTGTCTTGATACTTCGTTTATTTAGGTTCGTGAAGAAGTCGAAGAGTTTTTCTGTCATTACTGAAGTGATTCGTAGGGAGCGAAGCGTTCTCGGTGTTGTGTGCTTGATAGCTGTTGGCTATATATTCTTGACAGCGTTGATCGTTTTCAACGTCGAACCTGATACCTTCGACAGCTTTTTTGATGCGATCTATTGGGCGTGTGTCTCGCTCACGACGGTTGGATACGGTGATCTGTATCCAATATCAACCTTGGGAAGAGCGATCGCGATGCTCTCTTCTTTGGTTGGGATCGCTATTATTGCTTTGCCTGCCGGCATCATTACGGGAGGCTATATTGATGTGATGAGGGAAAAGACGAGCAGGAGTGACCAATGGACGAGCAGCGCAAACGAGAACTGAAGGAAGCGTATCGCAACAGCCGACTTCCTATGGGTGTGCTGTCGTTTTGCTGTGAGCCTACGGGGGAAAGTTTCCTTTTGGCATCGCGCAACATCCCAGCCGACACCAACAGTGTGACGTTCAAGCTGAACTCAGGCTATCATCCCAACCGACATCTTCTGGAGCTGTGGGAGCGTTATGGCGAAGAGGGATTTGTGGTCAAGGTGCTGGAGACGCTCGACTATCGCGACGAATCGGATGATCTTGCCGACTACAAGGATGAGCTCGATCAATTGCGCGATCTTTGTCTTGAACGCGATCCGAACGCCTCGCTCTTGTGGAAGTAGCAAGACGTTCGGGTTGGCAGAAGACGCATCCTACTGATAGCGACGGTGGCGGGGGAGCGCGAGGATCACGCTCAGAAGAGCTACGACGATCACGCTCGTACCAGCAGCGCACACTGCTTTCAGGTGGATCGCAGGAATACCCATCAAGATGCCGATGATGTAGGGGATGAGCCAGGCAAGCCAGACCACCGTGCTGAAGGTGTGGAAGCGCTTTTGCGCCTGTTCGCTGCCACGCAAATAGGTCCACGTTGCCCACGTTGCGTGAACGAGCATCAAAACTATAGCTACTACGCCTGTGATGCCGTGGACGCCCATGCTGCCAGCAGTTTGCGCGGCCATGGAGCTCATCATCAGCGTGCCTGTTGTGTCGCAGGCAAGTCCGATCCAAAAGAGCGTTATGTATTTCCGTGTGAGCGTGCCGCTGCGGCGCTCTCCGAAAACACCCCAGGTATAGAACACGAGCGCGGCGCTGATCGCGATCGTTGAGAGAATAAGAAGCGGTGACATGATGACCTCATTTCTTTTCTTGGACCGTCTCTTCGATAGAGTTCGGTTTTCTATTTGGTGTTTGCAAAATGAACATGATTCATTTATTGAACAGTGTTCATTTTAGAATCATTTTGTGGGGTGTCAAGATATTTGAACGAAGTTCATAATGTCGTTATACTGGTGTCGGGTTCCCGATTTAAGGACGCTTGAAATGGGCAAACGATCAGTTATCACCAGCGAAGAAATACTCGAGCAGGCCTATCAGCTTGCCTGCGAACAGGGGCTTCAGTCGCTCAGTATTCGTTCGATCGCTGCTGCCTGTGATGTTTCGGTGGGGACGGTCTACAACTCGTATGCGAGCAAGACTGAGCTGGTTAACGATGTGGTGGGTATGTTCTGGCAGCGAGCTTTCGCGGAAACCATGAAGACGCTTGCCGCGCATGAGGGTAATAATTTCATTGACTTTTGCGAGGCGCTTTCGCAGAGCCTTAAGAGCGCGCTCAAAGAATTCAGAAAAGAGTTCCTTTCCGATCTTTCTGCGCTTAGCGAAGGTGATCGCCTTTCGGCGCAGAAGCGCGAGCAGCAAAGCTTCATCCATGCGCGTGCAGGAATAAAACAGGCACTGCTCAGCGATCCAAAGATCAAGCAGGATCAGCTAACGGGTGCGCTGGCTCCAGATGCTCTTGCGGCGCTCGTCTGGGAGACCCTGATAGATTCCGCGCGCGATGACATGAGCTACGACAAGACCCTCTTCGAACTCCTTCGAACTGCCTTGTATTGAGCCGTTAACACTCTGCGCTCTTGCAAGAGATCAAGCAGGTCGTGCTTCTAGTCGAATCCCGGATCGGTCGGCAAGCTGCTGGTAATCCGGGCCGAACCAAAGTGGCAGCTCTTCTTGGCGCACAATGAGTGGCATGCGGTGATGGATGGTTGCCATGTCTGCATTTGCCTCAGTTGTCACCATAGAAAAGGTATCTTCGCGCCACGTGCAGCCGATGAAGATAATGCTCTGACCCAGAACACGGAATTCATATTGGCGTTTGATGGGCTTTCCGGTTTTGGGCGAGGGATAGGTTTCTTCGCGATGTGTTTCGAAGAAAGCGGGGACGGGAAGAACGCAGCGCCGATGTAGCATGGATTCTTGCCAGGTTGGCTTTGCGGCGCTTTCGATGCGCGTGTTGAATACAACGCCTGGTTTCCAGGATTCCTCGAATCCCCACGAAAGCTCCCGTACTCCTAGCGATCCTGGTGTGAAAGCGGAAGAGAGCGCGTAAGATGGCGCAGTCATCGAAGCCGATGATTGCGTAGCAGTATCAAAACTAGGCACGATGAGGGGAGCGACCGACTTCGGATAAGCTTCCGTCGTTCGAACCGGCCAGTCTGGGTTGAAGTTCAGCGGAGCTCCAACCTCGAGCTTCAGCACAATGTCGAGCACTTCGTCGTAGGTAAATATGATACATCTTTTACACATGGTTCAATAGTATCAGCGAATGTTCGCAAGTTGCACGTATAAGATATAGTTGATATTCACCCACGATTCTTTGATATGCATACAGCGTCTCGATTTCTTTTGCGGTTTCGTCTTTGATCTTCTGCAAACGGGGCGAACGTAAATATGACAGAGCGATTGGAAGGGGATTACGTGAAGGGCTTTAGCCTTGATATACTGGATCGCTCTCATGCCGATCAGCAGCGTGAAGAGATTCCGAAGCAACTTCAAACGCCTGCGCCGTCGGACGCTTTTAGTGTCTATTTGCTCTTCAATCTTGAAGCCGCTTATGATTTCGGCCACGTGATATTGGCGCTGGGACCGATGGATGGCTCGCTTGAAACGTATTCGTTCTATCGGCAGGGTACCGCCATCAAAGCACTGGCGCTCATGGCGTGCCTTGAGCACCATCTTACCTTCGAGCAGATTGAGGCTTCATCGGGTTGGATCGTGCATGGTCAGCCCGGCAATTATTGGAACGAACACGTGAATGCAGCTCTTGCGCTCTGGTGCGCGAAGGAGGTCTTCGATCAGATACGATCATTCGCCGAAGCAAAGCGAGCTAATCCTGGTGTTTATGACCTCTTTTCGTACAACTGCCTTACGTTCGTTAGCGAGGCGCTTGCGCAGGGCGGTGTCTCTTTGGAAGTTGGAAGTGGCAAACGGTTGCGAACGTTTATTCCGCGCAATGCGTTTCGTCACGTGAGCCAAGTGACGGGTGCACATAAATTGGGAGCATGGAAATACTGGTTCCCTCTTGCACAGCCGCCAGAAAACGGGCTCCGAACAATCTCCGACACGCCTGGCAAGGACCGCCCTTTGAAATAGCTTTTGATCCTATGTATGAAGAACATGCGTTTCATTAAAAAAGCATAAGATTCTAGGAGTGGTGACCCATATTAGGAACATACAAATGGTCAATATCCAAAGGCTTTTCGTGTGCGTTGGGTGCCTGACTGGACAATATATTTGCGTACGGGTCTTTTGGATTAAAGGAGCGCTGAGGCTTATCTTCAGAAAGTATGGGATGAGCGACGGTAAGAGCTTTGTAACAAGCTAAGTCTTTTGTGTGGTGGTGTGCAGAGTCAAGATCCCATCATTTGTCACTACTGAAGAGTCTTCGCTTAGTGACCTAGAGCCATATATAGCTATCGTTTTAGTGGCAGGCGAGTCTTCTACGCAAATAACTAAGGCTGCATCAGGCCCATTGTCACTTCCTGCGAATGTATCAATCATCAAATCGTGATCATCTTTTGATTTAAGAGGATTGAAGTCACAGATTTTATTGATGCAAACTTTGTATCTATCCTCGTTGAGAATCATCTTGTTCTTCTTTTTTCATTCACTCATCCCACCAATCGGACTCCTCGGGCGTTACTACCGTAACAGGACGCCATTTCACATTTTCCGACAGGACAAATAGGTTTGCCTCGATTTCAAGTGGATGCTCTCGCTCTTCTGGAGTGAGCCAACAGTCGTTTATTAAAACCCATCCATGAGCCGTCTTTTCGAGATTAGCTTCATAAAGCGGGCATCCCCCTTGGAGCCACCCCAAGCTAATATCAAACGCGCTAACGTCACCAAATCGGAGCTGAACTTCGGGCCATTGGCCTTGCACTTGCAATCCCACCTGAATGTGATTATTAAGGCATTCAGACCTTCTTTGAGGCGCCCTAAATTCAAGTCATTGTTATCGCAATTTCCGAGCGCATCATACGAATAGCTGGCGACGAACCAGTCGTGGAAATGCTCAACACGCTCAAGCATTCTCTTGACATCGTTTTCGGTCTTGATATCTATCCAGCTCACAGTAAACACTTACTTAGAATTGACGAAGTTAATGTGCTTCGATGATGCAGCATAGAGGAACGGCATCCTGTCCTATAAAAGACCCTCCTAAAGGAGTTGATCAGATTATAGTTAAAGCATAGATAACAGGAGAGGACAATGGATAAGCAAGAAACAATATTTAGCGTAGAGGTCTGTGATGCCTGGTGCATGTTGATATCCAGATTCGAGATTGCCCAAGATGTGGCTGGACGATTCAGTAGATATGTTGAGAGAGAGCAGATGTTCAACCTGCGTCTCGACAAAGATCTTGAAAAGGCAACCAAAGTATATGTGAGCGATAGCCAGATGCAAGCGTTTGAAAAGGCAATGAAAGAGTTTGCTATTGAAGATAGGTACACTCACTATCCGAACTGCGACATAAGGTATATGACCTTAGACGGGACAAGTTGGGTCATGTCTTACAACGGAAGACAGATTCAAGGGTCTAATTTCGGTCCAGAAGGATTGCATGAACTTGCGATGGATCTCCAAAAGATCTTCGGAGCTGATGATCTGCCGAGGTATTTGAATTACCCAGAAGGCTTCGACGTGAAGGTTTGTCCAGATAGCCGTATATTTCTAGTTTACGAAGTGCACACATTGTGCCCTGATGATTATTATGAAGACGAAGTTGAGGATATAGAAGAAAGGCTAGAGGAGCGGAACGCCAGAATCAAAGCAGCCTCCAAAGAAATGCTGTATGACGTACGTCTTTATGCTGAAAAGCACCCTGAAATAAAGGATTATGCAGCCATCTTGCAAAAGAATGGGATAGAGCTCGATATGGAGAAGATGAAAACAGCGGACGTTAATTGCCTCAATACTGAGTGCATCATGGCGCTGTTTGTTGCAGTCTCTCGCATGGATCATCTGGGAGATAGCGACTACTTCAGTGAATGCTTCAAAGATGGCACTTTCCGAGCGTGGCTCCAAAGATTGAACGACGCGACGAGAGAAGAATGGTGAGCAAGGATGCGCCTCAATGGTAGTTGTTTTGGCGAGAACCAAAGAATCTCGTCAAGGCTATTGATGACTCGGATACTAATAGACATCTAAGTTATCAACTAAGTGACAATAGCTTTTCAAGCGGATATGGAAACGAAGTCGTTTAGGCTTGCAATCTACATGAACCTCAAAACTGAATCGGTAACCAGACTGATGGAATGAAGAGGAGGTAAGCAAGGAATGGCGTGCGTTAGAGTATCTTAAGACAGAAGCCGATATTGCCGCATATCCGAATGCCGCTCTTAAGGATGACGGAATATCTGTGATCGTGCCATCCTCGCTTGAGCAAGGGAAATGAGGCAGTTCACAAAAGGACCAGGCATCATTCGCTATGGTCTTTACAAAGCGTTACTCGTTACGAAAAACCATTCCTTTGATGCGGAACAAAAGTCGTGAGAGCTTTTAAATTGAAACTGGATGTTGTAACAGGAAATTAAGGCCTTCGCAAAGACGGTCTTTTGCGTTTAGAATTTGGGAAAAGTACTCTCAAAATAGTAAGATTACTCTTTTTTGAGAATCGAGAACAATAGAGATTTATGAGGTTAAGGATGATATGACCGAAATAGAATCAGGAGACATTGAGAACCAAGAGAGCTTTGATGTCGAAAGATGGCGCATCGAAAATCCGCCCGACTATTTTAAGGCGGCAAAGTTACTCATGCAGTTCGATACGGGCGTTGCGTCGGATACTGCCTTTAAAGCCATTTTTCAAATCTACAAACTCTATATCCCGGACAAGTTGTTTAAATATCAAAGTCTGGGGCTTGACTCAAGGGTCGATGAGCTCAGATTCGAGACACTGCGGAACAATCGAATCTATACGTCTCCGATACAGGATTTGAATGATCCTTTCGATTCGTATTGCTATTTTTATAATGCTGGTGAAATAGGTCGAACTCTTGGAATTGAGAATTCTGAGGTTGAGGATATTTTCGGAATATTTCGAAAAAGCCGAGTTGCCGCACTTACTGCAATTGGTGAGCAATCTATGCCTATGTGGGCGCATTATGCAAATAATCATCAAGGGTTTTGTGTTGAGTACGACATGACGAACCAGAATAATGCGTTGTTCAAGAGCTTCCTATTTCCTGTGCAGTATTCCGAAAAGCGCATAAATCTCACATCGTTTTTATTAAACAAGACATGCGAAGAGGTTGAGCGAGCCTTACTTGGATTCAACGCCGGCAAGCAAGAAGTCCGCATAAATGACAAGTCTTTTGTATATATCCCCCTTTTGTTGGCAAATATAAAACATCCGTCCTGGAGTTACGAAAAAGAGTTTCGCTGCATTATTCCAGAAAACTCGCCGATAGCGCCGTATATAGATGCTATGCCTGCAGCAATTTATGCAGGGATGCATTGCGCAGAAAGAGACCTGACGGAGCTTCGAAAGATTTGTAAAGAGCTCAATATTCCTTTATTTAGCTTAGAGATGGATTCTCGCGATCCCAATTACAGGTTAAGAAAGCATCAGGAAGCTTAAGTATTGGATGGAACGCGCTAAAATGCAGCATCATATTCAGTAATAATGTTCTAGATTGTTCATTTAGCAAGAAAATTGTTGATATCTGATCGTTTATGAAATTATGAGCTCCTCTGCCTTTAGATCATAAGTGTTGTAAAAAGCAAAGTCTTATTCAACACGAAGCCCATATTGCTGCGTTTATTCCCACTCGACTGAAGAATCGTTGATTTGCATACGTTGAGCTTTATTTAATGATTCGCCAACGGCTGTGACGAATGGAGGTAGCCTTTTCGGTAGTACCTATGTGGTATGCAAAATCGATTACCGATGAAGCGGTTTATTTCACCTTGCATATAGCCGCAATAGATACGTCAACATTCATCATTTCAAGTTGTCTCTTAACCGCACAGAAAGTTATTTTGCTAAAGAAAGGAATGTTTGGTCTGTCCTGTGTGTCTTTTGTGATGATACCGAATACCACTTCTTTTGGCTCCATGCTTGTAAGCGAGTATTCACCATGTTCCGAACATTCTTGGGCTATCCTTACATTTGCTTTTGCCAGAAAATCTGAATCAGATCTAACAAGCTGTGCTGTAGTTAATCCCTGATTAAAGAGGTGGCTCAAAGGCGCTGACCCAGAGTATTTCTTCACATGAACAAATGAGCCATCTCTAACCAATATGTCACAAAGCTCGAACCTACTATTCCCGCCACCATGCATAATGACTTTTTGATCCATCAAAATGCGCGCTTCAGGCTCACTATCGCAAACCCGTTTGTTATACGAACCCTCATTGCCGTCAGAGGCTAAATAGTCCAGGAACTCAAAGGATGAAATCGTTGTTGATTCATATTGATCGTTGATCTGGCCTACATAATCGGAATCGATGCGATACCACTCACCTCCGTTGATGCAATACTGATGATCTTCATACTCCAACTCGCCGTATATGCACTTAAATGCCGACCAGTGGTTTATCTCGGATCCGTCCACTGCTCCGATTTGATAGATTGTTTTGTTCTTGAGCTGGTCTATCTTTTCCAAAGGATTTCGTAGCGTTTTTAGCACTTCTTCGATCAAGATATCATCAAAAAGCTCGCCATTTCTTAGATATCGAAAACCTGCTGTCTCTTCCCAGTTAATTACTTGAGGAATAGCCATCCAAACACACTCGTTTTGCATATTGATAGCCCCGATCAAAGCTTTATTTAACTCTGACTTGAGCGCTTTATTTTTCACTGGTTCAACGTGGTCTATCCAAGGAAAGTTCTCTTTATATCTATCGCTTTCATACAGGTCGAGCAGATCGACCAAGTAGTCAGCTAGCTCTTCGATTCGAATCGAAGTCGATATGCTTAATGGATCCGCCCCAGTTACAGAGCCAGGTAGCAATGAGTCAGCATCCCCCGTGGCTGTGATTCCGTTCAGAAGATCACGTTCGACATCGAGAGAAAAGTCGTTGATTTCTGACTTCTTTGGCATTTGCTCGTTTGACTTACTTGCGTTTCCTGCAATAACTGTTTTTGAGATGCGACGTATTGAATCAGGCTCAACGCTATTTAAAACTGTCTTTAGACCAAATCTTTCCTCTATTGCATTCTTGTTGATCAACGACAGCCCCCTGCCGAAGGTAATGGCGAAATACCTAATACCTTCACGTACCTCAATCGGGACGAGAAGCACCGCGCTCGCTGTCGCGTTAAAAAGCTGCTCATCGTCTATTGAATCGCCAAAGAAAGACTTGACCCACTTAGGCTTCGAGGAGAAGGAAATAGCGTGATAAACGTTTCCCCTCCCAGGAATTGGCTGGCAATCGTAGTCCTTTTCTTCTGCAAGAATGTCTTCTTCTGCATCATAATCGGCTTTAATTAAATAGATCGATAGCTTGGTTTTCTTTGCAGCCATCCTTATACCTCTCTGATAATCTACTTCCCCGTGTATGGGCTCTTCTTGTCATCGCTCTTAACCCATGTACCGTTGTCTCAGGTGCGTTTCCAGCTCTCGTATTCCTCTTTGGCGATCTCGTGACCATCGAGCTTCTTGCGCATTTCTTCCCAGTCGTTGACGAACTCGGCAAAGAAGTTCATAGCAGAACCATACCCAATTGCGATAGCAGCCGTTCCATCGATGTTGCGCACTGTGTAGCCGAATATGTCTTCGTTTTCCATCAGAGCATACGCGAACTCTCGGCGATTCCTGAACGCTGGCGCACTCAAGTATTCTGGCTTCACACCAAGCACCTTGGCGATTCTGTCCAGAATCGCCTGCTTGGGATTGCGGTCGCCCAGTTCATAGGCTCAGTAGGCGGACTCGGTTATATGAGCTTTATTAGCTACTTCTTTCTGAGTTAGATGCAGCTCATCTCTAAGCTTCTTCAGCTTCTTAGCAAGAGCTGGAATGGACTTCTTCTTCATGGATCGAGACCCTTCTCATTGCGCAGACTCTTGACAAATTGTCAGAGGAACAGATTATCACCTTACGCAAATGTGAGCAATTATATTGAGATTCATTGACGCCACAAATATGTGAGGCTATGGTCAAGCCAGCGCATCATAAATACATGATGCTATCCCAATGTTGAAAGGAGCAAGAGGAGGAAGCAAGGCTCATGAGCGCAACAGAGGTTGCGGGGCAGCTAAGTGCGTCAAAAGCGTGCGCCTTAAATCATCCGTAAGCTCAATGCGGAGCTTGCCAAGAAAGGGTGTCTGATCGTTCAAGGGAAGGTCAGCAAAAAGTGCTTTAAGGAGCGATACTTCGCGGGCGAACCCATGACGGGGCAGAATCGAGGTGTGGACAATGTCGGTTCAAGGATCCAGAGCGTGGAACCTACTACGCCCAGTGCCTCTACAAGGATTGGGCGGATAAATCGAGAAAAAATCAAACGAGATCTAGATCGAGGATGAGGTGTCCCTGTGCGGCTTTTCCGCTTACTGGGTCTCATGCTCCAATGCAGAGCTTCTCCCTTTATAATGAATACAATCACGGAGGTTGTATTCGATGAAGGTTGTTAAAAGTGTTGATACTCGAAATATCGAGGATTATCGTAATCAAATTATTCAAGGTGATTGTTTAGAAGTTATGCAGGGATTCCCCGACGAATCCATTGACATGATTTTGTGCGATTTGCCTTATGGAAGTACGCAGAATAAATGGGATTCGATCATCAATCTTGATCTCTTATTTAGCGAATACAGAAGGATAATCAAACCTCGCGGTGCTATTGTTCTAACAAGCAGTGGACTGTTTACTGCAAAGCTTATGCTTCATGCACCAGATATTTACAAATACAAAATGGTCTGGGTTAAATCGAAAGCAACTAATTTCCTTAACGCCAAGAAACAGCCTCTTCGTAAGTACGAAGATATTTGCGTCTTTTATAAAGCTCAGCCAACATACAATCCTCAAATGTCGGAAGGTGAATCCTACGATAAAGGCGTACGTAAGGATCAACTTACAGGTAGTTATGGGGACTTCTCGCCTCGACATGTGAAGAGTGACGGTTCAAGATATCCCACCGATATACTGTATTTCAAAACAGCGGAATCCGAAGGTCCTGTTTATCACCCTACGCAAAAACCTGTTGATTTGGGTCGTTATCTGATTAGAACCTTTACTAACCCGGGAGACATCGTTCTCGATAACGCGTGTGGTAGCGGATCATTTTGTGTTTCGGCCGTACTCGAAGATAGATCATTCATCGGAATCGAAAAGAATGAAGATGTAGCACTGTTCAAGAAGCATCCTATTGATTACATTCAAGTATGCAATGATCGAATTGCAGAGGCGCGAGCAATCATGGAGAGCGCAAAGAAAGCAGCTGTATAAATCAAACAGAAATGAGGCAAATATGACACAAGGAGAAGTTCAATATTCAGCTCCACCGATCTCTTACAACGACAACGAACGCTCCTTTGTCATTCAACTCATTTCCGAAATTAACGAATACCTTGGAGACCGCGACATCGCGATAAAACGTGCTGGCGGCGAGAGAACGATTAATGGCGGTTCTTTCGTTAAGTTCCCCGATGTATTGCTCTTCTCGGATAGAGCCCAATCAATAATCCTTCAAGGCTGGGAGGCGAAATGCCCAGATGTGCCGATAGATGATCCTATCTTTGTTAACGATGCGCATAATAAAGCGAAGCTTCTAGGCTGTAATTCAACCGTATTATGGAACTTTCAATATGCTCAACTTCATGTGTGCAATAAGCGTAATGAATTTGAAATTATTGAAAGTTGGACGATTGATGAAAGGATTGTTGATCGCGAAGCAATCACCCTCTACGAGGAACAATGGAGAACTTTTTTACATAAGTTGATTGATATTATTGGCGATTTCATTTCAACCGGAACAATCAAACATCGCCTGTTGGGAGAAGCTCTAACAGAATCGGTTATGCCAAAGCTGATAAATGACAACAAAGGGCTTTTGGCTGAATCTTTAAAATTGAGAGCAACTAGAGACATTACAGTAAAAACTTATATTGACGAGTGGTGGGAGACCGTCCATAAAGAATATGTACATGATGAGCAGGATCCCTATTTCGCATATTCAAAAGTCGTTCTAATTAATTGGCTAAATAAGCTCCTTTTTGCAAACCTTATCCAAAACCAGTTCGATGCAGCCCGCTTGATAAACGATATTTCGACAGGATGCAAAATCAATCAAGCGGTTGATATTTTCAACTACATTACCGAAACATGT
>ERZ1034952.195-NODE-195-length-55895-cov-10.570129_pt1 | contig 55895 bp, 52 predicted proteins | sample MGYA00520625_ERZ1034952 | MGnify/ENA primary metagenome ERZ1034952 (study PRJEB33766, sample SAMN09781773) | gut metagenome | biome: gut microbiome | host: Homo sapiens | place: Madagascar | study: EMG produced TPA metagenomics assembly of the PRJNA485056 data...
AAATCTGCGATTTTGCTGGTGTAGCTGTTTCGCTTCGCGTACAGATTGCCTCCGGCGGCCGGGGCGCATCGCCCCCGGACCGGCACCGGCACGGTGCCGGCGGCGGCTCCGCTGCCTTGACGCGCAGAGACGGAATCAGCCTATCTCAGAGGGAGGTCGGAAAGTCGGCGAATTCACAGGCGACATCGAACTTTCTGCCGATGTACTCCATGACGGCTCGGGGACCGAGTGTTTCCGTTGCGTAATGGCCGAGCGCAAGCACCGGCATTCGAAGCTCGTAGGCAGGATGGTACATGACGTGTTCAAGTTCTCCCGTGATCAGCAGGTCGGCACCGGCGGCGGCAGCCTGTTCCAGCGCATCCATGCCGCCGCCCCCGGAAACCACGGCGATCCGTTTCAGAATGCGTCCGTCGTCGGCGATCAGGCGCGGTTTGGCTTTCAGCTTCGTGCCGAGCTCTTTTTCAAGTTCGGCGGCTTTGACGAGCTTTTTCGTGTAGCCGAGAAAGCCGATGTCGTAACCGTGGTAATTGCAGAATGGTTCAAGCCGGGTCAGTTCGGCCAGCTCTGCCAGCCGCGCATTGTTGCCGAGCTCCGGATGGGCATCGAGCGGCAGGTGTACCCCGTACAGGCTGATATTGTTTCCGAACATGACCCGGAACCGTTCGGCGTGAATGCCGGTGAAACGGCGCGGTTCCCCGCCCCAGGAAATACCGTGATGAACGAAGACAAAATCGAAATGCCCGGCGGCGGCGTGTTCGAACAGCGCCAGGCAGCCGTCCACGCCGAAAAGAATGCGTTTCACTTCCGGCGCGCCTTCGATCTGGAGTCCGTTGTTTGAAGCATCGCCCGGGAAGGCGGCCACATTCAGGGTACGGTCGAGTTCCTCGACCAGTTCGTTTCGTTTCATACCGTTCCTCCTCTTTGAACAGTTGGTCAGTTGACGAAAATAGTGACCGCCCGGAAGGCTCCGGCCAGCGAGCGGCAGAGCTCGTCACGTTCGGCAGGGGACGCGCAGACGGCGAAAATCGACGGGCCGCTGCCGGTGATTTCAGCATTCAGCGCACCGTTTTCGAGCAGGAAATCACGCAGGATCGCCAGCAGCGGGAATTTCCGGTAGAGCGCGGCGGCGAGGTCGTTGTGGAGATTGTCGGCGACCCCCTTCGGATCATTGCGGCGAAGTGCATTGATGAGGCGCTTGAGCTTTCCGGAGGAGTCTTCTCCGATTTGTTCCGGATCAAGATTCATGTAAGCCCATTTGGCGCTGACCGGGAATTGCGGATTCACGACGAGAAGCGGCGGAGCGTACAGCTTCCCGGCCGGATAGTGAAACACCTCCCCGATGCCGGTCGCTATGGCGGCGCGCCCGTGCAGGAAAAACGGCACATCCGCCCCGAGCGTGAGCGCAAGGTCGGCGAGCTCCTCGCTCGACAGTTTTCCGTAATGCCGGTTCAGCAGCCGAAGCACGGCGGCGGCGTTCGAGCTGCCGCCGCCCATGCCGGCCGCGACCGGAATCTCTTTTTCGATCCGGATCGACCAGGCCGGGGCGATTCCGGCCATGTCGGCATAGGCCAGTGCGGCCCGCCCGGCCAGATTTTCGAGATTTTCCGGCAGCCCGGCGAGGGAGGAGCAGACCCTGATTCCGGGCGTGTCGACAAAATCGAGCGTAACCCGGTCGGCCGGAGTGTCGAGCGGCAGAAACAGCGTCTCCAGCTCATGATAGCGGTCCGGCCGCCGCTTCAGAACTTTCAGGTAAAGGTTGATTTTCGACCGGGACGGAATCGAGAGTGCCATGACAATACCGTCAATTCAGCTCGTCCGGCGTGCACGGGGCGAATTTGAATCCGTACTGGTCATTGTAGCGGCGCGCCTCGTTTTCGATCGCGATGGCGAGACGCAGCGCGCGCAGGCCCGCTTCTCCCGGCACCTTCGCGTCGCAGAGCTGCCCGGTGACCCGGCTTTTGTTCACGGCGAGGATAAAGTCTTCGAGTTCGGCCGCAAGCGCGTTCTTTTCATCGAGGTTCACATCCTTGCGGGCGAGTCCGATACGGTTGCGCTTCAGGACCATGCCGAAATGTTTGCCGTAGTCCATTGAGATATAGCAGTCCTCCTGGAACACGCGGAACCGGCGCATCGGCTCCTGGCTGACCCGGCTTGCGGTCAGGCTCGCGCAACTGCCGTTTTTGAATTTGATTCGGGCATTGACGATATCTTCGGTCTTGCTGAGAACCGGAATGCCGACCACATCGAAATGCTCGACCTCCGAGTCGACCATGGTCAGCACGAGGTCGATGTCGTGGATCATGAGGTCGACGACGACGCTGACTTCGGTGCCTCGGCGCGGCAGGCCCGGGCGCGGCGGCGGGTATTGCGCAAGGCGGTGCGCCTCGATGAAGCGCGTGTTGGCCGCATATTTTTCCAGAAAATCCATTGCCGGGTTGAAGCGTTCGACATGGCCCACGGCGAGGACGACATTGTTCTTCCGCGCCGTTTCCACCATCTTTTCAGCGAGGGCAAGATCGGCTTCAATCGGTTTTTCCACGAGGACGTGCTTGCCCATCTCAAGAAGCGGAATCGCCGTCACGGCGTGAAAATTGGCCGGAACCGCCACGCTGAGGGCATCGCATTTCTCCGCAAGCTGCCGCCAGTCGGAAAAAACCGGCAGATTGAACTCCGCCCCGACCTTCGCGGCCGTCTCGGGCTGGACGTCGAAGATGCCGACCATCTCCGCATTCGGGCTTTGGGCATAGAGACGGGCGTGGTGCCTGCCGAGTGCCCCGACACCGAGTACGCCGACTTTGAGCTTTTTGTCGCTTTCCATTCGTGATTCCTGTGGTTCCTGGATTTTTCAGTATGTATTCTGGAGTAATATACACGTTTTTTTGATAAAAACACCATTTCAAGCCGCTTTTTCTTGGCGAAATCGGGGTTTACGGGGTATATTCCGATAAATAGAACAATTCTTCCTCGCGATTGAGAAGCATAAGGGGTCTGCCATGAATGAAAAATTCCGATTCAACCGGGTATTGCTGAAGCTCAGCGGAGAAGCGCTGAAGGGCGCGCAGGAGCATGGGTACGACGCCGACGCGGTCCGTTCCGTGGTCGAGCGGGTCAAGTCGGTCGTCGACCAGGGCGTGGAGGTCGCGCTCGTGGTCGGGGCCGGGAACATCTGGCGCGGCGTTATGGGCAGGAGCGGCGGCATGGACCGGGTCAACGCCGATTATATGGGGATGCTTGCGACGGTGATGAACGCGCTCTGCCTGCGGGACTTCTTTCGGGCGGCCGGCATCCAGGCGGTCGTGCAGTGTTCGATCGGGATGGAGCCGATCGCGCCGCGGTTCAACCGCGACGAGGCGATCCGGGCGCTCGAGGCCGGCAAGATCGTGATCTTCGCCGGCGGCACCGGCAGCCCGTTCTTCACCACCGACACGACCAGCGCGCTGCGGGCGCTCGAAACCGATTGCGACGCTGTGCTGAAGGCGACGAAGGTCGACGGCGTCTACACCGCCGATCCGTTCAAGGACCCGGCGGCGACGCGGTATGCGGAGCTGAGCTTCGACGAGGCGCTGGCGCGCCAGCTGAAAGTCATGGATTCGACTGCGTTTTCGATGTGCCGCGACAACGATTTGCCGATCATCGTCTTCAATTTTTCGGACCCGGACAGCCTCGAACGGATTTTGTCCGGAGATACCGAAGCCGGAACCATCGTAAGCTAGGAACACGGGAGGCGGGCTATGACGGACATCCATCCGACCGCGGTAGTCAGCCCGAAGGCGCAGATCGGCGTCGGCGTGCATATCGGGCCGTATTCGGTCGTCGAGGACGATTGCGTGATCGGCGATGACTGCCGGATCGATTCCCACGTGAAGATCGCGCGGTATACGACGCTCGGGCCGCGCTGCCGGGTCTATCTCGGAGCTCTGATCGGCGAGGAGCCGCAGGACCACCGTTTCCAGCCGGGAACCGTGGCGTGGACCACGGTCGGCGCCGACACGACGATCCGGGAATATGTCACGATTCACCGTTCGCCGTTCCCCGAGCGCTACACGCGGATCGGCAGCGGGACGCTGCTGATGTCCTTCGTCCATGTCGGACACGATGCGCAGATCGGGGACCGGGTGACCGTTGCGAACCAGACGGCGGTCTCCGGGCATGTCATCATCGAGGATATGGCGGTGCTTTCCGGCTACATTCTGATTCATCAGTTCTGCCGGATCGGAAAACTGGCAATGGTCGGCGCGCGCACGATCATCCGGCAGGACATCCCGCCGTTCTGCATGCTGGCGGAAAATGAATGCGTCTGCGGCCCGAACGTGATCGGGCTGCGGCGCGCCGGATATGACAGCTTTGCGCGCATGGCGATCCGGCGCGCGATCAAAACCTATTTCTTCAAGGGGCTGAACGCGACGAACGCGCTGGCTGAAATCGAAAAGACGCCGGATCTGCTGCCGGAGGTCCGGCATTTTGTGCAGTTTATCCGCAGTACGGAACGCGGCATCATGCCGGGCGACCCCGAATTGATCGCGCTCGGCATCCGCGGCGTGGATGAGGAGAAGGAATGAGAGGCGCTCCGGATAACGGAAACGCCTGTACGAAAGAAAGTCATCGGAGTTTCAATATGAAAAAATGGATCGGTTTGCTGTTCGCCGCGACGGTTGCGGTGATTTTTGCCGGATGCGCGGAGGTTACGCCGCTGCCGCATCCGATCGTGCCGGAGGAGTCCGGCAATACCGTGAAGATCGGTGTGCTTCTGCCGCTGACCGGCGCGAATGCCGAATTCGGCAAGCGGACGCTGCGGGGGGTCGAGCTGGCCGCGAGCGAGCTCAATAACGGGCGCGGTATTTCAAGCCGCCGGGTTGAGCTTCTCGTGCGCGACACGAAGAGCAACCCGTCCGAGGCACGCCGGCAAGCCGAGGCGCTTTTCGACGCGGGCATCATCGGGCTGGTCGGGCCGTACAGCACGAACGAAGCGCTGGCGATCAGGCCGGTGGTCGAGGGAAAGCTGATTCCGACCGTCGTCCCGCTCGCCACCGGCGATGAGGTGACGGAAGGAACGAATATGATTTACCGGACCTGTTTCACCGACAGCCAGCAGGGGGAGGCGATCGCCGCTTATGCCTGGTATTGGCGGAAGCTGCTGCGCCTCGCGATCCTGATCAGTGACGACGAGCAGGCGAGCTACTCCCGGAATGTGGCGCGCGCGGCGGCGAATGCGTTTACGGAGCTCGGCGGCGAGGTCGTGCAGATGGTCGAATTCCAGGGGGACCGCGAGGAGTTTGCGAAGAAGCTGCGCGATCTGGTCGCCTACAACCCGCAGGCGATTCTGGTTCCGGCGGAGCCGGACAACGCCGGGGTGCTGGTCAAGTATATCCGCGAACTCGGCTACCGCGGGCTGCTGCTCGGGCCGGAAAGCTGGGACGAACGGGAATTCTTCAGCAATTGCGGCGCCGATCCCGGCGACTGTGCGTTTGTCGGGCTCTATTCGGAGGAGTATGATCTCCCCGAGCAGCTCGCTTTCCGCGATTTGTTCCGGCGGACCTATTTCGTGTTCCCGTCCACCTGCGAGGCGCAGGGGTACGATGCGCTGAAGATGCTGGCGATCGGGCTCGGCAACGTGACGAGCGTGCAGGAGTTCAACCGGAACATGCAGCATATCCGCAACGTTCCGGGTGCGAGTGCGTTGTACACCATGAAGCCGCACGGCGGCATCGACCGGACGATGTTCATCAAAACCATCCGGCCCGCCGCCGGGCCGGACGAGGAGCCCGAGTCGCGGCTCAGCCGCAGCTTCAACATGAAGAAGATCTATCAGCTCAAGGAGGATTGAATTCGGAATGGGCTATCTGATTCACCGGGCCGGGCGGACGCCCGCGCTTGACGCCGGCTTTGATTCCGGCGAGTGGAGCGGCTGCCGGACTTTGAACGTCGATGTGTTCCGCCCCGAGGGCAGCGGCCACCGGCCGGAGACACGCTTCCGGCTTCAATATGACCGCGAGGGGCTGTACGGCCTCTTTTCGGTGCGGGACCGCTTTGTGCGCTGTGTGGCGCGGAAGTTTCAGGACCCGGTCTGCCGTGACAGCTGCGTCGAATTTTTCGTCCGTCCCGCCCACGGGCGCGGCTACGTGAATTTCGAATTCAGTGCGGCGGGCGTTCTGCTGGCCCAGCATGTCGCGGATTGCCGCCGCCGCTCCGGGACGGACGATGTGCGGCCGCTTACGGAACGGGAGGCGGCCGGAATCCGGATATACCACTCCCTGCCCGGGCGGATTGAGCAGGAGCTGGCGCAGGAGACCTGTTATGAGCTCGGCTTCTTCCTGCCGTTTTCGATTTTCGCCGGCACGCACGGCGCTCCGGCGCCCGTGTCGCGGACGGTCTGGAGCGGGAACGTCTACAAGTGCGGCGACGATACGAGCCATCCGCACTGGGCATCCTGGCGGCCGGTCAGGCGGGTCAATTTTCACGAACCCGACTGTTTTGGCGATCTGGAGTTCGAATGACGAATGGAATACCTTGTCCGGCATGGAATTGCAGAATAACGGGAAAGTGACGGAGAAATAACGGAGAGGAGAAAACCGGAATATGGCAAAGGAATTCAGCCGTTCGGTCGTATCGCAGGCGGTGGCGCTCGCGATGGTCGAAGCCGTGCAGAAGGGCGGCTACCTGAAGGGGGCCATGGTTGCTTCGCCGGTGCTGGCCGAAGCGGAAAAGGAGTTGTTCGTCAAGATGCTTGCCCGCCTCGACGAGCGCCGCAAAAAGGGGGAGGCGGAGTTGACGGCGGATGAAATTTCATCGCTGTTCACGTTCGTATATGCGAAAGCGGCCGAGGCGGTCACGAATCTCGTCAACTCCCAGCCGAACAATTTCGACCTGCTCGGCATGCTTGACGGCAAGGTTCCGATCTATGCCGACGACCGCCTGACCGGATATTTCAAGAAAATCAATCTCGCGGCGGATTGCGCCCAGGCTTATCTGGACTGGCACGATGCGAACGCCGGCAACGAGGCGTTGCGGAGCTATGACCCGATGCTGCCGCTTTTTGAGGCGCTGAAATGGTGTTTCCGCCTCAGTTGCACGGCGGCGGTCGAAAAACTCGAAGCCGACGGAAAGGTGATCCCGGGTGTCTGAGCGGATGCGGGAGCATTGGAAGTCCCGGGCGGCGGTTCCGGCAGTCGCCGGGTTGCTGCTTTTGCTGCAGGCGGCCCTGCTGCCGGCCGGTGCGGTCTGGGTGACCGACAACGGAAACAAATTCATCATCCTCGAGAACCTGCTGCGGAACGGGAGCGCGGCGATTGCATATCCGGCGGCGGAGATCGATCCCGGCCGCCGTTTCTTTCCGGACGGGAATTTCCACTTTCAACGGCATGGCGGCCGGATCGTGTCGGTCTATCCGGAATTTTTTTCGGCGCTGGCGCTGCCCGGCTACCGGCTGTTCGGCGCCGTCGGACTCTGGCTGCTGCCGGTCGGCGGAACGCTGGCGGTCCTGGCGCTGTTTCTCGCACTGCTGCCGAAATATGGGCCGGGCTGGAAACTCGAGGCGGGACTGGCCGGGCTGCTGCTCTGCGGTTCGCCGCTTCTCTTCTATTCCGGCACCTTCTGGGAGATGACTGCTGCGACGGCGTTCCCTCTTGCCGCGCTGCTGGCTGCGCGGAGGAGGCGGCTGCTCGCGGCCGGACTCCTGCTCGGACTCGGGCTCTGGCTGCGCGAGGAGTTCTATCTCATCGCGCTGGCGGCCGGAATCGCGGCGCTGTTTTTTTACCCGAAGGAGTGGCGCCGGTGCGTTCCGTTCGGGGCTGGCTTTCTTCTGGCAGCAATTCCGCTCTGGATTTACAACCTGGTCAATTACGGCCATATCCTCGGGCTGCACGGCGCGCTTTATTACACGCACAACGCGGAGGGTGTTCCGACGCTGGCGGAGCGGATCGGCGGGGTGTTCGAGGGATTTTATCTGTATTTGTTCCGATTCGAATCCGGCTGGCCCGGCGTGGAGACCGGCTGGATTCCGCTTGTGCCGATGTTCCTGCTGCTGGCGGCCGGTGCGGTCAGGTCGGCGCGCATCAAGCTCTGGGCCGCCTGGATCGCGGCGGCCGGCTGGGCGTTTCTGTTCTGGAGATTCTGGTGCAATCCGTTCCCGGTTCTGGCGTCGGGAGTTACCGTCGGCTTCGTGACCTCTTCCCCGCTGCTTGCCGGGTTTTTCCTCATGTGGCGGAATCTGCTGACCCGCGGGCCGCGGCCGCTGCGGATGGTCACGCTGGCCGCATTGCTTTACTGTCTGGCGCTGCCGGTGGTGCTGACCCGCAGCGACATCGGGCTGATCTGGGGGGCGCGGCACTATCTGCCGGTCTATCCGCTGCTGTTTGTCCTGAGCTTCGCCGGTTTCGCCCGGCTCGGATGGCTGCGGAGGCAGCGGCTGCTGACCGCCGTTCTGATCGGCGCCGCCCTCGTTTTGCAGGCGGTGGGAATCCGGGCGCTGTTCGGCGTGGCGGAGGATGCGGCGCGGGCGGAGGCGACGATCGATGCACTTGAGCCCCGCGTGGTGGTTTCGGACCTCTTCTTCCTGCCGGAAATGACGCCGCGGCTCTTCTTCGCCAAACAGTGGCTTTATGTGAAGAACGATACGGAGCTTCGGGAACTGGCCGGCCTGCTGCGCGAAAAGGGGATCGACCGTTTCACGCTGGTCCTGTCGGCGCTGCCCGGTTTCCGGCAGGTCGGCGACCGGGCGCTGGCGGAGTTTCTTGAAACGGCGCCGCTCTCGGCCGAGCCGTACCGGCTCCCGGCCCCCGGCAGCGGATTTATGACGCTTCTGATTGGCGAGTGCCGTTTGCAATAGTCCGTGTTCCCTGCTATATTGAAAGACAGTGCTTGATCAATTAACTGCAACCATTTATCGGAGATCTGCGATGGACCGGCTCCTCGTCATAAAACTGGATAACGGCAGCACGCTCGAAGCGAAGGCCCCGGCCGAGCTCGAGGTGAAGCCGCACGATACCTGCGTCTTCCGGCGCGACTTCTACACCGATGCGGGCGAGGTCGTCCGTGAAGTCGCCGAACCGCCCGAAAGCACGAACTGGGCTGAACTGCCGACCGTGCAGCATATTGCGGATAACCGTGAACTGGCCGCCGCAAATGACAATTACATGCGTTCGCGCGGCGCGATGCGCACGGCGCGCGAGCTGGTCGGCAACCTCGGGCTGGCCATGAAACTGCTGAATGCCCACTACTCGCTTGACGGCAAGCTGGTGGTCATCCAGTTCAGCGCAGACGGGCGGGTCGACTTCCGCGAGCTGGTCAAGGAGCTGTCGCGCGCGCTCTGCACCCGGATCGAGCTGCGCCAGATCGGCGTGCGCGACGAGACCGGCATCTACGGCGGCATCGCGGTCTGCGGCCAGCGGCTCTGCTGCTGCCGTTTCCTGAAGGAGTTCAATTCGATCAACGTGAAAATGGCCAAGGAGCAGGATCTTTCGCTGACTCCTGCGACGATTTCGGGTGCCTGCGGCCGGCTGAAGTGTTGTCTGAAGTACGAGCACGAGGGGTATCAGGAGCTCGAGCGCGAGATGCCGAAGCGCGGCAACTGGTGCGAGACGCCGCAGGGGCGCGGGCGGGTCTGCGACCGCAATCTGCTGACTCAGAAGGTTTCGATTCAGCTGGAGTCCGGCAACATCGTGCATTTTCACCGTTCCGAGGTGACGATCCATGTTCCCGAGCAGCGGCCGCGCATCGTCAGCGAGCGGCAGCAGGGGCGCGAACGGCGGGACGGCGGCAGCGGCAATGGACGCGAAAATCGGGACAGCCGTCCGCGCGGCAGCGGGAACGGCGTCCAGAAGGGTCGCGGAGTCCGCGACAACCGGCCGCCGCGCGAGGAAGCCCGCCGTCCGGAGGAGTCTCCCCGCGCCGAAGAGAACGCGCCGCGGGAGAAGTAACCGATGGAGCGCGCGGAGCTGGAACGCTATGCGGCGCTCGACGCGTCCGGTTTCCTGCCGGGCGTCGGCGAGGAGCCCGTCGACTTCGAATCGAGAATCGCCGCGATCCGCGCTGCTCACGAGGAGTTCGGGGAGGAGCTGGCCGAAAAGGGCGAAGTCGTCGTTTTCGACGAATTCCGCCTGCGTGAATCCGAACGCATTCCGGCCGATATCATCGCCGAGGCGGGGGAGGTCACCGGCGGACTTTACGATTTCCGCACCGCGCATGTGCCGGGATTTTTCATCTCGCGTGACGTCGGGCTGCTCTGGGGCGGCTGCATGATCAGCGATACGGAGCTTCCGTTTTCGTTTTTCCTGATCCGGGGGGCGTTTCGCAACCGGCAGCGCTGGTTTCTCTACAACCGCCGCGAGCTGCTTGCGCACGAGCTCTGCCATTCGATGCGGCAGCCGTTGCGGGATGTGCCGCTGGAGGAGTTTTTCGCCTACCGGACGAGTCCGAGCCCGTTCCGGCGCTATCTCGGCAACTGCTTTATCCGCGATTATGATGCGCTGCTTTTCGTCATTCCGGTTTTCATTCTGCTCGGTTCGGTGCTGCTGCAGTCGTTCTGGCTGCCGGCGCTGCCGGTCTGGCCGTTCTGGATCGTTGCGCTGGCCTACCCGGCTTATCTGCTGTTCCGCAACGCGCGGGCGCGGCACTGGGTGTTCCGGGCCGCGAAAAAACTGCGCGCGTTCGGCGTCGGGAAGCCGATGGCGGTGCTGTTCCGTTCGACGACGCCCGAGATCCGCGAGCTGGGGACGCTCCGGAGCCGGGAGGATTTTGATGCGTATGTGGAGGAGAAGAAGGAGCTGCGCTGGGAGATCGTCAAATACCGTTTCCTGCGGTCCTGACTGTGGTCCGGTGAACGATTTTTCGTCGTCTGCCGCCGCGGTTTCGCGGCTCTCCCCGGTGCTTTGGGTTCCCTGTCGACAGGAAGTATGGAATGCCGGAAGAAGATAAATCGCTGCTCGAGGTTCGCGACCTCACAAAACGGTTCGGCGCGGCAACCGCGCTCGACCGCATCAGCCTGACCCTGCTGCGCGGCCGGCTGAACGGTCTGGCCGGTCCCGACGGCGCCGGAAAAACCACGCTGATCCGGATTCTGACCGGTCTGCTCGGTTCCGATTCCGGCGAAATCCGCCTCGACGGCGTGCCGCTGGCGGAGGCGGTCGCCCGGCAGGGCTTCATCGGCTATATGCCGCAGAAGTTCGGGCTCTACGAGGATTTGTCGGTGCTCGAGAACCTGCGGCTTTACGCCGCGCTGAACGGCGTGCCGAAAGAGAAGGAGCGCGGACTGTTCGACGAAATGCTGCGTTTCACGGACCTCGCCCGTTTTTCGGAGCGGCTGGCCGGCCGGCTTTCGGGCGGCATGAAGCAGAAGCTCGGACTCGCCTGCGCATTGCTCGGCCGGCCGAAGCTGCTGCTGCTGGACGAGCCGAGTGTCGGTGTCGACCCGATTTCGCGCCGCGAGCTCTGGAGCATGGTCGGCGAACTGATGGAGGGCGGCATGACCGTCCTCTGGTCGACCGCTTATCTCGACGAGGCCGAACACTGCGATAAAGTCATTCTGCTCGACGAGTCGAAGAAGCTCTTCGAGGGGCCGCCCGGCGAATTGACCGGACGGCTGAAGGGGCGCGTCTTTCTGCTGTCGGAGCCGTCCGGGGGGCGGCGCGGGGCGCTGCGCCGGGTTCTGCGCGAACCGTTCGTGCGTGACGGCGTCATCCAGGGCGGCAGCGTCCGGTTCGTCACCGCGCCGGAGCTGCCGGACGGCGAGCCGCAGGCGCTGGCGCGGAAACTCGGAGGAACGCTCGCCCCGGCCGCCCCCCGGTTCGAGGATGCGTTCATCGACATACTCGGCGGCGGTCCCGGCGGGGAATCCGCGCTGGCGGCGGGACTTTCTCCGCTGCCGGACGACGGCGCCGTCGTGGTCGAAGCCGACCGCCTGACCAAGAAATACGGCAGTTTTACGGCTGCCGACTCGATTTCCTTCCGGATCAGACGCGGAGAAATCTTCGGTCTGCTCGGCCCGAACGGCGCCGGGAAATCGACGACCTTCAAGATGATGTGCGGCCTTGCCCGGCCGACTTCGGGACGGGCGCTGGTGGCCGGCTGCGAGCTCGGCCGGTCCGGCGGCAGCGTACGCCGCCGCATCGGTTACATGGCGCAGAAATTTTCGCTTTATGACGGGCTTTCCGTGCGGCAGAACCTCGCGTTTTTCTCCGGCATCTACGGACTTTCGGGACGGGCGCAGAAGGCGAAGATCGAAGAGATGGTTGAAATCTTCCATTTTCAGAATATCCTCGACGACAACTCCGGCGACATTTCGCTCGGACACAAGCAGCGGCTGGCGCTGGCCTGCGCGACCATGCACGGTCCGGATGTGCTGTTCCTCGACGAACCGACCTCCGGCGTTTCGCCGGTCACGCGGCGCGAATTCTGGAACCACATCAACGGCATCGTCGAAAAAGGGGTGACCGTCATGGTGACGACCCACTTTATGGACGAGGCGGAATATTGCGACCGCATCGCGCTCATCTACCGCGGGCGCGCCATCGCGGTCGGCACGCCGGATGAGCTCAGGCAGAGCGTCGCTGACGGCGGGACGCCCGATCCGACCATGGAGGACGCCTTCATCTCGCTGGTGCGGAGGTCGGACCGGGAGCGCGGAGGAGGCGGCGCATGAACATCCGCCGGCTCAACGCCCTGATGCGCAAGGAGGCATTGCAGATCATCCGCGACCCGAGTTCGATCCTGATCGCGGCGGTGCTGCCGCTGCTGCTGATATTCATCTTCGCCTTCGCCGTATCGCTCGACGTGAACGAACTGGCCGTCGGAATCGCCGTCGAAGACGACTCCCCCGAAGCGGCGAGTTTCGTCGAAGCGTTCACGAGCAGCCGCTATTTCAAGGTCCGGTCGGCCCGCGACCGCCGCGAACTCGTTCCGGCGCTGACGGCGGGGGATATCCGCGGCATCGTCGTCATCCCGGGCGACTTCGCTTCCCGGCTCGGCAATGCGGCGGGCCCGGCGGCGCCGGTGCAGATCATCACCGACGGCAGCGAACCGAACACCGCGAACTTCGTGCAGAATTATGCACGCGGCGCCTGGCAGGTCTGGCTGCGCCAGCGGGCGCTCGACGGCGGCCGCGCCGCGCCGGCGCCGGTGACGGTCGTCGACCGGGTCTGGTACAATCCGGAGCTCGAGAGCCGCAATTTCCTGCTGCCCGGGGCGCTGGCGCTGATCATGACGCTGATCGGCACGCTGCTGACTGCGCTCGTCGTCGCGCGCGAGTGGGAGCGCGGCACGATGGAAGCGCTGCTTTCTACCTCAATCACGCGCGGGGAACTGATCCTCGGCAAGCTGCTGCCGTATTTCCTGCTCGGGATGCTCTCGCTGTTCCTGTCGGTATCGGCGATGGTGCTGCTGTTTCACGTGCCGCTGCGCGGCTCGTTTCTTGTTCTGGCCGGCGCCGGGGCGGTGTTCCTGTTCACGGCGCTCGGGCTCGGCATGCTGATCTCCGCCGCGGCAAGGAACCAGTTCGTCGCGTGCCAGATCGCATTTCTGACTGCGTTCATGCCGGGGATGATGCTCTCCGGCTTCGTTTTCGAAATCAGCTCGATGCCGCTGCCGATCCGCATTGCGACGAACTTCATTCCGGCGAAATACTTCGTTTCGTGCCTCCACAGCCTTTTCCTGGTCGGGGACGTCTGGCCGGTGCTGCTGCCGAATCTGCTGTTCCTCGGCGCGGTCAGCGTGATTTTGTTCGGAATCGTCATCGTCATGGTGCGCAAAAGGATCGATTGATATGTGGAACCGGATCAGATCGCTCATCATCAAGGAGCTGCAGATTATTCTGCGCGACCGCAAGACGCGGATCATCATCGTCATTCCGCCGATCCTGCAGATTTTTCTCTTTGCCTTCGCCTCGACGCTTGAGGTGAAGAACATCACGATCGGGATTCTGAACCGGGATGCGGGGGCGGATTCGGCGCCGCTGATCGAACGTTTCCGGAATTCGCCGTCGTTCGTCCGGCTCGACCCGGTCGCCGACGAAGGGGAGATGCGCCGCTACATCGATACGCAGCGCGGCATCGGAGTCATCTGCATCAGAGAGGATTTTTCGCGCCGGCTGCGGGGCGGCGAACCGGCGGAGCTCCTGCTCGCGCTGGACGGGCGGCGCACGAACGTGGCCCAGATCGTGAACGGCTACATCAATACGGTCGTCCGGGATTTCAACCGCGACATCCTGGCCGGGCGGGGAGCCGCCGGGCGGCCGGAAAGCGAACTGATCGTGCGGAACTGGTACATCCCGAATCTCGAATATCTGTACTTCACGCTGCCGTGCCTGATTGCGAACATCCTCATGATCATGGGGATCATGATTCCGGCGCTGTCGGTTGCCCGGGAGCGGGAGTTCGGCACCTTCGACCAGATTCTGGTTTCGCCGCTGTCGACTTTCGAGATCATCGTCGGCAAGACCGCGCCTTCGCTGCTCATCGGCTTTCTGCAGGCGACGATGATGATCGCGGCCGCAATCTGGTGCCTCGGTTCGCCGATGGTCGGCTCGTGGCTCATGCTGTATACCGGAATGGCAGTGTTCATCGCGTCTGTGATCGGGGTCGGGCTGTTCATCTCGTCGCTCTGCAAAACGCAGCAGCAGGCGATTCTCGGGGCGTTCGTCTTTGCAGTTCCGGCTGTGCTGATTTCAGGCTACGCGACGCCGATCGAGAATATGCCGCACTGGCTGCAGACGCTTTCGCTGGCGAACCCGGTGCGCTGGATCATGGCGATCGTGAAAGGGGTTTTCCTGAAAGACATCTCCTGGGCGATTGCATGGCGAAGCCTCTACCCGCTCTGCCTCATCACGGCAGTGACGCTCGGCGTTGCGGGCTGGTTCTTCTCGCGCAAGCTTGAATAGGGGCGTTTACAGATAACAGGTCCGGCCGGTTTTCTGGCAGCAGTCGGGCGTGTATTCGTGCAGCTCGATGCGGACGCCGTCCGGATCGGTCAGCCAGGCCTGATAGGCGTGGTCGGCGCCCATTTTTTTCTCGCCCGGCGTGTAGCCGGCGGCGGCGACGGCGGCGTTGACGCTGTCGATCGAATCGACCTCGAAACAGAGATGGTCGATCGGATTCGCGCCGGGTTCGGCCGGTTCGCGCTCAAAGAATTCGAGATAATTGCCGTTGCCGGCCTTCAGGTAGAAGCCGACCGTTTTGTCGTCGCGCCGGAAGTCGAACGCTTTTTCGAGCCCGAGCCCCTGGCAGTAGAAACGGGCGGTCCGGCCGAGATCGGCTACACGGATGCAGAGATGGGCAATCCCTTTGATCATGATGCTGATTCCTTTTCCGTTTTCGTTGACTGGTGTTAGGATACCACGCCGTTTCGGGAAATGCAAGCCGGAGTCATGATTTTATACCGTGTATGGCGCATGGCCGTGCTTCCGGCGGTAGCGGAGCGGCGGCAGGCCGAATTCGCGGCGGAACATCGACGTGAAATAGCTCTGGTCGGTAAAACCGCTCTTTTCGGCCACGCGGCTGATCGGCCAGTCGGCAGCGAGCAGAAAGCGGCGCGCCTTCCGCAGCCGCAGCTTCAGCAGGTACTCTCCCATGCCGATGCCGCATTCGAGCTTGAAGAGATGCAGCAGCCGCGACGGGCTCATGAACACAAGCTCCGCCGTCCGGACGGCGGTCGGATTTTCGTGCGAATGCAGCCGCAGGAATTCGAGGACTTCGAGGATCCGTTTGTCGCGCGGACGGCGCGGCAGGAGCCCGCCCGTTTCCGCATAGGCGCGATGGATGATGTCGCTGAAGATGGCCGGGATGAAGTCGAAATATCCCTCCGCCGCCTCCGGGCGCAGGACCGGCAGCTGCCGGTAAAGCGCTTCCAGTTCCGGGTAGCGGCATTCGGTCCCTTCTGTCCGGAACGGGCCGAGCATGACTGCTCCGGCGAATCCGGCTGTCTCCGGCGGCAGCGGCACGATGATTTCGACCGCGCCGGCGTGGCAGGTGCCGACGAAAGGCACCGTGTGCTGCCGGAGCCGGGCGACAAGCTCGCGCGTGTCGTGGTAGACGCACTGCTTCTCTCCGTCGCCGTGCGTTTTGACTCCCGCGCAGAATTTGCAGGTATGCTGGCTGAACCGGCGCTCAAGATCGGGTTCCGGCAGCAGGTACCCCGAAACCTTCCAGATGCAGCCGGTTCCGGCAATGCCGGCCAGCTCCCGGAGTTTCCGTTCCAGTTCCCGCAGGATTTCACCGAATTCTATCATAATTATACTGAAAAAATGATGATCGCAGCATTTTTCTTATAAAATATAGCACAAAACCGATATAAAAACCAATATGGAACGCTATATTGATAGAAGAACGATGCAATTGATTTCGACAGGAGGCTGGGAAAATGATTCAGACATTGCAGCTGCCGCTTCTGGCGGATGCGGATATTGTGGTGGTCGGAGGCGGTCCCTCCGGTTTTGCGGCGGCGCTGGCGGCGGCGCGGCAGGGTTCGAAGGTGCTGGTGCTCGAGCAGTCAACCATGTTCGGCGGCCTCGGCACGGCCGGTCTTGTGCCGATGTTCGCGCCGACCTCGAACGGGGAACGCATGGTGTACGGCGGAATCTTCGAGGAGATCAACCTCGAAATGTGCCGCCGCATGAACGTCGAGCCGTGGCAGGAATCCTGGCAGGCGATCAATCCGGAGATCCTGAAACGGCTGCTCGATGAAAAGGCCGAAGAGGCCGGAATCCGGTTCGTGTTCGGAGCCAAAGTCTGCGAAGCCGAGGTCGGGAGCGGCCGGATCGGAGCGGTGCTGGCCGCCACCTCGATGGGGCTCAAGCGCGTGACCGGCCGCATGTTCATCGACGCGACCGGCGATGCGCTGCTCGCATCGCTCGCCGGTGCGGAGTTCGAGTTCGGCGATGAGAACGGCCGCACCATGAGCCCGACACTCTGCGCACAGTTTTCGAACATCGATTTCGACGCTTATTTCGCTGCGATCCGCGCCGGGGTGTCGGACCGCTCGATCTGGCAGAAGATGACCGAGGAAGGCACGGCGCCGCTTCGGGAGCACCATTTCGTCTGCATGAAACCGGTCACGAAGGTCTCCGCGACCAGCAACCTCGGGCACATCTACGGCATCGACACGCTCGATGAATTCGAGCTGACCCGGGGATATGTCGAAGGCAGGCGCATCGCGCGGACCATGGAAGAGTTCTACCGCAGGCATGTACCGGGCTTCCAGAATTTCGAGCTGCTGGCCACGGCTTCGCTGCTCGGCGTGCGCGAAACCCGGCGCATCCGCGGCGAGTACCGCATGACGGTGGAGGATTTCAGGCGGCGCGCCGTTTTCGACGATGAGATCGGCCGCTGCTGCTACCCGGTCGACATCCACTCCGGCAGCACGAATGCCGAGGAGCAGAAGAGGGTCGAGCGGGTGCTTGAGGAGACCCGCTTCAAACGCGGCGAAAGCTACGGCATCCCGTACCGCGCCATGATTCCGCAGGGGCTGGCGAACCTGCTCGTTCCGGGACGGGCGCTCTCGGCCGACCGGGCGATCCAGTCGAGTCTGCGGGTCATGCCGCCCTGCTTCGTGACCGGCCAGGCGGCCGGTGTGGCGGCCGGGCTCGCCGATGGGGATGTGCGCAGCGTCGATACGGTTCAACTGCGTTCCCGTCTCGCGGAGATGGGCGCTTATTTCAAGTAACGGGAGATGGTGATGGAAACGGTGAAGTATGAGCTGAAGGCGGATGTCCCGGTCATCGCGGACGTGGATGTTCTGGTAATCGGCGCCGGCCCCGGCGGATTCTGCGCGGCCGTGACGGCCGCGCGGCAGAAGCGTTCGGTCGCGCTGGCCGAGCACTACGGCAGTCCGGGCGGCATGGCCAACGTCGGTGAAATTTCGCCGTTCATGCCGAATCACTGCGGCGAAGAGAGCCTCGACAAACCGGTTTATATCGAGTGGGTCAACCGTATGCGCGCCTATCAGTCGGCCGGTTTCGCGCCGATGGAGGTCAAGCGCGCCGACGACCGCAACGTTTCGCGCTACGGTGCGATGCTCGCCATGGAGGATATGCTGCTGGAGGCCGGCGTCAGGCTGTTTTACCACCATACGTTCTTCGACGTGGTCAAACAGGAAAACCGTATTTCGGCGGTGATTTTCAGCGGGAAGTCGGGTCTCTCCGCGATTCGTGCGAAAATCGTGATCGATTCGACCGGCGACGGCGACGTGGCGGCCAAGGCCGGCTGCGACTATGAATTCGGCAACGAGGACGGCTTCTGCCAGCCGATGACGCTCTGCTTCAAGCTGTCGCATGTCGATCTGTCCCGCACGCCGGCGCGGTCGGAGATCACGCGGCTGTACAATGAAGCCAAAGCGGCCGGCCGGATCGACTGTCCGCGCGAGGACGTGCTGTTTTTCAGTGATTTCGATTCCGACGTGGTTCATTTCAATACGACCCGGGTCATCAAGCACAATGCGACGAACGCCGAGGAACTTTCCGACGCGGAGATCATCGCGCGAAAACAGTTGCGGGAGTACCTTGCATTCCTGCGTTCGTCGGTTCCGGGGTACGAGCATGCCGAGATCCATTCGGTTGCGGCGCAGATCGGCGTGCGCGAGTCGCGGCGGATTCTCGGGCTCGAGTACCTGACCGTCGAGGCGTTCGATCGGCAGGCCCGTTTCAAGGATGCGATCGCCCGGGTCAACTATCCGGTGGACATTCATAATCCGAGCGGCACGGGGACGGAGATGCGCATGCTCAAGCCGGACGAGTATTACGAGATTCCGTACGGCTGCATCGTGCCGCCGTCGGTGAAGAACCTGCTGATCGGCTGCCGGGCGATTTCGGTTGACCATGCGCTGCACAGCAGCATGCGGGTCATGCCGCCGGTCTGTTCGATCGGGCAGGCGGCCGGCATGGCTGCGTCGATGGCGGTCGAGCGCGGATGCGCCCCGGAAGAGCTCATCGGCGAAAAGGTGCGCGAAGCGCTGCGGGAGTTCGGTGCGAACATCTGAGGACATTCCGAAACAACCCGGCGACCGGAGCTCCTGTTCCGGGCGTCGGGCGTTTTTTTGTGGTAAAGTTGGATTTTTTTGAGAAGCGGACTTGCTTTCAGCCGGATTTTCAGTATAATTAATACGACTCGTCGCCGCAGAAACAACCGCAACCGACAGGAAATTTTTCGTATGTCTTCCGATGTGCTGGACTCCAAGTCCATGGTTCCGGATCACGGCGGCGTTGCCGCAGATGATAATGCTTTTTCATTTTTCTGGCGTTTTTTGAATAATCCGATGAAGATCGGTGCACTGCGACCCTCCTCGCAGAAGCTCTGCCGGGCGACGCTGGAGGCCGTTGACCTGAAGCGTCGGCGCAATATCGTGGAGCTGGGGCCCGGTTCAGGCGTCATCACCCGTCATATTCTTTCGGCATTGAAAAAAGAAGACCGTTTCTTCGCGGTGGAGATCGACGGGGCCTTTTATCGGCAGCTTCGGGTGCGTTTCCCGGAAACCGCCGTTTTCCATGACAGCGCGGAGAATATTCCATTCCTGCTTGAGCGGCAGAAGATGCGGAAGATGGACGCAGTCATTTCCGGTCTGCCGTGGACCCTCTTTCCCGATCGGCTCAGCCGGGATATTCTGCGGAAGGTCTCCGAAAACATGTCGGAGGACGGCGTATTCGTCACGCTGTGCTACTGGCACGCCCAGTATCTGCCGACCGGGCTCAGGCTGAAGCGCCTGCTGCAGGACTATTTCGGGCAGGTCGAGATGACGCCGACCGTCTGGAGCAATGTTCCGCCGATTTTTCTGTTCCGGTGCGGCAAGAGCACGGTCCGGTAAGCGCGATGGTTCAGCTTGCGGCGACCTTCGGATTGTTTTTCCTGCTGGCTCTCCTGACCGGACTTTGTTATTCCAGATTCGATTCCCTGGGAATGCTGGTTCTGCTTCAGGGCGCGGCCGGAATGGTGCTGCTGCTTTCCGGACTGCTTCTGGTCTTGAGGCGATGGCGTTACCGGGCGTGGGTTGTCATGCCGCCGTTCATCGTCTTTCTCCTGGTTTATATCGGTGAACTGAGCTGCGCCTTCGCGACCGGCAGGCCCGTCTGTCTCGAGGTGCTCTGCAACGTGACGCCGGAGAATCTCCGGATGGGCGTCAGGCTGTTTTCCGCGGGAATCATCGGAGGAATGCTGATCCTCCTGGCCGGAATCGCTCTTTATGCTTATCTGTACACGCGGAAGCTGAATGTGAAAATCGCCGGCCGGACGGCCGTTTTTTTTCTTGTCAGCGGTCTGGTCCTCACGTTGTTCTGTTCACCGCTGACCAAACTGGCCGGACTCTTCGGCGATATCTGGCTGCAATACCGGATTCAGATGCTCGATCCCGAAGCCTATGCCGGGCTGGGAATCAAGATCAACGCGACCTCCCGGCAGGACATCAAGGCGAAGCCCGGCAGAAACCTGGTGTTCATTTTTCTGGAAAGCCTGGAGAGAACCCATTGCGACGACAATGTCTTTCCGGGACTGACGCCGAACATCAACCGGCTGCGGAAAGAGGCAATCTGTTTCGACAACAATGATAATGCGCCGAATGCCGATTATTCGTTCGGCGGAATGTATGCGGCGCTGACGGGCTCCGTATTGATCAATCAGCATCTGTCGGCGGGGCTGAACGGTGGAGTCAACCCGCATATCGGCAGCCGGCTGTCGTCGTTCCCCTGGATTCTGCACAAAGCCGGATACCGCCAGGTTTTCATCCTGGGGCCGGAGGTGAAGTTCGCCGGAGTCAACGTGCTGCTGAACCGGGAGGGGTTTGACGAAGCGATTTCCTGCGGAGACAATTCGTTCGAGGCGGCAGGAGACAGCTGGGGGTGTTCCGACCGGGAGCTGTTTGAATATGCGCTGCCCCGGTACCGGGAGCTGGTCGCCTCCGGGCAGCCGTTCCACCTCATGCTTTATACGATCGATACCCATGTCCCGGACGGCTTCCTGAAGCCGTCCGCCCTCCGCTATCCGGCGGAGCCGGGCGGTCCGCGGCTGCTGCATGCGATTTACAATACCGATCACGAAGTCGGCAGATTCATTGAACGGCTGAAAGACGAACCCGGCTGGGAGAATACTTGTGTCGTTTTCACGTCCGACCACCTTGCCACGGCGAACAGCCTGTCCGCCCGCCTCGATGCGTGCGGGGAACGGCGGCATCTCTGTTTCGCCCTCAATGCGGGGGCACCGAAGATTATTTCGGAGCGCGGAATGACATTCGATCTTGCCCCGACCGTGCTTGCGCTGCTCGGCGTCGAACACAATTTCACTTTCCCGCTCGGGGAAAATCTTCTGGAACCGGCCAATCCGGAACGGTTGAAACGGGAGAGGGCTCACGCCGAAGCCATCCGTTCCTATACGCTGCTGAACAGCGATCTGGTGCTTGACCGGCGGCCGGAGATATCGGTGAGGACCAGTCCCGTCCATATGCTGAATATCGGCGGCGTTTCGTTTCCGCTCTACCTCCGGCAGCCGGCCGTGCAGGGGCTTCCCGACAAGGAGCACTGTCTGGTCCTGCGGCTCTCTCCATTCCGCCGGATTGCGGAGGCGACCTGGTGCAGCGACGCCGGCTGGATCGAAGAGATAAGCCGCGGGACGAAGGATTCGGATCAATATATCGTATTCGGCCAATCCGCCGGACCGGCCGGCCGGCTGCCGGGAGCTGCCGGAAAAAAGACCTGGATTCTCGGTTTCGGCAAACAGGGGAAATGGATCTGTTCCACCGGGGATGAGGTCGAAGCGCTGAAAGTGACCGGCGACTTGACCTTGAACCGGGAGTAAAGGCATAAAAAAAGCGGACGGGGGAACCATCCGCTTTTTTCCGATCGGAATTACCGGATCGCGCTGAGCTGAACGCCGTTCAGCGAGACCTGGTAGCCGAGCTGTTCGGAGAGCGCGGCTTCGATCGACGCGCGGTCCATATGCTCGACGTGGAGCGCAACCATCTTCGACTGGTCAAGCTCCGTGTTCGCGGAACGTTTCCTGGCTTCGGATTTCGAGAAATAGATCGTGTTGTTGTTGAAGTCGAGCACGAGGGCGACCACGCCCGGGACGATGCCGAAGAACAGGCCGCAGCAGTCGAGGATCAGCACGGTCGGATCGATCTCCATCGACGGAGTTTCGGTTTTGCGCTCGGACCAGAACAGCGTGCCGCAGCCCGAAAAAACGAATGCGACGACACCGGCAAGGCCGACGGTGAGAGATTTTTTCAACATTTTCTTCTCCTGGTTATAGTTTGTTCGAGCGGCAACCGTGCTGCTCATGGGTTGAAGAATATGATAATATATTCCCTGCCGGTCGATTGTCAAGTCCGTCTCCGGCGCGGGAATGCGGGAAAATACCGCCTCCGGCTTTGACAAAGCGGTGCGGGGATGATATCTTTCCCGGTGGAATTTCAGGAAAGGAGGCCCGGATCATGAACAAACGGGAAGTCGTGAAGGCGGCCATGCGGCACGAGGAGGTTCCGTATGTGCCGTGGCAGATCGGCCTTACGCTGGAGGCGCGGGAGCTGCTGGCCCGGCATTACGGCACCGAAGACGTCGACGCGGCGCTCGACAACCATTTTCTGATGCTCGGAAACGGCTACGGCTACTTCGAGCCGGCCGGCGGCGAGTGTGTGCGGGACTATTTCGGCGTCCTCTGGGACCGCAGCGAGGACAAGGATATCGGCGTGGTCCGGGGGCAGCTCCTGCCGGAGCCGGATCTGAGGAACTACACGTTCCCGGACCCGCTGGATGCACGTTTTTTCGCCGACATCGAATCGGGCATCCGGGAGCAGGGCGACCGGTTCCGCGTGTTCAATCTCGGTTTTTCGCTCTTTGAGCGGGCGTGGACGCTGCGCGGCATGGAGGAGCTGCTGATGGATTTTTATCTGAATCCGCAGTTCGTCCGCGACCTGCTGCGGGCCATCGCCGATTACAATATCGCCCAGATGCGCGAAGCGGTCAGGTACGACATCGACTGCATCCACTTCGGGGACGACTGGGGACAGCAGCGCGGACTGATCATGGGATATCCGCTCTGGAAGGAATTTCTGTATCCCGAGCTGAAACGCATGTATGCGGTCGGCGTCGAAACCGGCAAATTCGTCAGCATCCACTCCTGCGGGGATGTGGACGAACTGTTCCCGGATCTGATCAACATCGGGCTGAACTGCTTCAACCCGTTCCAGCCGGAGGTCATGGATGTCCATGCGTTGTTGAATGAGTACCGCGGCCGGCTCTGTTTTTACGGCGGCATTTCGACGCAGCGCACCCTGCCCTACGGCACGCCGGACGACGTCCGGCGCGAGTGCCGGTCGCTGCTGGAGGCCGGGAGGCATGGGGGGCTCATCCTGTCGCCGGCCCACAGCGTGGAGGGCGACGTCCCGCTGGAGAACCTTGCGGCGCTGATCGACACGGTGCAGAATCAGAGCCGTTCCTGAAACATGGAGGGGGAACGTCCTGCCGTTCCCCCCCCGCCGTTTTTCACTTCGCCCCGGAATCCGGGGATGCGGCTCGGCGGAAATTCCGTTCGCGGTGAAAGGTGATCCGATTGGAGTCGTGATAGTTGCGTGCTCCGCGGTAGGACATGCGAACCAGATAGATCAGGTCGTCGCCGTCGAACTCCCAGTCGGCGTATTGGAACCCTGTGTATCGGACGGATTCTTCCGGCGGCAGCCCGGTATCGTCCGTCAGCAGGTTTTTCAGGATTTTCCAGTTCCGCAGATCGCCGGAGCAGCAGAGCGACAGAATATTCCGTTGCCACGGACACTCCGGCATGGTGACCGGGTTGCTGAGTGTGAAATAGAGACCGGTTGCCGGATCGCGGCGGACGGTGAATTTGGAGGCTCCGCCCGGGAAATCGATGATTCCCGTTTCAGGGCGGAAACTCAGGTCGGAACCGTCCGGGGCGATCTCAAGAAGCGCTGCCTTGTTGGGCGTGTTCAGGTGGACGCGCATCAGATCTGCGAGCGAACCGTCCGGCGCAGTGACGAGGTTGCCTTCAAGCCAGCCTGAATGCTGTCCGGCCAGGCCGGGATGGATGGTGTTGAGCTGCTCCGCATCGAAAGCGAGCGGCCGGCTGAGGGTCCAGCTGTCCGCATTCAGCAGATCGGCGTCGTCCGGCGCACTGAGAATCGTCTCCCGGAAGGATGCGGCGTCCCAGCCGAAGCGCCCGTCCGGCTCGCTGAAGAGTTCACATGCCCGGAATACCCGGCCGCGGTGGACGGCAACCGGGGTGGCTCCCCCGAAATGGTAGTTCGGTCCGGTTCGCCCGGGGCCGCCGCGAAAGAGCAGCCCGGTTCGTTCATCCTGCGGATCACTCCAGCTGAATCCGCCGTCCCGGCTGCGCCGGATCACAATGCTGCCGTATTCCCGATCAGTTCCGAGATGGTAGATGCAGTCGTCATGCAGGAAGAGGGAACCCTAGAGGGCGCCGCTCAAGTGATTGACGTTCCGCCAACTTGCGCCGCCGTCCTCCGAGCGGTAAATTTCCGAGATCCGTGGCGCCAGGTTGCTGACCGGATCAGCTTCGAAATAGTCGTGGGAGGCCAGCAGGGCGCCGTCCGGCAGCCGGAGCAGCGACGGACTGCCGACATAGATACCGGACTTCTCCGGCTGGTATCTGAGCTCGGTGTATTTCATGGCGGCGTTCATTCGATCAGCGTTGAGGAAAGGGCGTCGTATTTCGATTCGAATTCCGCCCGGTTGAGGCTGGCGGCGTGCCCGTCGATGAAAAGCGTGTTCCCACGTCGATTGTGGACCAGATAGACATAGGCGCCGCCGCTGAGCTTCTCATAGATTTTCACGATGTAGTACTGACTGCTTCGGGAACCGTTCTGGGAATCTGCCAGAAGCGGAGTCGTTGAGGCGGAGCGGACCTGTTTCAGATTCCAGAAACCTTCGACGGAACTCCAGGGATTCCAGGGCGCGATTCTCCAGCCGTCCACGACCTCTTTGCTGCCATACTCCTTCATGCCGCTGCTCATGCCGTAAGTGCAGGTATAACTGTAAAATGCGCCGTACTGACTTTCCGTGGGGCCGATGTTCATAATGGCCGGGCAGGCGAGCACACTTTGTTTTCCTCTGATCGGCTCCGGCAGATTGCCGGAATCCGCCAGAATCTGGCCCCAGAGTTTCTTCGAATCGTTGCTTTGCGGGGCGTAGCCGCCGCAACTGTCGGCGTAGAGCTGAATCGCAGTGCCGAGCTGTTTCAGGTTTCCGGTACAGCTTGCGGTTCTGGCCCGCATTCTCGCCTGATTCAGCGCCGGGAGCAGCATCGAGGCCAGAATTGCGATGATCGCTATAACGACGAGGAGTTCAATCAGGGTGAACCGGATGGGGTGCGGATCATGTTGCATGATATTTCCTTTGCTGCGGCGTTTTACTCTGCCGCCTGATTCTTTTTCTGATAGTGGCGGACATAGTCGATCTCGTAACGCAGCGGCAGAATCTGCGGGTCCACCGTTCCGCCCCAGCCGCCGAGCGCAAAATTCAGTCTCAGCTCGAAAGGATGGCGAAACGGGTTTTCATCTCCGCTGTCGGCTTCGGCAATTGTGAATTTTGATGTCATCCGGTCGTCATAATAGAAGCGCAGCTCGGTTTCGTCCCACTCCAGCGCATAAATATGGAAGTCCTCCGAAGGGGCTCCGGCGGAGATGCGCCTGGCGGCGTGCTTATGTTTTCCGTCGGAACCTTTGTAATGAACATCGTTGATGATGTTCGAAGGATCTTTGCCGAGATATTCCAGAATATCGATTTCGCCGCATTCCGGCCACCATTTTCCGGCATATCCGCTCTTGCCGAGCAGCCAGAAGGCCGGCCAGGTTCCTTTCCCCGCCGGGATTTTCGCCCGGATTTCAAGCCGTCCGTAAAGAAAGTCGCGCTTTGCGACCACGCAGGCGGAGGTGTATTCGGCAAATTCCGCCTCCTTCCAGTTGCTGCTGCCCGGAACGAAGTTCGGATTCTTCACCCGTTCCCTGCGTGCTTCAAGGATCAGTTTTCCGTCTTCGATCCGGCAGTTCTCCGGCTTGTCCGTATAGAACTGCGACTCCTGGTTCCGACGCAGTCCCCTGTCGTATGTCCATTCCTCCGGATCCGGCTGTCCGGGAGTATTGAACTCATCGGCCCAGACGAGGTCCCAGCCGTCCCGTTCCCGGATTTCCACGGCTTCCGTTGCGGCGGTTCCGAAAACGCCGAGTCCCAGTATCGCGGCAAACAGGATTGATTGATTGCAGATCATGTTCTGTTTCCCTTTCGTTTATTTGTTTTGCGGCAGCAGTTCGAGCTGAAAGTCCAGCTTCCAGTCGCGCAGCTTCTGCGGCATGCCAACCGGACTGAGCCGCACGGAAAATGTGTTTTGGGAGAATTTGCGGTTGTCCTGGATGGCTGCATCGAATTTTCCGACCAGTCTGATCGCTTGTCCTCCGGCCGGGGTGATGACGACTTCTGTCGCCCCTCCCTTCCGGAACAGCCCGATACCGCGCGTTTGCTCCGGCAGGACGACCTTTGTTCCGTCGACGGTGATTCCGGTTCCTGCGGTTCCGGCCGGGATATCGAAAGAAACGGCGAGAGCGCGGCAGATGACATCTTGCGGTGCCGTGATTCGCCAGGAACAGCTGACCTTCTCCGCTTCCGTCGGAAGAAGTTCTTCGACAAAGGTGAAATTGTCACTGGAATTGGCGGCGGGAAAGGAACCGGAAACAAAAATCCGATCCGGTCCGATTTTTGTCTTTTCATCCGGATTCAGCGAGCGCTGCATGCTGCCGGCCCATTGTTCTCCGATGTGGATGACATACATCCCGATATTTCCGAGCTGAACCGAACCGTCCGGTTCAGCTTTCAACACGGCCGGCAGCTGGGCGGCTGCCGCAGATATCGCGAAAGCGATGAAGGCGAGTGATACGAGAAAACGTTTCATCATGTTTTTCTTCCTTTCCGATTCATGGTTCCACATTCCGTCAATATGAGCGGGATACTGATTAAATTATGACAGAGAATTCCGGAACCGGCAAGGGATGTTTTCATGTTTTTTTGCAATTATGGTTTGAAATTTTCAGAAACATTCATATATTCTCCTGTAAATAACAGAGAGGCGTCCCACCCATGCCAATGACGATCAAAGCAATAGCCGAGGCTTCCGGCGTATCCGCCGCGACGGTTTCGCGCATTATCAACGGTACGGCACGCGTTGCGCCGGAGAAGCGTGAACGGGTTCTGGCGGTCATCGGTGAGCGGCGTGAACCGATCCGCAGGCGGGAAAAAACATCGCGTGGAGTCAATATCGGTGTTCTGCTGCTGCCGGAGGCGCATTTCGATTCGTTTTCGATGCTGGACAAACTTTGCGAGCTGGCAGATTCCCTGCCCGGGAAATCCATTTTATCGCTGCTTTCTCCCAATATTCTGCCGCAGGTTCTGGAGAGCAGCTTCCGTCGCGGGGAGCTTTCCGGAATGCTGATCGCAGGCCACCGAATCGAGTCGGAGGAGCTGCGCCGCGTGGTGGAACGGATTCCGCATGTCTGGCTGAACTCTTACTGGACGGCGGAGGCCGGAAAGAATATTTTAATGGGAAATGAGTTTGCCGGCAGGCTTGCCGCCCGTTATCTGAACAAATGCGGCTGCCGGAATCCGGCGGTGCTGCGGCTGCCGGCGCTCAATCCCGGCTGTGCGGCCCAATGTGACGGTTTTCTGTTTGAATATTTCACGCTGAAACAGGAGTGTCTCTGCATCGAGCTGCCATTTCCCGACCCCTCCGACCAGCTTGAAACTGTGGAGGAGGCGGTTCTGGAAAGTGTGATGGAGTCGAAGGTGCTGGAACAGGCTGACGGCTTCTTTTTTCCGGAGGAACGGCTGACGGCCCTCTACTACCGGCTGCATATGAAACGGGGAGTCCCGGTTCGTTATCCGGTGGTTTCCTGCAATCATACGCCGGAATACCTGCGCGGCTTTTATCCGCGTCCGGCCGGAATCGACCTTGGGCCGCGGCTGCTGGCCCGGCTGGCGCTGAATGAGCTGTTTTGCGCCATAACCGGCGAGGATATTCAGAAGAATAAAATTACGACGATCGTCACTCCGGTACTGGTTCCCGGGGAGCTGCGGAACACGAATCCGGCTTCCGGGCATGACGGCTCCGGCGTATTTCGGGAGTTCTCCACGAGAGACAACCGGTGAATGCAGGTCCGCACAGAATCAGAGCCGTTCCTGAAGGGTCAGGAGCGTCTCGTGGAGCATTGCGAAGATCCTGCTCTTCTCCCCGGCGGTGAGCCGGAAGGAGGGCAGGAAGAGTCCGAGCGCGCCGAGCATCATTCCTGTGCCGTCGAGCAGCGGGAAGGCGGCGGCGTAGATTCCGGCGGGAATTTCGTCCTCGGCATAGCCGGCCAGTTTCAGCTGCCGCAGCCGGGCTTCGAGGCCGTCGCGGCTGTCGATGCCGTCCCATTCCCGGCCGGGCAGGCCGTTCTGGCCGATGAAGAGGTCGAGTTCATTCTCCGATGTGAAGGCGAGCATGATCCGCGTCGTCACGAGCCGGTAGGCCATCGCATCCTGCTCCGCATTGCGGGTTTCGACCACAATCGGCGAACTGCCCTGCTGCCGGAGCAGGACCTTGCGCATGCCGTTGAACAAAGTCGTCACCACGAACGATTCTCCGAGGTCGGCGGCGAGCCGTTCGAGCACGGGCGGCATGACCTTCATGAGCCGGGCGGAGACCCGCGCGCCGCGGCTCATGCCGTGGCATTTCGGCCCCGGCACGTAGAGCCGGTCTCCGGCGCGGCCGATGTAACCGGCCTGCTCCATGGTTTTCAGGATATTCCGCGCCGTAGTCGGCCGGATCGCCAGCGCCGCGGCGATTTCGGAGAGCCCGACTCCCGGCCGGGTCATCGACTGTTCGAGCACGAAGTCCAGGGCTCCGAGCGCTTTCAGCACGGATTTTACGCTTCCGCTCTCTTCCTTTTTCTGCATGTACCATCCTTCCGTTGCAGCGATAACATAACGCCGGTCCGGTGCGAAAGCAAGGGCGGAACCGGAATTCGGTCCGGCGATGCGCCCGGCAGTCGTCAGCGCAGGGCGTTGTTGAGTTCGCGGTAGCCGGTCGGGGTCATGCCGACGCGCTTCCGGAAGAGGCGGTAGAAGAAGAACTCGTCGTGATAGCCCACTTCGCGGGCGATTTCGCGGGCGGTCATGCCGGTTCTCAGCAGCAGCATCCGGGCATGGTTGATGCGGGTCTGGATAAGGTATGATTTCGGCGACATGCCGACCGCCTGCCGGAAGCCGCGGGAAAAGCTGTCGCGGTCTGTTCCGGCCCGCGCCGCGAGCTCAGGGATTGCGATATCGTGCCGGAAATTCCGCTTGATGTAGTCGATGCTGTCGGCGAAGGCGCCGGAATGGAATTCGCCGTTCCAGTTCTCCGTCACCTTGAGCAGGAGCGGGGCGAGCAGCCGCCGCATCAGAAGATCCATCTCCTGTGCGGCCGCCGGTGTGACCGGAGCGGAGGCGAGCTCCAGAAGCCGCTCCATCTCCTCCGAGACGTCGGCCGGCGTTCCGGCCGGTTCGCGGCAGCCGGGCAGCTTGTCGAGCAGCTCGGATGAAAAGTGGAGCCAGTAGTGCGCCGGCGGCGGACCGTCGAGCTCGTAGGCGAACAGGTAGTTCGCCGGAATCAGGTAAAGGTCGCCGGGTTCCAGCGGGAAACTGCCGTCGAGCGTGCGGAGTTTGCCGCGCCCCTCCGCGATGTAGTAGCAGCGGAAGTACGGATCTTCCATAAACGGGCGCAGCGCCCAGTGATTCTGGTTCCGGGCGCGGCCGACCTCCCACAGTTGCAGGTCGAGCCGGCCGAACGGAGTCGGGTCGTTCACGGCGCGGCTGATGCACTCCTCCGGCGCTTCATCCGTTGTTTTTTTGAAAAAGTCCATGCGGTTTCCGAATTGCTCCATTCTCATCCGGCGGCGGATATCGTATAATAATATAGACTGAAGAATCGTATGATACAAGGAGTTTTTCCTCTATGGAACTGCCGTTGACCGCACTGCACCTCGATTATCATATTCCGGAATTGTCCATTCCCGCTTTCGGCCGGTTCGACATGGCGCACTATCTCGAACAGCTTCGCCGGTCCGATGCAGAGGCGGTCACGCTGTTTGCAAAAGACCATTTCGGCAATTCGTTCTATCCGACGCGGGCCGGGCATCGCCACCGCGACCTGCCCTGCGACCTGCTCGGCACGGCCGCCGCGGAACTCCGCAAGGCCGGGAAACGGGTGCTGGCCTACTACTCCCTCTGCTGGGAGAAGCGTGCGGCCGACCTGCACCCGGAATGGCGGCAGCTCGACGCGGAAAACCGTCCGTTCGGAGCGGAAGGCCCGTGGGGAACCGTCTGCGTGAATTCTCCGTATATGGAGGAACTGGTTCTGCCGCAGCTGCGTGAAATCGTCGAATGGTATCCGGTTCACGGGATTTTCATCGACATCGCCATGATGAACCCGCAGGGGTGTTTCTGCCCGCACTGCCGGGAGCGTTTCCGCGCGGAGACCGGAAGGGAGTTGACGCCGGGTCCCGAACAGCGCCGTTTCGCCGCGGAGTCGATGCGCCGCGCGCTGCGGAAAATCCGGGAGGCGGCGGGTTCCCTCGCTTTGTGCGCGAATGCCTCCTGGGGGATCGGCCAGCCGGTCGAGATCGCGGATATCGTCGATTTTCTCGTCGTCGAATCCCAGCCGGCCCATGTCAGTTCGGGCGGCTATCTGCTGCAGATGATGCAGGCCAAATACTGCCATGCGGACGGACGCCCGTTCCAGATCATCACGGTTCGTTTTCACGGCGGCGGCTGGGGGGAGCTCTCCTTGAAGAGCCGCGAGCAGCTCTGCTACGAGTTCTCTCTCATCGCCGCGCACGGCGGGAGGGTCTGCTGCGGCGACCAGGGGGACTACGACGGCAATCTCGATGCCGGAACTCACCGGACTTTGCGCGAAGCGTTCGACTTCGTCAGGGAGCGCGAACCGTTTCTCGGCGGCCGGGCGAGACGCCATATTGCAGTCTATTGCGGCGAGCAGGGGTCGTTTCCGTTTTCGGTCGACGAGCTGCCGCCGGAGCTGCCGGGCATGGCCGGGCTGCTGGCCGGATTGAATGAGCAGTTCGAATTCTGCAGCTCGGCGGCGCTGCTGCGCAATCTCGAACACTATGCCGCCGTGCTCGTTCCGGGCGGAACCGCGCTGCCGGAGGCGGTGCGCTCCGCGCTCGATGCCTATGTCGGAAACGGCGGCGTCCTGATTCGCGAGCCGTCCGGAGTCCCCGAAGGACACTGTTACTGGGAGGACGGCGGCGAGACGATTCTGCTCCGGACCGGATACCGCCCGCTGGAACTCCGGGACGGCGACCGGGTCATTACCGGGCTGCGCCCGCCGCTTGTTCCGTACGCGCCGCCCGGCGTGCCGTGGCGGAGCTCGTTCACGCCTCCGGCGCCGGAGGGAGTGCCGGGCGCGGTTGCCCGGCCGCGCGGCGCCGGGCTTCTGATCGAAACGGCCGTGCCGTTCTCGCGGAATTTCTGGCGGACCGGCGACACGCGGCTGCTCCGTGCCTTCCGCCGACTGCTGGAGGAGGCCGGCATCACGCCGGCCGTGCGGATTTCCGCGCCGGGTTTCGATGTCAATATCGTCGATGACGGTGACGCGCGGGAGCGGATTCACTTCGTCCACTATTCGGCGGAGCGCAACACGATGGCCGGTTACCCGGTCATCCGGCCGCACACGCCGTTTACCTGCCGGGTGTCGCTGCGTTCGCGCCGCTGCCCGTTCCGGGCGACGCTGCAGCCGGCAGGGCGGAACATTCCGTTTTCGCGGGAGGGGGAAGAGCTGTGCTTCGAGCTCCCGGCAGATACGCCTTATGTGATCCTCGAACTCGAATACCAACCCGAAGGAGAATTATGATGAAACGAAACTTCACATTGATTGAGCTCCTGGTCGTTATCGCCATCATCGCCATTCTCGCGTCGATGCTGCTGCCGGCGTTGAACAAGGCGCGGGAGCGGGCCAAGACCACAAGCTGCCTCAGCAACCAGAAGCAGCTCGGCATGGCCAACGGGCTCTACGCGGTGGACTATCAGGATTACTGCGTGATTCCGGGCTACGTCTACGGGGAAAAAATCTACACGGCGCAGGAGGCCGGGGATGTGATCTGGGATATGATGCTGTCGCGCTATCTGAGCCATAAGGGGAAAAGCGCGGACTATCAGGTGTTCCGCTGCCCGCTCGACCCGAATAACCTCTATGCGGGCGCCTCGCCGCGTTCCTACCGGATCAACGGCTGGAGCAACGAACAGGGGGCGATGCGGGCGGAGGAGGTCGACAACTGCCGCACGTCGACCGGTCCGGCCGGCAAGAAGCTGTCGAGCATCCGCAACGCTTCGGAAGTCATGCTTTTCGCCTGTTACTCGACTCCGAAGAACGGCATCGTCGACAACGGCAGCCACTTCGCCCGCGGCACCCGCTATGTGACCATGACCTCCTATCTGCACTGGTGGGTGACCGACTGCAACGGCATGTACGGTTACATCCAGCATGGCGCGATGTCTTCGAACTACGCATTCACCGACGGCCATGCCGGACAGCTCAAGGCGGCCATCTACTGGGCGGCCGCGAACGTCTGGCACGCCGATAAGAGACACTGGAACGTCAAACTGTAAGGAAGAACGACGATGAAGCTTCTGCCGATGATCGCCGCGCTGCTCCTGGCCGGATCTGCCGCCGGGGCGGAGGAGTCCCCGACGCCGCGCCTCCGCGGCTTCACCATGCCGGATGCGCCGCAGCACCTGAAGGCGGCGAAGGAGGCGGGCGGCAATGCGGTCCGCCTCATGACCCGGCCGAAGGTGAAGTCCGCGCCGGACGGCGGCTATACGCTCGACATCTCCCACATCGAAACGTTTCTCGACGCGGCGAAGGAAGCCGGAGTCGCGGTCATCATCGATCTGCACGATGTGCCGAACCCGAACCGGAAGAATTACCGCTCGGACCGGGTCGGCTCGAAGGCCGATTTCTGGAAGGACGACGGCAATCTCGAATTCATGATCCGCTTCTGGACGCAGGTTGCGGAGCTCTGCAAAGATCGTCCCGAGACGATCTGGTTCGATCTCTGCAACGAACCGCTCAACTGGGAAGATATGCCGTCATATCCGAAAAAGTGGCCGCTCTGGGCGCAGACGCTGATCGACCGGATCCGGCGGATCGACACCGTGCATGAGATCGTGATCGAGCCGGGACCGGGCGGACTCTGCTGGGGCTTCCGGGAGTTTCCGAAGCTGAAAGGCGACAGGCTGATCTACTCGGTTCACAACTACCAGCCGCACGCCTATACACACCAGGGGATCAGCTCGCTTGAAAACACCGATCTGGCGAAAGCTTATCTGGAGACCAACCTGGGCTGGCCGGGCTCCTACGGCGACTCCGGCGGCGGCCTCTGGAACAAGGAACGGCTGAAGCGGGAGCTCGCCCCGGCCCGTGAATTCCAGCTGAAGCATAATGTGCGGATGTATGTCGGGGAGTTCGGCGTGGTCCGCTGGGCGCCGAATGCGGAGCGGTATCTGCGCGACAACCTCGAAATTTTCGAGGAGTACGGCTGGGACTGGACCTATCACGCCTTCCGGGAACACAACTGCTGGAGCTTCGAGCATAAGCCGGTTTTCGGCAAAACCGAACGCTCCGAAACGCCGACTGCGACTGCCCGGGTCATGAGGGAATTTCTGGACCGCAACGCCAGATAAGCAGAAAATCCGGGCGATTCGGACGAAAAGGCCCGGATTTTCCCGTTTTTTTTCAAAAGTCGATTTGCATTTTCCTTCGGGAGAGAGTATCTTTTATGACATGCGAGGGGCATTAGCTCAGTTGGCTAGAGCATCACACTGGCAGTGTGAGGGTCAGCGGTTCAAATCCGCTATGCTCCACCATTATCGAGGTGGCAATCGGGATTCCGGCGACGGAGTTCCGATTTTTTTTCTTCTTCACACTCCTTCCCGGCGCAACTATGGCTTTCCGCCGGAAACAGCGTACGCCGGAACACGGCAGGCGGAGTCATGGTTCCTCCTGTATCCTGCAGAGAAACCCTGCTTTTTTGATAAAAAAATAGCTCTGCGCTATATTTTAATTGAAAATAAATCAATTTTCTATTGACAAATTCATATGTCTTTGCTATAATTAATGGAGAAGGCGGAAACACAGCTTATTTCTCCGAAAGGAAAACGATATGGGATACGGCAATAAAGTCACGGAAACCCGTGAATACATCCATGAGGAAATCGTGCTCGGCAACTACTCGCGCGGAACGGCGCTGCCGCCGGAGCGCGAGATGGCCGAACGGGCCGGCGTCAGCTATATGACGCTGCGCAAGGCAGTCGATCTGCTGGTGGCGGAAGGGTGCCTGGAACGGGTTGCCGGAGTCGGGACCTTCGTCTGCAGCACGATCTCCGAAAACAAACTGCCGCGGCAGCTCGGGGCCGTGATTCCGGCCTGGGGGGCTCCGGAAAACATGGATTTCATCATGCACCTGAGCGCGGCTGCCCGGCAGGAGAACTGGATTCCGAAGTTCGTGTTCGCCCGTTCGTGGCGTGACCGGACCATCGCCGACCTTTATCAGACCAGCGATGCGCTGGTCACCAAGGCGATCGAGGACCTGAACGATCTGCCGAACGATCTGGCCGAAAAGTTCCGCAGCCGCGAAAAGCCGGTCGTCATCAGCGGCGGCGATGCCGTGCCGTTCGGCTTCGACTCCGTTTCGCCGTGTTTTACCGAAGAGGCTGCGGAGCTCTGCGAACGGCTCCATCAGCTCGGCCACCGCCGGTTTCTGCAGGTCGAGCAGTTCGAGCGCCGCAACGGCGGCAAGCGTTTTCTGAGCTTGTCGGACAACGGCATCGGGGAGTGCTTCCGCCGCCGCTACCCGGATGTCGATTACGACGACACCACGCTGCTGGTGGAGGTCCCCTCCTTCGGCCAGCCGTTCGAGGCGATCCACGAAAAAATTCTCCGGCTCGGGGCGAAAACCGACTGCACGGCGATCGTCTGTCCGCTGCCGTTCTACTGGGGAGTCTACTCCGCGCTGACCGATCTCGGGCTGCGCGTTCCCGAAGATGTCTCGGTCGTCTGTGTCGGCGACCGGCTCGAAGCCAACTACTACCGGCCGCGGCCGGCCACGCTGACGCCGCCGCTTCACGATCTCGCCCGGAACGTTTTCGAACAGATCCGCTGGCGGCAGAAGAATCCGAGGCAGCCGGCCCGCAATCTCCTTTTCAACAGCTGTTTCCAACCCGGGCAGACCCTTGCGGCGGCCCGCAATCAATAGCAAAAGAAAGTATTTCCCGTCATGAATGTTTCCCCTTATCGCAAACGGCTCGATGCGCTGTTCGGCCGGCATCAGGTGCTCATTGCCGTTCATCGCGGCATCGCCTGCGGCGACATCATCGAAAACACGGCGGACGGACTTCGGGCCGCCTGGGTCTGCGGCGGCGATATCGCCGAGACTGATGTGGTCCGCAGCACCGACGGCGTTTATTACTGTCTGCACGACGGCATGGAGCCGCGGCTGATCGGGGAGTGCGGCAATCTTGAAACGCTCAATTCGAGCGAAATCGACCGTCTTGAATACTTCAACATGTCGCGGACACCGGCCGGACCGGTCGAGCGGCTCGACGGCGTGCTCGCCGCGCTCCGGGGCGGCGGACTGCTGAACATCGACCGTTCGTGGCGTTACTGGAGCAGCGGGCTGCTTGAGCGGCTTGCCTCGCTGGAGATGTCCGACCAGCTGATTCTGAAATGCCCGGCCGCCGACGCCGATGCGCTCGACGCGCTCGAACGGTGCGGTCACCCGTTTCTCTTCATGCCGATCGTCGGGACGGCGGAGGAGTGGCGGGCGGTCCGGCGCCGCAGACTGAACTTCGTCGGGGCGGAACTGCTTTTCTCCGACGGGGCAAGCGAGCTTTTGACGCCGGAATTCCAGGCGGAGTTCCACGATGCCGGACTTTTCCTCTGGGCCAACGCGATCTGTCTCGGCCGGAAGCAGTACAACCTGAGTGCGTTCCGCGACGACCGCGGCGCGATCCTCGATTCCGCCGACGATCACTGGGGCTGGATGATCGAACACGGCTTCCGGGTGATCCAGACCGATTTCCCGGCGCTGCTGCACAGCTATCTCTCGAACCGTTATCCCGGCAGCCGCGCCGGATTATGTCCGGCCCGCGTTCAGGAGCCGCGCTGGCGGCGGCCGGAACGGGCGGCGTCTTTCTGTCCCGTCACGGCATAAACGCCGCGTTCAAAAGCGATTCCGGCTGCATCCGGACGGCTGGAAGGACTTTTGAAGCCGGTAGAAGATAATTCTCCTTCACAAAACGAGGTAACCTGAAAATGAGCAAACGCAAGAGTGTTTTTCCGCAATTTCCGTATCGCCGTTTCACACTGATCGAACTTCTGGTTGTTATCGCGATCATCGCGATCCTCGCCTCCATGCTGCTGCCCGCCCTGAATCAGGCGCGGGAGAAGGCGCGCGCGTCGAGCTGTCTCAACAGCATGAAGCAGATCGGGCTGGCCATGAATCTGTACGCCGATGACAACAAAGGCATGATGAGCGGCTGCAACAAGAACAGCTTCAACCTGGCCTGGGGAGACCAGTTGCTGAGCCATGCGGGGGACGCCGGGAAATATGTGCCGCGCGACACGGCCGTCTGCCCCTCCGACGCCAACGCCGGCCGTTACAGGGAGAGCCACTCCATGTATGACGGCATCAACGGCATTTTCGACTATCTCCGCTATCACCAGCAGGGCATTGAGGGGCAGGAGTGCAAAAACTACGCCGACACGAAGCTTTTCCTGACGACCACCACGTACAACCAGCCGTGGGCGATGATTCTCGGCAAGGCGAAGAATCCTTCCCGCTCGCCCATCTACGGCGACACCTACAACGGGGACGTCAACGTCATGTCGGGTTCCTGCCGTTTTCAGGGAAACAACCTGATCGTCAGCATGGGGTTCTCGCGGTCGCACTCCAACCGCGGCAATCTGCTCTTCTTCGACGGTCACGCCGAATCTCTCGACAAGGCCGGACTTGCCGCCATTTCGACTTTCCCGATCACCAAGTCGTACAACTCGGCGAAAATCTTCGAGACCAACTGATATGAAAAGACAGCTCCTGATTCTGGCGGCGGCCCTGTTTTCCGCTGTTTTGCTTCCGGCCGTTTCGGGCGGCGAGCTTCGGCTGTCGGGAGAACCGGCGCTCTGGAAGTTCACGAACGGCTCCGAGTTCCCCGGAGCGAAGGGGAAGTATGAGAGCCGGGACGGCTTGCTCTCCCTCTCCGGCGACTTCACCGGCGGCGGCCGTTATGTCGGCGTCGTCAGCCGCGGCAGGCTGCCGCCGTTCCGGGAGCTCGCTTTCCGGGTGAGGGGGGAGGCCGGCCGCATCACGCTCCGCTGCCTCGATGCCGAAGGCCAGACGCATCAATATGAGCTGCCGGCTGCCGCCGCCGGCGGTGAGTGGCGGGAGCTCTCGCTTCCGCTGGCCGATTCCGCCGTCCATTGGGGCGGCGCGAATGACGGCCGATTCCGCGGCCCGGCCGGGGAGATTGCGTTTCTGCTGCATGCCGGGCAGCTGCCCGGCCGGCGCGGAACGGTCGAAATCGGCGACATCACGCTGCGCGGGGCCGACACGGCGGAACTGAAGTTCCAGGCCCGCCCGGACCGTCTCGAGAACAGCTTTGTCGTGCCCGGCGGCACGGAGCCGGTCCGGCTCCGGCTCTTCAGCAGCCGCCCCGATTTCACGCCGGAGGAGCTTGTCTACACTTATACGGATTACACCGGGAAACCCGTTGCCTCCGGACAGGCGAAGTATCTTTCCGGCAACGGCGGCATGCTCGAAGTCCCGCCGCCGCGGGAGGTCGGCTACTACGATCTGCTCTTCCCCGCGCTCGGCATCCATTCCGCCGTCGTCGCGGACCGCCCGGTTTCCGGGCCCGCCGACGAATTTTTCGCCGTGGATGTGGCGGCCAGCCGCGGCGTGACGCCGCTCTCCGAGCTTGAAGAGATATTCCGGCTTCTGCGCAGGAACAACATCCTCTGGATTCGCGACCGGCTGACCCACGGCGTGCTTGAGCCGGAAGCCGGGCGCTTCGATTTCGAAGCCGCTTCCGGCCGTTACCGGCAGCTGCGCGAGGCGGCCGCCCGCGAGGGACTGAAGCTGCTCGATGTCATCCACGATACGCCGAACTGGAACAAATATCCGGTCAAGCTCAGGGAGGACCGGGTCGGCGACAAAATCGCCGGGCGTTACTACATGCACGGGAACAACCTTTATCCGCCGGACCTGATTGCGGCCGCAGCCGGGTTCGACGCCGTCACCCGCCGTTTTCAACCTGCGGAGAAGGCGGTCGAGGTCTGGAACGAGCCGAGTTCGCCCACTTTCGACAACTCGTTCCCGGTCGAATTCGTCAGCGCGTTGACCAAGGCGGTTTCCGTGCGGTTCAGTCTGACCGGAAATCCGACGGCGGTGACCGGCATCGTCTACTCCGGACCGCCGGTCCAGAATTACGGGCTCTACATCGCAAACGGCCTGCTCGACTATGTCGATGCGGTGAGCTACCACGATTACCAGCCGGCCGACACGCTGGAGGACGGCGTCTTCCGCCTCCGGGAGATCGAGCGCGAGAGCGGGACCGCCCGCTGCGGCATCCCGTACTGGATCACCGAGGCCGGTATGCCGTGGGCGAACCGCGAACTCCGGGCGGCTCCGGCCGACGACCGGCACAGCGCATCGGAGATCGCAGGGAAGGCGATCGAATTCCGCGCGCTCGGCATTCAGCGCTATTTCGCCTTCATCATCAAATATTACAGCGAACTGCATAAGAATTTCGGCATGCTGGACGCGAACGGCGCGCCGATGCGTTCGATGGCGGCCTACACCCATCTGGTCAGGGTGCTCTCCCATAAAGAGTATCTGGGCGACTTCCGGCTGCCGGGGGCCGTCCGCAGCCGGGTGTTCGGCGATGAAAACGGGAAGGTGGCCTGCCTTTATGTGCCGCTCCGCCCGGCTGCTCCGGAAAAAGAGCTGGTGCTGCCGGAAGGAGTTGAGCTGCTCCGGGCCGAAGGGGCCGACGGGCGGCCGCTCGCCGTCGAAAACGGCCGGATTCCGGTCGGCGGCGACGGTGTGGTCTACCTCTATTTCGCCGACCTGCCGGAACGGCTGCTCGACCGGAATACCCGGGCGATGCCGCTTTACCGGGCGGCCCGCGACTACCGCCCGGCTCCCCGCTGCCGCAAACCGGTGGTGATCCAGCCGGATTACGATCTCGGGGAAACCTTTTACAGCGGAACCGGCATCCGGTTCGGTGCGGACGGGACGTTCCGCTGCCGGGTCCGGTACAACAACCTCTCCGGCCGGCCGGTCACCGTCGAGCCCGGCATCGAGCTGCCCCGCGGCATCGTCGCCCCGGATTTCCCCGCCGCCGCCTTCGAACTCGGACCGAACGGCAGCCGCATGCTGGAATTTACCCTGAGGGCGACGGACGATCTCGGCGTGGCCCGCCATTCGCTGGTCAGGCTCGGGGACCGCCGGGGCAATACGACGCCGCTCGCCGTCGCGCTGCACCGCCAGCCGTCGCCCGAACATGTCCGGGAAGGGCGGCTGAGCGGACTGCCGGAGATGGAGAACCCGGCATCCTGGCGCAAAAACTCCGCCGGCGAGCTGACGATCCGGCGGGATGAGACGGATCGTTCGATCGAGTTCCGCACCCGTTTCCCGGTCGGCGTGGACCGCTGGAGCTATCCGGAATTCGTGCTTCCGCCGGGTGTGCTCAAGGATGCGATCGCCGTCGGCTTCGAGGTGAAGGTCACCCCGGCCGATCAGATCCGGCAGATGGTGCTGATGGCGGTCTGCTCCGACACGAAGGAGCACGGTCCCTACATCAGCATCGCCGTTCCGGCGCCGACCGGGGAGTGGGAGTACCGCAGCGTGTTCCTGCCGTCGTATCCGCGCCCGGAGTCGATCCGCATGTTCCGGCTCGGCGTCAATGCGTTCACGCAGGAGGTCAGCGTGAAGATCCGCAACATCCGGATCTTTCACTCGCGCTGACACCCCGGAATCCCGGAAAAATTTCGGGAAAGATCGTTCCGGCGATTGACACCGGCCCCTTTTCGTGGTATGGTTATCTGTGAAACCGTATAATACGGAATAATAACCAGGGGCAGGTTTACGGAAGGGTCTTGCGATGCAGGCGATCATCAAACGGAACGATCCGCTTTACCGGCAGATCGTTTCCTATTTCGAAGAGGAGATTCTGCAGGGCAGGCTGAAACCGGGCGACCGGATTCCGGCGACGACCCGGCTGTCGGAGATTTTCAATGTGAATCCCGATACGGTGCAGCAGAGCCTGAAGCTGCTGGCGGAACGCGGTTTCGTCTCCCGGGCGCCGGGCCGGGGGACGTTCGTCCGCAAGGGGATCAACTCCAGAACGTTCGGCATCATCTTCAAACGGACGGTGCTCACCGATGAGGACGTCAGCTTCTACTCCGGATTCCTGAATGACTTCATCCTGCTCGCGGAGCAGGAGCAGTGGAACTGCCGCCTTTTCATGGTGACCGAGAATCTCTCCCCCGAAGACGCCTCCGGCGAGAAGGGACTGCTCGACCTGAAGAAAGCGATCGCCGACGGGGAAGTCCGCGCGGTGGTCGAATTCTGCACCAACCCCACGGTGCGGGACTATCTGCGGACGGAGTGCCCGGTTCCGGTCTCGCTCTGCGACGTCTCCATGGACAATATTGCCTTTATCCACAAGGGGGTGAATTATCTGGAGGAGCGGGGATATCGAGATATCGCGGTCTTCGCCTACCATCTCGACCGCCCGAACAATTTCGATGAAGGGATCAGCACCTGTCATTCGAAGCTGCCGCTCCGGCGCTTCGACGCCGTCGACGCCAACCACAACGAAGGCTACCGGCTGATGCGGGAGCTCTGCGGGAGCCGTTCCGGGCTGCCGGACGCGCTGCTGATCGCCAACGACCGGCTTTTCATCGGAGCCTGGTATTTTCTGCTGGAGAAGGGAATCCGGGTTCCGGAAGAGCTTGCCGTGCTGACCCACGCGAACCGGGGGCGGCTCCCGATGTCCCATATTCCGCTGACCCGGCTGGAAGTGGACCCGCTTGCGCTCACCCGCGAGGTGTTCCGCGAAATCGCCGGCAAGATCACCGGCGACGCCTACACGGCCCGGCCGGTGACGCCGGAGCTGATCGTCGGCAGAAGCTGCGGAGAGGCGGAATGAACGCGGGAAATCTGTTTTTACTGATCATCGGCATCATGTTTTCCGCCGGGTGCGTCAGCCCCGGCGCCAGACCGGAGGAACATTCGAACATGCGGAAATTTTTTCAGAAGCTCAAATGCGGCGAAGAGGCGACCGTCGCTTATTTCGGCGGCTCGATCACCTGGGGAGCCACGGCGACCGACCCGTTGAAAACCTCCTGGCGGGCGCTGCTTGCGAAGCGGTTGCAGCGGGAGTTTCCGGCGGCCCGCCTCGTTCCCGTCGACGCGGCGATCGGCGGCAAAGGGTCCGATCTCGGCGTATTCCGCATGGACCGCGACGTGCTCCCTTTTCGGCCGGACCTGACTTTCGTGGAGTTTGCGGTCAACGATGCGCAGAATCCGGAACGGCTGGAGTGCATGGAGGGGATTCTGCGGAAGCTTCACACCGGCCGGCCGGATATGGCGATCGTGCTGGTCATCACCGGTTACGGCACGGAGTCGTTCGAGAGTCCGCGTGAGGAGGATTACCGGAGCCTCGCCGCGTATTACGGAATTCCGGCAATCAGCGTCGTTCCCGAAGTGCGTCGCCGGATCGCGGCGGGAGAGTTCTCCTGCCGCGACATCCTGACCGACGGCACTCATCCGAACGATCGCGGCTATGCCCTTTACTGCGACATCATTTTCGAGCAGCTGATGAATTGCGGCGACTCCGGGCCGTGGCCGGAAAAGCCGCTGACCGCCAACCGGTTCGAGTCGGCCCGGATGATCGAACTCGCTTCGCTGCTGCCCCCCGCCGCACCCGCGGCGGCATGGAGGCGGGAGCTGCCGTCGGTGACCGGCGTCTGGTTCGATCACCAGCCGTCGCGCTGGCTTCCGAGCGTCATCGTTCCGGAGCGGGAAACGGCCTCCCTCTCTCTGGAAACCGCGTGTTCCGGTGCCGGCGTCTATTACGAGACGGTTCCGGGCGGAGACCGGTTCGAGCTTCTGGCCGACGGGGTGAGCATATTTGCCGCCGACACGAAATTCCCCTGGCCGTATCCGGGGCTCGGGAACCGTTTTCAACTGCTGCCCGCTGCGGGAAAGCATACGATTACAGTGAAAGCGCACGGCCCGAACCTGCGGCTGGGCTGTCTGCTGCTGACCGGACCGTAAACCGGCTTGAATGACAGAGAATGGTGGGAAAAATGAAAAAGACGATTGAGGTCGCCGCCGCCGTGATCCGGCGGGACGACAGGGTGCTGCTTTCGACGCGTCCGGAGGACAAGCCGCCGGCCGGCCGCGAATTCCCGGGCGGCAAGCTCGAGCCCGGCGAGACGCTGAAGCAGGCCGCCGAGCGGGAGCTGCGGGAGGAGCTCGGCGTCGGCGTCGTGGCGCTCGACGAGCTGTTCCGGATCACGCATGAGACGGAACACGCCGTGATCCGTCTCCGGTTCATCCGCACGGTTCTGCCGGAGGGGGAGGCGGTGACGCCGCTGGAGGGACAGAGTTTCGGCTGGTTCGATTTGAAGGAGCCGATGCCTCCGGATCTGCTTGCGCCGGACCGTCCGGTCTGGGAGTTCCTCGCTGAATGACGGGGTTTCCGCATTTTTTTCGGTCTGCGGTACAATTTTTACGTGCGGCATTGCGTTATATGGATAAGACAAGGGCCAATACAGCATGAAAGAGAGAGAGTTCGATGCCGGCGACGGCGAATTGATCGCCGCATTCGTCCGCGGCGACGAGAAGGCGTTCGAGCAGCTCTACGGCAGGTACAAGCGGCAGCTGTACGGTTTTTTGAACAATCTGATCACGGACAATCCGGCGGAAGTCGATGAAGTGTTTGAAGAGACCTGGCTGCGGGTGCTCGACAAGCTGCCGGGCTACCGCGACGAAGGCAGGTTCAGCGCCTGGCTGTTCCGCATCGGCCGGAATATCTTCATCGACCGGCTGCGGAAAAACCGGAATGCGTTTGCCGCGCTGAACCTCGACGCCGAGGAGGCGCCGGCGCTGCCGGGCCCGGCTTCGCTGGAGCCGGACCAGGAACTTGAGCTCGGTGAAGTCGGCAGCGTAATCGCCGAAGCCGTCGGGAAACTGCCGGTCGAACAGCGCGAGGTGTTCCTGCTGCGGCAGCAGGAGCTCGCATTCAAGGAGATCGCGGAGATACAGGGCTGCTCGATCAACACCGTTCTCGGACGGATGCAGTACGCGATGAAAAGTTTAAGACGGTTGATCCTGGAAATCGACCGGGGAGGGATAGTGACATGAAAAATCGGTTTGAAACACTGAGGGCGCGCGAAGTGCCCGAGGCGCTGGACCGCAGAATCATGGCGGCCGCGGCGCAAAGGGCCGGGGCCATCCGGTTCCGGCGTACGCTGGTCCGCTGCTTCCTGAGTACCGGCGCCGCGGCTGCGGCGCTTCTGGTCGCCGGAACGGTTTTCCTGCTGCCCGAAGCGAACCGCGAAACTCCGGCCGTGCCGACCAAGTCGGTGAAGAGCGAGCTGATGGCCTTGAACGACTGGTCGGCTCTCGAACAGGAGTCGTACAACTTGAGCTTTGAACTTTATTCGGGGCGGCAGTCGGTGGCGGAGCTTGCGAATGTCAGGATTCAGGAGGGATATTGAGATGAGCATGAAATATCTGTTGGCCGGTCTGGCCGCCTTCGCTTTCTGTGCCGGGCTTTATGCCGGTCCACCGGCGGGAGGTCCGCCGCCGCCTCCGCCGGACGGGGTTGACGGGCCTCCGCCCCCGCCTTCGCGGGAGCAGCGCGGCTTCGGGCCCGCGGTCTGGCGCGCCTTCTCCCGGCTGACCGAGGAGCAGCGGCAGGAGCTGCTGAAGCTTCAGGTCTCCGACGCGGAACAGTTCCGCACGAAAATGCGGGAGCTCGGCGAAGCGCTGCGGAAAGAGGAGAAGGCGGGTTTTGAAGCGCTGCTGAAGCTGGCCGAGAAGTGCCGCGCCGCCACCGATGAAAAGGAGAAGGCCGCGCTGAAACAGGAGATCGTCGGCCGCATCCGCACGCACTATATGGAGCGCCTTGAAGACAACAAGCGGCAGCTCGAAGAGATGAAACGCCGCACGGCGCGTCTCGAGGAGGAGCTTCGCAAGCGCGAGGCCAACGCCGAAGAGGTGATCAAGGCGCGGGCCGAAGGGCTGATCAGAGGCGAGCGGCCGGAGCCGGGCAAGCGCCCGCCGAAAGCAGGAAAGTAGCATTCGCCGCCCTTTCCCCGGAAGCTCCCGCCGTCCTTTGATATGCCGCGGGATCCGGAGGATGACGAAGTCCCCCCTTCCGAATCCTCCGTCGTGTTTCACTTGCCCGTATGCCGGAACAGATGTTCCTTGTGCAGTCTGCGGATGTCCGCCCGGGTCTGTTCGCTGAGATTGTAGTGCTGTTCCCGTTCGTCATACCGGAAATGGCCGAGTTCCTTGAAGTGGTACGATTCCCATCTGCCGACCGAAGGACAGTCGAATTGTGTCGGAACCGGGATTCCCAACCGCATTTTTTCTTTCAGGCGGTCAAAATGCCGTTCATACACTCCGCGCGGCAGCACGTTCTGTTCCATGCAGACTTTTGCCGCCATGGCGGCGACTTCGCCGAGACATCCGAGTGTCCGCATGACGCGGGCTGACGAGAACGCCACGTGCGAGAGGCTGATCAGGCGTCCGCCGAGAAACAGGTTCTTCACGTCGCGTGCATAAAGACAACGATACGGAACTCCGCAACAGGATGGTATGCCGCGGTGATAGGCGCAGGAACGGAACGGTTCGCGGAACCGTTCCCGGTTCTCCGGTTCGGGGTAGTGCAGGTCGATCGACCATGAAATCGACGCCGTTCCGTCGGGGTGGCGGATTCCTTGTTCGATATCGTTCTGCGTCATGATATAGTCGCCGATGAAACGGCGGCTTTCCCGTTTGCCGCCGCATTTTGAGATCCAGTCGATCCGGCGGTTCGCCCATTCCTCCTTCCGTTTCGAATGGTTCTTCAGGAAGGACCAGTTGGCGAACGTGGTCATCAGAGAATAGTCGCGGATGTATTCGATCTCTTCGACCTGGTTGCGGTATTGCCCGGTTTCGGTTTCCCAGTCGCCGCCGGTCAGATAGTAACAGTTCTCCTCGCTGAATTCGATTCCCCAGTCGATATCGGGAAAGGAGACGGGCCGCTCCTCAAGCGCACTGGTCCAGAGCACGGATAGTCCCATGACTTCATTCGATGATTCGTCCGGCGCGAGCGACTCGCCGAATACGTTCCGTCCCTCGGTCCCATACAGGTACTTCGCTCCGGCCGCGGCGGCCAGAAAGCCGTCGCCCGTGCAGTCGGAGAAGAGTCGGCCCCGGTAACGGGTTTCGCGCCCGGAGACGGTGCTGCGCGTAACGACTGCCGTGATGAGCGCCGGATCGGCGGGGTCGGTTTCCACGGAGACGACCCGTTCATTCAGCCGGAGCTCCGCTTCCCCGGCGCAATCATTCCGGAAGGCGTTGATTTTGCGCGTATCCTCATACCACTCTGCCGGCCTTGCGCCGGGCATGAGGTAGACCGGCGCGATTTCCCGGACCGTGTTGCCGATATTCGGGTAGGCGCCGATGTGCGTGCAGCCGCCGAGCGGAACGCGGACCTCCGAGCTGTTGCAGCCGCCGAGCACGGATTTATCCTGCAGCAGAAGGGATCTGAGTCCGAGCCGTGCCGCCGCGAGTGCGGTAACGGTTCCGGCGATGCCGCCGCCGGCGACGATCAGGTCGTATTCGCCGGGATCGTCGACGGCGGTGATCCCGTTTTTCTCCCGGCGGAACTGTTCCAGCGCGGTTCCGCCGTCCGGCGGGACATCATCGGGATCGGTGGAGAAATAGATCGCGTCGCAGCGCCCGTTGAATCCGGTGAGGTCGTGCAGGGCAACGGAGTGCGTTCCGGCGGAAAGATGCAGGGACCCGGCTTTCTGCCACGCCCATTTTTCGCCGTTGGTGCCGAGGATTTCCGGCAGTTCGAAGCCGTCGATCCGAAGCGTGAAACGTCCGGCGGGAGTGCCGCGTTTCCAGACGGCGGTCCAGTCCCGCGTTCTCGCCCGGATGTGATAGACGGCGGATTCGGCGATTTCGATTTCCGTCACGGCGTCGGCGACAGGCGTGCCGATTCCGTGCGCCATCAGGTACGCGGAACCCATTTCATGCATCGCGGAGGGGTCGATCACCCAGCCGCCGGGGGCGCGAAACGATTCCGCTTCAAGAAACAGACTGCACATAAGACAAGTCTCCCGGTTGTTTATCAGATCAGCCGCTGCTGAATTTGCTCCGCTGCTTCTTTCACCATTTCTCCGCAGGATTTGAGGGCGGCTTCGTCGAGTCTCGATTCCGGGCCGCCGATCCAGATTGCGGCGACGGGGTATCCTTTCACATTGAGGATCGGCGCGCCCGCACAGCGCAGCTCCCGCAACTCCTCGCCGCGGTCGAAAGCGATTCCGGTCTGGCGGATTCTCCGCAATTCCGACTTCAACTTCGCGGCATTCCGGATGGTTTTATCCGTGAAGCCGGTGTAAGTGATCTGGCGGAGAAGCGCATCCCGCTCCCCGTCGGGCAGAAACGCGAGCATCGCTTTGGCGGGGGCGGCGGTGTGGAGCGGGTAGTGGTGGCCGATTCGCACCGAAACGCAGACCGCCCGGTTCGATTTCACCGATTCGATGACGACGCCCTCTCCGCCGTAGAGCACGCCGAGCATGGCGGTTTCGCCGGTCCGGTCGCGCAGGTCGCGCATCGGTCCGAGCGCATTTTCAAGGAGCGACGATTCGTCGATGCTCCGGTAGCCGAGCGTCAGCAGCTTGCGGCCGAGGCGGTAGCGGTCCTGTTCGCCGCGAACGACATAACCGAGCTCCGCCAGCGTTGCCAGCATGCGGTAAAGGCTTGCGGCCGGCAAACCGAGCGGAGCCATATCCGACATGGCGAGCCCGGCGGGATGTTCGGAAAGCAGTTCCAGAATCCGCATCCCGCGTTCGAGCGCCGGAACCATGTACGGTTTGGCTGACGGGTTTTCTCTCTTTTTCATATCAATCCGGTCTCCTTTTTTAAAATATCATATATGAAAATATATTTCAATAGTGAAAATATATTTTTTGATGAAATGATTTCCGGGGCGTGGAGGCGGATTTCTGTTTTTTCGTTCATATTTTTTATGCCGGGGTTGGGAAAATGCCGGCGGAATGCTATATTATTCCTGAATCCGGTGTTTCACGACATTCATGGAGGAGGTGGATTCATGGGAGTGTGTACAGGTTTCATCGTCAACCCGTTTCTGCTGGTTGCCATCGCGTTTCTGGCCGTCATCCTGATTTTGCTTTTCAGGCGCCGGATGGAGAAGGGGGAGGCTCCGGCTCTCCCCATGTCCGCCGGTGAGACCGGGAAGAAAAGTCCTTCGGAGCCGCCCGCCGCGAAGCCGGCCGAGGTTCCGGCTGTCGTCGAAGAGGAGGTCGGCGGCGTTCCGGCCCTGCGGGAATATTCGTTTTCGAAGCTGAATTATCTGTCGGTCGCAGGCTGCTGGCAGGTGCATCTGCAGTGCCGCGCCGCCGCGAACCGCTGCCAGATCGGAATCGACCCCGCCTTCGCCCGGTTCGTGAAGGTCGAGAACAGCCGCGACGGCCTGCTGATCCGCTACACCGGCAAGAAACGGCCGGAGGAGCCGATGACCATCGAACTATCCTCGACCGGCGTTCCGGCGCAGGTCAAGGCGATCGGCCGCAACAGCATCTGGATCGATTCCGTCGAAGCGCCGAAGTTCGTCTGCAAAATCACCGACGGCGGCAAGCTTGAGGTGCCCGGCGCCAAGGTGGAAGAACTGGTCGTCAAACTGACCGGCAGCTGTCGCGCCGAGTGCGGCGGGGAGTTCGGCCTTGCTGAAATCGAGGTGTCCGGCGCCAGCAACGCGAAGCTGCGCGGTTCGATCCGCAAGCTCGAGGCGCGGCTCTCCGGTGCGTCGAAAGCCGAGGCGGTTCAGGTCGAAAAGGCCGAAATCGACGTTTCCGGCGCATCGAAGCTGAAGCTTGAGGTGACCGATAAGCTCGAAGGCGATCTGTCGGGCGGTTCATCCCTGAAATTCCGCGGCGAGGTCGATACTTCCGGCATCCGCATCTCCGGCAGTTCCCGGCTCAAAAGCTGGAACTGAATTTCCCGGCATCCGAAAAGAGGGGCATCCTTTTTTATCTGATAACTAAAATGATTTAACAAAACAATCGCAACTGAAATGGAGGTCGAAATGGACTGGCAACCGGTGATCGAACGATACGAGAATGAGCTGACGCGGAATGTGATTCCGTTCTGGGTGAAGAACTGCGTGGACCGCGAATACGGCGGCTACTTCACGATGCTGGACCGCGACGGTTCGGTTTACGATACGACCAAGTACATGTGGATGCAGTGGCGGATCGTCTATATGTTCGCGGAGCTCTATCGCAGGCGCTGCGGCGAGGGGCACCCGGAGTATCTCGAAATTGCGCGGCAGGGGTTTGACTTCCTGTTCGAGCACGGCCGCACCGGGGACGGCAGCTACTATTTTGCGCTGAATCGCGAGGGTGTCCCCGCCATGGCGCCGTACAGCATCTTTTCGGATTGCTTTGCGGCGATGGGAGCCGCGGCGATGTTTGCCGCGACCGGTGAGGAGCGGTACCGGGACGAAGCCCGCTCCGCCATGCGGAGCTACATCCGGCGGCTGGATAACCCGAAGGGGCGCTGGAACAAGCTGCTGCCCGGAACTCCGGCGCGCCTTTCGCTCGGTTCCTTCATGATCCTCGCAAACCTCGGGTGCGTCATGAAGGAGTGCCTGGCGACCGGCGAGTTCGATGCCGAAACCGACCGGGCGGTCCGGACGGTCATGCGGATGTTCCACCACCCGGAGCTCAAGGTCCTGTTCGAGAACGTGAATCCGGACGGCAGCTTCGACCTCGACAGCTGCGAGGGGCGGTTCGTGAATCCGGGCCACGGCCTTGAATCGATGTGGTTCGTCCTGCAGTACGCGGAGCGGATCGGGGATGCGGAGCTCATCCGGCAGGCCTGCGACTATGTCGACGAGCTGTTCCGGTTCGGAACCGATCCCGAATACGGCGGCATTTTCTACTTCATGGACGCGCTCGGCAGGCCGCACCTCGAACTCCAGCACGACATGAAACTCTGGTGGCCGCACAACGAGGCGGCGATCGCGGCGCTGTTCGCCTTCAAGCTCAGCGGAGAGGAACGCTTCCTCACGCACTTCAAAACGGTCGATGCGTGGATGTGGAGCCATTTCCCGGACCCGGAATACGGCGAGTGGTTCGCCTATCTCGACCGCGCCGGCCGGCCGAACAATATGCTGAAGGGCGGCAAATGGAAGACCTTCTTCCACCTGCCGCGCTGCCTCATGAAGTCGTCCGAACTGATGCGCGCCATGCGGTAGGCGGCCGGGCGCCGGGCCGGCGGCACTGCCGCCGGCTGTTATTTCAGACCGAACATCTTCTGCTTCAGATCGAGATAGTACAGATAGTCTTCCGGCCTGACGTTCGGCGGGCAGCGGTGGTCGCAGAACGGGATGTAGCCGCCGCGTTCGACGTACGGGACGAGGGTTTCGAGATAAGCCTTGATGGCGGCGGGGCCGTTGCCGAGCTGGATTTTGTCGACTCCGCCCATGATCCGGAGCGTGCCCGGATACCGGTCGAGCAGTTCGCCCGGATGCGAGCAGCCCATGACCTCGAACGGGAACAGGCAGTTGATGCCCCCCTCGATCAGATAGGGCAGGATGGGCCGCACGTCGCCGTCGCAGTCGGTGTACCAGAGATCGATGCCGTAGGCGTCGAGCTTACGGCGGATGCGCTTGTAGCGCGGGGTCACCACATCGCGGAAAAAGTCGACGGAGACGATCGGGCCGTTTTTGAAGCAGATGTCCTCCCACCCCGAGGCGTAGTCGAAATCGAAGTGCGGCAGCAGCCGGTCGAGTGAATCCTCCACCAGCTGGCAGCAGGTTTCGACCATGTCTTCGACCATATCCGGGTAGTCGTAGACGGCGTAGGCGAGTCCTTCGAAGGTCAGCATGTCGCGGATTTTGCCGATCATCGAGCCGCAGTCGATGCCGAGCGGATAGTCGCGGTCGGCCGGGTGCTGCCGCCTGAGGGCTTCGATGTCCGGAATCCGGGACGGATCGTCGCGCCGGAAGCGCTCCTCCTTGCAGCGTTTCCAGTCTTCCGGCGTGACGATGCTCGACTTCAGGTAGTGCGGAATCGTGTCGTGCCCGTCGGCCGGGACTTCGGCGAGCAGCCCGTCGTGGTTGATCATGATGTTGACGTCGTTTCTGCGTTCGATGATCTTCGTTTCGAACGGCGGAGACATCCAGGTCCGGCCATAGATGACGGCGATGGGGTCGAAGCTGAAGAAGCGGTCGGCCTCCTCGTTGTTGCGGATATTGTTTTCGACGAAGAGCGGCCACTCCCTGAAGTTTTCCTCCCAGTAGCCGAACTCCATGTTGAAGCAGCGGTCCACGCTCTGAAAGTGCATCTGGCGGTTGAAACGTTCCCGGCCGGTCATGGTGCCGGGCCACGGAGGGAGCAGCGGTTTGGTCGACATTGTCATTTCCTCCTTGATCGGAACTGTTCGAATTTGAAAATCAGGGTCAACGGTATTATTATACTCCCGGAACAGGGAGTTTGGAATGGATAATGATCGCTTTGACCTGTACGATCGTAATGCGGAGACTTCCCGCGTCTCCGCCTTTACGCCGCGAATCCGGTTCGTGAATTACCGGGGGCTGGCCGGTATGGAGCTGCCGGTCTGGGGACGGCGGCGGCTGATCGACTACGAGCTGATCCTTTCGCTGCGGGGAGAGTTCGAGTATCTGGTGCACGACTCCGGGGAACGGGTGATCCAGCATCCGGGCGAGGTGTTGACCATCCGGCCCGGCGAGCTGCACACCTACCGGCTGCTCGGGGACCCCGAACGGGCGTTTTTCAGCTGCATTCATCTCGATTTCGAAGGCGCGGCCGGGGTGCCGGAGCCGCCGGCCCGGTGCACGGCGTTTTCCGTGCGGGAGGACGGTTATGCCGTGCATGAGCTGTTCCGTCGCGCCGATCAGCTGTTTCATCGCCCCGGCCGGTTTGCGCAGGAGCAGCTCTCCTGCGTCGGAAAGCTGATCTGGCTCTATCTGCTGGAGGAGGCGCGGAGCGGGGAGCAGAGCGAACGGCTTTCGGCCATGCTCGCTTATCTTGACGAGAACCTTCTGCGGCACCCGACCCGCAGCGATCTCGCGCGGAGTTTCCGCCTGACCCCGCAGCGAATCAATGCGATTTTCAAACGGGAGCTGGGCGTCTCCCCCGGCGAATACGTTCACCGGGAACTGGCGGAACGCGGCTACGCCCTGCTGCACGACGAACAGCTGAGCGTGAAGGAGGCCGCCGATCGTCTCGGATTTGAAAGCCCGTTCTACTTTTCACGGGTGTTCCGCAAGGTATTCGGCTTCTCTCCCGCGATGGTCCGGCGCGGCGGCGGAGCCGGGTCACTCTGAGGCCGGGACGGAATAGCGGCGCAGGAAATCGCGCAGCTCCGGCTCGCGCTCGGGGCCGATGCCGCCGCGCACGACGAACAGCTCGGGGCGGCCGACGGCGTCGATGAGCCGGGCGGCCGAATCGAAATCGCCGTCGATGTTGATCCAGATCCGCTTGCCGGCGTCGGCGACGGCGCGATAGACGTCGATCCACTCGTAATACGGCGTTTCCCCCGCGCCGGGAACCCATTGAATTCCGCCGAGTTCGGGGATCGACAGCAGCTGCGGCAGGTGCGGCAGTTCGCCCTTGCCGTCGAGGTGATAGAAACTGCGGTCGAGCCTGCGGCAGCTTTCGGCGAGTTCCGGGAGGACGAATTCCGCGAACATCTCCGGCGAAATCATATAGCAGAAATCGCACTGGAGCATGTAGAACGGCTTTCCGGAAAACATGCCGTCCCACGCGCTGTAACCGCGGTTGGCCGGCAGCAGGGCGTTGATGCGGCGGAAGGCTTCGAACCAGGCCGTGTGAATCTCCCGGGTCAGCCGCTTGATTTCGTCCGGCGAATCGTAGAGGGCGTAGAGCAGCCGCTCGCCGGGCAGCAGGGAACTGATGACGTCCAGTGCGCCGCCGAGGTCGGTGCAGCCGAGGTGGATCTTTCCGTTCCAGAGCCGGTCGGCGGCGCGACAGAGCTCTTCGATGCGGCGGAACCACGGCGAAGCGGGGTCGAACGCCGGGCGGATGCCGGCGGCGTCGCAGTTCTCCCAGCGTCCCGGCGTGAACCAGACCGTGTTTTCGCCGTTGTGCCCCTCGCCGCCGATCATTGCGGCAAGGACTCCGGGACCGAAATTCAGCCAGCAGGATGGATACGAGTCCGCGAGATACGTACAGCGTTTCAGGTACTCCTCCTGAACGGCCAGAATCTCCTCGGCCGGAACCGAGAAGTCGTACATCGACATGTAATGGAGCGGATACGCATCGACGGCCCCGGGCGGCGCTTCGATCCGGACATGGACCATCGGGCGGCGGAGTTCGCCGCGCCACCACGCCTCCCAGTTCGCGGTGAGGCGGTTCCAGTCGAAACGGGCAAGGTCAGTCATGATTCGCATCCTTTCGTTTTTCATATTATACCCGATTTCGTCCGGCCTGTCTTGCCGTCATCTGTCGTCTATTGCTGCATATTGAGGTCGGGTGGACCGGAAAACTGCAGATCGCGGCGATTCGGCAGCATCAGCCGGAAGCCGGTTCCGCCGCTCTCGTACCGGTACGGATTCCCGGTTGCCGGTTCGGGCGGGAGCTCCGGTATCCGGCGGTGCTCCTTCGCCGTCCCCGCAGCGAATTCCGTGAGGCCGGGCAAGGCGCGGGCAGGCCGGATAAGCGGGAATGATGACGGCAACACAAGGGCCGGCAATGAAAAATACCGGAAGCGCATCAGCCGCCGCAGGTAAATTTTCATTCCCGGCCCCCGGGGCCCGGTTACCCGGTCCGCGCGTCAGATTTTCTTGCAGCGGTTGATCGCCACGCGGCCGGACCGCGCCATTTCGACGATTCCGAAGTCGCGGACCATCTCGATGAAGTTGTCGAGCCGGTCCGAACGTCCCGCGATTTCGACGCCGATTTCGCCCTTGCTGACCGATACGATCGTGCCGTCGAAGATCTCGATCAGCTGGATCAGCTGCGTCTGCTTCTCGGGCGAGTCGGTCCGGAGCTTGATAAGCGCCATCTCGCGCTCGACGAAGTGGCTGCCGGTCAGGTTTTCAACGGTGATCACATCGACGAGCTTGCGCAGCTGCTTGTCGATCTGTTCGAGAATCGCGCTGTCTCCGGTCGTGACGATCGTCATCTTCGAAAAACGCGGGTCTTCGGTCTCGTGGACGGTCAGGCTTGAGATATTGTAGCCGCGTCCGCTGAACAGCCCGGCGACCCGGGCGAGGACGCCGAATTTGTTCTCCACCAAAACCGATATCGTATGCTTTTCCGGCGTTTCCATCATGTCTGTCTCCCTCTCTGAATGGTCCTTTCTATAAGATGATGCCGGAAGCGGATTTTTTCAACTTTTTCCGGGGAAAAAACGGTGATTTCGCGGTTTGGCGCCGCCGGTCGGCGCGTGAATCTTTCCCGCTGTGAATACGCCGCGAGACTCTGGGGGGATGAAATGTCCCCTCGGGGCCCCATGACGGACCGGGCGGCCGTGTCGCCATGAATCACGATGCCGCCGCAAGCCCGGTCCCTTGATACGGAGTCCGCCGGGAACCGGCGTCAAAATACCGGGCTGCTGCCGGTTTACCGGTTCTTTTTCAGGAATTCGCGGACGATCCTGCCGCGTTCGGAGTCTCCGGCCGGCACCGGCTCCGGCATTCCCGGCATCCAGTACTCTCCGTCATGTTCGAGGCTCCAGCCCTGAAATTCCCGGAAGGCGTGGTAGCTCCACGACCAGCCGCGCTGTTCGAACAGTTCCATCACATCACGCAGATACTGTTCGCCGGAGCCTTCCGGCGCCCAGCGAACCACGCTGAACTCCCCGATGTAATACGGCACCGGATATCTGGCGACAAACTCGTCGACCGTTTTCAGGCTCGCGTCGAGCGCGGCTTTGTCGTACTGTTTCCCGTTGATCTCGCCCGGATAACGGATGTTGATCTTCTCCATCGCCTTGGCCAGATCGGTTCCGGCAATGTTCAGGATTCCCTGGTGCGTGAATTCGCCCGGCGTATAGAAGTGCGTGCTGTAAATCACCCGGTAGTCCGGCAGCGGATACATATTGTTCAGTCCGAAGGAGCCGCCGCCGGGGCCCGGCTCGTAGATGATCCAGACCTCGGGATCGATCGCCCGGATCGCCTTCAGCAGCTTGATCGCAAGCGGCCGCCACTCTTTCGGGGCATTCGGCAGCTGATTGCGGTCGAGCGGTTCGTTGTAGAGGTCATATCCCCAGATCGTCTCCCTGTACGGCTTCAGCCGTTCGGCCAGCGCGGTCCACAGCCTGATGAAATTCTTCTCGAGGTCGGGGTGCGTCCAGAGTTCGCTGTAATCGCCGCGAACGCCCGGAACCGGCGCCTGATGCAGGTCGACCGCGACCTTGAGCCCGTTGTCGCGCGCGATTTTCACCTTGTTTTCGACGTCGTCGAGAAACGCCGGCAGCGCCGACTCCCAGTCGCTTTTCCGCTGCTGCGCGAACCGGAGCGGAAAGAGCTGGAGCCGGATCATGTTGCCGCCCCATCTGCGGATATCCTTCGCGGTCTGGTCGTCGAACCGGCCGACCATGAAACCGCGCACAATTTCGGGATCGGGCCGGTTCGCCCGCAGCTTCGCCGCGTCGAGCTCGACCTTGTCGGGATCGTCCGCCAGCGGGATGAAGGCGAGCTCGCGGACTTCGCCGCGCCCCTTCGGCGCGTTGATCTGGATCGAGAGCGTGTATTTGCCGTTTCCTTCCGGCGTCGTGAACTTGACCGAGTCGGTGCGGAACGCATCGCCCGACAGATTCAGCTGGCAGAACGGTTTGCTCCAGCCCGGATGCAGCCGGACGATGACTTTGCCGCGCCCGGTTCCGGTCGCCAGATACTGCCGGTTCGGCTGAAGCGTGACGGTCTTGAAGATTTTGCTGTTCCAGTCGGTGCCGTCGATGACGGCCGTTCCGCCGGTGATTTCGAACGTTGCGCCTCTGGTATGTCCCCAGCCGGCCGCTTTTTCCGCCGCGAAATCGATTCGGACCTCTCCCGGAACCGGCGCGGCTTTCGGAGCGGGCTCCGCCACCGGCGTAAACACGAGATTTTTCACTTCGGCTTCGCCTTTATCGGAATTGACCTGAATCGAAAGCGTATATTTGCCGTTTCCTGCCGGCGTCGTGAATTCGGTCGATCCGGTGTGGAACGCATCGCCCGAGAGGTCGAGCCGGGCGAACGCCCTGCTCCAGCCGACATGGAGCCGGACGACGACTTTGCCGCGTCCGGTTCCGGTCAGTTTATAGCGCAGGTCCGGCGTCAGAATAACCGATTTGAACGCCTTGCTGTCCCAGTTGGTGCCGTTCAGCGTCAGCACGCCGGAGTCGATCTTCAGTTCGGTGCCTTTGGTTTTGCCCCATTCCGCCGCCGTTTCCGCCGCGAAATCGATCGCAAGCTCCACCGGTACGGCGGCGAAGCCGAGCGTCGACGCCAGAAGCGCCGTAAGCGCGGCCCATCGGAATTTTGCTTTCATCACGCCGTGTGCAAGTTTTATTGGTAAAAAACGAAAAAGAGCATGCTTGGGCTA